>JAESGR010000321.1_pt1 | contig 50313 bp, 42 predicted proteins | sample 9269771 | NCBI WGS metagenome assembly JAESGR01 (sample SAMN15739572, study PRJNA653492) | algae metagenome | isolation source: Chroococcus sp. CMT-3BRIN-NPC107 and co-occurring heterotrophs from well... | place: USA: Clark Mountains Wilderness, California | collected 2010-04-18 | reverse complement strand
GGCCTTGTTGTCGTCGGTGATGAAGATGTTGGCCGGCTTGATGTCCAGGTGCAGCATCTTGTGCTGATGGACGATCCGCAGTCCGCGCAGTATCTCGTCGAACAGCGAGCGGATCGTGGATTCGCGAAATACCTTGTCACGTTTCAGGTCGCGCGCCGTGACGATGAAATCCTGCAGGGTATCGCCCTGCAGGTAATTCATGACCATGTAGACGGTTTCGTTCTCGCGGAAGAAATTCAGCACCGACACCACGCTCGTGTGCGAAATCTGCGCGAGCGAGCGGCCTTCCTCGAAGAAGCTCTTCAGGCCGAGCCGGTACAAGGGCTGCTTCTCGGGCTTGACGCGGGGCGTCAGCTCTCCCGGCGAGCGCTCGGCGAGCGACGACGGCAGGTATTCCTTGAGAGCGACGAGCTTGCGGTCGGAGTCCTCGCAGAGATAGACCACGCCGAAGCCGCCGGCCGCCAGTTTCTTGATCACCTGATAGCCGCCCACCACCGTGCCGGATGGCAATGGTGCGGGTTTCGGCTTTGACATAATCGGAGGTGAAAACTGGAGGCAAAAGCGCGTGGCAGTTTACAGCATGACCGGCTACGCAAATGCGTCCGCAAGCCCGGTGGAGGCCGGTTCGGCAGCATTGCACGAACCGCGTGCAGGCGATGCCGGCAAGGCCCCTGCGCGCGCGACCGTCGGGGTCGAAATCCGCTCGGTCAACGGCCGATTCCTCGACCTCTCGCTGCGCCTGCCCGACGAGTTCCGTGGCCTCGAGCCGGCCCTCCGCGAGCTCCTGACCGGCCGCTTCAAGCGCGGCAAGATCGAGCTGCGGCTCACCTCCGGCAGCGACCCCGAGCACGACGTGCCCGAGCCCACCGCCGAGCAGCTCGACCGCCTCCTCCACCTCGAGCGGCGGGTCCAGGACCGCCTGCGCGAGGCGCGGCCGCTCTCGGTCCACGAGGTCCTCCAGTGGTGCCGCGGGACGGCCGACTCGAAGACCTCCGAGGCCGTGGTCCTCGAGGTTGCCCGACGCTCCGTCGACGGGCTCGCCGAGGCGCGGGCCCGCGAAGGGACCCGTCTGGCGGCGATCCTGCAGGAGCGGGTCGAGCACCTGCGCGGTCTCGCCGCCTCGGCCGAGCCGCTCGTTCCCGCGGCGGTGGCGCGCCAGCAGCAGCGGTTCATCGAGCGCTGGACCGAAGCGCTCGAGAAGGCGAACGGCGCCGGGTCGGTGAGCCGCGAGGCGATCGAGGAGCGCGCGCTGAACGAAGCGGCCGCCTACGCCATCCGCATCGACGTCGCCGAGGAGCTGGCGCGGCTGCGCTCGCACCTCGACGAGGTCGCGCGCCTCCTCGCCAAGGGAGGCGAGGTCGGCAAGCGGCTCGAGTTCCTGATCCAGGAGCTGCTGCGGGAGGCCAACACCCTCGGCTCCAAGTCCCCGTCGATCGAGATGACGACCCTCGCGGTGGACATGAAGGTGGCGATCGAGCAGCTGCGCGAGCAGGTCCAGAACGTCGAATGAGCGCTTCCCTCCGCAGCGACGAGCCCACCCGCGTCTTCCACCGCCACCTGCGGGAACGCTACCCGACGGCGGTCGCCGGGGACGGGGTCTGGATCACCGACAGCGCCGGCAAGCGCTATCTCGATGCGTCCGGCGGCGCTGCCGTCTCCTGCCTGGGCCACGGCCACCGCGACGTGCGGGCGGCCATGCACGCGCAGATCGACGCCCTGGCCTACGCGCACACGAGCTTCTTCACATCGGACGTCGCCGAGGAGCTCGCCGCCCGGCTGGTGGCCACGGCGCCCGCCGGCACCAGCCATGCCTATTTCACGAGCGGCGGCTCGGAGGCGATCGAGGCGGCGCTCAAGATGGCCCGCCAGTACCACGTCGAGCGCGGCGAGCCGGAGCGCAGCCGCTTCGTCGCCCGGCGCCAGAGCTACCACGGCAACACCCTCGGCGCCCTGGCCGTCGGCGGCAACGTCTGGCGGCGCGCCCCGTTCGCGCCGCTGCTCGTCGAGGCGAGCCATGTCTCGCCGTGCTATCCCTACCGCGAGCAGCGCAGCGGCGAGCCCGATGCCGCCTACGTCGCCCGGCTGGCGGCCGAGCTCGACCGGGCCATCGTCGACGCCGGCCCCCGCCGGGTCATCGCCTTCGTCGCCGAGACCGTCGGCGGCGCGACGGCGGGCGTCCTCGTCCCGACGCCCGGCTACTGGCGCGCCATGCGCGAGGTCTGCGACCGCCACGGCGTCCTCCTTATCCTCGACGAGGTGATGTGCGGCATGGGTCGCTGCGGCACCCTGCACACCTGCGAGGCCGACGGCGTCGTGCCCGACCTGCTGGTCATCGCCAAGGGCCTCGGCGGCGGCTACCAGCCGATCGGGGCGGTGCTGGCGCAGGACCGGATCGTCGCCGCGCTGCGCGAAGGCAGCGGCTTCTTTCAGCACGGCCACACCTACCTGGGCCATCCCGTGGCCTGCGCGGCGGCGCTGGCGGTGCAGAAGGTGATCGAGCGCGACGCCCTGCTGCCGCGCGTGCGCGAGCTCGGCTCGGGGCTGCTGGCCCGGCTGGGCGGCGTACTGGGCGAGCACCCGCACGTGGGCGACCTGCGCGGGCGCGGCCTCTTCATCGGCGTCGAGCTGGTGCGCGAGCGCGCGAGCAAGACGCCGTTCGATCCGGCACATCGCCTGCATGCCCGGATCAAGCGCGAGGCGATGGCGCGCGGTCTCATGGTTTATCCGATGGGCGGAACAGTGGATGGGCGGCATGGTGACCATGTCTTGCTGGCGCCGCCGTTCATCGCCAGCGAAAGCGATCTCGACTGCATCGTCGAGCGCCTGCAGCAGGCCATCGACGCGAGCATCGCCAGCCTTTGATTCCACGCTTTCGCACCTGCCCTTTCCTCTTCCTTCACTCCCAGGAGCCACCATGTCGTCCACCACCTCCCTTCGCTGCCTGGCGCTCGCCGCGGCGGCGCTCTGTGCCGGCCTTGCCGCGCCTGCCGCGGTCGCCCAGCAGAAGTTCGTCACCGTGGGCACCGGCGGCGTCACCGGCGTGTACTACGCGGCGGGCGGCGCGATCTGCCGCCTGGTCAACAAGGACCGCGCCAAGCACGGCATCCGCTGCTCGGTGGAATCCACCGGCGGCTCGGTGTTCAACGTGAACACCATCAAGGCGGGCGAGCTCGACCTCGGCTTCACCCAGAGCGACGTGCAGTTCAACGCCGCCAAGGGGCTGGCCCAGTTCAAGGAGGGCGGCGCCTACGGCGACCTTCGCGCCGTGTTCTCGGTGCATCCGGAGCCGTTCACCGTGCTCGCGCGCAAGGAAGCGAACATCAAGACGTTCGCCGACTTCAAGGGCAAGCGGCTCAACGTCGGCAACCCGGGGTCGGGCACGCGTGCGTCGATGGAGGAGCTGCTCGCCGCCATGGGCTGGAAACTGAGCGACTTCTCGCTCGCCTCCGAGCTCAAGGCCGACGAGCACGGCCCGGCGCTGTGCGACGGCAAGATCGACGGCTTCTTCTACGGCGTCGGCCACCCGTCGGCGAACATCCAGGACCCGACGACGACCTGCGGCGCCAAGCTCGTGCCCCTCACCGGCCCGGCGGTCGACAAGCTGGTCGCCGACAAGCCGTACTACGCCAAGGTCGCCATTCCCGGTGGCCTCTACCCCGGCAACCCGGACCCCACGCCCACCTATGGCGTGCTGGCCACGATCGTCGCCTCGAGCAAGGCGCCGCCGGAGACGATCTACCAGGTCGTGAAGGCGGTGTTCGACAACTTCGACGAGTTCAAGAAGCTGCACCCCGCGCTCGCCAACCTGAAGCCGGAGAACATGGTCAAGGACGGCCTCTCGGCGCCGCTGCACGAAGGCGCGGCGCGCTTCTACAAGGAAAAGGGCTGGGTGAAGTAGGCACCCCATCCACGCACCGGCGGCCGAGCGCGCTCCTGCACTCGGCCGCTTTTTCTTGGCGAGCAGCATGACGGTTCTCCAGCACCCGCCCGCGCCGCCCGCGGACGTCCAGCAGATCGTGCAGGAGGCCGATCTCGGCGGACGCGAGCCGGTGGGCGTCGTCGGCACGGTGCTCGCCGTCGTCGCCGGCGCGTGGTCGCTGTTCCAGGTCTGGTACGCATCGCCGCTGCCTTTCACCTTCGGCTTCGGCATCCTCAACGACACCGAGGCGCGGGCCGTCCACCTCGCCTTCGCGGTGTTCCTCGCGTTCTGCGCCTACCCGGCCTTGAAGCGCTCGTCGCGGCGCGAGGTGCCATGGGTCGATTGGGTGCTGGCTTTCGTCGGCGCCTTCTGCGCCGGCTACCTGTTCCTCTTCTACCGGGAGCTGGCCACGCGGCCGGGCTCGCCGACGGCGTTCGACATCGCCGTCGGCTCGCTGGGCGTGGTCATCATGCTCGAGGCCACGCGCCGCGCCATGGGCTTCGGCATGCTGGTGACGACGGGCCTGTTCATCCTCTACATCTTCATCGGGCCGCTGATGCCCGAAGCCCTGCAGCACCGCGGTGCCTCGCTGTCGCGCTTCATCTCCCACATGTGGCTGACGACCGAAGGCGTCTACGGCGTCGCGCTCGGCGTCTCGGTCCAGTTCATCTTTCTCTTCGTGCTCTTCGGAACGCTCCTCGACATCGCCGGCGCCGGCAACTACATGCTGCAGGTTTCGCTCGCGCTGCTCGGTCACCTGCGCGGCGGTCCGGCCAAGGTGGCGGTCGTCTCGTCGGCGCTGAACGGCGTCGTGTCGGGCTCGTCGGTGTCCAACGTGGTCTCCGGCGGCATCTTCACCATCCCGCTGATGAAGCGGACCGGCTATTCGGCCGTGAAGGCCGGCGCGATCGAGGCCGCGTCGTCGGTCAACGGGCAGATCATGCCGCCGGTCATGGGCGCGGCCGCCTTCCTGATGGTCGAGTACGTCGGCATCCCGTACTCGGACATCGTCCGTCATGCGGCCCTGCCGGCCATCATTTCCTATGTCGCGCTCTTCTACATCGTCCATCTCGAGGCCCTGAAGCACGACCTCCAGCCGCTGGCGCGGGATCGAGTCGCCGGATGGCGCGAGCGCGTGCTGGGCTGGGCGCTCGGCCTGGCCGGCACGGCCGTGGCCCTGCTGCTCGTCTACTGGGGGATCACGGCGACGCGCTGGCTCGCCGGCGACGCCGCCCCGTGGCTGCTGGCGCTGCTCGGCCTGGCTGCCTACGTCGGCCTCATGGCGTACTCGGCGCGCCATCCGGCCCTGCCCGTGGACGATCCGCTCGCTTCGGTCGTGAAGCTGCCGCTGCCGTGGCCGACGGTGCGCGCCGGGCTGCACTTCTTCATTCCCATCATCGTCCTGCTCTGGTGTCTGATGGTCGAGGAGCTGTCGCCCGGTCTCGCCGCGTTCTGGGCGACCACCGCGGCGATGGCGATGGTCGTCATGCAGCCGTGGATGCTGCACCTGTTCCGCCCGGGGCCGGAGGCGAGCTCCTCGGTTCGGGCGCTTCGCAGCGGCCTGGCCGACCTGTGGCGGGGGCTGGTCCTGGGCGCACGCAACATGATCGGCATCGCCGTCGCGTGCGCGAGCGCCGGTCTCATCGTCGGTGCGATCACGCTGACCGGCATGGGCCTCATGCTCACCGACTTCGTCGAGATGGTCTCCGCCGGCAACGTGCTCGTCATGCTGCTGCTCACGGCCTTCATCTGCCTGCTGATCGGCGCCGGCGTGCCGACGACGGCCAACTACATCCTGGTGGCGACGCTGATGGCGCCCGTGGTGGTCGAGCTCGGTGCGCGCAGCGATTTGGTGATCCCGCTGATCGCCGTGCACCTGTTCGTCTTCTACTTCGGGATCATGGCCGACGTCACCCCACCGGTGGGGCTCGCCTCGTACGCCGCGGCGGCGATCTCCGGCGCCAACGCCAACGCCACGGGCCTGCAGGCGACGTGGTACAGCCTGCGCACGACCGTGCTGCCGTTCGTCTTCATCTTCAATCCGCAGCTGCTGATGATCGGCGTCGAGTCCTGGCCCCAGGTCGTGATCGTCTGCGTGACGGCAACGATCGCATCGCTGCTGTTCGCGGCGGCGACAATGCAGTGGTTCCGCACCCGCTGCACCTGGCTGGAGGTGGCCCTGCTGCTGCTCGCGACCTTCCTCTTCTTCCGTCCGGACTGGGTCATCGACCGGTTCTCGCCGAAGCACGTCAGGGCGCCCGCCGCCGACATCTACCAGGTGGCCGACCGCCTGCGCAAGGACGAATGGCTGATCGTCGGCATCGCCGGCCAGAACCTGCAGGGGGAGGCGCAGACGAAGACCGTCGCCTTGCCCATGGGCGAAGGGAGAAACGGACGCGAGCGCATCCGCGATGGCGGCGTCACGCTGGCGCAGCTCGGCGCCGACATCGAGGTCGCGGCAGTCAAGTTCGGAAGTCGCGCCCGCAAGCTCGGCGTCGAGCAGGGTTACAGGATCGTCGAGCTGAAGCTGCCGAATCCGGCGCGCCCCTCGCAGCGCTGGGTGTTCGCGGTCGCGGCATTGGTCGCCGCCTCCGTGTGGTGGCTGCAAGGCCGACGCCTGCGCCGCGCCCGGATGATGCCGTGAGCGCGCCCCGCATCGCCCTGATCCACGCCTTGACGCACTCGGTGGCGCCGGTGAACGAGGCGATGGCGCGCAGCTGGCCGGACGCGCAGCGCGTCAACCTGCTCGACGACAGCCTCTCGAGCGATCTCGCGCAAGGCCGCGGCGGGGCGGCCATGGAAGCGCGCTTCCTGTCGCTCGCCGCCTATGCCGTCGACAGCGGCGCCGACGCCATCCTCTTCACCTGCTCGGCCTTCGGCCGTTGCATCGAGGCCGTGCAGCGTCGCTGGCCGGCGCTGCCCGTGCTGAAGCCCAACCAGGCCATGATCGACGAGGCCGTCGGCGTCGCGGCCGGGCGGCCGATCGGCCTGCTCGCCAGCTTCGCGCCCACGGCGACATCGATGCCGCGCGAGTTTCCCGCCGAGGCCCGCCTGGAGGTCGCGCTGGCGCCGGCTGCCCTCGCCGCGCTCGACGCCGGCGACCTCGATGGCCACGACCGCGCCGTGCTGCGCGCGGCGCAAGAGCTGGCCGCCCGCGACTGCGCGGTCGTCGCCCTCGCGCAGTTCAGCCTGGCGCGGGCCGCGCCGCTGCTTCGTGCGTCGATCGCCGTGACGGTGCTGACGACGGTCGACAGCGCCATCGCCGAGCTGCGCCGCCGCCTCGGCGCCTGATCCCCGAGAAGCTTGTCGCGCTGCGCGCCGTGTCGCGCCCGCGGCTGCCCGTGAGCGCCGGGGCCAGCCCGTAAACTGGCGTCACCGGCAGCAGCGCTCACACGATGGATTACCCAGGCAACCTCTTCGCCGTCGCCGCGCCGAGCGGCACGGGGAAGTCCAGCCTCGTCAAGGCACTCCTCGAGCTCGACTCGCACCTGGTCGTCTCGATCTCGCACACGACCCGCAAGCCCCGCGGCCAGGATCAGGACGGACGCGAGTACCACTTCGTCGAGCACGCGACCTTCCGCTCGATGATCGACAAGGGCGAGTTCGTCGAGTGGGCGGAAGTGCACGGGAACCTCTACGGCACCTCGCGGGCCGCCATCGAGGAGCCGATCACCGGCGGGCAGGACGTGCTGCTCGAGATCGACTGGCAGGGGGCGCTGCAGATCAAGCGCCTGTTCCCGAACGCGGTGCTCATCTTCATCCTGCCGCCGAGCTACGACGAGCTGCTCTCGCGGCTGCAGCGGCGCGGCGAGGACGACGCCGAGGTGATCGCGCGACGTATGAAGGACGCGCGGCACGAGGTGTCGCAGGCCCGGCACTTCGACTTCGTTATAATCAACGCCCTGTTCGAGACGGCGCTGTTCGATCTCAAAGCGATCGTCCACTCGCAGCGGCTCAAGTACTCGGCCCTGAAGCGGGCCAAGCCCGCGATCTTCGCTGCCCTCGATCTGCCCTGAGCCCCTTGCTCCACCTCACCGGACGTCCCATGGCCCGCATCACCGTCGAAGACTGCCTGCAGAAGATCCCGAACCGCTTCCAGCTGGTGCTGGCCGCGACCTACCGGGCGCGCATGCTGAGCCAGGGCCACGCGCCCAAGGTGGAGACGAAGAACAAGCCGGGCGTGACGGCGCTGCGCGAGATCGCCGCCGGCGAGATCGGCATCGAGATGCTGCGCAAGGTTCCGGTCTAGTTTTCGTGCGGCTCCGGGGCATGACGCCCCGGCGGCGAACGGTGCCGAAAGCCGTTCCGCGCTAAATTCGGACATGGCCGCGCGCCCGTCCACGACTCTCCCAGACGCCAAGCCCGCGGCGCGCAAGCGCCCGCCGGTCGCGCCGGCGCACCCGTCGACGCCGGCGGACGCCGCCGCGGCGTCCTTCGCGGCCCTCACCGGCAAGCTCGACTACCTCGACGCGGCCGACATCCGGCGCGTCCGCGACGCCTACCGCTTCGCCGACGAAGCGCACCTCGGCCAGTTCCGCGCCAGCGGCGAGCCCTACATCACGCACCCGATCGCCGTCGCCGGCATCTGCGCCGAGTGGAAGCTCGACGCGCAGGCGATCATGGCGGCGCTGATGCACGACGCGATGGAGGACTGCGGCATCAGCAAGGCCGAGCTGATCGAGCGCTTCGGCGCGCCGACCGCCGATCTCGTCGACGGCCTCACCAAGCTCGACAAGCTGCGCTTCTCGACGCGCGAGGAATCGCAGGCCGAGTCGTTCCGCAAGATGCTGCTGGCGATGACGCGCGATGTCCGCGTCATCCTCGTCAAGCTGGCCGACCGCCTGCACAACATGCGGACCATGGAAGCCGTGGGCACCGCCAAGCGCACGCGCATCGCCGCCGAGACCCTCGAGATCTACGCGCCCATCGCGCACCGCCTCGGCCTCAACCAGACCTACCGTGAGCTGCAGGAGCTCTCGTTCAAGCACCTCAAGCCCTGGCGCGAGGCGGCCCTGACCAAGGCCGTGCAGAAGGCGCGCGGCTACCGGCGCGACATCGTCGAGCGGATCCAGAAGGACGTCGAGAAGGCCTTCGCGACGGCCAAGCTGCCGGCGCAGATCTTCGGCCGCGAGAAGACGGTCTATTCCATCTACTCCAAGATGCGCGAGAAGCACCTGACCTTCGCGCAGGTGAACGACATCTTCGGCTTCCGCGTCGTCGTGGGCTCGCTTTCCGAGTGCTACATGGCGCTCGGCGTCCTGCATCAGCTGATGAAGCCGGTGCCCGGCCGCTTCAAGGACTACATCGCCATCCCGAAGGCCAACGGCTACCAGTCGCTGCACACGACGCTGGTCAGCCCGCTCGGCACCGCCGTCGAGTTCCAGATCCGCACCGAGCCGATGCACGCGGTGGCCGAGAAGGGGATCGCCGCGCACTGGATGTACAAGGACCACGAGAGCGGTCCCGTGCAGGGGCAGGAGGCGCAGCGCCTCGGGGCGCTCTGGCTGCAGTCGCTGATCGACATCCAGGACGAGACCCGCGACGCCGGCGAGTTCCTCGAGCACGTCAAGATCGACCTCTACCCGGACGCGGTCTACGTCTTCACGCCGAAGTCGAAGATCCTGGCCCTGCCGCGCGGCGCGACGCCCGTCGACTTCGCCTACGCCATCCACTCCGACGTCGGCGACCACTGCGTCGCCGCCAACGTGAACGGCGAGCCCGTGCCGCTGCGCACGGAGCTGAAGAGCGGCGACGTCGTCGAGATCATCAGCGCGCCGAACGCGCGGCCGAACCCGGCCTGGCTGAACTTCGTGTGCACCGGCCGGGCCCGCTCGCGCATCCGCCACTACCTGAAGAACATGGAGCAGGAGGAGTCGCGCGATCTGGGCGAGAAGATGCTCGCCCAGGCGCTGCGCGCCGAGGGCCTGCCGCTGCCGTCGGCGGAAGGACCGGGCAGCGTCGTCTGGCAGCAGCTGACGCGCTGGACCGGCAACAAGACCCGCGACGACCTGTTCACCGACATCGGCCTGGGCCGCAAGATCGCCACCATCGTGGCGACGCGGCTGGCGCGGCTGCTGGCCGAGGGCGGCGTCCGCCCCGATGCGCTGACGCTGACGATGGGCCGCTATGCCGTCGACGACCTGGCGCCGTCGCAGGGCCTGGTCTTCATCGACGGCAGCGAAGGCGCCTCGATGCAGCTAGCGCCGTGCTGCCGGCCGATCCCCGGCGACGCCATCGTCGGCAACCTGGGCCGCGGCGAGGGCCTGGTCGTGCACACCGCCGACTGCAGCGTCGGCAAGCGCCTGCTCGAGCGCGACAGCGAGCGCTGGATGCGCGTCGACTGGGCCGAGCAGCCGACGCGCTCGTTCCAGACCGCCGTGCAGCTGCTCGTCAGCAACGGCAAGGGCGTGCTCGCGCAGGTCGCCTCGGCGGTCAGCCACGCCGAGGCCGACATCACGCACATCGACATGGGCAACGAGCCGGCCAGCGAGACGACCGAGCTGCAGCTGCTGCTGAGCGTCCGCGACCGGCTGCATCTCGCTGACGTGATGCGGACCCTGAAGCGCACGCCCGCCGTGCGCCGCGTCGCGCGGGTCAAGCCCTGACGGCAGCCGGGCCGGCGACGGTCGCGCGCTATTCCGGCGCCGGATAGCGGACCGACAGCAGCTCGATCGTCTGCCGGCCGACCGGCGTCACCAGCTGGACCTCGTCGCCGACGCGGGCCTTGATGAGCGCCCGCGCGATCGGCGATACCCAGCTCACGTCGCCGCGCAGGCTGTCGGCCTCGTCGATGCCCTTGATCGTCACCGTCTTCTCGGCGCCGTCCTCTTCGGCGTAGGTCACGGTGGCGCCGAAGAAGACCTGCTCCGAGCCGTGGTGGGCGGAAGGATCGACGACCTCGGCGACGTCGAGCCGCTTGGTGAGAAAACGGATGCGGCGGTCGATCTCGCGCAGCCGCTTCTTGCCGTAGAGGTAGTCGCCGTTCTCCGAGCGGTCGCCGTTCTTCGCGGCCCAGGACACTGTCTCGACGACCTTCGGCCGCTCCTCGTCGAGCAGCGTCATCAGCTCGCCGCGCAGGCGCCGGTAGCCCTCGGGCGTGAGGTAGTTCTTGGCGCCGGACGGAAGCACCGGCGCCGCCTCGTCGGCGTCGGCGGCGTCGGCGTCGTCGTCACGGTCGGATTCGCGGGTGAAGGCCTTGTTCATCGTGCTTGCGGGTCGAGGGGTCGATACTGGCCGATCATCGCGCACCGCCTCCATTCACTTACTCCCCGAAAGGACTCGCCATGGCCGCTCCCACCCAGGTCGCCGTCGTCGTCGGCAGCCTCCGCAAGGAATCGTTCAACCGCAAGCTCGCGCTGGCGCTGAAGGCGATGGCGCCGCCGTCGATGGAGCTCGAGATCGTCGAGATCGGCCAGCTGCCGCTCTACAACCAGGACGACGACGCCAACCCGCCCGCGGCGTCGGTCGCGTTCAAGCAGCAGATCGCGGGCGCAGGCGCCGTGCTGTTCGTGACGCCCGAATACAACCGCTCGGTCCCGGGCGTGCTCAAGAACGCCATCGACATCGCCTCGCGTCCGTACGGCAAGAGCGCCTGGGACGGCAAGCCGGCCGGCGTGATCAGCGTCTCGCCCGGCGCCCTCGGCGGCTTCGGCGCCAATCACCACCTGCGCCAGTCGCTCGTCTTCCTGAACATGCCGGTCCTGCAGCAGCCGGAGGCCTACGTCGGCGGCGCCGGCGACATGTTCGACGAGAGCGGCGGCCTCAAAAAACCGGAGACGAAGCAGTTCATGGAGAAGTACCTGAACGCCTTCGCCGGGTGGATCGAGAAGACGGCGAAGGCGCCGGCCTGACCCGCCCTGGCGCGGCGGTGTCGCTCTAGCGCCCCAGCCACTCGCGAAAGGCAGCGGCGCGCTCCTGGGTGACGCTGATGGTGTCCAGCCCCGGCGGTGCGAGCTGCACGTCGAGCCGCCCCTTGCCCGCCGAACGGAAGCCGACGATCGCTCCCGCAGACGCGATGACCTGCCGGTTGACGCGGAAGAAGCGCCGGCCATCGAGCTCGCCTTCCAGCTCGCCCAGGCTCGTCTCGACGAGATGGCGCGTGCCCGCCGCGTCGACGGCGAAGGTGAGCTTGTCGAGCGAGACGAAGCAGGCGATCTCGTCGACGCGCAGGCTGACGAAGCCACTGCCCCGGCGCGCCAGCAAGCGCTGTCGGGGTGGCGGTGGCGATGGCGGCGACCCGTGCCCGTCGAGGATCGTCGCGAGCGGCGGCGCGAAGTGCGTCCTCAGACGGCGGTAGCTTTCGAAGGCGCGCGCCAGGGCCGCGTCGCTCACCGGCTTCAGCACGTAGTCGATCGCGTTGGCGCGGAACGCCTGCAGCACGAACTCGTCGTAGGCCGTGGCGAAGATGGCGGGACTGGCGATCGCCCCGTCCCGGAACAGGTCGAGCGACAGGCCGTCCGAGAGCTGCACGTCGAGCAGCATGAGGTCGGGCGGCGGGTGCGCCGCCAGCCAGGCTCGTGCCTCGCGCACCGAGCCGGCAGTGCCGACGACCTGCGCCTGCGGCTCGACGCGCGCGATCGTCTCGAGCAGCCGGTCCCGGGCCGGGACCTCGTCCTCGACGACGAAGACTCTCATCGGCGCGCGATGGGCACGGCCACCTCGAAGCGGCCGTCGGAGGCATCGACCACCAGGCCGCGGCCGGCGAGCAGGCGGCAGCGCTCGTCGAGATTGCGCAGGCCCAGACCGGCGCCGGGCAGGACGCTCGTCCGCGGCCGCCGCTCGCGGACGAAGCGGACCGCGTCGGCGGCGAGGAAGACGCGCATGCGCAGCGGCGCCTCGACCTCGAAGCCGTTGTGCTTGACGGCGTTCTCGAGCAGGGTTTGCAGTGCCAGCGGAGGAACGGAGCGGCCGGGGTCTCCGCCCGCCTCGACCAGGCGAGGGTCCACGGCGAGCGCGATGGCCGAGCCGAAGCGCAGCGCCAGCAGGTCGTGGTAGCTGGCCAGGAAGGCGAGCTCGTCCGCGAGCGGCACGAGCTGCCGGCCGCGGCTGGCGAGCACGTAGCGGTAGACGTCGGCGAGCCGGTCGCAGAACTCCCGAGCCCGGCGCGGGTCGCGGCCGATGACATGGCCGAGCGTGTTGAGGCTGTTGAACAGGAAGTGCGGGTCGAGCTGCGCCGTCAGCGCCGCGAGCTCGGCCTCGGCCCGCTTGCGCTCCAGGCGATCGACGCGGGTCATGTCCGATTCGCGCTCGCGGATCAGGAAGACGGTCTCGTAGGCATGCGTGACGAAGACGACGCAGATGACGTTCGTCAGGGCCACCAGCTGCACGGTGCCGGCGTCGAGCGGCAGGCCGCGCATCCAGTACCAGCCGGCGAGGCAGCCGACGGTGAGGGGCGCGGTGTACAGCACGTTCGCGGCGATGAGGATCATCAGCTTGCGCGCCGGCTGGGCGAACCAGTCGAGGTGCCGCCGCTGCTGCACGAGCAGCCAGCGATTGCCGAGCCAGATGGCGGCCGCGAGCGCCAGGAAATAGAGCGCACCGCCCCAGAAGGCCGGCTGCGACGGCGACAGCGCGCCGTACAGCCCGGAGAGGACCGGGATCGAGAGCCCGAAGGCCGGGATGCCGATGGCCATCACGAAGCGATCGTCGAAGGTCGGCGATGCCGGCATCGGCGGGCTTTCGTCGCGCTTCGGGCCCTGACTTTCCATGTTCGGACGCATCCGTCTTGCCGCCGCGCCGGGTCAACGCGATCCTGAGGTCGCGGGAGCTGCCGGCGGTCGGCGCTCCTCGACGCCGGGAGGGCATCCGTGCAGGCGATCCAGTTCAATTATCCGGCCGTCCTCGCGGCGGCCCTGGTCTGCTTTCTCGTCGGCGGCGTGTGGTACTCGCCGTTTCTCTTCGCGAGGGCATGGATGCGCGAGGCGGGTCTCGACGAGGCGCGCATCCGCGACGGCAAGCTGGCGAGCGTGTTCGCGCTGGCCCTGCTCTGCTCGCTCGTCATCGCCTTCAATCTCGCCGCCTTCATCGGCCCGCAGCACGGCGTCGTCTTCGGCGCCTTCGCCGGCCTGGCCGCAGGCCTCGGCTGGGCCGCGATGTCGATCGGCGTGATCTTCCTCTTCGAACGCCGGTCGTTCAGACTCTGGCTGATCCATGCCGGCTACCTGGTCGTCTCGTACACCGCCATGGGCGCCCTGATCGGAGCCTGGAGATGAAGGCAATCTCGCCCCGGACCTGGCAACGCCTGGGCTGCCTGCTCGTGCTTGCCGCCGGCGGGCCGACCCCGGCATCGGCCGACACGAGCGACGTCGCACCGACCGGGTTCGTCGTCCATCTGCGCCACGAAACCCAGGCCAGCCCGCGTCAGCTCTACGAAGCGCTCGCCCGCATCGATCAGTGGTGGAACGGCAGGCACACCTACTCGGGCAAGGCCTCGAACCTCAGCCTCGCGGTGCAGGCCGGCGGCTGCTTCTGCGAGCGCTGGGAACGCAACTCCGTCGAGCATGCGCGCGTCGTCAACGTCGTGGAAGGCCGGCTGCTCCGTTTGTCAGGCGCGCTGGGCCCACTGCAGGCACTCGCCGTCGAGGGCATCCTGAGCTTCGCGATCGGCGAGAAGGACGGCAGGACCACGCTCGAGGTGAGCTATCGCGTCGCGGGGCCGGCGAGCGCCGCGCTCGACCGCCTCGCCGGCCCCGTCGACGGCGTCATCGCCGATCAGGCGAAGCGCCTCGTCAGGTTCGCGGAGACCGGGCGGCCGGAGTGATGTCGGGCGGCGCCAGCACGCGCCCCGTCTGGCCCGACCGCGCGTAAGCGGCAAGCACCGCCTCGGCCACGTCCCCGGCCTGCCCGCTTGCGCAGAGCGCCACGCAGGCGCCGCCGAAGCCCGCCCCGGTGAGCCGGGCCCCGAAGACGCCGGGCCGCTGCTGCAGCAGCGAGACGAGGGTGTCGAGCGGCGGCACCGAGACCTCGTAGTCGTCGCGCAGGCTCGCATGCGATCCGTTCATGAGCTCGCCGAAAGCGGCAGCGGTGACCCCCTGCACCGCGCGCAGCACGCGCGCGTTCTCGCTGACGACGTGGCGCGCACGCCGGCGCCAGGGCTCGGCGAGCGACTCGACTACAGCGAGGTCGTCGACCTCGCGCAGGCTCTCGAGGCCGAGCTGCGCCGCCGCCTCCTCGCATTCGCGCCGGCGCTGGTTGAAGCCGCTGCCGGCGAGCGAGCGCTCGATGCCGGAATCGAGGACCAGCACGGTCGTGTCGGGCGGCAGGTCGAGCAGGCGCGTCTGCAGCGTGCGCGTGTCGAGGAACAGCGCCCGCTCGGTGCCGGCGAGGCTCGACGCCATCTGGTCCATGATCCCGCAGCGGACGCCCGCGTGCTCGATCTCGGCACGCTGCGCCATGCGCGCGATCTCGACGTCGTCGATGTCCGCGCCGAGCAGGCCGCGCAGGGCACGCAGCGTGGCGACTTCGAGGGCCGCGCTCGACGACAGGCCGACGCCGATCGGCACGTCCGAGGCGACGTGGATGTCGAGCGGCGGCACCGTCCGGCCGCCCTTCGTCATCTCGTGCAGGCAGCCGAAGACGTAGCGTGCGAACTGCTCCTCGGGCGGCCGCTCGAGGCCGAAGGACACGCCGCGGCCGAGGTTGTCCGATCGCAGCGTGAAGGCTTGGCCCGCGGCGCGGCCGAGCGCCACCGTCGTCTGCTGCGACAACGCGATCGGCAGGACGAAGCCATCGTTGTAGTCGGTGTGCTCGCCGAGCAGGTTGACGCGGCCCGGCGCGCTGGCGACCGCGTCTGGCGCTCGTCCGAACGTGGCGGCGAATCCGCCGCTCATCGCAGGCTCACCTCGATCGCCTGCAGCTCGCACGCCTTGTCTTCCGGCAGCGCGTCCATGGCGTAGAAGCCGGCCGCCAGCTCGGTGCCGGCCAGGTACTTGAGGCGGTCGCGGGTCCGGTACGGCGGATAGAACTGCGCGTGCAGGTGTGCCTCCGGGTGCGGCTCGCCGTCGGTCGGCGCCTGGTACCAGGCCATGAGGTACGGCAGCGGCCGTTGCCACAGGCCCTCGTACTTCAGCAGCACCGTCTTCAGGGCGCGCGCGAGGTCGGCCCGCTGCTCGTCGCGCAGCTCGCGGAAGCCGGCGACGGGCTCGATCGGGGCGACCCAGCACTCATACGGATAGCGCGCGCAGACCGGAACGAAGGCCACCGCGTGCGGCCCTTCGTAGAGCATGCGCGCGCCGCCGCTCCGCTCGGCATCGATGAGCGCGTCGAGGGCGCCGCGGCCATGCCTGGCGAGATGCTCCAGCGACTGCTCCGCCATGCGGGCCGGCACCGGCGGCACGACGGGGTAGGCGTAGATCTGGCCATGCGGGTGCGGCAGCGTCGCGCCCACTTCGGGGCCGCGGTTCTCGAACGGCATCACGTAGCGGACGTCGCCGCGCGCGGCGAGCCGCGCCGTGCGGTCGGCCCACACCGACAGCAGCAGCTCCAGGTGGTCGAGCGGCAGCGCGCCGAGCGAGCCGATCGCGTCCGGCGTGTAGACCACCACCTCGCAATGACCGTCCGCGGCCGACGTCGGCACCGGCAGTTCGGGGACGGTGACCCGGCCGCTGCCGCCGAGCGCCGGAAAGCGGTTGTCGAACACCGCGACATCCCACCGGCCGGCCGGCACCTCGGTCGGGCTGGCGGGGTCGATCGTCGGAGCGAGCGGGTCGTACTGCGGCGGCGGCTGGAAGGTGCGGTCCTGGCGATGCGCCGCGTAGGTCACCCACTCGCCGCGCAGCGGATGCCAGCGCATGTGCGCGCGCGTGCCGAGCGGGTCGGGGAAGGGGCTCGGCGCGTCGGCGACATCGAGGAGGGGCTGGCGTCCGTAGAGCGTCAGGGAGCGGCCGTCAGGTTTGACGAGGGCCAGGGTGTGCATCGGCGACAAGTGGATGGGCCAGGCGTGGAGAGAAGGAGCGCATTGTCCTCACTCCCGGGCGCCTTCCAAGGCCTCGGGGCCACGGGCTCTGCGGCCGCGTGCCATCCGGCCGAAGCGGCTCAGCTGACGGAACGGGAACAGGCCGCCGAGGGCACCGGCGACGGACGACAGGTTGGTCACGGTCCTCGCCGCCTCGACGGCGAAGTGCTGGATGACCAGCCGCTCGTCGTTCTGCCCTTCCTCCTGGATGCGCGACAGCGCATGCAGGACGTAGAGCCCGAGCGCCGCCGAGAGCAGGAACAGGAACTCCCAGTGCTGGAAGCCGAGGACATTCACCTCGCGCGTGCGCGTCGGCGAGGTCCAGCGCACCAGGAAGGCGAGCTCGCGGTCCTGTGCCCATTCGGCGAGCGACCCGCCGACCAGCGGCGCGAGGCCGCCGGCCAGCGCCGAGACGATGCCGATCACCGCCAGGTACGACGTTCCCTCGCGCTCCGGCGCGAGCTTCAGGCCGAGGTTGCCGACCGCCAGGCCGATGCCGCCGTTGGCGGCGCCGAGCGCCACATGGAGGACGACGAGGATGGCCAGCGCCAGCTGCGGCTGGGCCGGGCGGTCGCCGAGCATGAGCGCGGCGGTGCACAGGAAATACGTCGGCAGGGCGACGGCGAGCACGCCCTTGTTGGAGATGTCGCTCGAGACCCGCCCCCACACGTACAGGGCGAAGGCGCTCGCCAGCTGGCTGGCCACGCCGAGCGCGGTCACGATGCCGAGCCCGTAGCCGAGCTGGCGCATCAGGTAGACGGTGATGAAAGGCGCCGCGATGTTCGACGCCACGCTCCACGACGCCAGGAAGACGAGCAGGCGGCGGAAGTTGGGCTGCTGCAGCGGCCGGCGCAGGGTGGCGAGCAGCGACGGCGCCGGCTCGCCGGGCAGCATCCTCGGCTCGGGCGCACGCGCGAGGTAGTACGAGCTTGCGAAGCCCGCCAGCGCCGCGGCGCCGAAAGCGACCGCGAAGGCCTGCAGCCGTTCTCCGTCGGCGCGCGAGTCGATGAATGCGCCGGCGGCGAGCGACCCGGCGCCGCCGAGCAGCGTGCCCCATAGCAGGCGACGCGAAAAGAACGGACCGAGCCGCGCATGCGGGATCAGCTGGTGCAGCCAGGAGTTGACGCTGCAGCTGCCGGCCGAGACGAGGATCGAGATGATCGCCTGCGCCAGCACCAGCAGGGACAGCGTCGCCTGGCGGTCGGTCAGGAACGGCAGCGCGGCCATCGCCAGGATGACGAACCGGGACGCGGTGATGGCGATGACTCCGATGCGCTTGCGCTCGCGGTATCGCTCGATCAGGAGGATCGCCGGGAGCTGCGCCACCTGCGCGAGCAGCGGTATCGCCGCAAGGAGGCCGATCACCATCGGCCCGGCGCCGAGCGCAATGGCGAAGGCGGCGAGCACGACACCGCTCGACAGCGCGCCCGTCAGGCTGGCCCAGGCAGCGTCGAGGACGAGCGCGCGCTCGCCGGCCTCGAGCTCGGCTCCGGAAACGGCAGGAACAGGACCGAGCGGCATGCGGCACAGCCCGAGGCAGCTTTCGTTCCCGCCGGCGCCGACAGCGGACGAGCGGGTGACGCGAGCCGCCACGGCACGGTGGTTGCTGGAGATCCGGACCTGGAGAACCCATGCCGTACCGACTGCTTCGTGCGACCGCCCGTGCCGGCCGCGCCTCGACGCCCTCGACGATGTCGGGAGCCGGGCCATGAGATGGTTCGGCTCGTCGGGTCCCGCGGACGGCAGCCTGCCGCGCCCGGTCCCGGTCGCCGGCGACCGCCCCGCGGTCTTCATCGACAAGGACGGCACCCTCGTGACCGAGGTGCCGGACAACGTCGAGCCGTCGCTGCTGCGCTTCACGCCCAACGCCTTCGAGGGCTTGCGTCGCCTGCACGACGCCGGCTTCGCGCTGGTGGTCGTCACCCACCAGCCCGGGATCGCGCGGCAGCGCTTCACCCGGCACGCGTTCGCCCGGCTCGAGGCGGCCCTGGTCATGCAGCTCGCCGGGGAAGGCATCCCTGTCGAGGGCTTTCACCTGTGCCCGCACGCCAGCGAGTCGCGGCCGGGCGGTGCCTGCCTGTGCCGCGTGCCGGCCCCGGGCCTGCTCCGCCAGGCGGCGATCGCGCACCGGCTCGACCTCGCCAGCTCGTGGATGGTCGGCGACATGCTCGACGACGTCGAGGCGGGTCACCGTGCCGGCTGCCGCAGCGTGCTGGTCGACGTCGGCCACGAGACCGAATGGCGGCAGTCGCCGCTGCGCCGGCCGGATCACCGCTGTGGCGACCTGCTGGCCGCCGCGGAGGTCATCCTCACCGCCGCACCACGCGTCGACGACAGCGTCGGCCGCGCCCGCTCGCGTGCCGCGCCGCCCCGCCTGGGCTTCTCCCGGCTGGCCGCGGCCTGGCACGGCGCGCCATGAGAACCGGGGCCATGCCTGCGCCGGTGCCGCAGGCGAGCGCCGGTGCCGGCCGCCTCGCCCGCTGGCGCGAGGCGGAGCGGATCCTCGTGGTCCGCCTCGACAAGCTCGGCGACGTGCTGATGACGACGCCGGCCATCGCCGCCGTGCGCGAGACGAACCCCAGCGCGTCGATCACCCTGCTCACCTCGCGCTGCGGCGCGAAGCTGGCGCCGCACCTGCCGTTCGTCGACGAATGCATCGCCTTCGACGCGCCCTGGGTCCGCCACGAGGCGACCGCCGACGACACGTCCGGCGGCACGTCCACCGCCGCCGAGTGGCGCCTGCTGCAGCGCTTGTCGGACGGCTGCTTCGACGCCGCGATCGTCTTCACCAGCTGCACCCAGAGCGCACTGCCGGCGGCGCTGCTGTGCCGGCAGGCCGGCATTCCGCTTCGCCTCGCGCATTGCCGCGAGAACCCGTACCGGCTCCTCAGCGACTGGCTCGCCGATCCCGACGTGATCGGCGACGGCATGCGGCACGAGGTCGAGCGCCAGCTGGCGCTGGTCGACAGCGTCGGCTTCGTCACCGCCGACTCGCGCCTGCGCTTCCGGGTGCGCGCCGAGGACCGGCAGCAGGCCGCCGACGCGCTCGCGCGGGCCGGGATCGCCGCCGGCCAGCCCTACTTCGTCGTCCACCCGGGCGCGAGCTCGGCCTCGCGGCGCTATCCGCCCGACCGCTTCGGCCGCGCCGCCGCCTCCCTGCATCGCATCACCGGCGTGCCCGCCGTCTTCACCGGCAGCGCCGAGGAAGAGGGCACGGTCCACGCGGCGAGGCGCGCGATGGGCACGGCCTCGATCTCGCTCGCCGGCGAACTGGGCCTCGGCGGCCTCGGCGCGCTCGTCGACGGCGCCGACCTCCTGCTGACCAACAACACCGGTCCGGCGCACATCGCGGCAGCGCTCGGCACGCCGGTCGTCGACCTGTACGCGCTCACCCACCCGCAGCAGACGCCCTGGCGCGTGCCGGCCCGCGTCGTCAGCCACGCCGTCGACTGCCGGCATTGCCTGAAGAGCGTGTGCCCGCAGCAGCACCACGCCTGCCTGCATCGCGTCGACACCGGCCGCGTCGTCGGTGCGGCCCTCGAACTCCTGGCCGAACGTGCGCGCTCGCCGGCGAAGGTCGCCTGCCCGGGTTGACACCAGCTCACTGTCGAGCCCGGCCCCGACCGGGTCCGAGGCACGCGCGAGCGCCTTCGCCGGCACCTCCCCGCCGTCGGAGTGGAGCAGCGCCACCGCGCCGGCTGAGGCGGGTGGCGGGCGCCGGCTCGGCGCGCTCGACCGGACCGCGCTCGTGTTGCTCGTCCTCGGCGGCCTGCACGAAGGCCTGGCCGGCCTGATCGGCGTCGACCTCGTCGGCGCAACCTTCGGCGCGACGAGCACGCTTGCGCGCGCGCTCCAGGTGCTGGTCGGCGTCGCGGCGCTCTGGACGATCCGGCTGCTGGCGAAGCGGTGGCGCTGACGCGAGCCCCGCGCCGGGCGCGTCAGCCCTCGTCGACGATGGGTGCGGTGCGCATGCCGAGACGGCGCCGCCAGAGCGTGACCATGGAATCGGTCAGGGCCAGCAGCAGCGGCCCCAGGATCAGCCCGGAAGCGCCGAACACGATCAGGCCGCCGATGATCGACACGAACACCGGCACCGCGTGCATGCGGATGCGGCCCTTGACGATCAGCGGATAGACGAGGTTGTCGACGAGGCCGATCACCACCGTTCCGAAGACGGCCAGCGTCACCGCATCGACCCAGTTCCCCTGCAGCGCCAGATAGGCCGCGACCGGCAGCCAGACGATGGCGGCGCCGAGCACGGGCAGGACCGACAGCAGCGCCATCACGGCGCCCCAGAGCACCGGCGCCGGGATTCCGAGCCACCAGAAGACGAGCCCACCGAGCACGCCCTGGAGAAGGGCGATGCCGAGCGTCCCCCAGACCGTCGCGTGGATGGTGTCGTCGGCGGTCCGCAAGATCTCGCGCACTTCGCCGTCGGCCAGAGGCAGATAGCGATGCAGGGCGGCGAGGACCGCGCGATGGTCGCGCAGGAAGAAGAACAGGATGAAGCACATGATGAGCCAGCCCGTCGCCGCGGCGAGCGAGCCGGTGAGCAGGCGACGCAGGGCGCTGGCGACCCAGGTCGTCGCATCGCCAGTGACCCCTTTCACGTCGACCCGTCGCTCGAGCGCGGTCACGACCGCATGCACCTGCGGGTGGCGGGAGAGAAATTCCTGCCAGAGCCGCTCCGCCTCGCCGCTCCTGAAGCGCGCCGCGGCATCGGTTGCCTCGACCAGCATCTCCGACGCGACGAAGGCGACGGGCAGCGCCACCAGCAGTGCCACGGCCGCGGTCACGATCCCGGCGGCCAGCGACCGATGCCGCACCCTGCGCTCGACCCAGCGATGCCACGGGCGCGCCATCACCGCCAGCACACCGGCCCACAGCAGCGGCGCGAACAGCGGGTAGGCGATGTAGACGCAGAGCGCGACGCCGAGCAGCGTGCTCGCCATGAAGGCGATCGAGTTGACCTTCGGCCGCGTCTGCGGCGAGGTCTTGTCGGCAGGGGGCGCCGGTGCGTTGTTCATCCCAGTGGCCTGCGATCCTCGCGTGCGGCCGGCTCAGCGAAGCGCTCTCGCTCGAGACGCTTCGCGCACCGGCACCATCGTCAGCGCGGCACCGAAGCCGCTGCGGCGGCTGCCGTCACCCGCCAGACCCGGTTGCCGACGTCGTCGGCCACCAGCAGCGCGCCGCGCCGATCGATCGCCACGCCGACCGGCCGGCCCTGCGCCCTTTCGTCGGCGTCGAGGAAACCGGTCAGGACGTCGATCGGCGTGCCGCTCGGCCGCCCTTCGGCGAACGGCACGAAGACCACCTTGTAGCCGCTCAGGGGCTTGCGGTTCCATGAGCCGTGCAGGCCCACGAACATGCCTTGCCGGAACGGCGCGGGCAGCGCGGCGCCCTCGTCGGTGCAGAGGCCGAGCGGCGCGACGTGGGCGCCCAGCGCGTAGTCCGGCTTGACCGCCGACGCGACGAGGTCCGGCCGAGGCGGCTTCACGCGCTCGTCGACGTGCTGGCCGTAGTAGCTGTACGGCCAGCCGTAGAACGCACCCTCGCGGACCGACGTGAGGTAGTCGGGGACGAGATCGCTGCCGATCTCGTCGCGCTCGTTGACGACGGTGAACAGCACGCCGGTGCGCGGCTCCCAGGCGAGCCCGTTCGGGTTGCGCAGTCCGGTCGCGAACAGGCGCTTGGTCCCGGCCTTCGGATCGACCTGCCAGATCGCCGCCCGGCCTTCCTCGTTCTCCATCCCGTTCTCGCCGACGTTGCTGTTCGAGCCGACGGTGGCGTAGAGGCGGCTGCCGTCCGGCGCGGCGATGATGTTCTTGGTCCAGTGGTGATTGATGGGGCCGCCGGGCAGGTCGACCACCTTCACCCCGGGCGCGGTGATGCGCGTCTGGCCGGTGCGGTAGGGGAAGCGGACGATCGCGTCGGCGTTGGCGACGTAGAGGTCGTCCCCGACGAGGGCGATGCCGAACGGCGAATGCAGGCCTTCCAAGAAGCGGCGGGCGATCTCGGCGACGCCGTCGCCATCGGCGTCGCGCAGCAGCGTGATGCGATCGGGGCTCTTCACGCCGGCGCCGGCGCGGGCCATCACCTGCTCCATGATCCAGCCCTTGATCCTGGCCATGAGGCCATCGAACTCCTTGGGCGGTGCGTTCGCTTCGGCGACGAGCACGTCGCCGTTCGGCAGGACGTGCAGCCAGCGCGGGTGCGACAGGTCGGCCGACATCGCGTTGACCGAAAGACCCGCGGCGGCCCTCGGCTTCGCGTCGGCGGCCCATCCGATCGCCGGGGCGATGTCGACGGTCGGAAGAAGGAGCGGCCGGGTCGGGGGCGGCAGGGTGGGATCGGGGCCGACGCTGGCACCCTCGGGCAGCTTGGAAAGGTCGCCGCAGGCTGCCAGCGCAGCCGCGAGCGCGACGGAGGCAACGAGAACCTGGCAACGCCGCACGGAGACTCTCGCGAGGTGGAATCCCTCGCCCGAGCAAACCGCGCTCCCGCAGGGGGCTTTAGGTTCGGGTCGGGTCGCCCCGCTGCCGTGCCGCAAGGGCGAACAGCCCGGCGACCCCCCTCAGTACGCAGGCGGGTCGCTCGCCGGAAAGGACTCCTCCGATCCTTCCTCCACCTTGCGGTCACCGGACTCGTCGTCCGGCGTCGGCCCGGCCGACGCGGCCACGCCGGGGGCGATGGCCTGCGGACGATCCCGTGCACCGAGGAGCTGACGCAACACGTACTGGAGGATCCCGCCGTGCCGGTAGTAGAGGACCTCCTGCGGCGTATCGATCCGGACCACCGTCGAGAACTCGACCGAGCTTCCGTCGGCTCGCGTGGCTCCGACGACGATGTCGCGGCCGTCGCGGAAGTTCGACTCGAGCAGCGCGCCGAGGCCCGCGATGTCGAAGGTCTCCTCGCCCGTCAGCCCGAGCGCGGCCACGGAATCGCCGGAAGCGAACTGCAGCGGCAGGATCCCCATGCCGACCAGGTTCGAGCGGTGGATGCGTTCGTAGCTCTCGGCCACGACGGCGCGAATGCCCTGCAGGTTCGGTCCCTTCGCGGCCCAGTCGCGGCTGGACCCCGAGCCGTACTCCGCGCCCGCCAGCACCACCAGGGGCGTCCCGGCCTGCCGATAGCGCTCGGCGGCGTCGTAGATCGACATCGTCTCGCCCGTCGGCAGATGGCGCGTGCAGCCGCCCTCGACACCCGGCACCAGCTGGTTGCGGATGCGGCCGTTGGCGAACGTGCCGCGGACCATGACCTCGTGGTTGCCGCGGCGCGAGCCGTAGGAGTTGAACGCGCTCGGCTCGATGCCGTGCTCGACGAGATATCGCCCCGCCGGTGAGTCCTTCTTGATGCTGCCGGCGGGCGAGATGTGGTCGGTGGTGACGCTGTTGCCGAGCACAGCGATCGCGCGCGCACCGCGGATTTCGGCGATCGCGGCCGGGGCGGCCTTGGCCATGCCCTCGAAGTACGGCGGCCGGCGCACGTAGGTGGAGGTCGGGTCCCAATCGAAGCGGCTGCCGGCAGGCGCCGCCAGCGCGCGCCAGTGCTCGTCGCCTTCGTACGCCTTGCCGTAGCTGTGCCGATACATGCGCGGTTCGATCGATCGCGACAGCGCCTCCTCGATCTCGCGCTGCGTCGGCCAGAGCTCCCTGAGGAAGACCGGCCGCCCCTCGCCGTCGGTCGCGAGCGGTTCGCGGTAGACGTCGATGTCGATGCGTCCGGCGAGCGCGAAGGCGACGACGAGCGGCGGCGACATCAGGAAGTTCGCGCGGACCTCCGAGTGGATGCGTCCTTCGAAGTTGCGGTTGCCGGAAAGCACCGAGGCGACGACGAGGCCGCGCCGCTGCACCGCCTCGGAAATCTCGGCCGGCAGCGGGCCCGAGTTGCCGATGCAGGTCGTGCAGCCGTAGCCGACGGTCTGAAAGCCCAGCTCGTCGAGGCAGCGCGTCAGCCCTGCGCGCTCGTAGTACTCGGTCACGACGCGCGAGCCGGGAGCGAGCGAGGTCTTCACCCAGGGCTTGCGCTTCAGCCCGCGCTGCACGGCCTTCTGCGCCAGCAGGCCCGCGGCGAGCATGACGGCCGGGTTGCTGGTGTTGGTGCAGCTCGTGATGGCGGCGATCACGATCGAGCCGTGTCTCAGCGCATGCGCCTGGCAGTCCGAACCGGACGGGGAGTCGAGCGCGTCGTCGCTCCCTTCGCCCCACACGCCCACGTCCTTCTCGCCGCTCGGCGTCGTCACGGCGGCGTCCTTGGCGGTGACGGCGGCTGCAGCACCCGGCATCAGCGACGGCAGCGATTCCGCGAAAGCGTCCCTGGCGCGCGAGAGAGGGATGCGGTCCTGCGGGCGACCCGGGCCGGCGATGCTCGGCTGCACGGTGCCGAGATCGAGCACGAGCGAGTCGCTGAAGACCGGCTCGGGGCTGTCCGGCACATGGAAGAGACCTTGCGCCTTCATGTAGGCCTCGACCAGCGCCACCTGCTCCTCGGGGCGGCCCGTGAAGCGCAGGTAGTCGAGCGTCACCTGGTCGACGGGGAAGATCGCGCAGGTCGCGCCGTATTCCGGCGACATGTTGCCGATGGTGGCGCGATCCGCCAGGGCCAGGCTGGCGACGCCCGCGCCGTGGAACTCGACGAACTTGCCGACGACGCCCTTCCTGCGCAGCATCTCGGTGATGGTCAGCACCAGGTCGGTGGCGGTGGAGCCTTCGGCGAGCTCGCCCACGAGCTTGAAGCCGATCACCTGCGGAATCAGCATCGACACCGGCTGGCCGAGCATCGCCGCCTCGGCCTCGATGCCGCCGACGCCCCAGCCGAGCACGCCGAGGCCGTTGACCATCGGCGTGTGCGAGTCGGTTCCCACCAGCGTGTCGGGGTAGGCCATCGGCCGCCCGCCATCGTCCGTGAGCGCATCCGGGCCGGCGCCGAAGACCACCCGCGCGAGGTACTCCAGGTTCACCTGATGGCAGATGCCCATGTTGGGCGGAACCACCTTGAAGTTCGCGAATGCCTGCTGTCCCCACTTCAGGAAGGCGTAGCGCTCGGCGTTGCGCTCGTAGTCCGCCGCCACGTTCTTCCCGAAGGCCTGTGCCGAGCCGAAGGCGTCGACCTGCACCGAGTGGTCGATGACCAGCTCCACCGGCTGGAGCGGGTTGATCCGGGACGGGTCGCCACCGAGCTCGGCCATGGCGTCGCGCATCGCGGCGAGGTCCACCACCGCCGGAACACCGGTGAAGTCCTGCAGGAGCACGCGCGCGGGCGTGTAGGCGATCTCGCGGGTGGGTTGCGCCCGCGGGTCCCAGGTGGCCAGGGCGCGGACGTCCGCCGCCGTCACGGTCACGCCGTCCTCGTGCCGGAGGAGGTTCTCGAGCAGGATGCGGAGCGAGTACGGGAGCCGCTCGACGGCGAGACCCTCCCGCTCGAGGGCAGCCAGGTGGAAGAAGGCGTACTCGCGGTCGCCGACCCGCAGCGTCGATCGGGCTTGGAAACTGTCGGTCATCGCGCAACTCCGTGGCTCGCGTGATTAGGTCGTTCGCGCCGGCACACCCCACGGCCGCTTCGGGATGAATGCCTGCGGCAGTTGCCGTGCCGACCGCGCCCCTGCCACGCCTACGCGGCTTCCTGCGCCGGTCCCGCCGGGGCAGCCGGTCGCTCGGCTGAGGACGCCGGGTGCGCGTCTGCACGGTCCCACCCGCGGTGGCCTGCGACGGCGAGATCGGCCAGCGTGAGATGCCCGATCGCCGACTCGGTCGCCTGCCGGATCTGCTCGAGCACGGCGTCGACGACGGCCGGCGCGGGCAGGCGAGCCGGCGACAGAAAGCGCTTCTCGCCGGCGGCGCGCACCGACGCGAGCACTTCGGTCAGGCGGACCGAGGCGGGCTCGCGGGCCGGCAGGTACTTCGGCGGATCGCCGGCGCTGCACACCAGCAGGCCCTGGTCCTCGAGCGCGTCCAGCACCACCTGCAGGGTGTGCATCGGCATGCCCAGGCGGCGCGCCAGCTCGGGCTTGGAGGTGGCGTTCCGGCCGGCGCCGAAGTCGCGGACGACGAGGCACATCACCGACAGCGCCAGCCGTTCGCGCATGCGGTTGCTGAGGCGCGGCTCGCCGCCGGTGGCGTAGAGGTACTCGGGATGCTGCGCATAGAAGGCCACGCTTGCACCGAACAGGAGAATCATCCAGCTCACGTAGAGCCAGATCATGAAGAGCAGCAGGATCGCGAAGCCGGAGTAGATCGCCGAGTACTGGCTCGACGACGCGACGAACACGGCGAAGGCCCAGCCGGCCGTCTGCCAGGCGATGCCGCCGGCGATGCCGCCGACGAGGGCGCAGCCCAGGCGGACGCGCGCGTTGGGCATGAACATGTAGACGAGGGTGAAGGCGGCGATGACCAGCCCGTACGGCGCGAGCCGGCTCAGGACCTCGACCGTCTGCTCGAGGGGCCCGATCGAGAGGAGGCTGCGCACCGACTCCATGTTCATGACCGTGGCGGTGATGCCGAGCGCCGAGAAGACGAGGATCGGCCCCACCATCAGGACGCTGAGGTAGCGACTGAATCGCTCCGCCAGCGGGCGCGGACGAGGGATGTGCCAGATGAAGTTGAGCGCCTCCTCGATCTTCTGGATGAGCGACACGGCCGTGTACAGGAGGAAGGCGAGCCCGACCGCTCCCAGCACGCCGACGTTGATGTTGTCGATGAAGCCGACGATGCGACGGGCGAGCTCCCCGCCGTTGTCGCCGAGGGGAGCCAGGACGGTGAGCAGCATGGGCTGGATCTGCGTCGCGACGCCGAATGCCTTGAGCACGGAAAAGCTGAGCGCCAGCAGCGGCACCAGCGACAGCAGGGTGGTGTAGACGAGGCTCATCGCCCGCAGGGTCAGCTGCCCGCGGGCCAGGTCCTGCGCGATGACGAGCGCCGTGCGGCCGAGCCGGAGCGCGCGCAGCTTCCACGGCGGCAGGTCCTCGGCACGCGGACCCCAGAACGTCGATTCGATGCGACCGAGCCAGCCGGGTGCGGCATCACTCATGGGAACCCTTTCCCACCGCCTCGGTCTTCGATGCCGCTTCGCGCCTGCGGTCGCGGGCGCGGACGGTGGCGGCCAGCGGCACCGCGAACGCTGCCATGAACAGCACGTTGAGGGCCACGTTCCGCCACACCCCCGAGGCGGCGGAGAACAGCGTCCCGGGAAGAAACCAGGCGGCGAGCGACGCCGCCACGGCCTGCCAGGCCCAGGGGCTTCCGGCCGCTAGGGGGCCGCGCACGATCAGCAGGAGGAGGACGGCCCAGCCGACCATCACCGCCCCGATGACGCCGTGCAGGAAGCTGGCGTAGCGCACCGCTTCGGGAGGGAACCCGGCGATCCGCTTCACGTCGGCGTAGACGAGCCACCCGAAGGCGCCGCGGGCGAAGCCCGGGAAGACGATCGGCACCAGGCTCGCGGCGATGGAGCACGACCAGGGCGACCTGGAGCCACCCCAGCCAGAATGCCTCCCGTGGACGGGATCCTTTCGCTTCGGGCGGCGCGAGATGCCCGCGCGGGGAGCCGGAGCGCGGGCCGGTCACGAGCGCACCTTCGCCTGCACCTCCGGCAGCCCGGTGATCTCGAACGTCGCCGAGGCGATGCCGATGCCGGACTGCTCGAGCCGCGCGAGCACCTCGCGGCTCATCGCGTCCTTCATCTTGCGCACGCCGTGGTCGTGGGCGAGGAAACGGACCGTGATCTCGACCCAGTTGTCGGTCAGGCGCCAGTAGGTGGAGGGCGCGAAATCGGCACGGCTGACGCGGAAATCGTGCTCCAGCCGCTCGATCGTGCGCGGGTCGAGCCGCCCGGGGTCGACGGCATGCTTCTGCGCCGCGTCGAGCAGGATGCGCTCGGCCTGGCTGCGGTCGTCGCGGTAGGAAATCGGCAGCCGCATCTCCTCCCAGATGAACGGGAACTCGCGGGTGTAGTTGTAGACCGGCTCGTCGAAGATCTTGCTGTTCGCGACGGTGACGATGCGGCCCGTGAACTGCCGGCTCTGCACCCAGACCGCGGGGTCGGCGCTCTGCACCGCCGGCGGCTGACCCATCTCCATGATCGTGGTCTGGAAGAACCCGAGCGCGACGACGTCGCCGCGCACGCCCCCCATCGTGATCCGGTCGCCGACCGAGAACGTCGAGCCGCGCAGGATGACGAAATATCCGGCGAGCGAGGTGACCACCTTCTGCAGCGCGAAGGCCAGGCCGGCGGTGACCAGGCCGACCGCGGTGGTGAGGTTGGCCGGGTCGTCGAACCAGATCGAGACGAAGCCGATGACCGCGAGGGCGGCGACGACCAGGCTGACGCCCTGGCGGGCCCAGAAGCCGATGCGGCTCGCGCGATCGCCGGAGGCGTCGACGCGACCGAGCAGCGCCGTCGCGGCGCTGCGAAGCAGCCACAGCACGAGCAGGAGGCCGATCGTGAGCAGGACCTTGTGGCCCGTCGTCTCGTTGAAACCCACCAGACGAATGCCGAGCAGCTCCATGTCCCGTGACTCCGATGCACTCCTGACTGTGCCGGCAATCGTCTAACCTTGTACACAGGTTCGATTTGTCCAAACGCTCGTGATGGCCATGAACGCTCCCAGCCTGGGCACCTCGCCGGCGCGACGCCCGTGACGAGACTGCGATCGCTTTGGCTGGTGCTGCAGGGCAGCCTGTGGTTCCTGCCGTCGCTGATGGTGGCGGCTGCGGTGGCCGCCGCCGTGGCGCTGGTCGAGATGCAGACCGCGCTCGACATCGACCTGTCGGCGCAGTGGCCGCGCCTGTTCGGCTCCGGCGCCGAGGGCGCACGCGCGATGCTCGCCGCGATCGCCACCTCGATGATCACCGTGGCCGGCGTCGTCTTCTCCATCACCGTCGTGGCCCTGTCGCTGGCGGCGAGCCAGTACTCGCCGCGCGTCCTGCGCAACTTCATGTCCGACCGCCCGACGCAGACGGTGCTCGGCGCCTTCGTGGCCATCTTTGCCTATTGCGTCGTCGTGCTGCGCACCATCCGCAGCCCCGGCGAGGGCGATTTCGTCCCCTCGCTGGCGGTGCTCGGCGGCGTCGTCCTGGCGTTCGTGGGGATCGCTCTCCTGATCTACTTCGTCCATCACGTCGCGTCGTCTCTCCAGGTCTCCTCGATCCTCACGCGAATCTTGAAGGAGACTGCCGCCGCGATCGATCGCCTGTTCCCGGACGAGCTGGGCGTGCCGGCGAGCGCTCTGGCAGCCGGCGCGCCGAGCCGGCCCTTGCAGGCGTGGACGGAGCTCGAGGCGCCGCAGACAGGCTATCTCGTCGGCGTCGACGGCAATGCCCTGCTCGATCTGGCGCGGGAGCACGATCTCACGGTCCGGGTCGCACGCCGTGTCGGGGACTTCATCGTCGAACGCTCGGCGCTGCTCGCCGTATCGGTGGAGCTCGCGCCGGCGGACGATCGACTGAGGCAGCGCCTCCTGGACTGCTTCGCCCTCGCCTCCGAGCGAACCGTGCACCAGGATGCGCCCTTCGGCATGCAGCAGATTGTCGACGTGGCGTTGAAGGCGCTGTCTCCGGGCGTCCACGACCCGACGACGGCCAGCAGCTGCATCGACCATCTCGGTGCCTTGCTGGTGCGCCTGGCTGTGCGCCGCATGCCGGCGCCGTGCCGTTCCGACGAAGGCGTCGTGCGCGTCATCGCCGAAGGGCCCGACTACCCGTCGATGCTGGCCGTCTGCTTCGAAGCCATCATCCACCACGCCGGCTCGCATGCCGTCGTCTACGACCGGCTGCTTCTCGCCATGGAACGACTCGCGGCGGTCACGCCCTCCGGTGAGCGCCGGATCGCCCTCGCGGATCAGGTCGACAGCCTGCTGGACCGTCTGGCGCGAGCGGATCTGCCGGGGCGCGCGCAGCGAGCTCGAGGATCGGGCCCGCAGCCTTCGACTGCAGCTCGCGGGCACCACCGCGCCCGCCTCGGCGCCCGGGCCGTCGTCCGCTGGCTGCTCGCCCTGACGCGCGTCGCGGCTGCCGCGCCTACGGCTCAGTGCCCTCGAAGACGAAGATCTCGCGGCTGGTCTGGCCGGCGCGCACGACCGCTTCCTGGCGCTGGGTCCGGCCCTGGCGCATCACTTCGACGGTGTAGCGCCCGGGCGGCAGGTCCACGAACATGAAGGGGCCCTGCGCCGACGCCTGGAGGACCGTTTGCCCGCGGGCGTCGGCGACCTGGACGAAGGCATCGGCCGTGTAGACCTCGCGACCACCGTCCCTGGCGTAGATCTCGACGGCCAGCGGGTAGTCGCGCCGGTGCTGCAGGAAGGCTTGCGACTCGTCCGATCCGACGCCCCCGGTCACGTACCGCACGTCGCCCGACGCCTGCTCCGGCGGGAGCCCGCCGGCCGCGAACGCAGGCCAGGCGAAGGACAGGGCCGCGGCCGCCAGCACGGCCGCCGCCGATCGAGCTTGAAGCTGCTTTGACATGACACGTTCCTCCATCGGAGTTCACGGCCGGCTCAGCACCGGCGCTGGCCGGGTCTTCGATGGACACCGCGGAGGCGGACGAAGTTCCGCGCGGGGAATCACTGACTTTGCACAAATGCATATCCCCTAGGATCGGGGCACCGAGCGCCAGCCGCCTGGATGCGGCCCTGGTGCATCGGCCGGGCGAGTTCCCTTCACCAGGACGGGTGCAGATGTTCCCTTGGCGGCACCTATCATCGCCGGATGGCTTCTCGATCCCGCCCCAGAACGACGACGGGGCGCGACAGGACGCAAGCTCACGACGAGGCGGCGAGGCAGGTCCTGCGTCAGTTCCGCCAGGTCTTCAATGCCGTCAAGACGCACTTCCAGCAAGTCGAGCGGAAGGTCGGCCTCGGCGGAGCGCAGGTCTGGGCGCTGAGCGTGATCCAGAAGTCGCCGGGCATCGGCGTGGGCGCCCTGGCAGCGGCGATGAACATCCATCAGTCGACGGCAAGCAACCTCGTCAGGGCCCTGGTGGAGCGCGAGCTGGTGACGGTGTCCCGCGATCCCGACGACCGGCGCGTCGTCCAGCTGAAGCTGCTGGCGAAGGGCGCGCGGCTCCTGCGCCGCACGCCGGGCCCGTACGCGGGCGTGCTCCCGGAGGCGCTCGCGGCACTCGACGCCAGGACCCTGAAGCGGATCCAGACCGACCTCGCCAAGCTGATCGACGTGCTGGCGGTAGACGACCGGTCCGGCGAGATCCCGCTGGCCGAGCTCTGAAGCGGCGCGTCGCGGATCGCGTGGCGGCCCGGCCCGCGGCGAGTGCGCGATGAAGAACGGGCGCTGGCCTGCGGTCGCGGCCCTGATCGTCATCGTCGCCGGCGCCGCCGCCCTCTGGTCGTGGCAGCGGCGCACGCCGCCCGCGATCCCGCCGATCGCGGAACAACCGCCATCGACGGCACTCCCGCAAGCCCCTTCGCTGCCACCGGCCGCCAGCGCCGTCCGCTATCCGATCGACGTGGCCGCACCGGCGAGCAGCGCCTCAGACCCGAGCTCGGTGCTGATGGATCTCTTCGGTCGGCGCACCCTGCTGTCGATGTTCCACCTCGACGACTTCCCGCGTCGATTCGCAGCGACGCTCGACAACCTGGGCCGGTCGAGCGCACCCGCCGGCGTCTGGCCCGTGATGGCGCCTGCGGGACGGTTCCTGACCGAGCAAAGCAACGGCGGGGAGATCATCTCCGCCGACAACTCGCTGCGCTACACGCCTTTCGTGCTCCTGGTGGAGACGGTCGACATGGCCCAGGCGGTCGATGCGTACCGGCGGCTCTATCCGCTCCTGCAGCGTGCCTACGAGGACCTCGGCTACCCCAGCAGGTACCTCAACGACCGTGTCATCGAGGTGATCGACCTCCTCCTGGCGACGCCGTCGCTCGACGCGCCGGCCAAGGTCCACCTGCCGACGATCAAGGGACCGCTGCGTCCGGAGCGGCCCTGGGTGACGTACCAGTTCGATGATCCGGCCCTGGAGTCCCTGGCGGCCGGCCAGAAGATCCTGCTCCGCATGGGCCCCGCGAACCAGCAACGCATGAAGGTCAAGCTCGCGGAGATCCGTCGCTTGCTGGTCGACGCGAAGGCGGGCCGCTGATTGGCGTCGCAGAGCGCGCTGCCCGACGTCGGGGATCTTCTTCCGGCGATCGCCGAGCTCGCCTGGCCCTCGGCCGTGGCTTTCGCATGGCTGACCGGCGAGGCCGTGCATCGCGTCACCGGCGTGCCCCGGATCAGCGTCTACGGCCTGGTGGGATTCGCTCTCGGCGCCACGCAGCTCGGCTTCCTGCCTCTCGCGCCGGGACCCAACGTGATCCTTCTGGCCAACGTGGCGTTCGGGTTGATCCTGTTCGAGTTCGGTTATCGGATCAACCTGCGCTGGCTGCGCACGAACCCCTGGATCGGCGTCACGGGGATCCTCGAGTCCGTGGCGACCTTCGTCGTCGTCTACCTCGTCTCGGCTTCGTTCGGGGCGCCAAGCCTGACCGCGCTGCTCCTGGCGTCCCTGGCCATGTCGACGTCGCCCGCGGCGCTGATGCTGGTCGTCAACGAGGAGCGGAGCTCCGGGCAACTGACCGAACGGATCCTGCATCTGACCGCCGTCAACTGCGTGCTCGGACTGTTCGTCTTCAAGGCGATCGTCGGCTACTGGACCTTCCAGAGCTCGGGCAGCCTCCTGCACGCGGTACTCGGAAGCCTCAACGCGCTCCTGGTCTCCGCAGGCCTAGGCGCCGCGTTCGGGCTGGCGGTGCCCGCCGTGCTGCGGCGGTTCGGGCACGTGGCGCGGGACGCGACGGTGGCCTTCGCCATCGGCGTCGTGCTGCTGGTCGCCGTGACGCACGCGCTTCGCCTGTCGCCGGTCCTCGCCGCACTGTCCTTCGGGCTGGTGGCCCGCCACCGGCGCGTCTCCCTGAGCCCGACGCAGCGCAACTTCGGCGTGCTCGGAGACCTGCTCGCCGTCGTCCTGTTCATGTTCGTGGCCAGTACGCTCGAATGGCAGCGCGTGTGGGCCGGCCTCGGCCTTGCGCTTGCCATCATCGGGGCGCGGCTGCTCGCCAAGGTGATCGTCGTCGGCGGCCTGGCGCGGGTGAGCGGCATCACGTTCCGCAAGGGCGTCCTGACCGGCGCCGCGCTGATGCCGATCTCGGTGTTCGTGATCCTGCTGCTCGAAGAAGCGCGCTACTTCGGCCTCGAGCTCACCGACCAGCTGGCGCCGCTCGCCGCAGTGGCCTTGCTGCTCGAGCTGATCGGTCCCGTCGCCACCCAACGCGCGCTGATGGCCGCAGGCGAAAGCAGCGAGGCCGTCGAGAAACGCTGATGCCGCTCGAACCCTTCGCCCATTCCGAGCCGCTGACGCTCGGTGTCGAGCTCGAGCTGCAGCTCGTGAGCCTGAGCGACTTCGACCTCGTCGACGCCAGCCCCGACATGCTCGAACTGCTCGGTCGGCGACCGTTCCCCGGCAATGTCGTGCCCGAGATCACGGAGAGCATGATCGAGATATCCACTTCCGTGCAGCGCGACCATGCCGGGCTGCTCGCCCAGCTGTGCGATATCCGCAACGCGCTCGTTGCCGCGGGCGATCGTCTCAACGTCGGCATCTGCGGCGGCGGCACCCACCCGTTCCAGCAGTGGGGTGAGCGACGGATCTTCTCGAAGCCGCGCTTCAGGGAGGTCTCTGCCCTCTACGGCTACCTGGCAAAGCAGTTCACGATCTTCGGTCAGCACATCCACGTCGGCTGCACGTCGGGCGACGAGGCGCTGTTCCTGCTGCACTCGCTCAACCGCTACGTGCCGCACTTCATCGCCCTCGCGTCCTCTTCCCCGTTCGTGCAGCGTCGCGACACGCTGTTCAACTCGGCACGCCTCAACTCGGTGTTCGCGTTCCCCCTCAGCGGCAGGGCACCGTTCACGCTCGAGTGGCACGACTTCGAGACCGGCTTCTTCGAGAGGATGACCCGGACCGGGATCGTCAAGAGCATGAAGGACTTCTACTGGGACATCCGTCCCAAGCCCGAGTACGGCACGATCGAGCTGCGCGTCTGCGACACGCCGCTCGACGTCGAGCGAGCGGCGGCCCTGGCGGGCTACCTGCAGGCGCTGTGTCGCTCGCTGCTTCAGCGTCGCGAGCCGGAACCGAGCGAGGACGACTACCTCGTCTACAACTACAACCGCTTCCAGGCCTGCCGCTTCGGTCTCGACGGCACGCTCGTGCATCCGGCGTCGTACGAGACCTTGTCGCTTCGTGACGACATCCGATCGACGGTGCGGCGACTGAAGGACGAGCTTGCGATGTCGGCGCCGCTCGACGCGCTCGATCACGTGCTGGGCGTGACGGAGTCCGGCAGCGACGCCAGCTATCTGCGGCGGCAGTACGAGGAACGGGGAAGCGCCGAGGGCATGACCGACGCGGCCATCGGCCGCTTCCGGGCGGGCTGCCCAGGCGGTGCTCGTGGCGCAGCGCGCGGCCAGGAAAGTCGCGCCGGCATCCGCGCCGACGGAAAAGCGGGCTAGACGACCGCCGCCCGGCGGGTCAGCGGCAACCTCGACGCCTGCGCGGCTGCGCCCGTCACTCGGAAGCGCCGGTCACTTCGCCGGCCGGACCAGCTTCTCGGCGGCGTCGGTCCGCACGCCGGCGGCGAGCGCCTTCAGCGTCTTCATGTCGGCGTCGCCGGCGGCGCTCACCATGATGCCGTTGGCCAGCAGCAGCACCACCTCGCGCGCCGGCGGCTCGCGGCGGTCGATCTCGCGCACCGTGCGCCGACCCTCGCGGTAGACGAATTCGGCGCCGGACCCCGTCTCGCGTCGATTGGGCGGGCCGGTCCAGTGCGCCGGCCCGGGCGCGCTGTTGGCGCTGCCACCGTCGCTGACGGTGAGGGTCGCCTTCTGCTTGCCCTGGCGGAAGGTGTAGACGACCGTCGCCGGCTCCGGCAAGGCGCGGCTCTCGAGGGGCACGTCGATCCCGGTCTGCTTCCACGAACCGATGTGCTCGCCGACCAACCCCTTCAACTGCACGAGCGTGAAGTCGCCGCCCGCTTCGTTGTCTGCCATGGTCGTGCTCCTCGACGGTTTGCTTGCCGGCGCTGGGGCGGCGCCGGCGCTCGGCGCCGCTACCGCGCCGCAGGCCACCGCCCAGCCGATCAATACGGCCGCGAGCGGCTGCAGCCCGGGCTGCCTGGGACGAGGCCGGCGTTCTGTCACGCGGGCGATGCTAACCCCCGCTCATCGCGTCCGGATGCGCCATCGCCGCTCGGAGGTGCTGGACACGGCGGTGCCGCCGGCTAGACTTTCATTCCCTTTCGCCACGGAGCAACCCATGGGACTTCTCGATGCCCTCGGCCTCGTCAAGACGCCTGTGGCCGCGGCGAAGAAGGCACCGGCCGCCGTCGCATCGGGGCCCGCCGCCACGCCCACGCCCCAAGTCGGCTCCGCCTCCGGCGGCACCGTCGGAGACATGGTGCAGCAGGGGGCGTTCACGATCGCCCGCGTCGCTGCGGTCGTGCTGATCGAGGCGCTGAAAGCACATCCTCAGGCGGCGGCGATCCAGGCCTTCATCACGCAGTCGAACACCAAGCTCGCCACCGCCGACGGCCATGCCGGAAAATCGGAGTGGCCGCAGGCGATGCAGGCGCTCGAGGACGTCAAGGCCATCGCCGCGACCGCGAAGAAGGCGGCCGACGATCGGCAGGCCTTCACCGTCAAGCTCGCCGACGTCACCATGGGCATGAACGCCTACCAGCGTTTCGACAACGCCCTCTTCAACCTGCTGAGCGCCGCCATCGGCAACGCCAACGCCCAGGCGGCTGCCAACAACTACGTCGCGGCCAACGCGACACTCGATGCCGCGGCCGCCCAGCTGCAGGCGAAGCTGAAGGCGTGGGTCGACACCGTCAACGGCATGCTCGCCAAGTCGACGGCGAACGCCAGCGTCGGCGGCTTCCTCAAGCCGGAAATCGACAAGGCCCGGGTCCAGGTCGCCGCCGCGAACACGGCGCTCGGCGCGCGCCGCTGGAGCGAAGGCGTGATGGCGGCCGTGACGGCGCTGCGGGCGCTGTCGGCGACTGAGCGGATGGCGCCGCGGCGCGCCGCCTACGAAACGGCGCGCGTCGCGACCGTCGCGCAGATCGCCAAGGTCAAGGGCGCGGCGCCGGTGGCCGATCGCGGCCCGGGGCTCGATGCCCTGCTCGCCGACGCCGACCAGTCGGCGAGCCGCGCCGTCATGCAGTTCGAGGCCGGCGAGGCCAAGCTGCGCGACATCAACGCGCGCTGCGACCGGATCCTGGCCGCGGCCGCGGACACCGAGGCCTACAAGAGGCAGAGGCCGCTCGCCGACGCCGAGCTCGCGGCGCTCGACAAGCATGCGGCGGCGGCGCGCATTGCGCCGGCACGCGAAGCGGCGCGCAAGCAGCTCGAGCAGGCCGCCAAGGCGGCGGCCGGCGCCGCGACCGCCGCCGACCCCGGCCCCGGCTGGGCGGCGGCCTCCAACGAGGTGGTGCGGGTGCGCGCCGACCTGGCCGCGGCCAAGGTCCTGGCCGACGGCGCCGGCAGCGCCGCCGGCGCCGAGGCCGCGGCGGCGAACCCGGCCGACGTGGCGACGATGAAGACGGCGCTGCAGAAGCTGCGCGCCGATCAGCTCGCCGCTGCTGCGGCGCCGTTCGCCGCCGAGGCGGCGGCGCCCCTGAAGAGCTGCAAGGAGCAGATCGACAAGGCCGACAAGGCGCTGGCCAAGAACGACGGCAAGGGCGCGGCGGGGCCTCTGTCGGCCGCGGCCAAGGCGCTGATCGAGGCCAAGGCCGTCCAGGTCGCGCAGAGCCAGTTCAAGTCGACGCTGCCCGGCGTCGAGGCGCGTCTGACCTCGCTGCAGGCGCTGCCGCGAGCCGCCCTGCTCAAGGGCGTGATCGACCCGGTGGCCAAGGCGCTGGCGGACGCGAGGGCGAAGAACAAGGCGAACTCGGGCGTGGAGGCGATGGCCGCGCTGCGCCGCGCCGCCGACCTGGCCGCCGCCGCCGTCAAGGCCGACCTCGATCGCGGCAAGTTCGACACGGCCGCCGCCGCGACGGCGACCCACGTCGCGACGATCACCGACGCCAAGGCGAAGAAGCCCCTCGACACGGCCCTGGCGGATGCGAAGAAGCTGGCCGATGCGTTCAAGTTCGGCGAGGCCATGGCGGCGCTGAAGAAGCTCGAGGTGAGCATCGACAAGGCCGAGCTGATGACGCGAGCCGCCGCCAATCCGGCCGATCCCGCCATCGCTGCGCTTGCCGCGAAGATGACGGCCAACGGCGGCGAGAAGGAAGTCGATGACCTGGTCCAGTCGCCGAAGACGACCGACCCGCGGATGATCGCGGCGCTCGCCACGGGACGGTTCGGCGTGACCATGGTGCCCGACACCTCGGCCTCCGCGGCGCCGCACGAAGCCAAGAGCATGAAGGCGCTGTGCAAGACCTTCGCGATGGTGCCGCAGGACGTCAAGTCCTTCGGCAGCATCAGCAAGATCACGCACACCGATTCGACCGGCGGCAGCGGCGCCTGGAGCACGAACACCACGGTCACGCTCAGCGGCCGCCCCGACCTGCACAAGCAGGGCCTGGGCCCGGGCCTGACGGCGAAGGACACCACCGGCGCCACCGTGAAGCAGCTGCCTGCCGACGTCGACAAGGATTGCCTGCCGGTCGGCGGCGACAGCGAGTACGTCAGCTTCACCGCCTTGCACGAGGTCGGCCACGGCGTCGACGACGCGCGCACCTACATGCAGCGCAACGGCGCGCGCGAGGACCATGGGGGCTGGCAGGTTCACGGCGCCGGCGTGCAGGCCATCGCCAACGCGGTGGGCCCGCACATCCGCAGCAAGGTCGGCGGCAGCAACACCTTCTATTCAAAGCCCGAGGACAAGAAGTACGTCCTCGACAAGCTGCTCAACCAGAAGCCGGCCCGGCCGGCCACCGTGGCCGCCGGATCGGACGACGCCAAGGCCTACGACGCATTCGATCGCTGGCACCGCCTGGCCACGTCCGACGGAATCTGGGGCCGGCAGGGCGATGCCGAGGAGATCGCGATCGGCGGCAAGACGGTCTACCACGAGGCGTATCCGCGCGAGTGGGTGAGCTATCTGCTGGCGGCGCGCAAGAAGGGCCTCACCGGCTACCAGTTCCGCGCGCCGGCCGAATGGTTCGCCGAGCTCTACGCCGGCTTCAAGTCGAAGAAGCTCGGAGCGAAGCATCCGGCTCAAGAGTGGCTGAAGAAGCTCTGACGCACGAGGAGGCCAGCGATGTCGGTCTTTCACACCCAGACGATCCACTGCCCGGCCTGCGCCACGCCGGTCGAATTCAAGCTGGTGTTCAGCGTCAACGCCGACCGCCGGCCCGACCTGCGCGACGCAATCATCGCCGGCACCTTCCAGCGCCAGCCGTGCCCGAGCTGCGGCACGGAGTTCCGGGTCGATCCGGAATTCACCTACATGGAGCTGCGCCACGGTCTCTACATCGGCGTGTGGCCGGTGGCCAAGCGCGGGCAGTGGAAGGCCTGCGCCGCGAAGACGGCGGAAATCTTCGAGGAGGGGCTCGGCACGGGAGCCACGCCCGAAGCGGCGAAGCTCGGCGCGGGCGTCGAGCCGCGCGCCGTGTTCGGCTGGCCGGCGCTGGTCGAAAAGCTCATCGCCAGGCAGGCCGGCATCGACGACCGCACGCTCGAGCTGGCCAAGGTGATGGCGCTGCGCCACGGCGGCGAGACGCCGATTCCCGGGCAGCGCGAGCTTCGCCTGGTCGAGGCGGGTGGCGAGGACTTCGTGCTCGCCTGGGTGCGGCCGGCGGACAGCCAGGTGGAGAAGGCGATGCGCGTGCCGCGCTCGCTCATCGCCGAGATCGATGCCGAGCCGGAGCCGTGGAAGGCGATGCGCAAGGAGGTCGGCGAAGGCCTGGTGGTCGACTTCCAGCGCGAGATGCTGGCCGCCTGACCCGCGGCGCTGACGAAATGCGGGGTGCGCTCGCGCGACTCGCGCCGGCGAAAAAAAACGGCTTACGAGCCCGAGCTCGTAAGCCATCGATTTACAACGAGAGGTTGGCGCGGCTGGCAGGATTCGAACCCACGACCCCTTGGTTCGTAGTCGGGTGGTCCATCGACCCATATCCCGTTCGCATCAACAACTTAGAGGCTGCTTCGTGTACCACCGATGAGACTCTTGACCGCTCGTAAGTGGTTGATCTTTATAACGCCGAACGTCTGCAGTGGTACAGGGCAATGTCCCTTGCGAGGAGTGCTTTTGATCGCGCTTGCCAAGTCACTAAGGGCAAGGAAGTGACGTGCAAGCCGTCCATGACTTGTGGTGAGGGCGGGCAAAGACGCGTTGCTGGCCTGTGCGCCGTACGCTGAACCAGCGCTCTACCAGCCGTTGAAATTGTTCAGCTGCGGCAGACCGGCGTACGCCTTAGACCGCATGGCGGTCATACAAGCCTCGACGACCGCTTGGATACAGATGAGCAGGTTGCAGGGTATTGCTCACTTTGTGATTGCACTGTCGGCTCGGTTGTCGAAACGGCTGCTCATCGACGGCTCCCAATGGAGCGCTACTGGCCCCTTGCTGTCGCTCAGCGTGGGGAACTTTGCAATCGATGCCGTGCGTCGACATCCCGACCCCTTCGCGATCCCGCCCGGGCACAGCTGTGCGCTTTCGCTGTAAACGAAGTAGCTCAAGCCGCCCCTGCGGTCGGCCGACGGTCATTGCCTTCGCGTCAGAGTTCAGCCACAGTCACCGTAGCCACTGGGACGAAATCGAAGACCAAACACCCGCATGTCGACCGCCCCCGCCGTACGTTGCTGCATCTTCCTAGTCTTAGTGGGGTGCACGGCCGGCACTTCCGCGTTTTTCGTCGGCAATACTAAGATCGGGGGTTTTCAAGTACCCTGCGCAGTAGCATGCGGCGGCGACCGTGGCATATTAAATCTCAATTTCGCCGGAGACGCATTTCATAGTCTCGTAACAGGGTCCTCCATAGATGCGTTAGATGACAAGTTGAAGCAACGCGGAGATGCCGTCATCGCGCAAGCGGAAGCCAAACTAAACGCGGTACTGGACGACAAGCTAACGAAGCTAAAAGAACTAGCTGACTCTCAAAGATCCCAGTTTTCTTCTCAGCTGGACGCACTCGCCAAGAACGCGATCAACGACTTGGACCAAGTGCTGGAAAAGAATATCGTCGAGGCAGATTCTAAGCTTGACGATCAACAAGGCAACTTTCTGGGTCTTCTCACTAAGTCGATCACGGAACTCAGCCAGGTTCTTTTGGCCGTCGCCGCGGCAGCAACCCTCTTCGTCGCTGTCGTTCAAATTTGTCTTGGCTATTTTCGCGGGCCGGGGAGGAGGTTTTCTGGCCGGCAAGTTGCTGTCACAGCCGGCATTACAGCCAGCGCCCTTGTGGCTCTCTGTTTGGTGGTTGTTGCCATCAGAGTCGGCGTCGAAAGAGTTCGCGGGGATGACTACGTGGATGCGTACAACCACAAAGACTTTAAGACCGCGAGGATCTTCGCAAGTACTCTGGCTTTTATGTACCCCGCGAACCCACAATACTCGGTATATAAGGAGAAGTCCGCTGCATTAAGGGATTTGATAGAACGTCCAACATTAATGGTGCGCCCTGAGTCGCTATCGCGCTATGCGGATCGGCTCAAGTATGCTTCGGATGGGCAGTTTGAACTAACGAATGCCCGCGACGCCGATTTGGAGGCATTGCGCGCCCTTATTATGTGGCGCAGGTCTGATACGCGGCTAGGGGAATATTATTCGGCCGCTTTAGCTTTCAACGCCCTAAGGGAGGCGCCTCGGCTCCCTGATAATCAGAAGTTCGTGCTCAGAGACGCGGCCAAGTATTATTTGAATGCCTATCTGCTTAGGCCACTATCCGACAACGATCTTGAGATACTTGGCCTTAACCGGACCGAGGCCGAAAAGGCGTTGGGGACTAGCGGATACTCTTTGCCCACGCTTGGCGAGCTCAAACAGCTAGCAGCAGAGAATAAGGTTGACAACTGGCTGATGGATTATCAACAGTTGCATCTTCAAATTATCCCGAAGTACGTGAAGTTGATAATCCTCCATTCGAGTGGCCCACGCACGCCCAAGGCTCAATTGGGCGCGCTCCAGGCGCAGCAAATTGCGATTGCCGACGAGATAATCGCCTTATGGGAGGCGTTTGCGGTGACTCACGTAGGCACCACCGACAGTCGGCGCGCAAAGCAGGCTTTAGCTGGATTTACGGCAATATACGCGCGAGCGGCAGCCTACAGGCGCGCGCTCCCTGTCATTGATCACTCTACCGATTTGAAAACCATTCCAGTCGGCGACCTCTACAGCGTGCATAGGATTCCATCTCCGCTTACTGTGAACTCCCCCGCAGAGTTGGTGGGCCAACCCTGTGTCGGTGGGCCATTTCATATGGGGATATTGAAGAATATTCCCCCCCGAGATCCGCAGTCAAGGGGAATCCTGGATCGATGGTCCAGTCAAGGCGCTCAATCATCGTCGCAACAGGCGCAATTGCTAAATGCTAAGTCTAAGGAAAATTTCGACGAGGATAGACTTTTCGCTTTCGAGTATTTCGTCTACAAGTCAAGTATGACTTCTGGAACACTTGTCTCTGGATGCCTCGCCGACCCGATTACTTGGCGGCTTCTGGTAGACATCAGTCACTTACCCGCTCCTAAATTCATAGAGGATGCACCTGCCGGCCCAAGGCACTTTTTGTTTCGACGCTCACCTCAGAAAGCGACGGGGGCGATAAAGTCTTCCGCGTTCTTTACTCCCGATTGGAAATTGCGATCTGGTGAGCTGCAATCAGCAAGGTCGCAGGCAATCTTTGAGGCAGCATCCCTTGGCTTATTCACCTGCTCGAGTTCGGTTACGACCTTCGACGCATGTTCCGGTGATACGAGGAAAACGGTAGCGAATTTGTTGCTTTCTGAATTCTCCGACCGTGAGTTTTTGCCGATTTCGACCATAAAGCTTGTCAATATGTCACTCGGTGTCAGAATATTTCCAGTTTTGGATTGAATACTTAGGAGGGCGTCATGTATATCTTTAGATGGACAACTGCTGTCGTTGGCATTGGGTTGATCGGTTCTATCGTCGCATGCGACTTGATCGCTGGTAAAAAGGTCGAGCTCTGCAAGGATAAGTCCGGACAGTGCTGCAGTATTCAAACAGGTGATGATAGTTACGTCGCGATGTGTACCACGAGCGCCGAATGCACGGCGACGGCCAACTCCATTCCGAAAAGCGGGAAATATCCTATCGTGACGTACCCGCTGAAGGGGTCATATACCGGTTCGGCCGGCTGTCGCTGATTAGAGCGAGGTGACGAGACCGATTTCGTGTTGTTGTGCTGGGAAGCGCAGCGGTGAAGCCCTCGCCCCCTCACCTCAGTCGCGCTGATGCCTATGCAGTGCACGGCCACTCCGGCGCCCTCGTGAAGTCCCCGCTAGACCGCCGTCTTTATAGGGCTGGTCGGACAAGCCGCGACGCTTCTCATTCCATTTGGAGTTCTGGGCAGGCACTGCTCAGACATCGTCCACAGAAGTAAGGCGCGGGACTTGGCTGCGCCTCGTCGGAAGCAGGCATTCGCCGCAGAACGATAGCCTCCTTTTCGAATCGTCGACCGGTCCAGTCCGACGTCGACACCAAGCATGATCTTCGCCACTAGGCCGCGTGTCTCTGGCTAGGTTTTCCACGAGCCACCCGGAGCGCCGGAGCGTGGCGATCGTAGTAGTCGCGCATCAGCTTCGAAGTGGCGGGTTGCCGGTATCGAGAGGAGCTGCTCTGTGGTCTCCTGGTGCAGAGCCACCAAGCTCGGCCTTCAGTCGCTCGGCATCACCCTCACTCGGACCTTCCGGCAGAAGTCGGTGTACGCGCTTCCGCTTGACGCAGGCTTCCGCGTGCTACATATCGCTAGCGGCTTGCCCGGTCGACATGCTCGTTCCTTGGTCCAGGCTTCTACTTCGGCCAGATCGTAGCGTCGGCGAGCTCCGATGAGCCTGGAGGGCATGCCGTCAGCTGTCATGCGAGCGATGGTCTTCTCGCTCACTTTGTAGTAGGCCGCGAGCTCGGCTGGTGTCATCACGATGGCTTGTCTCCTGGTTCTAGATGCGAACGCAACCAGTATGTCGCCCGTGCCCAGCTTCCCGGAACAGGTCATGCCAGTCCTGCAACTCGCAGACTAAGTGAATGCGTGGCTGCTGACCGGTCTCACTTGGCCTTCAGCGACACGCCAGCACAAGAACCTTGTCGTTTCGGCTGCTTAGGAACGACATCACGTCGTCCTTGTCCCAAGCCGCATCTTCGCGCAGTCGAGCTGGGAGTTGACTGCCTGAGGACTGCACGGTTGAACTCGTCCTGTTAGGGACAGCACCTGGAGCTCTGAAGGAGCCTCCGGCTCTTCTGTGAATCTTCTAGGGAGACTGAGTCAACTCAGGAATCTGAGTGCATCTGAGAGATTCAGTGTATTAGCAGTCTAGCGAGAGTATACACCACACATCCAGTTTCAGAGGACCTCAGGGACCCTCCGGGTCCTCTAAAGAAGCTGTCAGCGAGAGTTGCAGCAACTGTTAGTAGTGCAGAGAGCCTCCGGCTCTTCTGTGATCTGCTGAGAGAACTGATTCAGTGAGAAGATTCAATTAAGCTCAGTGTACTGAGCAATACACATAACTGAAGTCTGTCTACCATGCCAATTCAGGGACCCTCCGGGTCCTCTGTGAATCCGCTGAGGAGCGGAATGCATTAGATGAGTTTAGCTCGAGAGGGTACTGCAACCATGGTTCGACAGAAGACTCACTGACGAACGGTCTGTGGAGTAGAAAACAGGAGAGCGGAGAAGAAAATACAGTTCCTCAACCCGCCACCGCCCGCAGCCTAACAGATGACAGATTAACAGGCGCGCTCCGCGCGCTCCTGCGGATCAATATAAGGAGCCCCGATCCAAGAAGCTGGACGCTTCCGCAGCAGCTGAGTGCCTGCAGGAGCGCTCCGCGCTCTTCGTCGAAAAGGTCAGGACACCCGGTGAGCTGAGGATCTCGAAATCAGTCGAGACTCTGAGGTATCACATCTGAGGTCGTCCTCAATCGTGCCTCAGACGGACTCGGGGACCCTTCCGACCCTAGGACGAAGGACGAATACAAAACACAGCCTCAGCTCCCAAACCAGAGAAAGAAGAATAGAACAGAGAGCCTCCGGCTCTCGTGGAGGAGCTTGCCAATCGAGCGCCTGCGAGGCTATGTCCATCGCTACAAGGAAGCCGGTTCGCCTCCTTTATCTCGCAGGGGGTCTCGGGATTTGTGGAAATCCGCGAGCTGGGTATGAGGGCGGTACTGGCAGTCCACACACGTGAAGGCAAAGTACCCCCCCCGGGTCCCTCCCCAGGACACATTTGAGCACCCCCCTGTGCTCAGGCGATTAGCGCTTCCATGTCTCTCGGCTTGCCATTACACGTGTGGGATGTCAGACAGTCGGTACATGGACGAACAAGCGAAATCGCCACATCCGAGCCAACGTGCCAGTTTCGGCGAACCGATACAGAGCCGATACCTGACCACCCAACAAACTCACAGGTGACATGCGCCGTCCCGTCGCTCTTGCGAGAAGTTATAGGACTTCTCCAACGTACCCGGAGGACCTCATGAAACCACACATCTAGCGCATCACACGGGCGAAGACCCAGCACCATCCACCCTTTAGAAAGCGGACATCCAGTGATGGATCGTCCGCTTTCTTTTCGGCTGCAGCAGGCGTGTCGCCCTCGGCCTTGGGCACCCCAGAACCTGAGTTGACACCTATGCCTTCCTACTTCGAGAGAAGTAGCAGAAGAGTCCTCAGGAACCCTGAACCGATATTTCAACCGACGAGAACCGAGCGGTCTCGACTATATGAAGCCGATACACCAACCTCAAGACAGTCCTGCCACCAGGCGGGCGCACAGCCGCAGAAACGTGCCTTCGGCACCTCGCGATCGCAATGATCCTCATGTCCGCTCCTCGTCGCCTGAGACCTTCCTCGAACCCGAGGAGATTGAGCGCCTCACAGATCGCATCCGCCGGCCAGCTCAGGTCAAGGCGCTGAGATCGATGGGCATCGAGCACAAGGTGCGCCCCGATGGGGGCATCGCCATTCTGCGGTCGCACATCACCAAGGTGTTCGATGGCAACCCCGAGCCCAACCCCCGAAAACATCAACAGGCGGTCAGTCCCAACTGGCGTGCCATCTGACGACCGAGAGAAGAACTTCATGCCAAGAGCTCGCAATCGAGAAAACCGAGGCTTACCACTCCGCTGGCGCCACACACACGGCGCGTACTACTACAGCGTCCCTCCGGGTCTCGAGGCCCAGTGGGACGGCAAGAAGTTGTTCCGCCTGGGCTCGAAGCTGCATGAGGCCTATCAAGTCTGGTCAGACAGACTCGGAGCTCAGGCGAACATTCGGAGCATTGGAGATCTTCTGGACCGCTATGCGTTGGAGGTCGTTCCGAAGAAGGCTGTAGCGAGCCAGATTGGCAATCAGAGCCAGCTAAAGAAGGTCCGGGAGGTTTTCGGAGCAATGCCACTACTACCTTTTCGCCCGCAGCTGGTCTACCAGTACGTTGACGCACGCAGCAGGAAGAAAAAGGATCCCGAAACTGGCAAGGTCACGGGCGGCAAGATCGCCGCCCATCGCGAGATCGAGCTCCTGTCCCACGCCTACACCAAAGCGGTCGAGTGGGGCTACATCGACAAACACCCGTTCAAGGGCGAGGTTCGCCTGCAAGGCGAACCTTCCCGCGAACGGTACGTCGAGGACTGGGAGGTCATAGAAGCCTTGTCACTGGAGTCCAGGCGCAGGTCCGGCTCGGTGTCGATGATCCACGCGTACGTGCGCCTCAAGCTGCTCACGGGCATGGCTCAGGGAGACCTGTTGCGTTTGCGGTTGGACGAGAACATCAGGGACGACGGCATCCACAACCAGCGCCATAAGACCAAGAGCTCACCGGCAATAGAACCATCTATGCGTGGACAGACGAGCTGAGGGAGGCCGTGAGAATGGCTCTCGATGCAAGACCAAAGCAGTCCCTCTTCCTCTTCTGTAACCGAGAAGGCCAGGGCTACATCAACGAAGAATTGAGTCGAGGTTCCGGCTGGAAGTCGATGTGGCAACGGTTCATGAAGCGTGTCGTCAAGGAAACGAACGTGAAAGAGCCGTTCACCGAGCACGACCTGCGCGCCAAGGTGGCCAGCGATGCTGGGACGCTGGAGCATGCCAGGAGTCTGCTGGCTCACGCGGACAGCAGGACAACCCGGCGGGTCTACCGACGTAAGGCGGAGATAGTGGAACCGCTCGCGAGCAAAGCCTCAAATCAAGCCAATTCCTCTCCTCATGAGTGAGGCCTCAGGTCAAGCCAGGGATCTAAGCAAACCTCCCGCCCTCCCGAAACAAGACGGGGCCCTGCTCGATTAGAAGCACCGCACCGAATTCGAACAGAAGGAAGACAAGCACGTCCTCCAACTGGTCGAGCATTACCCACGACTACGAATGAACCAATGAAAAACTATCTCGCCGGCGCCCTTCGCGTCATTGCCAAATTCTTCTCGCCCAAGCCATACGGCCATCGGCTTATCAACCGAATCGAGGGTGCAAAGACTAACAACACCGTTCAGAACCCCGAATGGGTGGATAGAGAACGGAGCACCCCGCATCACCTCAAGAACGGACGGACCGGATGCATGCCTGCACTCGAGAAGGAGGCTCTACTCAAACGGGTACTTCTTGGCGGAGAACAGACTAGCATTAGCAACTTCAATTGGCAGACGCCCCGACGTACTGAGCAAGATGCTTCGTCAACACTCCAGCAAGATCGGACTCGCTGAGGAATGGACCGAGGCAATGAGGCAGAGGCGGAGAGATGCGGCAATCCGAAACCTCCAAGTCAGCCGTGGCGGTTCCGCTCGGAGCCGAACCGCTCACGCGAGTCATTCCTCCACCATTTCAACTGTAGAGGGTCGGGGCCATACCTGACTGCTGTCGGTCGTTGAAGGGTTGTAGCCAGCGTGGAGCGCGTAACCCGTAGCGCTGGCTACAACCCCAAAACCATCAGTCCGCACTGGCTCAACAAACAACCGGTGCGTACCAAAGTCGAGCACTGCGCACCTAGCGTGCGTAGTCGAGTTTCCCGGTGCAGCGTCAGTTCAAGGCGCGGATCGACACGCTCATCACCCGCAACACGGTGATGGGCGGGTACTCGCACAAGCACTTCGTCTACAAGGGCGTGCCCTACACCGCCGCGGCTACGCCCCCGGCGATGAAGAAGAACCGACTAGTGCCGGCTCTCCGTGCTTACATGGAAGAGTTCCTGTGCGACCGCACTGCTTCAACAACAACGAGGTGCCTAGCCTCCTCGACCACGCTTCGCCGTCGGTGGAGATCGTGGCGTGGCGTGAGGGTCACGCGGCGTCCGCGGGCTTTTCTCGAGCGCGCTGACGGCCTTCATCTCGTGTTTGCGGGTTGAGATGACTTGAAAGTCGAGCCCCTTGCGCCGACAGAACTCTTCGGGCGGAAGCGCGTTCTTCTGAACGTTGCAGGACGGGCAGGCAATGGCGAGATTCGCCACCCGATGTGCTCCCCGGAGAGCGAGTGGCCGCACATGATCGATGTGGTAGTCGGCCTCGCAGTCGACACCGCACCAAAGGCACATCTTGTTGACGGTCGCGAGCCAGTCCCGAACGGCCCGGGAATCATCCCCGGCTTTCTCAATCGCACGTCGCCTGGCCTTGTATGAACTCCTGACCGCCCGGATAAGCAAAGCATTGTTCGCCTTCCATGACTTCTTCAGTGCGTCGAGCTTGCTCGCGTTCTTCCACCGGTACTCCCGGTCGTACTCGCGCTTGTGATCCTTGTGCGCTTCGATGTATGCGCGCATACGGGCTTGAAAGGCCGGATCGTCGCGTACGCGCAGATAGTGCGCCTGCTTTGCTGCTTTGACTTTGTCTGAATGCTTGGCTCGTGACCGGCTGTTGATCGCTTGGACAGCAGCGGTATTGTTGCGGTAGTAGTCACGTTGTCGTTGCCGCTTTGCCTCCGGACTGGCGGCGTACTTGTTCCGCCGACGGAGGCTCGCACAGGCACGGCAGCACGACTGCAATCCGTCGGTAGCTCGCTCGTCCGGACTGAATGCTTCTCGTGAGAGCACGTCCTTGCAGTGACAACAGCGTTTCATCCCAGCGCTCGGCAGTACCTGATTTGGGAGCATTTGCCGCAATGCCGGATCAGCACGTGCAAGTGAGACTGCTCAGGGCCCAAAGGGCGGAGATGTTCGTTGCTCGGCCGTAGGTTCCGCACTCCCCTACTCTCGGGGTCGTACTGGGACACTCGCGGTTTGCCCTTCTGTTTGCGCGTCACACGTAGCTAAGTGGATGACCCCACTTCCGCGTGGCTCGCGGGACCAGGAAGGGTCGAGAACCACCGCCTCTTCTAGGTTCCCGAGCACGAGCACGTCCCTGCGACGAAGGCGACCGCCAGGTCGACGGAGGAGCAATGGGACGGGGGAGTGCTCGCCGGAGAAGTAGCTCACCTCTCTTGCCCACGGCCTTTGACGGCGGCACAGCCGCCCTGAGGCCGAGCCGAAAGGTTGACTGGGTGGAAGTCGAGATTGAGGAACCCGATTTCTCGCTGCTCCCAGTCTTCCGCCGCCTCAGCTGGCGTCGTGGCGAACTCAACTGGGGTTGAGCGAGACTCTTGCTCGCTTCACAGGGTTGGTGGTCTCTCCACTTCAACCCGGCTGAGCGGGACTCTTGCCAGCTTCCGTGGGATTGGTGGCCTACTCAGCCCACTTGAGCGGGACGACTAACAGCTTCAATCGTGCTGATGCTTGCCACTTTGCTCTTCTGTCAGTCCCAACTCTACTGGACGATGCACTACGCACCATCTAGGACGTGCTGTTGTCAAGTGTGGACCGTCGTGTTCTCTAGTACCGCACTCTGTGAGTCATCAGCGACATAGAGGCAGGTTGGGTATGGGATCTAACCCGCTGGCCAGCCAGACTCTCTCATTCGTTGGCAGTTGAACATCAGCAGTAGCTCATAGAACACTGGCTCGAACCAAATGACCATGCATTCAACGAGCGTCTAACCCTGAAATCCTCGCGCGCGCACGCGGAAGTAGTCAGAGAGAGAGCAAGAGAGACAGATAGATATGTACTTCATACCCTAATGCGACGGCACCGTACGGTGCTGCTCGTCCGCGCTACGCGCGACGAGCACCTACGGTGCCGTCGCATTAGGGAAGAGATTAGTAGAAATAAACTGTTATGTATTTCTTCTTCCTATAGCATTGCATGGGTGGTGAGGAGGGTTGAGAAGATCTTCTCCTTCTCTCTGAGCTCTCCTTCTCTCTGAGCTCTCCTTCTCTCTGAGCTCTCCTTCTCTCTGAGCTCTCCTTCTCTCTGAGCTCTCCTTCT
>JAESGR010000320.1_pt1 | contig 50573 bp, 38 predicted proteins | sample 9269771 | NCBI WGS metagenome assembly JAESGR01 (sample SAMN15739572, study PRJNA653492) | algae metagenome | isolation source: Chroococcus sp. CMT-3BRIN-NPC107 and co-occurring heterotrophs from well... | place: USA: Clark Mountains Wilderness, California | collected 2010-04-18 | reverse complement strand
AAGATGAAGCAGTCGCCCTTCCTGAGGCGGGCGACGAAGCCTTCCTCGACCGTGCCGATGCGGCCGCCCGAGAGGTACTTCACCTGCATCGACGAATCGCTGACGATGGTGCCGACGCCGAGCTTGTGGCGGCGCGCGATGCCGCGGTCGGGGACGCGATGGACGCCGTCGATCTCGACGACGCGGTGGTACTCCGGGTAGGCCTTGAGGCTGGAGCCGCCCTTGACGACGAAGTCCAGCGCCCACTGGAACTCGGCCGGCGTCAGCTTGCGGTAAGCCCAGGCCTGCCGCACCTCGTCGTAGAGCTCGCTCGCGACGAAGCCGCCGCCGAGCGCGACGGTGACGAGATGCTGCACGAGCACGTCGAAGGGCTTGTCGTGGGTCGCCCGCTTCTCGATGTTGCCGGCCTGCGCGGCGCGGCGCGCCGCCGCGGCCTCGACCAGCTCGAGCGTGTTGGTCGGCACCAGCGTGATGCGGCTGGCGCGTCCGGGCGCGTGGCCGCTCCGGCCGGCCCGCTGCAGCAGTCGGGCGATGCCCTTGGCCGAGCCGATCTGCAGCACCCGCTCCACCGGCAGGAAGTCGACGCCGAGATCGAGCGACGAGGTGGCGACGACGGCCTTCAGGCGGCCTTCCTTGAGGCCGAGCTCGACCCACTCGCGCGCTTCCTTGTCGAGCGAGCCGTGGTGCAGGGCGACGACGCCGGCCCACTCCGGCCGCTCCTCGAGCAGCAGCTGGTACCAGGCCTCGGCCTGCGAGCGCATGTTGACGAAGACCAGGGTCGTGCCCGAGCGCTCGATCTCGGCGACGACCGGATGCTGCATCTGCTTGCCGAGGTGGCCGCCCCACGAGAAGCGCCCGGGGTTGTCGGGGAGCAGCGTGTCGATGACGAGCTGCTTCTCGACCCGGCCCTGCACCAGGCAGCCGTGCTCGTGCCCGAGCAGCACCTGCATCGCTTCCTCGAGGTTGCCCAGCGTCGCGCTCAGCCCCCAGACGACGAGCCCCGGATTCCAGCGCTTCAGGCGGGCGAGGGCGAGCTGCACCTGCACGCCGCGCTTGCTGCCCATGAGCTCGTGCCACTCGTCGACGATGACGGTGTGGATGCCCGAGAGCTCCTCGCGGGCGTCGCCGCGCGTCAGCATCAGGCTCAGCGATTCGGGCGTCGTGACGAGCGCGGTCGGAAAGCGCCGGTCCTGCCTGGCGCGTTCGGCCGAGGGGGTGTCGCCGGTGCGGATGCCGACCGACCAGCCGATGCCGAGGTCCTCGAGAGGCGTCCTCATGGCGCGCGCGGAGTCGGCCGCGAGGGCGCGCATCGGCGTCAGCCAGAGCACGCCGAGGCGCGGCGGATGCGCGGGGCGAAGCGGCATGCCGAGGGCGGCGGCGCGGGCCAGCGCGCCGAACCAGACGGCGTAGGTCTTGCCGGAGCCGGTGGTCGCGTGCAGGAGGCCGCTGCGGCCGGCGGCCATCGCCGCCCACACCTCGCGCTGGAAGGGGAACGGCTGCCAGCGCTGACGGGCGAACCAGGCCTGGGCGGGCTCGCCCGCCGCGGCGACGGCGTCGATCGGCGACAGGACTTCGCTCACCCGCACCACGGTAGCAGACCGTCGAGAATCGCCATGTGCCTGCCGACCACGACCGGGAGCCGCAAGCGTCCGGCGCCGCGCCCCTCTTCATCGTCCTGAACGCCGGCTCCGGCCACCAGGACAGCGATGGCACCTGCTCGACGATCGAGAGCGTCCTCGGCGCCGCCGGCAGGTCCTACGAGATCTTCCGGGTCGAGACGCCCTCGGCCCTGGCCGACGTCGCCGCGCGCGCGGTGACGGCGGCCCGCGCGGCCGGCGGACTGGTGGTGGCGGTGGGCGGCGACGGCACGCTGAACACCGTCGCCCAGGCGACGCTGGGCAGCGGCTGCGGCTTCGGTGTGATCCCGCGCGGCACCTTCAACTTCTTCGGCCGGACGCACGGCATCGCTTCCGACACCGAGGCCGCGACCCGCTCGCTGCTCGCCGGCCGCCTGCGCCCGGTGCAGGTGGGCTGCATCAACGACCGGATCTTCCTCGTCAACGCCAGCCTCGGTCTGTACCCGCAGATCTTCGAGGATCGCGAGGAGCTGAAGCGCCGGCATGGGCGCAGCCGGCTGGTCGCCGTCTGGGCCGCGCTCGTCACCCTGTGGCGCGGGGTGCGGCCGCTGCGCATCGAGATCGAGCACGGCGACGTGCGCCGCCGCCTTCGCGCATCGACCCTGTTCATCGGCAACAACCGCCTGCAGCTCGAGCAGCTCGGCCTGCCGGAAGCGGCTGCGCTCGAGGACGGCATGCTCGGCGTCGTCGTCGTCCGCGCCCTGCCCGTGCTGGCGCTGCTGTGGCTGATGGTGAAGGGTGCGCTCGGCCAGCTGCGCGAAGCCGCCGGCATCGAGCATTTCGCGCTGTCGGAGCTGTCCGTCCGACCCGCGCGAGGCACGCCCCGGCGCCTGGTCAAGGTCGCTACCGACGGCGAGGTCGCCCGCATGCGGCCGCCGCTGCGGATCCGCGTCGCCGCTGAGCCTCTGTGGCTGTGGCACCCGTCGGACGCGGCACCCGAGCAGGCGCGCGAGGACGCTGCGGCCCCGAGCCCGGAGGTGTGATCCAGCCCGGCGCCGGCGCGGCGCTCAGGCCTTTTTCCGCCGCGCCGGGCCGCGCGCACGCCCGTAGAGGGCCATGAGCGGCGTGACCGACACGCCATGCAGGACGATCGAGGCGACGACCACCGAGAGCGTCAGCACCGTCAGCCGACTCGCGAGCTCCGGCGACAGGCCGTGGTTGATGGCATACATGAGGTAGTACAGCGAGCCGATGCCGCGGATGCCGAACCAGGCCATGAGCCAGCGCTGCGTGGCCGACACCTCGTTGCCGGCGATCCCCACGACCACCGAGACGGGGCGGATGACCAGGAGCAGGGCGGCGACGAACAGCCACGAGGCGGCCGACCACTGCAGGGACCAGAGCAGCATGCCGACGGTCACCACCGCGGCGACTTCGCCGATGCGCTCCAGCTGCTCGTTGAAGCTGAGCATGGCGTGCGCCATGAAGGCGGGCGCGCGCTTGGGGTCGGTGGCGAGGTCGGCGTTGGCGACGTCGGGATCGCCGTGCACCGCTGAGATGTCGCGGCCGTGAGCCGTGCTTGCGTCCTGCGCTTCCTTCGCCTCCTTCCCCTTCCTGGCCTTCTTCCCCGGCTCCTTCCCACCGCGCCCGGCAGGCTCCTCCGCCGTCGAACGTTGCTCGAGCAGACGCAGGGCGACGCCGGCGGCGAAGACGGCGAGGAAGCCGTACGCGTGGGCAAGGACGGCGAGCCCATAGGCCAGGCCGATCAGCCCGAGCGCCAGGAAGTCGTCGAGCCCGACGGCTTCGCGATGCGTCCGTCGCAGGTACAGCACCAGCCTTCCCACGGCAGTGCCGAGCCCCGCACCGATGCCGATGCCGGCGACGACCGCCCAGACCATGTCCACGGCGAGCCAGCGCCAGCCCCAGGCACCGATCTCGTGCACACCGAGCAGGCCCAGGCCGAGCATCACGAACGGGAAGGCGGTGCCGTCGTTCAGCCCGGCCTCTCCGGTGAGGCCGAAGCGGAGGCGGTCGCGGTCGGTCGGCTCGGTGATCTGCACGTCCGAAGCGAGCACCGGATCGGTCGGGGCGAGGATGGCGCCCAGGAGGATGGCGGCGCCGAGCGGCAGCTGGAGCAGCACGACGCCGGCAACCGCGATCAAGGCCACCGTGATGAGCATGGATACGCTGGCCAGGCGGAGCGGCAGGAACCAGCGGCCGTCGCCCAGCCCCACGCTCATCTTCAGCCCCGACGTGAACAGGGACAGCACCACCACCACCTCGGCGAGTCGCTCGAGCAGCACCGTGTGCGGCGGCACGCTGAGGGTGGTCCAGCCCAGCCACAGCGGGCTGATCGCCGCGCCGATGGCCAGGTAGAGCATGGAGGTGCTGAGCGGCAGGCGCGCCAGCACGGTGGTGCTGAGCCCCATGACGATCAGCACGAGGCCGACGAACGCGGACCAGGCAGCGAAATCCATGCACCCGGAGAGGAAGGCGAAGCGGCGGACCTTAGCAGAGCGTCCCCCGCTGCGCCCGGCGCGCCGCTTGCCGAACACCTGGACCCTCGCCGGAATCGGATCGGCCGGACGGCGGAGATTCCCATCTTCCCTTTGAGCATCGGAGAGCTTCATGAACCAGACAGTCGTTGGCGTCTTCAACAGTTACGAGGCGGCGCAGAGCGCCGCCGACGAGCTCCGCCGCGAGGGCTTCGACAGCGGCGACATCGACATCAAGGCCTCGGGATCGTCCGGCACGAGCTCGAGCACGACGTCGGCCACCTCGCGCGACAGCAGCGACGAGGGAACGGGCGTGATGGCGTCGATCCGGAACTTCTTCGCCGACCTGTTCGGCGACGACGACGATTCCCGCAGCTACACCGAGGCGGTGCGCCGCGGCCAGGCCGTGGTGACGGTCGACGCCGACGAGGACCGCCTCGACCGGGCCCGTGACGTGCTCACGCGCTGCGGCGCCATCGACATCGAGGAGCAGGTGTCGCAGTGGCGCAGCGAAGGCTGGACCGGCTACGACGAGGACGGCATCGGCACCGCGCGCGAGCAGCGCGTCGGCGCGGCGGGAATCGAGTCGCGGACCGCTGACCGCGCCTCGGGTGAAGGCCGGGCGGCCGGCGAGCAGGACGTGCTGCCGGTGATCCAGGAAGAGCTGGAGGTCGGCAAGCGCCGGGTGAGCGGCGGCGTCGTTCGGGTCGTCTCGCGCGTCGTGTCGCAGCCGGTCTCGGAGTCCGTCGACCTGCGCAGCGAGGAAGCGGTGATCGAGCGCCGGCGCGTCGACCGCCCGGCGACCGAGGCGGACCTGGCCGGCTTCCAGGAACGAACGATCGAGGTGACCGAGTCGGCGGAGAAGGCCGTCGTCAACAAGACCGCGCACGTCGTCGAGGAGGTGGTCGTCGGCAAGCAGGTGCACCACGAAACGCAGAACGTCGAGGATTCGGTGCGCAGCACCGAGGTCGAGGTCGAGCGCGTCGGCGCCGACGACCGCGGCAGCAACATGGCCATGGGCAGCGGGACGACGAGCGGCGGCTCGTCAGGCGTGAGCTCGGCGGGCATGGGCTCGTCCGGCGGCATGGGCTCTTCGGGCGGCATGGGCTCTTCGGGCGGAGCCGGGTCGTCCACCGACCTCGGTTCGTCCGGCGGCATGGGCTCGGCCGGCATGGGCGGCGGCACCGGCGGGTCGGGCACGATGGCCTCGGTCGGATCCTCGGGGAGCATGGGCGGCGCGACGGTGACCGGCGCGACGCAGACGATGGGGGACGGCAGCGTCGGCGGCGGCATGTCCTCGGGACGGCGCAGCTTCTCCGACTACGAAGACGACTTCCGCCAGGACTGGCAGTCCAACTACGGCAGCTCCGGCGGCCGCTACGAGGATTACCAGCCCGCCTACCGCAGCGGCTACGAGCTCCGCGGCGACAGCCAGTTCGCGAGCAGCCGCTGGGAGGACGCGGAGCCGCACATCCGCCAGCGCTGGGAGCGCGACAACCCGGGCTCGGCCTGGGAGCGCTTCAAGGACGCGGTCCGCCGCGGCTGGGATCGCGCGACCTCCTGACCTTCGCGCGACCGGATCCCGGACGCTCAGGTGTTCGGGATCCAGCCCTCGACCGGATCGACGGCGTCCGGCATGCCGTAGTTCGGCAGCCGCGACGAACGTGCCGCCTGCACGAGGCACAGCACGGCGTCGAGACGGTCGCCGCTCGCCTCGACAACCAGCGAGGCGCGCAGCCCCGGGTCCTCGATGGCCAGCGCCGGCGATCCGGTGCCCGTGCTTTCCTCCAGGGCGCGCAGGATCGCCTCGCGCGCCGCCGTGCGCTCCGGCCGGTCGTCGTTCTTGTACGAGCGCCACTCGATCAGCGAGTGCGCCAGGCGCCGCGGATAGGCCTCGACGGCGATCCGCTCCGGGTCGCCTGCGTGCAGGCCGGCGATCGAGACGCCGCTGGCAAGCAGGCGCTGGATGCCCTCGTAGTACATCAGGCCGACCGGCACGTAGCGGGTCTGCAGGGCGCTCGTCGGCAGCACGGTCGAAGCCCGGTCGCTGACCCGGTGCGGCAGGCGCGTGCCCTTCGGACGGGCGTTGCCCCATGCGTCGATGTAGGCACGCCATGCCATGCGATCCGGGCAGCGCGCGCGGACGGCGGCCATGACCTCGGCACAGGTGCCGCCCAGCCCGTTCGAGTCGACGAAGACGCGCGGCAGCCCGAAGGGGAAGTCGAAGGCGCCGAGCCAGGGGCCCGGGGCCTGCAGCCAGTGCTCGAACTCGGCCAGCGAGGTCAGCGACTCGATCGCCTCGAGCCGCAGCCGGTTGCCGTCCACGCGTCCGGTCGCGACGGTGACGGGCTTGCGGCGCGACGGGTTGCAGGTGAAATCGACGCCGGCCAGGAGGTGCTCGTCGAGCCGGGCAGGAGCGGCAGCCATGGGGCGGCGATTGTCGGCGTTAAAGTGCTCTTCGTGGACAACCCCATCCTCGTCGAGGCCCTGCGCGGCGACGCCTGCGAGTCGATGCACCGCGGCGCCGTCGCCGTCGTCGATGCCGACGGCGCGCGGGTCGCCTCGCTCGGCGACATCCGCCGGCACGTCTTCCCGCGCTCGGCCGTGAAGGTCCTGCAGGCGCTGCCGCTGGTCGAGAGCGGCGCCGCCGACCGCCTCGGCCTCGACGACGAGGCGCTCGCCGTCGCCTGCGCCTCGCACGGCGGCGAGCCCGCCCACACGGCCGTCGTCGAGCGGATGCTCGGCAAGGCCGGGCTCGACGCAAGCGCCCTCGAATGCGGCACGCAGTGGCCGTCGCAGGAGCGCGCCGCGCGAGCACTGGCGGCGGCCGGAAAAGAGGCGAGCGCCCTGACCAACAACTGCTCGGGCAAGCACGCCGGCTTCCTGTGCGTGGCCTGCCGCATGCACGAGGGTGCCGACCTGCGCCGGTTCGTCGCCGGCTATGTCCGGCCTGAGCATCCGGTGATGCGCACCGTCACCGCCGCGCTGCAGGCAGCCACCGGCTGCGACCTCGCGCAGGTGCCGCGCGGCACCGACGGCTGCTCGATTCCCACCTACGCGATCCCGCTCGAGAACCTCGCCCTCGCCTTCGCGCGCGTCGGCACCGGCCGCGGACTCGCGCCCGGCCATGCCGCCGCGGCGCAGCGGCTGCGGCGGGCGGTGGCCCGGCATCCGTTCATGGTCGCCGGCAGCGGCCGGTTCGACACCCGGGTGGTGGAGCGGCTCGGCGAACGGGTGTTCTGCAAGGTCGGCGCCGAGGGCGTGTTCTGCGCCGCCCTGCCCGCGCAGGGGCTGGGCGTCGCCATCAAGATCGACGACGGCAACAACGCGCGCGCCGCCGAGGTCGTGATGGCCGCCGTGATCGAGCGCTTCGTCAGGCTCGACGACGCCGAGGCGGGCTTCATGCGCGGGCTGAGCGATGTGGCCCTGCGCAACTGGAACGGCATCGAGGTGGGCGCGCTGCGTGCGACGGCCGAGCTTCGCCGGCGGCTGGATGCCTAAGGCGTCCGGAGGAAAGCACATGGACCTGCAACATCCGCCGCGCGCGAGCGCCGCACCCGTGACGCAGCGCGTCGACGCCGTCGAGGCCGCGCTCGAGTCGCGCGGCCTCACCGCCGGCAATGTCGTCGCCGAGCTCGAGCACCTGGCGCAGGAGGAATGGCTGCCGCGCAACGGCGCGCGCGTCGTGGCGCGGGCCTGGGCCGATCCGGCCTTTCGCGCCCGGCTGCTCGCCGACGGCAAGGCCGCGGTCGCCGAGCTCGGTCTGGCGATGCCGCGCCATCACCGGCACCTCGTGGTCCTGGAGAACACGCCGACGGTGCAGAACGTCATCTGCTGCACGCTCTGCTCGTGCACCGCGTTCACCATCGTCGGGCTGCCGCCCGACTGGTACAAGGACCTCGAGTACCGGGCCCGCATCGTCCGCCAGTCGCGCACCGTCCTCCGCGAGATGGGCCTCGACCTGCCGCCGGAGGTCGAGATCCGCGTCTGGGACACGACGGCCGACACGCGCTATCTGGTGCTGCCGGTGCGACCCGCCGGCACCGAGGGCTGGTCCGAGGACGCGCTGGCCGGGCTCGTCACCCGCGACGCGATGATCGGCGTCGCCCGCCTCTAGGGAGAAGCGAGCATGGACGGCATGCACGACCTCGGCGGCAGGCAGGGCTTCGGGCCCGTGCGGCACGCGCCCGACGCCCCCGCGTTCCATGCGGCCTGGGAGGTGCGCGCCAATGCGCTGTACTCGCTCGCCGTGAAGCTCGGCGTCTTCAACATGGACGAGTACCGGCACGCGATCGAGCGCATGGACCCGCGCCACTACCTGTCGGCGAGCTATTACGAGCGCTCGCTGACGGGCCTCGCCACCTTGCTCGTCGAGAAGGGCCTGGTGACGCGCGAGGAGCTCGAGCGCCGATGCGGCGGGCCCTTCCCGCTCGCCTCGCCCGGTGCAGCGGGCCGCACGAACGTCGCCACTCGGCCGCGCCTGCGACCCGGCGACCGCGTCCGTGTGCGCGAGGACTTCGTTCCGGGCCACGTGCGCATGCCGGGCTACATCCGCGGCAAGACCGGCGTGGTCGTCGGCGAGTCGCCGCCCTACCCCTTCCCGGACGCGCACGCGCACGGCGTCGAGGCGGCCGACGAGCCGACCTACGACGTGCGCTTCCGCAGCGACGATCTGTGGCCCGACTCGGCCGACGCGGCGCTGGTCCACGTCGGCGTGTTCCAGAGCTATCTCGAGAGGATCGACTAGCCGAACAGCGCCTGCTCAGGCGGGCGCGTCGGCCGCCGACCCGTGCTGCAGCGCCAGAAGGCTCTCGAGCGCCTGCAGGGTGTCGGCCTCGTGGAGCGGCTTGTCGCGGCGGATGCGCAGCATGCGCGGGAAGCGCACCGCGATCCCGCTCTTGTGCCGGGCGCTGCGGTTGATGCCCTCGAAGCCGAGCTCGAAGACCAGGCTCGGCCGGACGCTGCGCACCGGACCGAACTTCTCGAGCGTGCTCTGGCGGATCACCCGGTCGATGGTCCTGAACTCCTCGTCGGTCAGACCGGAGTACGCCTTGGCGAACGGCACCAGCTGCAAGGCGTCGGGCGCGGGCGGCTCGCGGCGCGCGACGGCCTCGACGACGGCCTGCGCCTCGGCGGCATCGAGCGGCGTCCGGTTCCAGACCGCGAAGGTGTAGTCGGTGTAGACGCTGGCGCGGCGGCCATGCCCGGCCTGTGCGTAGACCAGCACGCAGTCGACGCTGAGCGGATCGATCTTCCACTTCCACCAGGTGCCGGCGGCGATGTCGTCCTGCTTGCGCCGCCCCGTGCCGTAGCGCGCCTGCCGGTGCTTCAGCATGAAGCCTTCGACGCCGCGCGCACGCGACTCGCGGCGCAACTCGGCCAGCGCGCCCCAGTCTTCTGCCGACTCGATCGGTGACAGGCGGATGGCCTCGCGGCCGGGCCCCGGCTCGTCGCCGGCCGCTGCGCCGACGGCCGCCTCGAGCAGGCGGCGACGTTCGTGCTGCGGCTGCTCGCGCAGGTCGACGCCGCCCCACTCGAGCAGGTCGTAGGCGATGAAGGCGACCGGCGCCTGGGCGAGCACCTTGCGGTCGAGCACCTTCCTGCCGATGCGCTTCTGCAGCAGGGCGAAGGGCGCGACGCGGCCGTCGGCCCAGACGACGATCTCTCCGTCGAGCACGGTGCCGTCGGGCAGCGGCTGCGCGACGGCGACGATCTCCGGGAAGCGTTCGGTGACCAGCTCCTCGCCGCGCGACCAGATCCACACCTGGCCGGCACGCTTCACGACCTGGGCCCGGATGCCGTCGTACTTCCATTCGACGATCCAGTCGGCGGGGCCGGCGAGCCTCGCCTGGAACTCGGTGTGCGGAAGGTCGAGCGAGTGGGCGAGGAAGAACGGATAGGGCTGGCCGATGTCGATCCCGCCGACATCGCCGCTGCCCGTGAGCTGCGCATAGCGCTGGGCGCTCGGCGTCGAGCGGGCATCGGTGTAGCCCATCATGCGCTGCGCCACGAGCTTGGCGTCGACGCCGGCGGCTTCGGCCAGCGCGCGCTGCACCAGCAGCCTGCTCACGCCGACACGAAAGCCGCCGCCGATCAGCTTGTTGAAGAGGAAGCGGCCGGCGGTGTCGAGCTCGTCCCAGTACGAGGCGACGCGCGCCGCCTGCTCGGCGGGGGAGAGGCCGCGCAAGGGCAGCAGCCGCTCCTCGACCCAGACCGCGAGGCCGAGGTCGCTCTCGTGCGCCGGCGGCGGCAGCACGTGGGCGACGGTCTCGGCGAAGTCGCCGACCGCCTGGTAGCAGGCGTCGAAGAGCCACGGGTCGACGCCCGCCCGCTCGCAGGCGAGCGCGGACAGCAGGGCGCCGGGCACGACCTGGCGCGGCTTGCCGCCGGCCAGGAAGTACACCGCCCAGGCGGCGTCACGCGGCTCGGCCGCGGCGAAGTAGCGCTTCAGCGCCTCGACCTTGGCGCTCGTCGCCGTCGTCCCATCGAGCTCGGTGAAGAGCTGCGCGAAGCGCTTCACTCGCCGGCGTCCTCCTGCTCGTCGTTCTCGCCGTACTCGGTCTCGAAGGCGCCGGCCTCGAGCCCCTGGTCCGACAGCCAGCGGACCATCACCGCCTCGTAGCCGTGCGTGACGATGACGCGCTCGGCGCCGGTCGCGGCGATGGCGCGCTGCAGGCCGGGCCAGTCGGCGTGGTCGCTGAGGACGAAGCCGCGGTCGACCGAGCGGCGCCGGCGTGCGCCGCGCAGCTGCATCCAGCCGCTGGCGAAGGCGTCGCTGTAGTCGCCGAAGCGGCGCGTCCAGGTCGAGTTCTGCGCCGACGGCGGCGCGACGATGAGCGCGCGCTTCAGCACCGCCTTGTCCTTGATCTCGGTGGCGATCGGCGTCTCGGGGATGTCGACACCGGCGGCCCGGTAGGCGCGGTTCAGCGGCTCGACCGCGCCGTGCACCAGGATCGGCCCGATCGAGCGATCGACGCCGCGCAGGATGCGCTGCGCCTTGCCGAAGCTGTAGCCCATCAGCAGGCTGGCGCGTCCGTTGTCGGCGTTGCCGCGCCACCAGGCGTCGATCGATGCGAACAGCTCCGCCTGCGGCCGCCAGCGATAGATCGGCAACCCGAAGGTCGACTCGGTGATGAAGCAATGGCAGCGCACCGGCTCGAATGGCGTGCAGGTCTGGTTGTCCTCGGCCCGATCGGCGCTGCTGCCGGCGACGTAGTAGTCGCCCGAGGCGACCCAGACGCGGCCGCCGTGCTCGAGCCGCACCTGTGCCGAGCCCAGGACGTGGCCCGCCGGATGCAGGCTCAGGCGCACGCCGAAATGATCGACGACCTGGCCGTAGGGCAGCGTCTGCAGGTCGACGTCGCCGAGCCTCGCCCGCAGCACGCCCTCGGCTTCCGCCGACGCCAGGTAGTGGGTGTTGCCGCGGCGCGAATGGTCGGCGTGCGCATGCGTGATCACGGCGCGATCGACCGGCCGCCACGGATCGATGTAGAAGTCACCCGGCGGGCAGTACAGGCCTTCGGGGCGCTGGACGATCAGGTCGTCCATGGCGTGGGCGTCGCGTACCGGTCCAAGTGCTTCTTGACAGCGTTTCCCGACGAATCGTAAGCTGGCCGCAGTCCCCGCGAATTCACAACCGGAATCGCCCACGCGTGGCTGCGACGGCACGCGCAGAGGTGACGCGTGGCTCACTCGCGAGACGCCGCGCACGGTGCGTTCGTCGCAGTGAAAGGGGGACGACCATGCTTCATCCACCGCGCCGGTTCCGCGCCGGCTGCATCATCGTTGCGTCCTGCGCCATGCTGTGTTCGCCGGCGCGCGCCACGGAGGCCTGGGAGAACGGACGCGCCTACACGGCGGCGATCGAGAAGGGAGCGGCGGAGGCGGCCAAGGCCGTGGCCGCGGCCGCAGCCACGGTCGTCGTCGCCACGGCCGACGTGGCAAGGGCACGGAGCAACCTGGCCGCGGCCGGGGGCACCGCTGTCGGAACGTCCGCGGCGACGCTGGCCGCCCTGGCCCAGGCGGAGGCCGCCCTCGCCTCGGCGACGGCCACGCTCGCAGCAGCACAGTCGGCCGCTGCAGTCGCCACCGCCGTGGTGGTCGGAGCGAGCGTGGGAACCTACATCGGCCAGGGCTTGCGCGGTCTCTGGGATCTCTGCTGGGATCCGGTCTGCAGCGCGGTCAGCCTGACGCCGAACCTCTTCCCAATCTACCGTCCGGCCGATCCGATGCAGCTTCAGACACTCCTTCCGACCTTGACGCTGTTGGGATCGAACGCCAGCCTGACGCATGCCGACTTCCTGAACGCCGGCAGCGCCGGGCTCCTGGCCGAGACGTTCATCCTGCAGGGCGCCCACATGACGATCGGCGCGGCACGCGGCGCCGCCGCCTCCACGGCGGGACGCCACGCCGAGGTGCTCACCGCCGTCGGCGACCTGAAGACGGAGCTCGTGGTCTTTCGCGGCACCGTTGAAGCCATGGGCAACCTGCTGGAAGCCACCGTCATTCCATCACCCGTTCCCGGGCTGAGCACGGCCCTGACGGAGTTCGTCAATGCCGCCAGCCTGGCCAAGGCAGCGTGTGCCGCGTCGGGTGCTGCAAGCTGCGCGGCGATGGGCACCGAGCTCGACGCGGCGACGGCTGCCTTGCAGGACGCCGGGCAAGCTGTCGCCGGCAGCCACTTCCCACGACTGAGCGGCGGGGAACAGCCCGCCTTCGCAGACCTGAGCGTCGCCGAGTTCCACCAGTTCCTGGACCGCGTCGCCGCCGTCGGCACGGCTGGGCTGCCTGCAGAAGAAGTCGCCTTGATGAACCGTCTCGCCGAGGAAGCAGGCGTCACGTTCGAGGGCTTTGCGAGCGCGGCGGCATTGGTCGCCGCGTACGACGCGGCGGGCGATACGGGTGGTCGGGAGAGCGCGCTCTTCGACGCCCAGACGGGGCTCCTCAGCTTCGCCGATCTCCTGCGCGAATCCGCGACGACGCTTCGGGCAGCGGGTACTGGCTCAACATCGACCTCGACGAGTCGCCGGTGACGCAGATGGCGGTGGCGGCGATCCCCGAGCCGTCCACCGTGCTCCTGATCGCCCTGGGACTCGGCTCCCTTGTCTGGCGGCGTCGTGCCGCGAACGGCAGGCTCGACCCCTGCACGCCCCGGCAGCCGATCGGCGCACCCTGCTAGTAGCGGTGGCGGGTCGCGAAGAGCGCGACCCGCATCATCGCGTAGGCGAACCACGCGAGCGTGCGGTGCAGCAGCGGCCGGCGCCGGTGCGATGCCGGCTCGACCCGGCTGCCGCCGCTGCGCACCGCGTCGAGCAGGTGCGCGCGCAGCTCGCCGGCGAATGCGTCGTCGCGGACGAAGACGTTGGCCTCGCGGGCGAGCAGGAGGCTGAGCGGGTCGAGGTTCGACGAGCCCACGGTGGCCATCGCGCCGCGGACGCCGTCGAACACCGCCACCTTCGCATGCAGGAAGCTCGGCGCGTACTCGATGATCTCGATGCCGGCGTCGAGCAGCATGCCGTAGAGCGCGCGGCTGGTGTGGTGCTGCATGAAGTACTCGTAGCGGCCCTGCACCAGCAAGGTGATGCGCACGCCGCGGCGCGCCGCCCGCACGAGCGCCCGCTGCAGGTGGATGCCGGGCACGAAGTACGCGTTGGCGATCAGGATCTCCTTCTGCGCCTGGTTGATGGCGAAGCGATAGAAGTGCTCGATCCGCTTGCGGAAGCGCAGGTTGTCGCGCAGCACGAGCCCGGCGAGCACGCCCGGGCCCTCCGGTCCAGGTGGAGGGCGCAGATCTTCCGAGCGCATCCGCTCGTCGTTCATGTCGGTGCCGGCCTCCGCCGCCCGCTCCATCGAGGCGAGCGCGGCGTCGAAGTCGTAGTGGCGCGCCTCGTGCGCCGCCTGCATGCGCCACCAGAGCCGCGTCATGGTCTCGTGCGCGTCGGCGACCAGCGGGCCCGAGGCGCGCACGGCGAAGTCGAGGCGCGGCTTCTCGAGCGTGCCGTGCGTCGGATCGATGAAGTCGTCGAGCAGGTTGATGCCGCCGCAGAACGCGATGCGGCCATCGACCACGCAGAGCTTGCGGTGCAGGCGGCGCCAGCGCGCCGGCATGAGCACGCGCCAGCCGCGCGCCGGGTTGTAGATCGCCCATTTCGCGCCGGCCGCGCGCCAGCGCGCCTGCCAGTCGGCGGGGATCTGGCCGGTGCCGATCCCGTCGACGACGACGCGGACGCGAACGCCGCGCGCGGCGGCGCGCTCGAGGGCCTCGGCGACCGCGAGGACCGCGCCCGTGAACTGGAAGATGTAGGTCTCAAGCAGGACCTCGGCGCGCGCACCGTCGATGTCCTTCACCATCGACGCGAACAGCGCCGCGCCGTTCCTGAGCAGCGTGAGCCGATGGCCCGGCTGAAGCGCCCGCGTCGTGGTGACGCGGCGGGATTCAGCCACGGGCGTTCACGCCAGCTCGAGCTCGGCGACGAGCGGGAGGTGATCGGACATGCGGGCCCATGCGGCGCCGCGCGGCACCGACGTCGACTTGCAGGCGAAGCCGCGGGTGTAGAAGCGGTCCATCGAGAACAGCGGCAGCCGCGACGGGAACGTGTTGACGTGGCGCGGCGGCGCGCCTTCGACGCTGCCGCGGACCAGGCCGCACGAGCTCATCAGGTCGTCGAGCCTGTCGCCCCAATCGTTGAAGTCGCCGGCGACGATCAGCCGCTCGTCGGGCGGCACGGTCGACTCGATGAACTTGCCGAGGCGCTGCGACTGGCGCACCCGGCTCGAGTGGATGAGGCCGAAGTGGGCGACGATGGCGTGGACCAGCGTGCCGTTCCACGTCACCGGGACGTGCAGCAGGCCGCGCTGCTCGAAGCGATGGTCGGAAACGTCGTGGTGGCCGATGTCGCCGATCGGCCAGCGCGAGAGCAGCGCATTGCCGTGCTCGCCTTCGCGCGTGACGGCGTTGGTGCGATAGGCGACCTCGTAGCCCTCGGGTGCCAGGTAGTCGGCCTGGGGAACCCGGGGCCAGCCGAAGCGCGTGTCCGGGAAATGCCGCGCCGCGGCACGGTTGAGGCTGCGCACCTCCTGCAGGAACACCATGTCGGCGTCGAGCGCCTCGATCCCGAGCACGAGGTTGTGGATCTCGAGACGCTTCCTCGGGCCGACTCCGCGCACCCCCTTGTGGATGTTGTACGTCGCCACCCGGAGGATGTTGCTGGGGTGCTGGGTGGAGGCGAAGGGGCGCATCGGTGGTCGTGGCGAGCAAGCAGCGGGCCGAGTCACGACCGCCGCGGGAGCTGCAGGATCGCCTCGGCGTTCGACGGCGAGAAGCACCGGTCGGCGGCCTCGCGCCAGGGCAGCCATTCGAACCGCAGGTGCTCGCGCGGCGCCAGCTGGACGGGCGTGTGGCGCGGCACGCGCAGCCCGAACACGTGCTCGGTGTTGCGGGTCACGCCGGCAGCATACCGGTGCCGCCATACCGGATAGATGTCATAGACATTGGCCAGCTGCCAGTCGACCAGCCGCTCGAGCGGCACCGCGGCCGAGCCGATCACGATGCCGGTTTCCTCGGCGACCTCGCGCACGCAGGTCTCGACGAGTGACTCCTCCGGCATGTCCTTGGAGCCGGTCACGCCCTGCCAGAAGCCCGGGGCGTCGGCGCGCTCCAGCAGGAGCACGTCGAGCTCGTCGTCGTGGATGACGACGAGCACCGACTCCGGAACCTTGAAGGGCCTGCCGGCAGTCGCCATCGGCGGCAGCAGCGGCAGGCCTCAGCCGGTCGCCTGGACGTTGCGCAGGCGGATGTGCAGCTCGCGCAGCTGCTTCTCGTCGACCGGGCTCGGCGCGTTCGTGAGCAGGTCCTGCGCCCGCTGCGTCTTCGGGAAGGCGATGACGTCGCGCAGCGACTCCGCGCCGGTCATCAGCATGACGAAGCGGTCGAGGCCGATGGCGATGCCGCCGTGCGGCGGCGCGCCGTACTGCAGCGCGTCGAGCAGGAAGCCGAACTTCGCCTGCGCTTCCTCGGCGCCGATCTTCAGGGCCCGGAAAACCTTGCTCTGCACGTCCTCGCGGTGGATGCGCACCGAGCCGCCGCCGAGCTCGAGCCCGTTCAGGACGACGTCGTAGGCCTTGGCGATGCAGCGGCCGGGGTCGGTCTCCAGCCAGTCCTCGTGCCCGTCCTTGGGGCTCGTGAACGGGTGGTGCATGGCGCTCCAGCGATGCTCGGCCTCGTCGTAGTCGAACATCGGGAAGTCGACGACCCAGAGCGGCGCCCAGTCGCCCTCGACCAGGCCACGCGACTTGCCGAACTCGCTGTGACCGACCTTGACGCGCAGCGCGCCGAGCGCGTCGGCGACGATCTTGGCCTTGTCGGCGCCGAAGAAGATCAGGTCGCCATCCTTCGCACCGGTGCGCTGCAGGATCTCGGCCAGGGCGGCGTCGTGCAGGTTCTTGACGACGGGCGACTGCAGGCCCTCGCGACCCCGGCCGGCGTCGTTCACCTTGATCCACGCCAGGCCCTTGGCGCCGTAGATCTTCACGAACTCCGTGTAGCCGTCGATCTCGCCGCGGCTCATCTCGCCGCCGCCCGGCACGCGCAAGGCGGCGACGCGCCCGTCCTTGGCCTTCGCCGGCGTCGAGAAGACCTTGAAGTCGACCTCCCTCATCACGTCGGTGAGCTCGGTGAGCTCGAGCTTCACGCGCAGGTCGGGCTTGTCGGAGCCGAAGCGGCGCATCGCGTCGGCGTAGGTCATCACCGGGAAGGCGGGCAGCTCGACGCCGATCGCGTGCTGCACGGTGCTGCGGATCATGCTTTCGAACATCGTCCGGATCTGCTCCTCGTCGAGGAACGAGGTCTCGATGTCGATCTGCGTGAACTCGGGCTGGCGGTCGGCGCGCAGGTCCTCGTCGCGGAAGCACTTGGTGATCTGGTAGTAGCGGTCGAAGCCGGCAACCATCAGCAGCTGCTTGAAGAGCTGCGGGCTCTGCGGCAGCGCGAAGAACATGCCGTCGTGGACGCGGCTCGGCACCAGGTAGTCGCGCGCGCCCTCGGGCGTGCTCTTGGTCAGCATGGGGGTCTCGATGTCGATGAAGCCGTGGCCGTCGAGGAAGCGGCGGACCTCCATCGCCATGCGGTAGCGCAGCATCAGGTTCCTCTGCATCGGCGGCCGGCGCAGGTCGAGGACCCGGTGGGTCAGGCGCGTCGTCTCCGAGAGGTTCTCCTCGTCGAGCTGGAACGGCGGCGTGACGCTCGGGTTCAGGACCTCGAGCTCGTGGCACAGCACCTCGACCTTGCCGCTCGTCAGGTTGGGGTTCTCGGTTCCCGCCGGTCGGGCCCGCACCAGGCCGGTGACCTTGAGGCAGAACTCGTTGCGGATGCCCTCGGCGACGGCGAAGGTCCCGGCGCGGTCGGGGTCGCACACGACCTGGACCAGGCCCTCACGGTCGCGCAGGTCGATGAAGATCACCCCGCCATGGTCGCGGCGGCGATGCGCCCAGCCCATCAGCGTCACCGTCCGGCCGAGGAGCGCTTCGCTCGTCAGGCCGCAATACGTCGTTCTCATCGCTTCGCTCCAGATTCTTGGTTCGGGTCGGCGCCCGCATCGGCGCGATGCCGGCGGCGCGGGGAGAGGCTTCGGGCCGAACGGCCGTGCCGCTCAGCCCGTCGGATTTCGCAAGGCCGGCGCGGCCCGTCCCCGACGCAGGCCCGGTGCGACCACGCCCATCGAGATCACGTACTTGAGGGCGTCGTCGACGGTCATCTCGAGCGGGATCACGTCGGCGCGCGGCAGCATCAGGAAGAAGCCCGAGGTCGGGTTCGGCGTCGTCGGCACGTAGATGCTGAGGTACTCGCCGGCCAGATGCTGCGCCGCCTCGCCGCCAGGCTTGCCCGTGACGAAGGCGATGGTCCACGAGCCCGCGCGCGGGTACTGGACCAGCACGGCCTGCCGGAAGGCATTGCCGCTGCTCGAGAACAGGGTGTCGGAGACCTGCTGCACCGAGCTGTAGATCGACTTCACGATCGGGATCTTGCTCAGGATCCGATGCCCCTGGCGCAGCGACCACTGGCCGACGATGTTGGCGGCGAAGATGCCGGTGAGCAGCAAGCCGAGCAAGACGACGAGGACGCCGAGGCCGGGCACGTGGCGGAGCTTCTCGATCGACGCGTGCGCGGCGGCCGGCAGCACGACCTGCGTGCCGCTGAGGAGCCAGGCGAACATGCCGTCGAGCAGGCCCAGCACCGCCTGCAGGACCCAGATCGTGACCGCCAGCGGCAGCCAGACCAGCAGGCCGGCGATCAGGTACTTCTTCACGCTGTCTTGCTCGCGGTCCGCAGGCCGGTCAGTCGCCGGACTTGCCGGAGGGCGTCGCCGGGGCAGCAGGCGCAGGCGCAGGAGCCGCGGTCGCCGCCGGCGCGGCAGCGGGCGCATCGCCCCCCTTCGCTGCGGCGCCGTTGCCGTCGCTGCTCGCCGGCGCGGCTTCGCCGTCGCCCTTCTTCTCGCCCGCGCCCGGCTCGGCGTCGGCAGGCTTCTTGGCCTTGCCGCCGTTGCTGTCCCGAAAGTCCGTGACGTACCAGCCCGAGCCCTTGAGCTGGAACCCGGCCGCCGTGACCTGCTTGGCGTAGGTCGCGGCGCCGCACGCCGGGCAGACGCTCAGCAGCGGATCGGAGATCTTCTGCAGCACGTCCTGCGCGTGGCCGCAGGTCGTGCAGCGGTATGCGTAGATCGGCATCGCCGCGCCTCGGAAATTGGGAACAACCCGACAGTATAAATCGCGGGCCCCGCCGAACGGGTCACTGCAGGCGGGCCACCACCTGCAGCGCGACCACGGCCAGGAAGAAGCCGAGCGCGGTGAAGACGACCGCCGACAGGAGGCGGTTCGTCCGCCGCTGCTCCAGGACCAGCGCCTCGAGGGCGCGGACGTGCGCCTGCGGCTTCGGCTGGAGGGCGGCGTGGACCAGCCGCGGCAGCTGCGGCAGCAGGTGGACGTAGCGCGGCGCCTCCTTCTTCAGGTGCTCGACGAGCCCGGCCCAGCCGACCTGCTCCTCCATCCAGCGCTCGAGGAAGGGCTTGGCCGTGCTCCACAGGTCGAGCTCCGGGTCGAGGTCGCGGCCGAGGCCCTCGATGTTGAGCAGCGTCTTCTGCAGCAGCACCAGCTGCGGCTGGATCTCGACGTTGAAGCGGCGCGAGGTCTGGAACAGGCGCAGCAGCACCTGGCCGAGCGAGATGTCCTTCAGCGGCCGGTCGAACTGCGGCTCGCAGACGGCGCGGATCGCACCCTCGAGCTCGTCGATCCGCGTCTGCGGCGGCACCCAGCCGCTCTCGACGTGCAGCTCGGCGACGCGCTTGTAGTCGCGGTGGAAGAAGGCGATGAAGTTCTGCGCCAGGTAGTCCTTGTCGAACTCCGTCAGCGTGCCGACGATGCCGAAGTCGAGCGAGATGTAGCGGCCGAAGGTCTCCGGCGCGATCGAGACCTGGATGTTCCCGGGATGCATGTCGGCGTGGAAGAAGCCGTCGCGGAACACCTGCGTGAAGAAGATGGTGACGCCGTCGCGGGCCAGCTTGGGGATGTCGACGCCGGCCTCGCGCAGGCGCTGCACGTGGCTGATCGGCACGCCATTCATGCGCTCCATGACGATGACGTTCTGCGTGCACAGCTCCCACACCATCTCCGGCACGAGGACCAGCCCGAGGCCCTGCATGTTGCGGCGCAGCTGCGCCGCGTTGGCCGCCTCGCGGACGAGATCGAGCTCGTCGTGCAGGTAGTTGTCGAACTCGGCGACGACCTGGCGCGGCTTCAGGCGCTTGCCGTCGGCCGACCAGCGCTCGACCCAGCGGGCGAGCTGGCGCATGAGGGCGACGTCGTCGTCGATCGCGGCGAGCATCCCTGGGCGGAGCACCTTGACGGCAACGTGGCGGCCGTCCTTGAGCACGGCCAGGTGCACTTGCGCGATCGACGCGCTGGCCACCGGAGCAGCGTCGAAGCTGGCGAAGATCGCCTCGAGCGGGCGGCCAAAGGCGCGCTCGACGATGGCCCGCGACACGGCGTCGGGAAACGGCGGGACGCGGTCCTGGAGCTTCGCGAGCTCCTCGGCCAGGTCGGCGGGAAGCAGGTCGCGGCGCGTCGACAGCACCTGACCGAACTTGACGAAGATGGGACCCAGGCGCTCCAGGCCCTCGCGCAGGCGCACGCCGCGCGGCGCGTCGAGCCGACGCCCGATGGTGATGACGCGGACCAGGAAGCGGACCCAGCGCTGGCGGAAGCCGGACAGCGCGAGTTCGTCGAAACCGTAGCGAAGAACCGTGACGCAGATGACGACCAGCCGGGCGATATGCCTCATCGGCTCGGCGTCTCCGCGTCGCGCGGCGAGGAGCGGCCGGCCAGGTTGCGCAGGGTGCGGGACGCATCGCGCAGGGCGCCGGCGACGAGACCCCCGAGCCGGCCGATGGCCTGCGCGGGACCGTCGCCGACGACGCGGGCCAGGTCTTCCTGGACGTCCCAGCGCAGGTTGTCGATGAGCCAGTCGAGGTCGCCTGCGAAGGCAGCATCGCCGGACACGTTGATCGTCGGCCGCTCGCCGGACAGAGCACGCGCGAACGCGGCCGCCGGATTCGCAGCGTCGACGGCCAGGCGCAGGTCGGGCGGCAAGGCGCTCGGCGTCTCGATCCACTCGACGAGCCCTGCGGGCGTGATGCGGAACGCGAAGGGTCCGACGGCGGGCAGCAGCGACGGCCAGCCGGCCAGCTCGAGCTGCATCGTCCGCCCGGCGTGCGGACGCAGCCGCTCGACGGCAACGGGCTCGGCGGCGATGACATGGTTGACGAGCAGCACCAGCCGTTCCATGACCGAGCGCTGTGCCAGGGACTTCATCGCGTCGAGCATGCGTCGATTGTAGGCAAGGGCCCTGGCGCATCGCTTGCCGGAGAATCCGTCAGACCACTTCCTGCCGACCATGATCCTCCTCACCGGCGCCACCGGCTACATCGCCTCGCACACCTGGCTGGCCCTGCACGAGGCCGGCTACCAGGTCGCCGGACTCGACGACTTCTCGAACAGCTCGCCGGAGGTGCTGCGCCGACTGGCCGCGCTCGGCGCCGATGTCTCCAGGTTCACGCGCGCCGACGTGCGCGACTCCGCCGCGCTGGACGAGGTCTTCGCCGGCGGCGAGATCGAGGCGGTGGTCCATTTCGCCGCCTTGAAGGCCGTCGGCGAGAGCGTCGCCGAGCCGCTCCGCTACTACGCCGTCAACGTCGGCGGGCTGATCGCACTGGCCGAGGCGATGCAGCGCCATGGCTGCAGGACGATCGTCTTCAGCTCGAGCGCCACCGTCTACGGGCAGCCGGAGCGGCTGCCGATCCGCGAGGACTCGCCGCTCACGGCGACGAGTCCCTACGGCGCGACCAAGCTCGTGAGCGAAGGCATCCTCCGCGACCTGCAGGCGTCCGATCCGGCCTGGCGAGTGGCCCTGCTGCGCTACTTCAACCCGGTGGGGGCGCACGAGAGCGGAACGATCGGCGAGGATCCGCGCGGCACGCCCAACAACCTGATGCCCTACGTCGCCCAGGTGGCGGTGGGCAAGCGGCCCCGCCTGCAGGTCTTCGGCGCCGACTACGACACGCCCGACGGCACCGGCGTGCGCGACTACTTGCACGTCGTCGACCTCGCCGAAGGCCATGTCGCGGCCTTGCGCAAGCTGCTGGCCGGCAACTCGGCGATCACCGTCAATCTCGGCACCGGCCGCGGCAGCAGCGTCCTCGAGCTGGTGCGGGCCTTCGAGCGCGCGAGCGGTCGGCCGGTCCCCTACGACATCGCGCCGCGCCGTCCGGGCGACGTGGCGTCCTGCTACGCCGACCCGTCGCTGGCCGAGCGTCTGCTGGGGTGGCGCGCGACGCGCGACCTCGATGCCATGTGCGCCGACACCTGGCGCTGGCAGACCGCCAATCCCAACGGCTACGACGCCACGACCTAGCGACCCGGCACCGGCGCGTGGCCGCGCCGCTTCAGCGAGCGGCCGCCTGCACCCGGCTCAGAAGAGCGCCTGCTGGCGGGCGAGCCGCCAGGACGGCGACGCATCCTTCGTGCCCGCGAGCATCCACAGCTCGCGAAACGGCACCGCGCCGGCATCGGCCGATTCGCGGATGAGCCCCGAAAACTCGACGCTTGCCACGTAGGCTGCACCGAACTCCTCGAGGCCGAGCAACTCGGCGTGCAGCGTGAGGACGTGCGTGCGGTTGGGCTCGCTGCCGCGGGCCGTGAGCACGTCCAGCAGCTCCTCGAGCATCTCGGGTGTCGTGAGGTGGCTCAGGGCCGTCACGTCGCCGGCGTCCCAGGCGGCCTGCAGGCGCAGGAAACGGGCGCGCGCCTCGCCGAGCACTGCGTCGCCGTCGACGCCCACGGGCAGCGCCAGCGCCGCTTTCGCGCGCGCAACGACAGGCGCCGCCAGCGGCTGCAGCGGCGTCTCGAGCGACGAGTCGCGCACGCGCTGGCGCCGGCTCCAGAGCAGCGACGCCAGCACCAGCGCGACACCGGTGGCGAAGGCCGCCGCGCCGGCGTCGCCCTGGTGCAGGCCGAACACGGCCCAGACGGCGGCGAGCACGCCGATCCACGTCGAGATGCCGCCGATGAGCGCCGTGCCGACGCCGGCCGCGGCCGCCGGCGAGCTGCCGAGGAGAAGCGGCAGGCCGACGCCGATCGACGCGGCACGGCGCCAGAGCCGCGGCGGCAAGCCGAGCCGGCCGATCAGCACTTGATCCCCACGTGCAAAGCGACGACGCCGGCGCTGAGGTTGTGCACGTCGACGTGGCCGAAGCCCGCCGTCTTCATCATCGCCTTCAGCTCCGCCTGGTCGGGGTGCATGCGGATCGACTCGGCGAGGTAGCGGTAGCTCGCAGCGTCGCCGGCGACCCACTGCCCGATGCGCGGCAGCACCTTGAACGAATACCAGTCGTAGGCCTTGGCGAGCGGGGCCGCGACCCGCGAGAACTCCAGGACCAGAAGCCGGCCCCCGGCTTTGAGGACACGCGCCGTCTCGGCAAGCGCCCGCTCCTTGTGCGTCATGTTGCGCAAGCCGAAGCCGATGGTGACGAGGTCGAAGGCACCGTTCGCAAACGGCAGCGACTCGGCGTCGCAGAGGGCCGTCGGCAGGAGGAGGCCTTCGTCGATCAGGCGGTCGCGGCCCTGCCGCAGCATCGCCTCGTTGATGTCGGTGTGCACGACCAGGCCCGTCGCGCCGACCGGCTTCGCCAAGGCGCGGGCCAGGTCGCCGGTGCCGCCGGCGAGGTCGAGGACCTTCTGCCCGGGGCGAACGTTGGCGACGGCCACGGCGTACGCCTTCCAGGCCCGGTGCAGGCCGAGCGACATGATGTCGTTCATCAGGTCGTACTTCGGAGCTACCGAATCGAAGACGCCGCGCACGCGCGCCGACTTGGCGGCCTCGTCGACGCTGCTGTAGCCGAAGTGCGTCTCGCTCATCGGGCGCTCAGTGCGAATGACCGCACGACGAGGCCGGCGCGCCCGCCTGCATCGGTGCATCGCGGTCGGCGCCTGCCTCGGCGAGCCGCTTCTCGTACTGCTTCCAGAGCTCGTCCTGCTGCGAGCCGAGGAAGTAGAGGTACTCCCAGGAGTAGATGCCGGTGTCGTGGCCGTCGGAGAACCGCGGCTGCACCGCGTAGTTGCCGACCGGCTCGAGCGCGGTCAGCTCGACATCGCGTTTGCCGGTCTGCAGCACCTCCTGGCCGGGACCGTGGCCCTGCACTTCGGCCGACGGCGAGTAGACGCGCATGAGCTCGAAGGGGATGCGGAAGGTGCCCTCGTCGCCGAAGCCCACCTCCAGCACGCGCGAGCGCTGGTGCACGGTGATCGCGGTCGGCTGGCGGGACGATCCGTTCATGCGAAGGCTCGTGGTCGTGAAGCCGGCGCAGTGTATCGAAGGGCGCAGGCCCCGCCTGCGACGTGGTGAAGCGCTATCGCGCTCGATCGTTAAACAAGCACGCGCTCGATGCCGCCCTCGTTCGCCTGTGCCACGTAGTCGGGCATCCAGTCCTCGCCGAGGATGCGGTTGGCCATCTCGACGACGATGTAGTCGGCCTCGAGCAGGCCGTTCTGCAGGTCGCCCTTGTAGCGCTGCAGGCCTTGCAGGCAGCTCGGGCAGGAGGTCAGGATCTTCAGGTCGCCCTTGGCGCCGACGCCCACGCCGCCGTTCGTCGCGGCGCGGAGCGCCTGCTCGTCCTTGCGCAGCTCCTCCTCCTTGCGAAAGCGCACCTGGGTGGCGATGTCCGGACGATGGATGCCGAAGGTGCCGCTCTCGCCGCAGCAGCGCTCGCTCTTCCTGACGTTCTCGCCGACCAGGGCCTTGACGGTGGCCAGCGGCTCGCGCTGCTTCATCGGGCTGTGGCACGGGTCGTGGAACAGGTAACCCGGCGCCGCCGCGTCGACCGCGCCCGGACCGCCGAGCGTGATGCCCTTCTCGAGCAGGAACTCGTGGATGTCGATGATGCGGCAGCCCGGGAAGATCTTGTCGAATTCGTAGCCCTGCAGCTGGTCGTAGCACGTCCCGCAGCTCACCACCACCGTCTTGATGTCCAGGTAGTTGAGGGTGTTGGCGACGCGATGGAAGAGCACCCGGTTGTCGGTGATCGTCTTCTCGGCCTTGTCGTAGTCGCCCGAGCCGCGCTGCGGGTAGCCGCAGCAGAGGTAGCCGGGCGGCAGCACGGTCTGCACGCCGGCATGCCAGAGCATCGCCTGCGTCGCCAGCCCGACCTGGGAGAACAGGCGCTCCGAGCCGCAGCCCGGGAAGTAGAAGACAGCCTCGGAGTCGGCGTTGGTCGCCTTCGGGTTGCGGATGATGGGGACGTAGTCCTTGTCCTCGATGTCCAGCAAGGCGCGGGCGGTGCGCTTCGGCAGATTGCCGGGCATCTTCTTGTTGATGAAGTGGATCACCTGCTCCTTCAGCGCCGGCGCGCCATGCGTCGGCTTCGGCGCGGCCGTCTGCAGGTTGGCGAGGCCGCGCAGCATGTTGTTGGCGGCGCGCTGGGCGTTGAAGCCGACGTCGACCATCGCCGTGCGCATCACCTTGATGGCCTCCGGCGTGGTGGCGTTGAGGAACATCATCGCCGCCTTGCTCGCCGGCCGGAAGCGGCGCTTGTTCATCCGCCGCAGCAGGTTGCGCATGTTCATGGACACGTCGCCGAAGTCGATGTCGACCGGGCAGGCCGGCTCGCACTTGTGGCAGACGGTGCAGTGGTCCGCGACGTCCTCGAACTCCTCCCAGTGCCGGATCGAGACGCCGCGCCGCGTCTGCTCCTCGTAGAGGAAGGCCTCGACCAGCAGCGACGTCGCCAGGATCTTGTTGCGCGGGCTGTAGAGCAGGTTGGCCCGCGGCACGTGCGTCGTGCAGGGCGGCTTGCACTTGCCGCAGCGCAGGCAGTCCTTGATCGAGTTGGCGATCTCGCCGATGTCGCTCTGCTGCATGATCAGCGACTCGTGGCCCATGAGCCCGAAGCTCGGCGTGTAGGCGTTGGTCAGGTCGGCGTCGAGCCGGGCGCCGCCGAAGCTCGCGCCGCGCAGCAGCTTGCCCTGGTTGAAGCGGCCCTCGGGATCGACGCGCTTCTTGTAGTCGGCGAAGCCGGCGATCTCGGCGTCGGTCAGGAACTCGAGCTTGGTGATGCCGATGCCGTGCTCGCCGGAGATCACGCCGTCGAGCGCCCGGGCCAGCTTCATGATGCGGGCGACGGCGACGTGCGCCGTCTGCAGCATCTGGTAGTTGTCGCTGTTGACCGGGATGTTGGTGTGCACGTTGCCGTCCCCGGCGTGCATGTGCAGGGCGACCCAGACGCGGCCGCGCAGCACCTCGCCGTGGATCTTCTGGCACTCGTCGAGGATGGCCTTGAACGCCGCGCCGGCGAAGATCGATTGCAGCGGCGCCCGGATCTGCGTCTTCCACGATGCCCGCAGCGTGTGGTCCTGCAGGAGCTCGAAGTTCGTGCGCGCCGGGTCTTCGACCGACGCCCGGTCGAGGCCGGCGAGCCAGCGCCGCCACTCGGCGCCGACGTCTCGCAGTAGGGTCATCGCCTGCTGCACCCGGTCCTCGAGCAGCTCGGCCGAGGCGATACCGGCGGCGTCGTCACCCTTGCCGAGCGGCAGCGGCGCGCTCGCGAAGAAGGCCTCGAGGCGCTCGACGAGGGCCAGCTTGTTGGCGAGGCTGAGCTCGATGTTGATGCGCTCGATGCCCTCGGTGTACTCGCCCATCCGCGGCAGCGGGATGACGACGTCCTCGTTGATCTTGAAGGCGTTGGTGTGCTTGCTGATGGCGGCGGTGCGCTTGCGGTCGAGCCAGAACTTCTTGCGCGCTTCCGGGCTGACGGCGACGAAGCCCTCGCCCCCGCGGCCGTTCGCCAGGCGCACGACCTCGCTCGTGGCCCGCGCGACGGCATCGGCATCGTCGCCGACGATGTCGCCGAAGAGCACCATCTTCGGCAGGCCGCCGCGCTTGCTCTTGGTCGCGTAGCCGACCGCCTTCAGGTAGCGGTCGTCGAGGTGCTCGAGGCCGGCGAGGAGGACACGCGAGGCGCCGCGGCTCCTGCCGCCCAGGCCGAACAGGTAGTCGCGGATCTCGACGATGGACGGCACGGCGTCCTTGGCGTTGCCGAAGAACTCCAGGCAGACGGTGCGCACGTGCTTCGGCATCTTGTGCACGATCCACCGCGCCGACGTGATGATCCCGTCGCAGCCTTCCTTCTGGATGCCTGGGACGCCGGCCAGGAACTTGTCGGTGACGTCCTTGCCCAGTCCTTCCTTGCGAAAGCTCGCCCCGGGTATGTCGAGCCGCTCGCTGCGTTCGAGCTTGCGTCCGCTGCCGTCGAGCCAGCGCAGCTCGAAGCTCGCCGTGGGGGCGTCGTGGATCTTGCCGAGGTTGTGGTCGAGGCGGACGACCTCGAGCCACTTGGCGTCGGGCGTGACCATCCGCCACGACGCCAGGTTGTCCAGCGCCGTGCCCCAGAGCACGGCCTTCTTGCCGCCGGCGTTCATGGCCACGTTGCCGCCGACGCACGAGGCCTCGGCGGACGTGGGATCGACGGCGAAGACGTAGCCGGCGCGCTCGGCGGCATCGGCGACGCGCTGGGTGACGACGCCCGCCTCGCTCCAGACCGTCGCCACCGGTTCGTGCACGCCCGGCAGGCTGACGAACTCGACTTCCGTCATGGCCTCGAGCTTCTCGGTATTGATCACGGCGCTCGACCACGTCAGCGGCACGGCGCCGCCGGTGTAGCCGGTGCCGCCGCCGCGCGGGATGATGGTCAGGCCGAGCTCGATGCAGCCGGCGACCAGGCCGGCCATCTCCGCCTCCGTGTCCGGCATCAGGACGACGAACGGGTACTCGACTCGCCAGTCGGTCGCATCGGTGACGTGCGAGACCCTCGACAAGCCGTCGAAGCGGATGTTGTGCTGCGCCGTGACCTTCGACAGCCGTCGCAGCGTCCGCCGGCGCAGCTCGGCGACGGTCTTGAACTGGGCGGCGAACGCCTCGACCGCATTGGTCGAGGCCTGCAGCAGCTCGCCCACCACCTCGTCCCGGGCCGCGTCGAGCTGCGGCGTGCGCCGCTTCTCCACCTCGCCCAGACGGTGATGCAGCGCCTCGATGAGGAGCTTGCGCCGGCGCGGGCTGTCGAGCAGGTCGTCCTGCAGGTAGGGATTGCGCTCCACGACCCAGATGTCGCCGAGCACTTCGTACAGCATGCGCGCCGAACGCCCGGTTCGCCGCTCGTCGCGGAGCATGCCCAGGACCTCCCAGGCCCGCGCGCCCAGGAGCCGGATGACGATCTCGCGGTCGGAGAACGAGGTGTAGTTGTACGGAATCTCGCGCAGCCGGGGCGCTGTCCCGGCCGCTTCGGCGGTGGCGGCGATCTGGGTCAGCGGCAGCGGGGCGTTCATCGGAGCGAGCGCTCGCGGCGCCCGAAAAGGCGGGGCGGAGCATCGTACCGCAGTGCAGCATCGAGGTCCGCGCTCGGCCGCCAGCGGGGTATTCCCCGTTGCCCGTCGCCCGCCATCCAACGATAAACGGGCCTGTCATTTTTGGCGGCGACACTGCCGCCCGCGCACCGGTTGCGCTCCCACCTTCACGGAGTCGATATGAGAAAGAAAGCGCTTGCCCTGTGTTCCTTCGCCTTGGCGCTGGGCTTCGCCGGCCCGGCCCGGGCCCAGGTCGAGATCCACTGGTGGCACTCGATGGGCACCGCCCTGGGCGAGTGGGTCAACGACCTGGCCAAGGACTTCAACTCCAGGCAGAAGGACTACAAGGTGGTGCCCGTCTTCAAGGGCGGCTACGACGAGTCCATGACCGCGGCCATCGCCGCCTTCCGTGCCGGCAACGCGCCGCACATCCTGCAGGTCTTCGAGGTCGGCACGGCGACCATGATGGCCAGCAAGAACGCCATCGTGCCGGTCGGCAAGGTCATGCAGGACGCCGGCCTGAAGTTCGACCCCAAGATCTACGTCCCGGCCGTGGCGGGTTACTACACGGCGCCCAGCGGACAGATGCTGAGCTTTCCCTTCAACAGCTCCACGCCCGTCTTTCACTACAGCAAGGACGCCTTCAAGGCCGCCGGCCTCGACCCGGAGAAGCCGCCCAAGACCTGGCCCGAGGTGACGCTCGCCGCCGCCAAGCTGAAGGCCAGCGGTCACAAGTGCCCGTTCACGACCAGCTGGATCAGCTGGACCCAGCTCGAGAGCTTCTCCGCCTGGCACAACGTCGAATTCGCCAGCAAGGGCAACGGCATGCGGGGCATCGACGCCCGGTTGACGTTCAACACGCCGCTGCACGTACGCCACATCGAGAACCTGGCCAACATGGCGAAGCAGGGCCTCTTCGTCTACAAGGGCCGCGGCAACGCCGCCGATGCCACCTTCGTGTCGGGCGAGTGCGCCATGGTGACCGCCTCCTCGGCCCTTTACGCCAACGTCAAGCGCAATGCCAAGTTCGCCGCCGGCATCTCCACCCTGCCGTACTACCCCGACGTGCAGGGCGCACCGCAGAACACCGTCATCGGCGGTGCCAGCCTGTGGGTCATGTCGGGCAAGAAGCCGGAGGAATACAAGGGCGTCGCGGCCTTCTTCGACTACCTGTCGCAGGCTGACGTGGCGGCGGCCAGCCACAAGCGGACCGGCTATCTGCCGGTCAGCATCCCGGCGTTCGAGATGACCGACAAGAGCGGCTTCTACAAGGAGAACCCGGGCACCGACGTCTCCGTGACGCAGATGATCCGCAAGACGACCGACAAGTCGCGCGGCATCCGGCTCGGCAACTTCGTTCAGATCCGGACCATCATCGACGAGGAGACCGAGCAGATCTGGAACGGCAAGAAGACGGCCAAGGAAGGTCTCGACAGCGCGGTCAAGCGTGGCAACGAGCAGCTCGAGCGATTCGAGAAGGCGAACAAGGCCTCGGCCTAAGAAGCGACCTTGGCCGTCGAGAAGCGCGTCCGCTTCAGGAGCTGGTGGCTGCCCTGGGTGCTGATCGCACCCCAGATGGCCATCGTCCTGGTGTTCTTCTTCTGGCCGGCGTTCCAGGCGATCTACCAGAGCGTCCTCACCGAGGACGCTTTCGGAACCTCGACCGAATTCGTCGGCCTCCTGAACTTTGCCCGCCTGTGGAGCGACGAGAGCTACCTGGCCTCGTTCTGGACCACGGCGGTGTTCTCGGTGCTCGTCGCAGGGCTCGGCCTCGCGCTGGCGCTGCTCCTCGCCGTGATGGCCGACCGCGTCATCAAGGGCGCGGCCTTCTACAAGACGCTCCTGATCTGGCCCTATGCGGTCGCGCCCGCCGTGGCCGGCGTGGTGTTCCTTTTCATGTTCGCGCCTTCAGTCGGTGTCGTCAGCTATGCGCTCGTCTACCTGGGCATGGAGTGGAACCACCTCCTGGACGACGACCATGCGATGGCGCTGATCGTGCTGACCGCAGTGTGGAACCAGATCTCCTACAACTTCCTGTTCTTCCTGGCCGGCCTGCAGTCGATTCCCAAGAGCCTGATCGAGGCGGCTGCCATCGACGGCGCCCGGCCGTGGCGGCGCTTCTGGACGATCGTGTTCCCGCTCCTCTCGCCGGTGACCTTCTTCCTGCTCGTCATCAACGTCGTCTACGCGTTCTTCAATACCTTCGGCATCGTCGACACTGCCACTCAGGGCGGCCCCGGCAAGGCGACCTCGATCCTGGTCTACCGCCTCTACTACGACGGCTTCAAGGCGCTCGACCTCGGCGGCTCGGCGGCTCAGTCGGTCGTGCTGATGATCATCGTCATCACGCTAACGGTGATCCAGTTCCGCTATGTCGAGAAGAAGGTCCAGTACTGATGACGGCTTCACGCTCATGATCGAACGCAACCCCGTCTTCGACTTCGTCTCCCACCTCGTGCTGGCGCTTGGCGTGGTGGTCATTGCCTTCCCGGTCTACCTGACGTTCATCGCCTCCACGCAGACGGCGCAGGAGATCTCGCAGCGGCCCATGTCGCTGCTGCCCGGGACCCACATGATCGAGACGTATCGGCTGGCGCTCTTCGGCGGCGAGACAAGCTTCGGTGCGCGGGTCTCGCCGGTCGGACACATGATGTGGGTGAGCCTCGTCACGGCGCTCATCATCGCCATCGGCAAGATCGCCATCTCCCTGCTCTCGGCGTTCGCGATCGTCTACTTCCGCTTCCCCTTCCGATCGCTCGTCTTCTGGATGATCTTCGTCACCCTGATGCTGCCGGTGGAGGTGCGCATCCTTCCCACCTACCAGGTGGTTGCCGACCTCGGCATGCTCAACACCTACGCGGGGCTTACGGTGCCGCTGATCGCTTCCGCGACCGCGACCTTCCTCTTCCGCCAGTTCTTCCTGACCGTGCCCGACGAGCTGGTCGAGGCAGCGCGCATCGACGGCGCCGGGCCGATGCGCTTCTTCAAGGACGTGCTGCTGCCCCTGTCGACCACCTCGATCGCCGCCCTCTTCGTCATCCAGTTCATCTACGGCTGGAACCAGTACCTGTGGCCGCTCCTCATGACGACCGACGACAGCATGTACCCCATCGTCATGGGCATCAAGCGCATGTTCGGGGGCGGCGACGCGGCAAACGAATGGAACGTGATCATGGCGACGGCGATCCTGGCGATGGTCCCGCCGGCGCTCGTCGTCCTGCTGATGCAGCGCTGGTTCGTCAAGGGCCTCGTCGACGCGGAAAAGTGAACCCTCTCCTCACCAAACTCGAAAGCTGACCGTGGGCGCCATCTCGCTTCGCAAGGTCGTCAAGCGCTACGGCACCGGCGCCGCCGCCAACCAGGTGATCCACGGCGTTGACGCCGAGGTGGCCGACGGCGAGTTCGTCGTCATCGTCGGGCCCTCCGGCTGCGGCAAGTCGACGCTGCTGCGCATGGTCGCCGGTCTCGAGGAGATCAGCGGCGGCGAGATCTCGATCGCCGGCCGCGTGGTGAACCAGCTCGAGCCCGCCGAGCGCGACATCGCCATGGTGTTCCAGAACTACGCTCTCTATCCGCACATGACCGTGTTCGACAACATGGCGTACGGTCTGAAGATCGCCAAGGTGCCGATCGCCGAGATCAAGCAGCGCGTCGACAAGGCCGCCAAGATCCTCGAGCTCGGGCCGTTCCTCGCCCGCAAGCCGCGCGAGCTGTCGGGCGGGCAGCGCCAGCGGGTCGCGATGGGCCGGGCCATCGTGCGGCAGCCCGCCGTCTACCTCTTCGACGAGCCGCTCTCCAACCTGGACGCCAAGCTGCGCGCGCAGACGCGACTCGAGATCCAGAAGCTGCATCGCGAGCTGCGCACGACGTCGCTGTTCGTCACGCACGACCAGGTCGAGGCCATGACGCTGGCCGAGCGGATGATCGTCATGAACGCCGGCCGCATGGAGCAGATCGGCACGCCGGACGAGGTCTACCACCGGCCGGCCACCACCTTCGTCGCGGGCTTCATCGGCTCTCCGCCCATGAACCTGGTCCGCGGCCACGCCTCCGGCACGACGTTCACGAGCGGTGGCCAGAAGCTGCCGCTGTCGTCGCCGGCGCCTCGCGACGGCGACCTCATCATCGGCATGCGCCCCGAGCACGTCGAGCTCGGCGGCGCGGGCGGTGCCCTGAGCTGGCCGCTGCGCGTTCAGGCGCTCGAGATGCTCGGCGCCGAGCGGCTGGTCTACGGCACGGTGGGCGACGCACTCTTCACCGTGCGCATCGACGCGACCATGCCCACCCCAACGGTCGACTCGGTGGTGAACATCCACGCCACGCCCGGCCACGTCCACTGGTTCGACGCCGCCACCTCGGCCCGCGTCGGTGCCTGAGCAGGCGCGGTCGATGGCCTCCCGCGTGTCCGGGGCGACTTCGCCCTGGCCGTACCCCCTCTGGATCGCGCACCGCGGTGCCGGCAAGCTGGCGCCGGAGAACACGCTCGCCGCGTTTCGCCTCGGGGCGGCCTACGGCTACCAAGCGTTCGAGTGCGACGTGAAGCTGTCGGCAGACGGCGTCCCCTTCCTCCTTCACGACGCGACGCTGCAGCGCACGACCTCCGGGCACGGATCGGCCAATGCCCGGAACTGGAGCGAGCTCTCGCGCCTGGACGCAGGCGGCTGGCACAGCCGCACCTACGCCGGCGAGCCGCCGCCCTCGTTCGAGGCCGTCGCGCGCTACTGCCTGCGCAACGCCTTCGCGCTCGATCTCGAGATCAAGCCTTCGCCCGGCAGCGAGCGCGTCACGGGCGAAGTCGTCGCCCTCGCCGCCGACGCGCTCTGGTCCGACAGCGCGCCGCTGCCGCTGCTCACCTCATTCCAGGCCGAGGCGCTCGACGCCGCCCGCCACGCGGCGCCGCGGCTGCCGCGAGCGCTGCTGCTCGACAGCCTGCGCCGCGGCTGGCTCGATGAGGCCCGGGCGCTCGACTGCGTCGCCGTCGTCACCAACTACTCGGTCATGGACCCCGGCGTCCTGGCCGACATTCACCGCACCGGGCTGCGCGCCCTCGTCTACACCGTCAACGATGCGGCCGCGGCCCATCGCCTGCACGCGATGGGCATCGACGGCCTCATCACCGACGCGGTCGACCGTTTCGCGCCAACCGACGCCGTCGCCGACTAGGCGCCAGCTCCGCTCAGGTCGCGCCGACGCGGCCCTGCACGTCGGCTTCGGAGCCGAGCCACTCGGCGGCGCTCTCGGTCTTCGGCAGCTCGCGGACCTTGCGGATCACGTCGAGGCGCCAGGCCGCTGCGGCGAGCAGCAAGGCGCCGCAGCCGGCGACGGCCAGCGACGACCTGAGGCCGGAGTGCTCGCCGAGCCAGCCGCCCAGCAGCGCCCCCGGCCCCGCCGGGATGAGGATGAGCCAGCGCATGGTGCTCGTCATGCGCCCCAGCAGCGGTGCCGGCGTCACCGCCTGGCGCAAGGCCAGAAAGTTGATGAAGATCAGCACGGCGCCGGTCGAGAACATCATCAGCATGAGCGCGAAGACGGCCACGCCCCAGGCGTTCGCCGGCGCGATCGACAGCAGCAGCCAGCCCGCGCCGCAGATGGCGAAGCCGAGGATCAGGCTCGGCCCCGGGCCGAAGCGTCGGCTGATGCGGTTGCCGTACACGCTCGCGATGACGGTTCCCACGCCCATGCCGGTGTAGCTCAGTCCGACGGCCTGCTCCGAGAGGCCGAGCGTGCGCGTCGCGAAGAGGATCTGCACCACGATGGCGGCGTGATGACAGGCCTGCCACGTGCCGACGGCGAGCGCCAGCGCCACCAGCAGGCGCTGGTGCGCGACGAAGCGCACGCCTGCCTTCAGGTCGGCCCAGAACTGCTGCGCCGGCGTGCCCTGCGCACGCGGGCGGTACGGCACCTCGTGGATGCCGATGCCGCGCAGGATCGCCGCCGAGAGGGTGACCAGCACGGCGTCGACGAGCAAGGCGAGCGGAGCGCCCACCACCTTGATCAAGGCGCCCGCCAGGCCCGGCCCGGCGACCTCGGCACCCGAGGTCGCGAGCGCGTTCTTCGCATGCGCCTCGACCAGCCGGTCGCGTGCGACGACCTGCGTCAGGACGATCTGCGCGGCGCTGCCGGCGATCGTGTACACCGTGCCCAGCACGAAGCCTGTGACGTACAGCCAGCCGATCGAGAGCCACCCCGCCCACCAGGCGAGCGGCACGCTGGCGACGATCGCGGCAATGGTCAGTTCACCGACGATGTAGACCGGCAGCTTGCGGACGCGGTCGAGCCACACACCCGAGGGCAACGAGAACAGCACGAAGGGTGCGATCTCCATCGCCGTCAGCAAGCCCATCTGCGTGGGGGTGGCGTGCAACAGCACGGCGGCCGTCAGCGGCAGCGCCAGCATCGTGACCTGCCCGCCGAACGAGCTGATGACGATCGAGGTCCACAGGCGCCGGTACGCGACGTCCCGCAACAGGTCTCCCGGAGGCAATTTCGGCAGCCACTTGCTCATGGTTGCTCACCCTCTTCTTTCCTTCACGACGGCTCCTCGTGGGAGCTGCCTGGCGGGCCGGTGGGCCCGGTGCAACGGAAGGGATCGTTCGATTGCTTCTTCCGCTGATCTCTCAGCGGACTTCGAATCGAAGGGAGCTGAGAGGACTAGATCGGCGCCTGAGCGCTGCCGAGAGAGCGCTTGCCCACGCCGCCGAGGACGCCACGCGGCCACGGCCGACCGACGCAGGACGCGTCGATGACAAGGGCGGGCGGGTTGCGGTTCATGGGTGGGTTGTCAAGCGCTGAGGCAGCCGGCATCGTAGCAGCCGCTCCCCGTTTCGATCAACCGCGTCGAGCGCGGCGTTGCGCCGCGCCCACGCGCCCCCGCGTTCACGAGCGGTAGTCGGCGTTGATGCGGACGTAGTCGAGGCTCAGGTCGCAGGTCCACACGCTGGCCTCGTGCGGGCCCCGATGCAGGTCGACGCGTACCGTGATCTCGCTCTGCTTCATGACGCGCTGCCCGTCTTCCTCCCGGTACGCCGGGTGCCGGCCGCCGTCCTTGGCGACGTGGACATCGTCGAGGTGAAGGTCGATGCGCGTCTGATCGAGATCGTCGATGCCGGCATAGCCCACGGCGGCCAGGATGCGGCCGAGGTTCGGATCGCTGGCGAAGAACGCGGTCTTGACGAGCGGGGAGTGGCTGATGGCGTAGGCCACCTTCCGGCACTCGTCCATGCTTGCACCGCCCTGCACCGTCACCGTGATGAACTTGGTCGCGCCTTCGCCGTCGCGGACGATGGCTTGCGCCAGGCGCCGGGAGACCTCGGAGACCGCTTCCCTCAGTGCCCGGCCGTCGGCGCTCTCCAGGTCGGTGACCTCGGCGTTGCCGGCGCGATGGGTGGCGATGAGCACGAAGGAGTCGTTGGTCGAGGTGTCGCCGTCGATCGTGATGCGGTTGAAGGACTCGTCGGCAGCGTCGCGCACCAATTGCGGCAGCAAGCCCGGTGCGACGGCAGCATCGGTGGCGACGAAGCCGAGCATCGTCGCCATGTTCGGCCGGATCATCCCCGCGCCCTTGCTGATGCCGGTCACGCAGACGGTCTTGCCATCGATCCGGAGGCTCATCGAAGCCGCCTTGGGCACCGTGTCCGTGGTCATGATCGCCTCCGCGGCCGCCGCCCAGCCGTCGGCGCGGCAGTCGCCCAGCGCCGCGGGCAATGCCGCCTCGATGCGATCGTTCGGGAGCGGCTCCATGATCACGCCGGTCGAGAACGGCAGCACCTGTTCGGGCCTGCAATCGACAAGCCTCGCCAGCGCCGCGCACGTCGACCGCGCCCTCGCCAAGCCATCGTCGCCCGTGCCCGCGTTGGCGTTCCCGGTGTTGATGACCATGGCCTGGATCGCCGCGCCCCCCGCGAGGTGCTCGCGGCACACCTGCACCGGCGCGGCCGAGAATCGATTCCTCGTGAAGACAGCGGCGACAGACGCTCCCTGCTCGAGGCGCAAGACGGTGAGATCCCGTCGGTTTGCCTTGCGTATCCCGGCCATGGTGGTGCCGAGGGTGAGGCCGAGGATGGGATTTGGCAGCGTTTGACCGGAAGGAACGGAGTCAAGTGCCATGGTCGTCGCAGGGCTCGGTGTGGAGTTGCAAATCGCCGCTGCTGCTCACGGCTCGTCCTGCACTCTAGTCTCGCCTAAACGATACTCACAGGAAAGTACGCCAGACGTATCCAGCCGAAGCTCGGCGTGCGCGACCTTGCCTTGGTGCCATGAAACCCTTCTTCATTGAACTTGTTGAACAAACCGACGAAGCGCGTAGAGCATTCGAGACCACTCCAGAGGTGCTCGCGATCGTTGCTGATGGGCTTTCGATCGAGAGGTATCGCCGACTTTTGCTTGAGCTGTATGCCCTCGTGTGGCACTTCAATCCGATCTGCGCAGCAGCGGCAAGTCGCTTGGACGATGAACACGTCCAAGTTCGCTACTTCCTGTATGAACATATGATGGAAGAGAAAGGGCATGAAGAGTGGGTCATGTCCGATCTCGAGACGGTTGGCGTTTCCAGAGGGGCTGTTGAGAGCTACCAGCCGAGCGCCACGATGATGTCCCTGAACGGTTACAACTACTGGTCTGCAGATCGGCGGCATCCTTGCTCTGCACTAGGCATGGTCTATGCACTCGAAGTCATCTCCTCGGTCTACGGAGGTCCAATCAGTACGGCAATCCGTGACTCATTGCTTTTGCAAGGAGACAGAGGCATCTCGTTCATTAGCTCCCACGCCACTCTTGACGCAAAGCACATGGAAGAGCTCCGCCTTCTGATGAACGTCATCCATGATAGTTCAGCACAACGGGCGGTCGTTGAGTCCGCAATCGTTAACTACCAGTTGTTTACGCGAGTGTTGCAGGCCATATGAGCGCTGGTCGGGGCAATGGCTTACCACCGGAGCTTGACAGAAACTACAAGTACATGTCGCTTGAGTGGGACGGAGACTTTCGGGTCCTTACCACGCGAATCGCTGTAAGACCTATCCAGTGCTATAGCCTTGCAGCGATGTCAGAGTTGCAGCAGGTGTTTAACGACATCGGCGCAAACCCTGGGCTAGTCAGCCACTTCGTGATGGCTTCCGGTGTGCCTAACGTATTCAACTTCGGTGGTGATTTGTCGTTGTTTGCTTTGTTGGTCCGAGCACGCGACATCGATTCCCTAAAGCTCTATGGCCGCAGATGTGTCGACTTGGTTTGGTGGCTGGAGAACGCTGCCCAGCTAGGAGTGCATACGAGTGCCCTTGTGCAGGGCGACACGCTTGGGGGCGGCTTGGAGTCAGCGCTACTTCACCACAACGTCATTTTCGAGCGTAGTGCGCAAGCCGGATTTCCTGAAGTGCTCTTCAATCTCTTTCCAGGTATGGGAGCCTGGCAGCTCGCGGTGCGTCGAGGAGGTTTTTCCGTGGCCAACGACATGATTCTCTCGGGCCAGATCTACTCCGCGGACCAACTGCACCGGGCCGGCCTGGTAGACCTAGTAGTTGATGACGGTACCGGCGAAGCGGCGCTGGCCAAGGTTGTTCGTTCCACCAATCCACGACTGAGGGGAATACTGTGTGCCTTGCAAGCGCGTAGGTTTGCCACACCCATTACATATGAGTCGCTGCAGTCAGTTGTCGAACTCTGGGCACAGAGCGCCTTAAGCCTTACCGATCGTGACTTGCGGCTTATGGAGCGGCTAGCACGAGCACAGGTGCGGAAGGTTGGAGGTGCTGGAGAAGGCGCCGTCGAGGAAATCAAGCGTATGGAACTCGACACCGCTTGGGGCTTCGAGCGTACGGGAATGAGTGAATGGTCAACTCTATAAGTATCGCGAAGAGGGCGATCGTCTACAGCCAGTGTCGCAAGACGTCGCGAAGCTGACTGCGTGTATAGGGCTTTGCGAGATGGGCGTCCATGCCTGCTGCTCTGGATCGATAGGCATCAGCATCGAACGCATTGGCGGTCAGCGCCACGATCGGCATCCGTCCAGCGTTGCTCACCGTCTCTCGTCTTCGGATCTCCTGAGCAGTTTCGTATCCGTCCATGATCGGCATCAAGCAGTCCAATAAGACCAGATCAACCTTTCTGTTTTCGAGACACTTCAGAGCCTCAACACCGTTTTCTGCTTCATCAACATCCAGACCTAGCGATAGGAGAACCTCCCGAGCGATCATTCGGTTAACTTCGTTGTCTTCTACCAGGAGAACTCGTCCGCGCATGGTGACGTCGCCGTCTAGTGCACCCAACGCTGAGTCCACTTGAACCGGATGCTCGACCGTGTCATCTAGTCCGAAGAGAGCCGTGAAGTAAAAGCGAGAGCCGACACCCAGCTCGCTTTCCACCTCGATTCTGGAGTTCATCGCAAGGGCGATCTTCTGACTGATGGCCAAGCCCAGCCCCGTCCCTCCCCCGCTGCGTTTCTCTCGTTCGCGGGCGACCTGATGAAAGGGCTGAAACAGCCGCGCCATGTCCTCCTTGGGGATGCCGACCCCGGAATCGTGCACTTCGAAGGTCACTCTCGCGTGTCCCGGCGGGGCGTCTTCAGCTCGTACGATGAGCGCCACGATCCCTCGTTCGGTGAATTTGATCGCGTTACCGATAAGGTTGAGGAGTACCTGCTTGAGACGCTGTGCGTCCGCGACTACCCAGTTGTCGACGCCCTGCTGGACCACGAGTTGCAGTTCCAAGCCCTTGCCCTCCGCATTTGCCCGAAACAGAGCGACCACTGAGGACGCTAGTGAGTGCAGTGAAACCGGAGCGGGCCGCAGACTGAGTTTTCCAGCCTCGATGGTGGAGTGATCAAGAACATCATTCAAGATGTCCATCAGCGAACTGCCCGAAGAAACTGCTGTGTTCACCAAGTGCCGCTGATGCGCATCTAGCGTTGAGTGACGAAGAAGATCGAGTGATCCGAGTACCCCGTTCATTGGCGTACGGATCTCGTGACTCATGGTCGCGAGAAACTGCGACTTGGCCACGTTCGCTGCGTCGGCAGCTGCTTTGGCTTGCAATAGTGACGCGTTGACGAGGTCTTCCTCCATCCCGTGCCTAATCGCGCGACTCGTAGCATCGCTGACTGCTCGCGACGCGCGAAGCATCGTAAAGCCGAAGAAGGCCACCAGTACAGCGAGCGGCCACGACCTCACGGAATCGAACAACAGGCTCGACGCCACTACTGATCCAAGGGTGAGACCCACCAGCCAGTAGAACGCCCGCCCAACCAGTGACATGAACAGTGCTGCGGTAGCGACAGATCCGATAGCGATCACCACGAACGTAGTTGCCTGCGTTCCACTCAGTAGTGGATAAATCGCTATGGAGCAAACGACCCACAGAACGCCTGCTAAGACAGAGTTACCTTCCAATTCACGAGCTGCCGACTCGATCCGGGCAACTGTCAGGTCGTCGATAGATGAATAGCGTCTAGCGAGAGAAAGGCGCCATGCAGCGACGCAGATGCCAAGCAGGCCAGCGGAAAGGGCGGCCAGGATCGCGCCTGCGCCAGTGCCGAGAGCAACGACCACCCCCACGGCCACTAGTTGCAGCGGGACACTACGCTTTGAGTTCTGAAGGGCGAGCCGCAGCAACTCGCGTTGCACCGCAACTTCGGCATCGGACTCGGCAGACATCGCCTCGTAGGATAGCGGGCAACTAGTGCCCAAGAGACTTCCCCGTGCGAAGGTTTGCCAAAGAGTTGCGTTCGCGCTACCGCTGAAGGAGCTCGTCGCAAGCCTCGTAGCGGTGAACTCAAACCTTGAAGTTCGATGCACGTGCCTGCCTGTCAGCTGCCCATGTATCTCGTCTGGATCTGATACCGCTTCCTCCAACAAGACGCGTTACTCGCTTACGTTCGTCACAGCTTGAAGGCTGCGCCTACCCGGTGCAAGCACGCGCATCTCACAATGGCATTTCGGTTCGCACACTTGGTGGCTTCATTCTTTGACGCTCATACTGACGCTGACCTTGTCTTGCAGGAAAGAGACAGGGCTCTCCAACGGGCCGTGATCACACTTGGCACAGCAGGCCTGTGGCTGACCGGCGAGATGCTTGGTCGGGCAGTTTCGGTCAGCAGGTGGTTCGTCGTGTTTCTGGGTGTCTGCGGGCTGATCGCGCTGCTATACCGCGACCTACTACGTTGGAAGGCCGCTATAGCTGTCCCGAGTGTTTACCTGTTCGTCGTGCTCGATCCCTTTGTAGTGACGGGCATCCTCGTCCAGGATCCTCACGTATTTGCATTCCTCTATCCGTTTCTAATCATCGTGGTAGTCCGATGCGGGCTCCGGTACGGTGTCCGAACGATGTACTTGGCTTGGATATCCGCCTTGGCTTCGATGCCTCTGCTACTGACGAGTACGTATTGGAGAGAGCAAGCTTCGCTTGCGGCATCGCTGATCGTGATGCTGGCCGCTGTCCCCGTTCTGTTCGATTCCCTGATTCGGCGCATTCACAACGTGCGCGCCATTGAAGCCGAACGTGTGCGTCTAGCCGCCCTTCACGAGGCTTCCAGCGCCCGCAGTGCGTTCCTCTCCAAGGTCAGTCACGAGCTGCGATCGCCGCTTCAGGGGATCGTCTCCGCGCTGGACTTGATGGAGATGCGCCATGGCCACCTGCAGGCGAGCGATGCGGAGCTGGTCGCGCGCATGAGGCGCTCGTCCTTGCTTCTCAACACGCAGCTCAGGGATCTGCTGACGCTGGCGCGCGGGGAGGCGGGCCGGCTCGAGGTCCATGCGGAGCCGTTTGAGGCCGTCGCGCTGGTCGAGGCGCTCGTCGACGGGGCGCGCGACTTGGCCGCCGGGAGCCGTCTCGAGCTGACCGCCAAGGTTCCGGACGGCCCGGTCTTCGTCGTCGCCGATGCGGCCCGCATCGATCAGGTCCTGACGAATCTGGTGATCAACTCCATCCGCTACACGGAGAAGGGCCAGGTGCGTGTCACCTTGCATCCGTACGACCCCGCGACGGCCCGCTTGCGCTTCAGCGTGGCGGACACAGGCCCGGGCATTCCCGAAGCCGCCCTGCCGACGCTCTTCGCTCCCGACAAGACGCTCGGGGGCGATGAACGCCGCGGCAAGGGTTCAGGGCTCGGGCTGGCGATCGTCCGCACCCTGGTCGATCTGCTCGGGGGAACGATCTCGGTCACCAGCCGCCTGGGCCAGGGGACGACCTTCGTGCTGGAGGTGCCGGTGCAGGCGGTCGACGATGTGCCCGCTGCCGAGCCGCCGCGCCAGGCGACGCATCGAGTTCTCGTCGTCGACGATCGGCCGGACGTGCTGGACGCCCTGAGCAGCGTCATCGACGAGCTCGGCTTCGAGTGCGACCGCGCGTCCTCGACCGCCGAGGCGGCGAGCCTGCTGGCGACACGGCGCTACGACATCGTCGTGTTCGACCTCGAGATGCCGGTCAAGAGCGGCGTCGAGCTGGCCCGCGAGACGCGTGGTGGAGGCGGTCCGAACGCCAGATCACGCTTCATCGGGATCAGCGCAGCAACCGCCAGCGCGTCCGTGGCCGAACCCTTCGACGCGGTTCTCACCAAGCCCGTCGACCACGCCGCCCTTCGTCAGGTCCTGACGGGCGGCGCCTACCTGTCGCGACCCAGCCAGCCCGGTCTGTGGATGGACGACGACTGACGCTCACCCTTGCCGCGCGGCTTCGCGAGAGCCCTTGCCGTAGCCGAGCTGGGAGCCGGGCCGAAGGATCTGGCCGGCGGCGAGGACGGCCTGGGTGCGGGTGCTGACGTTCAGCGAGCGCAGCACGGCAGCGACGTGATCCTTGACCGTCTCGACCGACAGGTGCAGCGCTCGGGCGATGAGCTTGTTGGACTGCCCCTGGAGCAGCAGCTCGAGGACGTCGATCTGGCGCGGAGTAAGGCCGGTCGACGCCAGGACATTGCGCTCCGGAGCGACGGCGGACCACGGGCTGGGCTCCGAGCCTTCCGCCCAGTTGCGGTCGCGCGGCCGCGCACCCGGGCCCGCGTGGGAGCGCATCTCCATCGGCGGAACGTAGATGGCGCCGGCCATGACCCGGTGCAAGGCCTCGATCAGGACGTCGTTGCTCGCCCGCTTCGGCACGAAGCCCATCGCCCCCAGGAAGATCGCACGCGACACGTCGTCGTTGCTGTCCGAGGCCGAGACGACGATCACCGGCGTCGCCGGGTGGTCCGCGCGAAGCTGCGTGAGGACCTCGAACCCGTCGGCATCGCCGAGCTGAAGATCGAGCAGGATGAGATCGAATCCGCCGTCCTCCTCGAGCGCCTCGCGCGCCGCTCGTGCGGTCTGCACGCCGACCGCGACCACGTCGGGCCTCAGCCGTTCGAGGACGGCTCCGAGGGCCGACAAGACGAGCGGATGGTCATCGATCAGAAGAGCCTTCATGGTGTCGTCCTTTGCTAGACGGGTTGAGACATCGGGATGGCAGCCGGCCGGCGGGCGCTCGGTCCGCGAGCGCAGGTGGGCGGGGGCGCAGGCAACGAGGCCGAGAGCAGTCGCTCGTAGCGGGCAAGCGCATGCCGGGCGTCGTAGCGATCCATGCGGCGCACCGCGCCGCTCGGACGGGCCGGATCGTCGAGGCGGCCCAGCGCCAGCTCGGCGAGTCGGGCGACGTCGAAGAAGTCGAAGAGGCAGCCCTCGTCGGACGGCGCATCGAGCGCCTCGCGCACCGGCGCGACGTCCGCCGCCAGGATCGGCGCCCGGCAGGCCATGGCCTCGAGCATCGACCAGCTCAGGACAAAGGGATAGGTGAGGTACACGTGCGCGGCCGAGACCTGCAGCACGCGGACGAAGTCGGAGCGCGCCACCCGACCCAGGAAGTGCGTGCGCCCCGGGTCGAGCGACACCTCGCGAAGCATCTTCTCCCGCCAGTTCGCGGCGTCGCCCGGCCTCTTGCCGTAGCTGACGTCGTCGCCGCCGACGATCACGGCATGGCAGGTCGGGTGCGCCCGCTGGACTCGCTCCAGTGCGCGCATGAAGACGTGAAAGCCGCGATACGGCTCGAGGTTGCGGGCGACATACGTCAGCACTGGATCGCCGGCCTTCAGGAGCGCGCCATTCGGCATCCTCAGCGTGGCGCCGGGGTCCGCCGTCAGCTCGTCGACGGGGATGCCCTCGTGCAGCACGCTGATCCTCGGCTGGAACACCTCGGGATGGCGGCTTTTTTGCCACCGGGTCGGCGTCACGGCCGCATCGCAGTTGGCGAGGTTCAGCGTGTGCAGCGCATTCCAGGTTCGGACACGCGCCCGATCGTCGAAGGTGATCGGGAACTCCGGGTCGAAGCCCAGGTCCGCGCCCTCGGCGTTGTAGAACCACTCGCAGTAGTGCACCAGCCGAGCGTCCGGGTACACGTCCTTCGCGTACAGCGTTTCGCCCCAGCCCGGATGGGCAAGGATCACGTCGGGCGTGAAGCCGGCGTGGCGCAGCTGGAGCATCACGCGCGCCACGGCCTGGCCATGCAGCGTCGCTGTCTCCATCTGGCGCAGGTAGGGATGCTGCGTCTCGTGACCGGCGCGCGTCGGGCGATAGCGCACGAGCCCAGCGAAGCCCGGCAGGCCAGGGCATGTGTCACGGCCGACCGCGCGCACCTCCCAGCCGGGCTTCGCCGCCCATGCACTCACCAGGCGGCCGAATTGGCCGGGGAAGTTCTGATGGACGACGAGCACGCGCATCAGCGTTCTCCCAGGCTTTCGGCACCTGCGCGCTGCACGGGGCTGAGCAGGTAGTCGATCACCCGTCGCCGGCCGGTCTTGATCTCGGCCGTGACGTTCATGCCGGGACTGAGGTTGATCCGCTTGCCGTCGACATCGATGCTCGACCGGCTCAGCGTCAGGCTGGCCGGAAAGTAGGCGCCCCGCTTGTCGTCGGTGACGGCGTCGGCGCTCAGCGTCCTCACGCGTGCGGGCACCGTGCCGTACCGGGTGAACGTGAACGTCTCCAGCTTGATCTCCGCGTCGGAGCCGGCGTTGACGAAGCCGATGTCCTTGTTGTCGACCGCTACCTCCGCCGTCACGACGGAGTCCTTGGGCACAATGACCATCAGGACCTGCGCCGGGGTGACCACGCCGCCCTCGGTGTGCACGGCCACCTGCTGCACCGTGCCCGCCACGGGCGCGCGCATGCGGGTGAGCGTCGAGCGCTGCTCCGTCTTCGCCAGCTCCTGCAGCAGCTGCTGACGCTTCGAAGCGGCCTGGGCGCCGCGCTCGCCGAGCAGGCGTTGCGTCTCGGCCTGGTAGGCACTTCGGCTGCGCTCGGCCTCGTGCAGCGCGGCGCGGGCCTCGGCGAGCCGGGCCGTCTGCGTGGCCAGGTCGCGCTCCTGCTCGATCCGCTCGCGCCTGCGATCCTGCCCGGCGTGATGGGACATGAAGCCCTGGTCGATCAGGCGGCGGAAGTCGGCTTCGCGCTCGCGTGCGATCGGAAGCGTGGCCTCGAGCTTGCCGACGAGCTCGCGGACGGTGCCGATCTCGGCATGGCGCCGGGCCTGCTCGGCGTCGAGCTTGGCGAGCTTGGCGCGGATGTCGTTCCACTCGCTGTCCAGCCGTGCCGCGAGCTCGGCGTCGCCGGCTTCCGCAAGCGCGAGAGTCGGGCGGCTCGGCAGCCTGGCGGCACTGAGCGCCGCCTGCAGCGCGCGGCTCCGCAGCGCTTCCGACTCGGCCGCGGCGAGCTGCTCGCGAAGACTCGCGCCGTCGGCAGCGGCATGCGTAGCATCGAGCTCCACGAGGACCTGCCCCGCGGCCACGCTGTCGCCGTCCTTCACCAGCACGCGTTTGACGACGCCGGCCTCCAGCGGCTGCAGCGTCTTGGTGCGGTCGCTCACGACGATGCGCCCGGGCGCGACGGCCACGATGTCGATCTGGCCGAGGCACGCCCACACGAGTGCGCCGGAGAACAGCGCACACACGGTCCAGGCGGTCCGCCGCGGTGCGGGATGCACGGGCGTGTCCTGCAGGCTCAGCGCCGCCGGCAGGAACGCGGCCTCGTCGGCCAGGCGGCTCGGTCCGGCGAGCTCGTGCCGTGCGCTCCAGGCGGCGCCGAAGACGGCCGCATGGCGCCGGGCGAGCTCGATGGCGGGATGTCGCCGCGACGCGTCGGGGTCCAGCGCGGAGCTCATGGCTCGCTGCCGCCTTGCATCGACCAGAGACGAGCGTAAAGGCCGTCGGGATATCGAAGAAGCTCGGCGTGGCTTCCCGTCTCCACGACCCGGCCCTTGTCCATGACGATGATCCGGTCCGCATGGCGCACGGAGCTGAGCCGATGGGCGATGACGATCACCGTCCGGCCGCGGCAGATGCCGGCCATGTTCCGCTGCAGGATGGTTTCGCTCTCGTAGTCGAGAGCGCTGGTGGCTTCGTCGAGGATGAGGATCCGCGGCTGCGTGAACAGTGCGCGTGCGATCGCGATGCGCTGGCGCTGGCCGCCGCTCAGATTGGCGCCCTGCTCCCCCACGATCGTGTCGTAGCCTTCCGGCAGCTCGGCGATGAAGTCGTGTGCACCTGCGAGCGTGGCGACGTTGATCACGGCGTCGAGCGAGGCGGCCGGATCGGTGATGGCGATGTTGTCGCGGACGCTGCGGTTGAACAGCAGGTTCTCCTGCAGAACGACGCCGATCTGCCGGCGCAGCTGCGCCGCATCGATCAGGCTGATGTCGGTGCCGTCGACGAGGACGCGTCCCTGCTCGGGAACATAGAGCCGCTGCACCAGCTTGGTCAGGGTGCTCTTCCCCGAGCCGCTGCGACCGACGACGCCGAGGACTTCTCCCGCTCGCACGTCGATGCTGAGACCGTGCAGCACCGGGCCGGCTTCGGGGCGGTAGCGGAACGTCACGGCGTCGAACTGGATGCGGCCGCGAAGCGTCGCCAGCTGCGCGGCCGACGCCGGCGGCACTTCGGTGCGCGTGTTGAGGATGTCGCCGAGCCTCGCCATCGAGATGCCCGTCTGCTGGAAGTCGGTCCACAGCTGCGCCATCCGCATGATCGGCTGGGCGACTCGCTGGGCGAACATGTTGAAGGCGACGAACTGGCCCACCGTGAGCTGCTGCTCCAGGACCAGGCGGGCGCCGTACCAGAGCATCGCCGCGCTCGCCAGCTTGCCGATGAGGTTCACGCCCTCGTGGCCGTACCCGGCGAGCATCTGGGTGCGGAAGCTGGCCGACACGTAGGCGGCCAGCTGGTTGTCCCAGCGGCGCGACATCGACGGCTCGAGCGCATTCGCCTTGACCGTCTGGATGCCGGTGACGGCTTCCACGAGCATCGCCTGGTTCTCGGCCCCTCGGGCGAACTTCTCGTCGAGACGGGCACGCAGGCACGGGATCAGCAGCAGGCTCAGTGCCACGTACAGCGGCAGGCTCGCCAGCACGATCAGCGTCAGCGGCACGCTGTACGAGCACATGACGGCGATGAACACGATGGAAAAGGCGACATCGATCAGCAGCGTCATCGCGTTACCGGTCAGGAAGGCGCGGATGTTCTCGAGCTCGCGCACGCGGGCGACCGAGTCCCCGACCCGGCGCGACTGGAAGTACGCGAGCGGCAGATTCAGGAGATGCCGGAAGAGCCGCGCGCCGAGCTCGACGTCGATTCGGCTCGTGGTATGGCTGAACACGTACGTGCGCAAGGTGGTCAGGACGCTTTCGAACAGGACCACGACGACCAGGCCGATGACGAGCACATCGAGGGTGGTCAAGCCGCGATGGACGAGGACCTTGTCCATCACGACCTGGAAGAACAGCGGGCTGATCAGGGCGAAGAGCTGCAGGAACATCGAGACGAGCAGGACTTCGCCGAACAAGGCGCGGTACTTCACCAGGCTGGGGATGAACCAGCTGAAGTCGAAGCGCGCCAATTCGCCGGTGAGGCTCGCCCGACTTGCGATCAGGACCAGCGTCCCGCTCCAGCGCTCCAGGAACAGCGCGAGGGGCTCGATCACCGGCCGCGCACCGGGCCCGGCGGCGCAAGGATCCTGGTAGAGCACGCGCTGCCCGGCACATTGCGCCAGGACGACGACGCGTCCGTCGTTCAGCCGTGCGAGCGCAGGAAGGGGACTCATGCCGAGGCGGTCGCCGGAACAGCGAACGGCCTTGGCTTTCAATCCGAGGTGCCGGGCGCTCAGCACGAGAGCCTCGACCGTCGCGGCGTCGCTCGAGCTCCTGCCGAGCTGATGGAGAAGCATGTCCGGGTCCGCCCTGACCTGGTGAAAGCGGGCCAGCATCGACAAGGCCTGCAGCGCGTCGTGCAAGGGTGTCGCGCTGCCGGCGGCGGGCCCGCCAGGCTCCGATTCCCGACCACTGCCCGAGGCAAACTCGATCGCTTGGGCACTGGTCATCGAGGAATTCACGGGTTACATTCCTTGCGTCTCAGGACAATGTAGCCGTGACAAACTCGCATGACAAGCAACTTATGCCTCAGTGGCGTTTGTCCCTAGCCCCAGGTTCTTTCGTTTTACGCAAGACAATGGTCGATCCGGATAACCCCCCCTCGCTGACGGACGGACCCACGCTCGCCGTTCGCTGCGTCCGTGCGCTGATGGAACGGCACGGCCTGCCCAAGTACCGTCAGTCCGCGTGGCTCGCCGATGCCTTGGGGCTGTCGTACTCGCAAGCGCATCGGCGCCTTTCCGGCGCGGCGCCGTGGACGCTCGAGGAGCTCGAGCGAGTGGGAGCGTTGTTCGGCGAGAGCATCGAACAGGTCGTGGCACTCGGCCAGAGCCGCTCGACGGACGAGGTGCCGGCCGTGATGACGCTCGGCAACACCACGCTCCAGTGCCGCCTGTGGATCGGCGCCGTGGTCGAGAACCCGGCGCAGGAATCGGTGGTCGCGGTTCGCACCTCGACGGGCTGGGCCGCGGTGAGCGCGAGCGAGGCGACCGCAGGTCCGGCTTACCGCATCGATCGAATCGAGCCTCGGCCCGGTGCCACGCCGAGGAAGGTCGTCGCGGTTCTGGACGACGACGCGGATCTCACCGACACGATTTGCGAGCACCTCGTCGGCAGCGGCTACGACGCGCGCCCGTTCTACGAATCGGCCGGCCTGCTGAAGAGCAGCAAGCTCGTTCGTTACGACGGCTACGTGGTCGACTGGATCATCGGTGAGTCGAGCGCGCTCGAGCTCATCGCCCGGCTGCGCGCCGCCGACGCGGCCTGCCCGATCATCGTCCTGACGGCACAGGTGCTCTCCGGATTGGTAGACGAAGCCGAGATCGCGGATGCCGTCCGGACCTACAACCTGGGCTTCAGCGAGAAGCCCGTCCGCATGTCCATCCTGTCGGCCATGCTGGGCCGCGCCTTCGCGCCGCCGCCGGCCCCGCCCGCCTGATCGTCAGGCGAGCTTGCCGTGGCACTGCTTGTACTTCTTCCCGCTTCCGCAGGGACACGGGTCGTTGCGGCCGACCTTCGGCATCGTGGCGGTACGTGACGACGCCATCGCCGCTGCCACGGCGCCGAGCGCGGTCTGGGTCGCCACGGCCGTGTCGTGGTCCTCGGACACGCTGCCGTCGTCGTTGGGGTGCGTGTAGGTCACGTTGCTGATGTTCTCGGCCCGCTGCTCGATCGCCTGGGCCGCCCGTGCCACCTCTTCCTCCGACTGGATGCGCACGCTCATGAGGATGCGGGTGACGTCCATCTTCACCACGTCGAGAAGCTGCGAGAACAGCTCGAAGGCCTCGCGCTTGTATTCCTGCTTCGGGTTCTTCTGCGCGTAGCCGCGCAGGTGGATGCCCTGACGCAGGTAGTCGAGTGCGGCAAGGTGCTCACGCCAGTGCTGGTCGATCGACTGCAGCAGGATCATGCGCATGAAGGGCATGAAGCTTTCCAGGCCGACCCGCTCGAGCTTGGAGTCGAAGAGGTCGTCGGCCGCTTTCGTCACCTTCTCGACGATGTCCTCGTCGGTGACGGAATCGCTTTTCTCCACCTCCGCGACCAGGGGCACCTCGAGCTGCCACTCCTCGCGCAGCACCTTCTCGAGGCCGGGCAGGTCCCACTGCTCCTCGACGCTTTGCTCCGGCACGTAGGTGCGGACGACGTCCTCCATGGTGCTGCGGCGGAGGTTGGCGATCTGCGGCACCAGGTTGGGTGCCTCGAGGATGTCGTTGCGCTGCTGGTAGATGACCTTGCGCTGGTCGTTGGCGACGTCGTCGTACTCGAGCAGCTGCTTGCGGATGTCGAAGTTGCGCGCCTCCACCTTGCGCTGCGCCCCCTCGATCGAGCGGGTGACGATGCCGGCCTCGATCGCCTCGCCATCGGGCATCTTCAGCCGCTCCATGATGGCGCGGACGCGGTCGCCGGCGAAGATGCGCATCAGCGAGTCGTCGAGCGACAGGTAGAAGCGCGAGGAGCCCGGATCGCCCTGGCGGCCGGAGCGGCCGCGCAGCTGGTTGTCGATGCGCCGCGACTCGTGCCGCTCAGTGGCGATGATGCGCAGTCCGCCTTGCGCCTTCACGGCATCGTGCAGGCCTTGCCACTCGCTGTGCAGCTTCTGCGCCCGCGACGCCTTTTCCTCGGGCGGGATCGTCGGGTCGGCATCGATGATCTTGATCTGGTTCTCGACGTTGCCGCCGAGCACGATGTCGGTTCCGCGGCCGGCCATGTTGGTCGCGATCGTGATCACCCCCGGCCGGCCCGCCTGCGCGACGATCTCGGCCTCGCGGGCGTGCTGCTTGGCGTTCAGCACCTGGTGCGGCAGCTTCTCCTTCTGCAGCAGTCCAGAGAGCAGCTCCGAGTTCTCGATCGACGTCGTGCCGACGAGCACCGGCTGTCCGCGCGCATGGCAGTCGCGGATGTCCTCGATCACGGCCTCGAACTTCTCCCGGCTCGTCTTGTAGACGAGATCGAGCTCGTCCTTGCGGATCGTCGGCAGGTTCGGCGGGATGACCACGGTCTCCAGGCCGTAGATCTCCTGGAACTCGTAGGCCTCGGTGTCGGCCGTGCCGGTCATGCCCGAGAGCTTGCCGTACATGCGGAAGTAGTTCTGGAAGGTGATCGAGGCGAGGGTCTGGTTCTCGCTCTGGATGGGCACGCCTTCCTTGGCCTCCACGGCCTGGTGCAGTCCGTCGCTCCAGCGCCGCCCCGTCATCAGGCGGCCGGTGAATTCGTCGACGATGACGACTTCCATCTGCCCGTCGCCGCCGCGCTGCACGACGTAGTGCTGGTCGCGGTTGTAGAGGTGCCTGGCCCGCAGCGCCGCGTAGACGTGGTGCATGAGCGTGATGTTGGCCGGGTCGTACAGGCTCGCGCCTTCGACGAGCAGGCCGGCCTCGCGCAGCAACTGCTCGGCGTTCTCGTGGCCCTCCTCCGTCAGGAACACCTGGTGCGTCTTCTCGTCGACGGTGAAGTCGCCCGGCTCGATGACGCCTTCACCGGTGCGCAGGTCGAGCTCGCCGATCTGCTTCTTCAGCTTCGGAACGACCGCGTTGATGCGGACGTACATCTCGGTGTGGTCCTCGGCCTGGCCGCTGATGATGAGCGGCGTGCGCGCTTCGTCGATCAGGATCGAGTCGACTTCGTCGACGATGGCGTAGTGCAGCCCGCGCGCGACGCGGTCGGCCGTGTCCTGCACCATGTTGTCGCGCAGGTA
>JAESGR010000319.1_pt1 | contig 50658 bp, 40 predicted proteins | sample 9269771 | NCBI WGS metagenome assembly JAESGR01 (sample SAMN15739572, study PRJNA653492) | algae metagenome | isolation source: Chroococcus sp. CMT-3BRIN-NPC107 and co-occurring heterotrophs from well... | place: USA: Clark Mountains Wilderness, California | collected 2010-04-18 | reverse complement strand
GATGGTGTAGACGCGCAGCTTCTTCTGGAAGGCCGCATAGGCGCTGGCCGAGCGGGCGCTCTTCACCTTGTAGAGTGCCTGGGCCAGCTCCCGGCTGCCGCCCCAGACCAGCACCCAGACGGGGACCTGGGCCTGGTCCACCACGTTGATGATGTAGTTGGAGCCTTGGGAATCGCGCCCGGCCCCGATCGCATTGTTGTAGTTCAACCCTGGCTTGAGGCGCTTGAGCAGGATCTCGCCGCGAGGGAAGCGGATATCGTGCTCCTGGAGCCTCGACAGATCCTTGTCATAGGCGGCGATCGTCGAGCGGACGATGTCGGTCCCGACCGGCTTGCCCGGACGATAGGTAGGGATGATCGCCTTCAGGCTGATGTCGTTGGAGTAGAGCAGGGTGCGGATCAGGGACTGGTGGTCGTCCGGGTCCTGGCCGATATCGGTCAGCACGATGACGTGCGGACGCTCCGACTTCATGTCGACCTTGAACTCGGCGCTGCACCCGTTGCGGACCGTGACGGCGCTCGACGTGCTGCTCCAGCTCGAACCCTGCACGCAGGCTGTCGACGAGAGGCGCTTGTAGAGCACGACCCTGGCCGAATCGAACCCGAACTGGCATGTCTTGGAGGAATTGCTGCCGGCGCTGCAGGTGACGAAGAAGGAGGGTGGCGTGACCGCCTGGGCCCGCTCCGGCAGTGCCAGAAGTGCCAGCCCGCCCAGGAAAAAGCCGAGCAGTGTGCGTCCGTGCCCGTTGAAGGACGAGCGCCGGCGGCGCCATGCTGGAACTCTGCGTGCGATGGACGCTGCGACTTCGGTCATGGTGCTGAAGCACTCCATTTGTCGGCACGCAGGCCCGCGAACAGCCGGCGCCCGATCATCTCTGTACCACCGGTTTTCCAGCCCGACGCAACACCTGCTTCCGGCCCTCCAGTCAGCCCCACCGACACGATAATTAAATACCGCGGCCGGTCGGGCTGTACGAAGCATCTAGTTTGACCTGCCCTTCGCGATGATGACAGGCCACTGACTTCATACTGTAGATATTGCCATCGCACAGGCTGAATGTTGCCGCTGCGACACTGTCCAACGTTTCACAACGTACCGGTGGTATACGCTCCCGTCACTAGCTCTATCGCCGCGTCATTGGGAATCCTGCGTTTCTTTAACCAATGTTAACACGTGGTTCATGGGATCGCGGTTCGTCCCGCGCCGGCACTGCCGCCGGTCGAGCCTGCGCGCTTGCTGGCAAAGAGTGGTTCAGGCCGGGGGCGGGATGGCGACTGTCACATCGCCGAACAGGCACTGCTTGGCGACCACGCAATAGGCGTACTCGACCTTGAGCGCGGCCGCAGTGCCCGGGTGTACCACCAGGGAGGGAGGAAGAGGAAAGTATTCCTTCGCCCTGTCCAGCATCGCGACCGGATCGGCCACTGGCAGACCTGCCTGGTCGACCGGCACGACGCTCACGCCCGGATCCGCAACGAGCTTGACAGCACCTTGAGGCGTGAGCGTCACCACGACCAGCCCGTCGGCCCGGCGCAGTGCCTGGACCGTCACGAGCTGCGCGGCCGGTGCCAGCCCCAGGTCACGCAGCAGATCATTGGCCGGATCCTGCGCAGCCGCGGCAGCCGGTGCGAGCAGCAACGTCGCCAAGGCCAGCGCCCGCATCCGGCCGCTCCCGCTCAGAGGATGGACTGGCCAGTCTTGGCCCAGTCGGAGGTGAACGACGCCAGGCCCTTGTCCGTCAGCGGGTGGTTCAGCAGGCTCTTGATCACGCTGGGCGGCATGGTCGCGACATGCGCGCCGAGCTTGGCGGCCGCCACCACATGCGAGGGGCCCCGTACCGACGCCACCAGCACCTCGGTCTTGAAGTGCTCGTAATTCTTGTAGATCTGGACGATGTCCGCGATCAGCTGCATGCCGTCCGAGCCGATATCGTCGACGCGGCCGACGAACGGCGACACGTAGGTGGCGCCGGCCTTGGCGGCCAAAATCGCCTGCGCCGGCGAAAAGCAGAGCGTGACGTTGGTCTTGATGCCCTGGTCGGTCAGCTTCTTGCAGACGTACAGGCCGTCCTTGGTCAGCGGCAGCTTCACGCAGACGTTGCTCGCGATCTTGGAGAGCTTGAGCCCCTCCTTCAGCATCGTCTCGGCGTCAGGCGAGGTCACCTCGGCGCTGACCGGTCCCTCGACCACGTCACAGATCTCGGCGATGAGCTCCAGGAAGTGCTTGCCCGACTTCGCCACCAGCGACGGATTGGTGGTGACACCGTCCAGCAGACCCGTGGCCGCCATCTCCCGGATGTCGGCGATCTCGGCCGTGTCGACGAAGAACTTCATGTATCCCGCTCCCTCCGGCCCCACTGCCGCCCGGACAGTGTAGCCCAGCTCACGCGCTTGCCAAACCCCGGCGTTAGCCTTCCGGCCCGTACCGCCAGGCGGCAGGCCGCCTCAATGCGTCACCCGATCCTTGTGCAGGTAGAGCCCGTCGCGCAGCTCGCCGAACATCTGCTGGACCTGCGGATGCTCGATCGGCTCGTCGGTTGCGTCCGGCAGGAGGTTCTGCTCGGATACATAGGCGACGTAGTAGCTCTCCGAGTTCTCCGCGAACAGGTGGTAGAAGGGCTGGTCCTTGCGCGGCCGCAGTTCTTCCGGGATCGACTGGTACCAGTCTTCCGTATTGGCGAACTCAGGGTCGACGTCGAAAATGACGCCGCGGAAGGGGAAGATCTTGTGCTTCACCACCTGGCCGATTTGATACTTGGCTTGTCGGTCCGGCATGGTCGTGTCCTCGTCTTCGTCTCGTCGTCACTTGCGGAACCATGTGCTGCAAGCGAGATGAGCATCGCCCTGAATTTAGGCAGCACGCCGAGTTCATGCCAGTGGTACGGTTGTCGCTCACTTCGGATCACGCAGGTTCGTTATCAATGACGAGGTGTCGAATCGCTCGCCGCCCTTCATCTGCACCATGCGGTAGAACTGGTCGACCAGCGAAGTCACCGGCAGCGGCGCACCGTTGCGCTTGGCCTCTTCCAGGCAGATGCCTAGGTCCTTGCGCATCCAGTCCACTGCGAAGCCGAAGTCGAACTTGTCCTCGACCATGGTCTTCCAGCGGTTCTCCATCTGCCAGGACTGTGCCGCCCCCTTGCTGATCGTGGCCAGCACCTTGTCGGTGTCGAGGCCCGCCTTCTGCGCGAAGTTCACGGCCTCGCTCAGAGCTTGCACCAGCCCGGCAATGCAGATCTGGTTGACCATCTTGGTGAGCTGCCCCGCACCGGCCGGGCCCATATGGGTGATTGTACGCCCGTACGCTTTCATGCCCGGCTCGGCCCTGGCGAAGGCATCCGCCTCGCCCCCCACCATGATCGTGAGCACGCCGTTCACCGCACCGGCCTGTCCACCGGACACCGGCCCGTCCAGGAAGGAACGGCCGGCCTTGCGGCAGGCTTCGTCCAGCTCGCGTGCCAGGTCCGCCGAGGCGGTGGTGTGGTCGACGAGGATCGCCCCTTCGCCCAGGCCGGCCAGCGCACCCTCGTCGCCATAGACGACCGATCGCACGTCGTCGTCGTTGCCAAGGCACATGAACACGACCTCTGCACCCGACGCCGCTTCCCTGGCGGACCCGGCCGCCTTGCCGCCATGCTCCTTCGTCCAGGCTTCGGCCTTGGCACCCGTCCGGTTCCAGACGGTCACCTGGTGGCCCTGCTTGGCCAGATGCCCGGCCATCGGGCCACCCATCACGCCCAGTCCCAGAAATGCATAGGTGGCCATGGTCGCTCTCCCGCTTCGTCCATCCGATCGACGCCATCCGGCGCGGCCGATCCATGCCACGATCCGCAAAGGAGCGCACCCGGTTGCGGCAGGAGACCCGCACCGCCATCTTCGCCCTTTGCGGATCGAGAAGAGAGACCCCATGGCTGACGGCAGCACGCGGACCATCATCCGGCGCGAGGATTACCGGGAGCCGGATTGGTGGACGCGGCAGATCGAGCTCGATGTCGACCTGCAGCCCGAGGACGCCACGATCGTGTCCCGCCTCACCCTGGAGAAGAACGACAAGGCTGAAGGCAAGCCGGATCTGGAGCTGGATGGCGAGGCGCTGACCTTCGTCTCGGCCAGGGTCAACGGCGTGCCGCTGCCGGCTGACAGGATCCAGCGCACATCGACCGGGCTGCGCATCGCGGGCCTGCCGGATCAGTGCGTCCTCGAGATCATCCAGCGCTGCAACCCCAAGGCTAACACGGCCCTGACCGGGCTCTATCTCAGCAACGGCATCTTCTGCACGCAGTGCGAGGCGCAGGGCTTTCGCCGCATCGCCTTCTCCCAGGACCGGCCGGATGTGATGAGCACCTACCGGGTCCGCGTCACCGGCGATCGGAAGTCCTGCCCCGTCCTCCTTTCGAACGGCAATCCGTTGGCCTCGGGCGACCTGCCGGACGGCCGCCACTGGGCGCTATGGGAGGACCCGTTCCCCAAGCCCTCCTACCTGTTCGCCCTGGTGGCCGGCGATCTGGCACTCCTGCAGGACAGCTTCACCACCATGTCCGGCCGGACCGTCGACCTGCGGATCTATTCCGAGCACGCGGTCATCGATCAGTGCCACCACGCCATGGCGTCGCTCAAGAAGTCGATGAAGTGGGACGAGGAGGCCTATGGCCTTGAATACGACCTCGACCTGTTCATGATCGTGGCCGTCTCCCACTTCAACATGGGGGCGATGGAGAACAAGGGCCTCAACATCTTCAACACCTCGGCGACCCTGGCCCGTGCCGATACCGCGACCGATGCCGACTTCATGCAGGTCGAACGGATCGTCGCGCACGAGTACTTCCACAACTGGACGGGCAACCGGGTCACCTGCCGCGACTGGTTCCAGCTGACCCTGAAGGAAGGCCTCACCGTCTTCCGCGACCAGCAGTTCAGCGCCGACATGCACTCGGCGCCGGTCAAGCGGATCGGCGACGTCCAGCTCCTTCGGGAGGGGCAGTTTCCCGAGGATGCCGGGCCGATGTCGCACCCGATCCGCCCGGACAGCTACGTCGAGATCAACAACTTCTACACGCGGACGGTCTACGAGAAGGGGGCGGAGGTCATCCGCATGATCCACACCCTGATCGGGTCTGAGAAGTACCGCGCCGGCATCGACCTCTACTTCCAGCGCCATGACGGCCAGGCCGTCACCTGCGAGGACTTCGTCAAGGCGATGGAGGGCGCCTCGGGCAAGGACCTCACGCAGTTCCGCCGCTGGTACAGCCAGGCCGGCACGCCCAAGCTCGACGTTCAGCGCTCCTTCGACCCCTCGACGGGCACCTATGTCCTGGACATCACCCAGACCACGCCGCCCACCGCGGGCCAGCCCGACAAGCAGCCTTTGCATATCCCGCTGCGCCTGGGCCTGATCGGCCGCGACGGCACGGCGCAGCCTTTGATGCTGGAGGGCGAGAACGAGCCCAAGGGGACCGAGCGCGTCCTGGAGTTGACCGAGCCCAGCCAGCGCTTCGTGTTCAAGGGGCTCCAGGAGGAGCCAATCCCCTCGCTCCTGCGCAACTTCTCCGCCCCGGTCCGTCTGAACCTCGACTATGCCGACGACGAGCTGGCGACTCTGCTCGGGCGCGACGAAGATGCGTTCAACCGTTGGGAAGCCGGGCAGCAGCTGGCGCTGCGCCTGATCCTGCGCGGGGTCGATGCCGGCGGCCATGCAGAAGCATCGCCTTCGCTCCTGGACGCCTTCCGCAACGTCCTGAACGACGCGGCCGACGATCCGGCGTTCGCGGCGCGGGCCGTGCAGCTGCCGTCATTCGCTTACGTCGGCCAGCAGCGCCCGATGGTGGACGTCGAGGGCATCACCGGGGCGCTGAAGTCCCTGCAACGCAGCCTGTCCACCTCGCTGCGCGCGGAATGGGCGGCTGCCTATGATCGCTTCCACAATGTGGGGCCATTCACCGCCGATACGGCGTCGGTCGGCCGCCGGGCCATGAAGAACCAGGCGCTGTACTGGGCCGTGCAATCGCCCGATGCCGCCGCGATCGAGCGTGCCAAGCGCCAGTTCGAGCGTGCCGACAACATGACCGACAGCTTTGCGGCCCTGCGCGCCCTGGTGGAGAGCCGCGACCCTGCCGGGGACACGGCGCTGGGCCGCTTCTACGCCCGCTGGCAAGGCGAGCCGCTGGTCGTGAACAAGTGGTTCGCGCTGCAGGCCAGCATCGACGACGACCGCGCCCTGCCGACGGTCGAGCGACTGATGCACCACCCGGCCTTCACCATGGGCAACCCCAACAGGGTCTTCTCCCTGGTCGGCGTGTTCGCGAACGGCAATCCGGTCGGCTTCCATCGGAAGGATGGCGCCGGCTACCGCTTCGTGATGGACCGCATCCTGGAACTCGACCCCAGGAACCCGCAGGTCGCCTCGCGTCTCCTGCGTCCGCTCGGTCGCTTCAAGCAGTACGACCAGCACCGCCAGCAGCTCATGCGGGCCGAGATCGAGCGCGCACTGGCCCAGCCCAACCTGTCCCGCGACTGCTACGAGATCGCGAGCAAGAGCCTGGAATGAGCCTGTGGATCCGGAGCTGACCCAGGGGCCGTGCCCAAAGGTTGAAGGAATCGATGGCGCCGCACCCTCTTCCAGCTATCCATGCGACTGTCTGGGTCGCGGGGTTGCGGCTGGCACCGATGGCGGCCTCAGGCGAATGACAGTGGCCTCGTCGACGTCCCGATCGGGGCCAGGTGCATGACCATTGCCGATCGTCGAAACGGCCTGGAAAGCTGAGAGCTCACCTGACCTGAACGTGCGCGGAGAGGCCGGCAATGGCGGAGCACGGCATGAGCTGCCGCTTTCCTGAACTGCCGGCCGGCCCCGCTGCTGCCACGCTCAGTCGTCGTCGTCACCCTTGACCTGGTCGTAGATGAAGCCGCCGGCGCCACCCACGACCGCGCCGGTGGCCGCGTTCCCGAGGACACTGCCGCCACCGAGGGCGCCGATGCCGGCCCCGGCCGCGCCGCCGATCGCAGCGCCCTTGCCGGTATTGCCGCAGGCGGAAAGCGCCAGCGCGACTGCCAGCAGTGCTGGAGCGAGCAGGCTACGTCGGAGCATCATGGTTGTTCTCCTGAATGGATCATCGTCCAGTCCATGTGGCAACAACACCGCAGATGCGCCGTGGCTCCCATGCACGCTGCGTCTGCCAGCACCGCATGTGCTAGCATGGCTTCCGCATGCAGCTCGTCGCGACGGTCCGGGGATCCTCTGGGAGCATCGAACATGGCACGAACGAACCCGAGCATGTCAGCCCCGAAGCCGCGGCGCGCGGATCGCACGAACGAACCCGAGCGTCAGGAACCTCCCGCCCCGATCAGCACGAACGAACCCGAGGCGAGGCGGCCGTCGCACCGTCGATGAAGGGAGGATCCGTCTCGCGGCAGCCACGCGGATCGGCTAGAGGAGGCACCGGCAGCATGCCCGCCCCGCCGGAAAGCCGTCGAGGCCGCCAGGACGAAGAGGAAGACAGGTCATGAAGGAGATCGGGCATCTCATCGGCGGCAAGCGCGTCGCCGGCACGTCGGGGCGGTTCGGCAACGTGTTCGATCCGGCGATCGGCGAGATCAGCGGCAAGGTGGCCCTGGCCGACGCGAGCGAGGTCGACCAGGTCGTCGCCAACAGCAAGGCGGCGTTCGAGACGTGGTCGACCACGCCGGTGACGCGCCGCGCCCGGATCATGTTCCGCCTGAAGGAACTGATCGAGCGCGACATGGAAAAGCTCGCCGCCCTGGTGAGCGCCGAGCACGGCAAGACCATCGAGGACGCGAAGGGCTCGGTCACCCGCGGCCTGGAGGTGGTGGAGTTCGCCTGCGGCATCCCGCAGCTCCTCAAGGGCGAGATCAGCGTCCAGGTCGCGACGGGCGTCGACATCGCCTCGGTGCGCTACCCGGTGGGCGTGTGCGCCGGCATCACGCCCTTCAACTTCCCCGCCATGGTGCCGCTCTGGATGGCGCCGGTGGCGATCGCCACCGGCAACTGCTTCATCCACAAGCCCTCCGAGAAGGTCCCCTCGGCTGGCCTGCATTTGGCCGAGCTTGCCCTGGAAGCCGGGCTGCCTGAAGGTGTCTGGAACGTCGTCAACGGCGACAAGGTCGTCGTCGACCGGCTCCTGTCGCACCCGGACATCGCCGCCATCTCCTTCGTGGGCTCGACCCCGATCGCCGAGTACGTGTTCAAGACCGGCACCACGAACGGCAAGCGCGTCCAGGCCCTGGGCGGTGCCAAGAACCACATGATCATCATGCCGGACGCGGACATGGACCAGGCGGTCGATGCGCTGATGGGTGCCGGCTATGGTTCGGCGGGCGAGCGCTGCATGGCGGTCTCGGTCGCGGTGCCCGTCGGTGACAAAACGGCGGACATCCTGATCGAGAAGCTGGCGCCCAAGGTCCGCCAGCTCGAGATCGGCCCTGGCAGCCAGCCCGGTGCGGAGATGGGCCCGCTCGTCACCAGGGAGCATCTCGACAAGGTCCGGGGCTATGTCGACCTGGGCGTGCAGGAAGGTGCGGACCTGGTCGTGGATGGCCGCGACTTCCGCATGCAGGGCTACGAGAACGGCTTCTTCATGGGCGGCTGCCTGTTCGACCGTGTCACCACCGACATGCGGATCTACAAGGAGGAGATCTTCGGGCCGGTCCTTTCGGTCGTCCGCAAGGACAGTTTCGACAGCGCGCTGAAGATCATCAACGATCACGAGTATGGCAACGGCACCGCTATCTTCACCCGCGACGGCGATGCGGCTCGGACCTTCGTCAATGGCGTGAATGTCGGCATGGTCGGCGTGAACGTGCCGATCCCCGTGCCGCTGGCGTTCCACAGCTTCGGCGGGTGGAAGCGCAGCCTGTTTGGCGACCACCACGCCTATGGACCGGAGGGCGTGCGCTTCTACACGCGGGTGAAAGCCACCACCTCGCGCTGGCCGACCGGCATCCGGGCGGGAGCCGAGTTCGTGATGCCGACCATGCGCTGACGGAACCAAAGCGGGCCAAGCCCGCTTTCAGCCGCCGGCCATGGGAGCCGTGCATGGTCGGCATGCGTGGGCGGCAAGTCGCCTGCGGAGCCGCGGCATCCGGGTTATTGAAGGGTCGGCCAGCCGGCTTCTAAGAACGTCGGCGCGCAGACTTCGGGTGATGGTCGCCTGGGGTAGAATGAAGAACCACCAGCGCCCGGCGGGCCGGGCTAGCGAGGATCGATGGCACGTATCCGCACCGCGGTCTTTCCTGTGGCGGGGCTCGGCACCCGAATGCTGCCTGCCACGAAGGTCATGCCCAAGGAGATGCTGCCGGTCGTCGACAAGCCGGTGATCCAGTATGCCTTCGAAGAGGCGGCGGCAGCGGGCATCGAGCGGTTCGTGTTCGTGACCGGGCGCGGCAAGACCCTGATCGAGGACCATTTCGACCGGGCCTACGAGCTGTTCGACACGCTGCAGCGCAAGAACAAGACCGCTGTGCTGGCCGACCTCGAGGCATCGGTCCCGGTGGCTGGCGAGGTGATCTATACTCGTCAGCAAGAGCCGCACGGCCTGGGCCATGCCGTCTGGTGCGCGCGGCACATCGTGGGCGAGGAGCCGTTCGCCGTGCTGCTCGTCGACGAGCTGCTCCTCTCCGACCCGCCGCCGCTGGTGGACCTGTGCCGGCTGCACGAGCGGACCGGCGGCAACGTCATCTCGGTGGTCGAGGTGCCGGCCGAGCACACCAGCCGCTACGGCATCATCGCGACCGGCAAGGTCGAGGACGAGCTGATCGAGGTCACCGGCATGGTCGAGAAGCCCAAGCCTGAAGACGCACCGTCGCGGCTGTCGATCATCGGCCGCTACGTGCTGGTGCCGGAGGTATTCGCGCACCTGGAAAAGGGTGAGCGTGGGGCCGGCGGCGAGATCCAGCTGACCGACGCCATGCAGAAACTCATCGGCACTTCCGCGTTCCACGCTGCGGTATATCGTGGCGGGCGGTATGACTGCGGCGACAAACTCGGCTACGTCGAGGCCGTGGTCGCCGCGGCACTACGTCGTCCGGATCTTGCCGAAGGCGTCCGGGAAGTGCTTGCACGGCACCGCTGACCCTGGCTCAGAACGCCGGCCTTCTTGATTACTCCTGGAGACGTGCATGCGCATCGCGATGATCGGCGTGGGCTATGTCGGCCTCGTGTCCGGCGCTTGTTTTGCAGAATTCGGGCACGACGTGACCTGCATCGACGTCGATCCCAAGAAGATCGCCATGCTCGAGGCCGGCGGCATCCCGATCTACGAGCCGGGACTGGATGCACTGGTCGAGAAGAACGTGAAGGCCGGGCGTCTGACCTTCACGACGTCCTTGGAAGAGGGCGTGCTGGACAAGGAGGCGATCTTCATCGCGGTGGGCACGCCTACCCGGCGCGGTGACGGCCATGCCGACCTGACCTATGTCTTCGCGGCCGGCGAGGCCATCGCCAAGGCTTTGAAGGAGCCGACGGTGGTGGTGACCAAGTCGACCGTGCCGGTCGGCACCGGGCGCAAGCTGAAGGAGCTGTTCGCCCGCGTCCGCCCCGACCTGAAGATCGACATCGCGTCCAACCCGGAGTTCCTGCGCGAGGGCTCTGCGATCGAGGACTTCATGCGGCCTGACCGGGTCGTGTGCGGCGTGGACAGCGAGGCGGCGCGCGAGGCGATGCGCGGCTGCTACCGGCCGCTCAACACGATCGAGGTTCCGATCCTGTTCACGAGCCTCGAGACCTCCGAGCTGATCAAGTACGCCACCAACAGCTTCCTGGCGACCAAGATCACCTTCATCAACGAGATGGCCGATCTTTGCGAGAAGGTCGGGGCCGACGTGAACGAGGTCGCGCGCGGCATGGGCCTGGACGGCCGGATCGGCCGCAAGTTCCTCCATGCCGGCCCAGGCTATGGCGGCTCGTGCTTTCCCAAGGACACGCTGGCGCTGGTACGCACGGCCGAGCAGAACGGTGTCGACCTGCGGATCGTGGAGAGCACGATCAACGTCAACGAGATGCGCAAGCGCCGGATGGTGCGCAAGATCGTCGACGCGATGGGCGGCTCGGTCGCCGGCAAGACGATTGCCGTGCTGGGCGTCACCTTCAAGCCCAACACCGACGACATGCGCGATGCCCCCTCGCTCGTCGTGCTGCCGTCGCTCAAGGGCGAGGGTGCCACGATCAGGGCCTACGACCCGGAGGGCAAGAAGGAAGCCGAGAAGCTCTTGCCCGAGGTGCTCTGGGCGCGTGACCCTTATGAGGCGGTCGAGGGTGCTGACGCCATCGTCGTGCTCACCGAGTGGAACGAGTTCCGCGGGCTCGATCTCGACCGCATCCGCCAGATGGTGGCACAGCCGAGGATCATCGACCTGCGCAACATCTTCAACCCGGCCGAAGTCGCCCAGCGCGGCTTCTCCTACACCAGCATCGGCCGGCCCAGCGTCGGCCCTGCCGTCTGAGCCGGGAAGGACAGGAACGCTCCATGGCTGGTCACAAGATGCATCCGTCGATCCTGCGCGAGTACGACATTCGCGGCATCGTCGGCGATACCCTGTTCGCCGAGGACGCCGAGGCGATCGGGCGCGCGTTCGGTACCATCGTGCGCCGTAACGGCGGCCAGAAGGTTGCCGTCGGCTATGACGGCCGCCTGAGCTCGCCCGATCTCGTGGCGGCGGTCATGCGTGGCATCGTCGCGTCAGGTGTCGACGTGGCGGCGGTGGGCCTGGGCCCGACCCCGATGCTCTATTTTGCCGTCCATCACCTCGGGACCGATGGTGGCGTACAGATCACCGGCTCCCATAACCCGCCGACCCATAACGGCTTCAAGATGATGCTGGGGAAGCACTCCTTCTTCGGGGAGGGCATCCGCCAGCTTGGCCGCATGATCGAGGCGGGCGACTTCGACACCGGCAAGGGCCGGATCGAGGAAGTCTCGGTCTTCGACGCCTATGTCGCCCGTCTGGCGAAGGACTACCAGGGTACGCGGCAGATCCATGCCGTCTGGGACGCCGGCAATGGAGCGGCCGGCCCCGCGATGACGGCGCTGGTGGCGAAGCTGCCCGGCAAGCACGAGTGCCTGTTCGCGGAGGTCGATGGGCGCTTCCCGAATCATCATCCCGACCCCACCGTGCCCGAGAACCTGGTCGACCTGATCGGTCGGGTGAAGTCGTCGGGCGCGGAGATCGGCATCGGCTTCGATGGCGACGGCGACCGGATCGGCGTCGTCGATTCGACCGGGCGGATCGTCTGGGGCGACCAGATCCTGCAGATCCTGGCTGCGGACATCCTGCCGGACCTGCCGGGTGCCGCGATCATCGCCGACATCAAGTCGTCCAAGGGCCTGTTCGACGAGATCACCCGTCTCGGTGGCCGTCCGATCATGTGGAAGACCGGCCACTCGCTCATCAAGGACAAGATGATCGAGGAGAACGCGCCGCTGTCGGGCGAGATGAGCGGCCACATCTTCTACAAGCACAAATTCTACGGCCATGACGATGCGCTCTACGTCGCGGTGCGCCTGCTCGACATCCTGTCGCGCAGCGGCCGGACGCTGAAGGAGTGGCGCGATGCCATGCCGCCGGTGATCGCCACGCCGGAGATCCGCTTCGACTGCGCGGACGAGGTGAAGTTCCCGGCCATCCAGCACGTGAAGAAGACGCTGGCCGCCCAGGGTGCGAAGGTGAACGACATCGATGGCGTCCGCGTCGATACCGACGACGGCTGGTGGCTGCTGCGGGCGTCCAACACGCAGGCGGTGCTGGTGGCACGGGCCGAGGCAAGCTCGGAAGACGGGCTCCTGCGTCTGAAGGAGGCCATTCGTGGGGCCCTGCAGGGCTCGGGCGTCGAGGCGCCGGCAGACTTCTGATTGCCCGGCGGCGGTGCTTCAGCTCAGCGGTCGTACCGAGCTGATGTCGCCGCCGCGATGGAACGCGATCGACATGCGGAAGCTCTGTGCGATTCGCTGCGCAAAGCCGATCACTACGGCCGCCGACTTGGTCTCGAACGTCTCGTGGGCGGTCCTGCGGAAGAGTTCGAGCCAGCGCTGGAAATGCTCGTCGGACAGATCAGGCATGCGCAGGTGCGGCGAGAGCGGCCGGCCGTCATAGCGGTCGGTGCGCAGCAGCACCGACGACCAGAACGCACACATCTTCTCGAGATGGACCGGCCAGCGCTCGTGGGCGATCTCGCGCTGGAACACCGGGCCGATCAGCGGATCCGCCTGGACGGCGCCATAGAAGCCGTGGACGAGGCGGCGAATCCGGTCCTCGTCGATATCGGGGCGGGTGAAGGTGCCGATGGCCATGGTTCGTCGTCGCGGCTCTTGCTCGACATGCAGTCTGGGCATGGCGAGCGATCGCCGCAACCATCGGACAGGATCGCTGCGCTGTTGAGGCGCAGGCGCCGGGGGATCCCGCAGACCAGTTGCACAAGCCTCCGAGTTCGGTTATCACCCGCGGCCACGGACGGTGGCGTCTTCGCCGCCGTGGCTTTTGTTGTCTCCGGAGCAGATCATGGCGAAGATGAAGACCAAGCGGAGTGCCGCGAAGCGCTTTAGCTTCACAGCCTCTGGCAAGGTCAAGCATGGTGGTGCGAATCATCGCCACTGCCTGACCGCGAAGGCCAAGACGGCCAAGGTGCGGGCCCGTGCTACTGGTTACCTCCAGCCTGGCGATGCGCATCTCGTCAAGCTGATGATGCCCTACGCCTGATCCACCTCCTTTCGTTTCGGAGTCCGCCACATGGCGCGCGTCAAGCGGGGGGTTACCTCCCATGCCCGGACCAAGAAGGTCCTGGAACAGGTCAAGGGCCATCGCGGCCGGCGCTCGACCTGCATTCGTACCGCAATGCAGTCGATGGAAAAGGCGCTCCAGTACGCCTACCGCGACCGCCGCAACAAGAAGCGCGATTTCCGTGCGCTGTGGATCCAGCGGATCAATGCCGCTGCGCGTGCCGAAGGCATGACCTACGGCAACCTGATCCACGGCCTGTCGCTCGCCGGCATCGAGCTGGACCGCAAGGTCCTCTCCGATATCGCCGTCCACGATGCGGCCGCGTTTGCCGGCATCGTCGCTCAGGCGAAGGGTGCGCTTCCCGCCTGATGCCTGGAGCGGCTTCCTATGGGTAGCCGCGGCATCCGGTTGATGCGTTGAGCCGCTTCGATGAGCGACCAAAAGGGGCCTGATGGCCCCTTTTTGCTTTCTTGTTCCCGGACCCATGCCCCGGATTCGATCATGACCCTCGATGTCGGAAGCCTGCGCGATCAAGCCCTGGCCGCCATCGGCGATGCGGCCGACCTGCGTGCCCTGGACGAGGTCCGAATCTCGTTCCTTGGGAAGAAAGGCGCCGTCACGGGCCTGCTGAAGCAGTTGGGCTCGATGGATGGCGACGCCCGCAAGGAGGCCGGTCGGCAGATCAACGAGCTGAAGGACCGGATCGAGCTCTCCCTGGCTGAGCGCAAGGCCGCCTTGCAGGCTGCGGCGCTCGAGGCGCGGCTTCTCGCGGAGCGGGTCGATGTGACGCTCCCCGTGCGCGAGGAGCAGCAAGGACGCATCCATCCTGTCAGCCAGGTCACCGAGGAGATCATCGCGATCTTCGCCGAGATGGGCTTCGCCGTGGCCGAGGGCCCGGACATCGAGGACGACTTCCACAATTTCGAGGCGCTCAATCTGCCGAAGGAGCATCCCGCCCGGCAGATGCACGATACTTTCTACCTCGAAGCCGAACAGAACGGCGCGCCGCTCTTGCTGCGCACCCATACGAGTCCGGTGCAGATTCGCACGATGCTGGCCGGCAAGCCGCCGTTCCGCATCATCGCGCCGGGTCGCACCTATCGCGTTGACAGCGACATGACGCACACGCCGATGTTCCACCAGGTCGAGGGACTGCTGATCGACCGGCGCACCCATATGGGCCACCTGAAGGGCTGCCTGATCGACTTCGTGCGCGCCTATTTCGAAAGCGACCGGATCCCCGTGCGCTTCCGCCCCTCCTACTTTCCGTTCACCGAGCCGTCCGCCGAGATGGACATCGGCTGCAAGCGCGGCCATGGCGAGCTCGTGGTGGGCGAGGGAAGCGACTGGCTGGAGATCCTGGGCTGCGGCATGGTCCACCCCAAGGTGCTCCGCGCAGTCAACCTCGACCCGGACGAGTGGCAGGGCTTCGCCTTCGGCATGGGAATCGACCGGGTGGCCATGCTGAAATATGGCATTCCCGACCTGCGCACGTTCTTCGAGGCTGATCTGCGCTGGCTGAAGCATTACGGATTCATGCCCCTCGACGTGCCCACCATGGCTGCCGGGCTGTCCCGATGAAACTCACGCTCCCCTGGCTCAAGGAACATCTCGACACCGACGCGGACGTCGAGACGATCGCCAAGAAGCTGACCGACCTCGGCCTGGAGGTCGAGGGCGTCGTCGATCCTGGTGCTGCCCTGGAGGGCTTCCAGGTGGCCGAGATCGTGGAGGCGGCGCGCCATCCTCAGGCGGACCGGCTCTGGGCGCTCAAGGTACGTTCGGTGGACGGCATCCACAGCGTCGTCTGCGGGGCCCCGAACGTGCGGCAAGGGTTGCGCGGCATTCTCGCCCGGCCGGGCCTGGTGATTCCCGCCTCCGGCGAAGCCTTGACCAAGGCCACCATCCGGGGTGTGCCGTCCGAGGGCATGATGTGCTCCTGGCGCGAGCTCAAGCTGGGCGACGACCATGACGGCATCATCGACCTGCCCGGCGCACCCGAGGTCGGCACGCCTGCGGTGGCGGCGCTGGGGATCGAGGGACCCGTCATCGAGCTGAAGGTCACGCCGGATCGAGCCGACTGCTTCGGCATCAACGGCATTGCCCGCGATCTCGCTGCTGCCGGCCTCGGGATCCTCAAGCAACGTGACTTCGCACCCGTGGCGCCGGAGACCGATGCGGCCGTCCGCACGGAGTTCGACTTCCAGCCGGGCAACGAGCGGGCTTGCCCCTTGTTCGTCAGCCGCGTCATCCGCAGCGTGAAGAATGGACCAAGCCCGGCCTGGCTGGCACGCCGTCTGACGGCGATCGGGCTGCGGCCGATCTCGGCCCTGGTCGACATCACCAACTACCTGACGTTCGACCTGGACCGCCCGCTGCACGTGTTCGACGCGAACAAGCTGCGGGGCCACCTGCGGCTGCGCGAGGCGGTGGAGGGGGAGACCCTCGAAGGTCTCGACGGGAAGGTGCACCGGCTGGCCCCCGGCATGACGGTCATCTGCGACGACAGCGGCGTCATCAGCCTGGCTGGTGTGGTGGGTGGCGTGAGCACCAGCTGCGACGAGACCACTACCGACGTGGTGCTCGAAGTCGCGCTGTTCGACCCGTTGCGCACGGCAGAGACCGGCCGCCGGCTTGGTATCGACAGCGATGCGCGGGCACGATTCGAGCGCGGCGTCGACCCTGCGCTGGTCCTGCCGTCGACCGAGTTCGCGACGCGCCTGATCCAGCAACTCTGCGGCGGCCGCGCCGGCCCGGTCCAGACGACTGGCGTCGTGCCCGACAGCAGGCCGAGAATCCAGTTTCACACGGCCCAGATCGTGCGGCTGGCCGGCATCTCCCTGGAACGCGACGAGATCGAGACGGGGTTGCGTCAGCTGGGCTTCGAGATCGAAGGCGGACCCGACCTTTACGACATCACCGTTCCCTCCTGGCGCCATGACGTGTCCACGGAGGCCTGCATCGTCGAGGAGGTGACGCGCCTTCACGGCTACGATCAGATCCCGCCGGTGTCGGTAACCAAGATGTCGGCGGTGGCTCCACCGGTGGTCACGCCCGAGCAGCGCCGTCGCTCCGATGTGCGGCGCCAGGCAGCAGCCCGTGGCTTGCTGGAGGCTGTCACCTGGTCGTTCATGCCGGAGGGCCAGGCGCGCCGCTTTGGCGCAGAGCAGCCGATCCTCCTGCGCAACCCGATCCATGCCGACCTCGCCGCCATGCGGCCATCGATCCTGCCGAACCTGCTGCAGGCAGTCCGGCGCAACGTGGACCGCGGCCTGCGGTCAGGCGGCATGTTCGAATTGGGTCCACGCTTCATGGAAGCGGCACCGGGCCAGCAGCGCTGGAGCTGCGCCGGGCTGCGGTTTGGCGAGTTGCGTGGGCGACATTGGGCGGACCCGGCCAGGAACGTCGACCTGTTCGACGTGAAGGCCGACGTGTTGGCCCTGCTGACGACCGCGGGCGCGAAGATTGAGACGGCCCAGATCAGCACCGACGCACCAGGCTGGTTCCATCCAGGTCGATCGGGTCGCGTGCGGCTGGGCCCGCAGGTCTTGGCCTCGTTCGGCGAGATGCACCCCGCCATCCTGGCGGAGGCAGGCATCGAGGTACCGGTGGTCGCGTTCGAGTTCGATCTCGACACGCTGCCCAAGCCTCGCACCAAGGCCGGCCGCAACAAGGGCACCCTCGCTGCATCGCCTTTCCAGGCGGTCGATCGTGACTTCGCATTCGTGGTGGCTGAGGACGTCACGGTCGAGGCACTGCTGAAGGCCGTTCGGCAGGCCGAGAAGCAACTCGTGCGCGAGGTGTCCGTCTTCGACGTGTATCGCGGTCCATCGCTCGGTGCGGACCGCAAGTCCGTGGCGATCAGCGTGCGCCTGCAGTCTCAGGACCGCACGCTCGACGAGGCGGCCATCGAGGCTGCCTCGCAGCGGATCGTGGCGAGCGTCGTGAAGGCAACCGGAGCGGCTCTGCGCAGCTGAGGGCTCTCCACAGCTGCGCGGACAAATTGCTTGCTGGCGATTGCTCCTGGCGATTGAGTGCGTGAAAGCCGTGCCATGAACGGACGCGGCGATCACGCCTCATCAGGGAAGCAGGCATGGGCAACAGGCTCCGCTTCGGCATGTTCATGGCGCCGTTCCACGCGCCCGGCACCAACCCGACGCTGGCGCTCCAGCGCGATCTGGAGCTGGTCGAGCATCTGGACCGGCTGGGCTACGACGAGGCCTGGATCGGCGAGCACCATTCTGCCGGCAGCGAGCTGATCGCTTCGCCGGAGATCTTCATCGCCTCGGCGATCGAGCGGACCCGGCACATCAAGCTCGGCACCGGCGTCGTCAGCCTGTCCTACCACAACCCGCTCTGGGTGGCCGAGCGGATCGTGATGCTCGACCATCTCAGCCGTGGCCGGTTCATGTTCGGTGCCGGACCGGGTGCTCTGCCGACCGACGCCCAGATGATCGGCATCCAGCAGTCGGACACCCGGCGCCTCCTGGAGGAGAGCTTCAACGTCATCATGCACCTCCTCACTACGGAGGAGCCGATCACTTTTAAGAACGAGCGCTGGGACCTGCGCGACGCTCGGCTGCACCTGCGGCCCTATTCTCAGCCCTTGTTCGACGTCTGCGTCGCAGCCGCGGCCTCGCCATCCGGCCCCAGGCTCGCGGGGCGCCACGGCGTGGGCCTTCTTGCAGTCGGCGCCACGCTGTCGGCTGGATTCGATGCCCTGGCCCTGCACTGGAACGTCATGGAGGAGCAGGCGAAGCACTTCGGCACCAGCGTCGACCGCGCCAAGTGGCGGCTTGTCGGGCCGGTCCACTGCGCTCCCACCGTGGAGCAGGCCTATCAGGAAGTACGCTACGGCATCGAGCAGTGGTTCCGCTACTTCCAGTCAGTCGCAGCCTTCCCGCAGATGGTGGTCGACGGCAACGACCCGCACGAGATGACCGAGTTCGTGAACCAGTCGGGCATCGGCGTGGTCGGCACGCCGGAGATGGTGGCAGCGCAGATCGAGCGGCTGGACCGGCAGTCCAACGGCGGTTTCGGCGCCTATCTGATGCTCGCCCACGAGTGGGCTGACCCAGATGCCACCAAGCGCAGCTTTGAGTTGGTCGCGCGCAGCGTGATGCCGCACTTCCAGGGTCACTACCGTCCCACCATCGACGCGACCGAGCGGGCACGTTCGGTGCGCGACGATCTGGCTGGCCAGCAGCAGAAGGCGGTCGAAGCGATGAAGGCCAAGTACGAGGCGGAGCGTAGCGGCCGACACTGACTCCTGGCGCACAGAGGGGCAGCAAGGGGCAGGGGCCATCGCGCGGGGCTTGGCTTCTGGGTCGGGTCCGTGCAGATAGCTCCTGCCGTGACCCACCCAGGCTGCCATGACCGACCTCGCTCACATCCGTAACTTTGCCATCGTGGCGCATATCGACCACGGCAAGTCCACGCTTGCCGACCGCTTCATCGAGCTGTGCGGCGGGCTGCAGGCGCGCGAAATGACCAGCCAGGTGCTGGACAGCATGGACATCGAGCGTGAGCGCGGCATCACGATCAAGGCACAGACGGTCCGCCTCGCCTATAAGGCGAAAGACGGGCAGGATTATGTGTTCAACCTGATCGACACGCCCGGTCACGTGGATTTCTCCTATGAGGTCTCCCGTTCCATGCGTGCCTGCGAAGGCGCTATCCTGCTGGTCGACGCCACCCAGGGCGTGGAGGCGCAGACGCTGGCCAATGCCTATCAGGCGATCGATGCAGACCTCGAACTGATCCCCGTGCTCAACAAGGTCGACCTGCCGGCGTCCGAGCCGGACCGGGTCAAGAAGCAGATCGAGGACATCATCGGCCTGGATGCGTCCGAGGCGCTGATGATCTCCGCCAAGACCGGCGAGGGAGTCGGCGATGTCCTGGAAGCGGTCGTGCGCCAGATCCCGCCGCCTAAGGGCGACTCGGCGGCACCTCTTCGAGCGCTGGTCGTCGACAGCTGGTATGATGCTTACTTGGGCGTGGTGATCCTGATCCGCTTGCGCGAAGGGACGATCACCAAGGGCACCAAGATCCAGATGATGGGGACCCGCGCGATCCACACGATCGACCGGGTCGGCGTGTTCACGCCGAAGAAGATCGAGGTCGGCTCGCTTGGGCCAGGGGAGGTCGGGTTCCTCACGGCCAGCATCAAGGAGCTGGCCGACGCGCGGGTCGGCGACACGATCACCGAGGAGCGTCGCCCGGCTGCCGAGCCGCTGGCGGGATTCCGCCCATCCCAGCCGGTGGTCTGGTGCTCGATGTTCCCCACCGATACCGCCGAGTTCGGCAACCTGCGGGAGAGCCTCGCCAAGCTGCGGCTCAACGACGCGAGCTTCGCCTACGAGCCTGAGCAGTCCTTGGCGCTGGGGCCGGGCTTCCGCTGCGGCTTTCTGGGGCTTCTCCACCTGGAGATCGTTCAGGAGCGGCTGGACCGCGAGTTTGACCTCGACCTGATCGTCACTGCACCCTCGGTCATCTACAAGGTGCACCTGACCGACGGCACCGTGCACGAGATGCACAATCCGGCCGACTATCCAGAGGTCACCAAGATCGACTTCATCCAGGAGCCCTGGATCAAGGCTACCATCCTCGTACCGGACGAGTATCTCGGCTCGATCCTGTCGCTCTGCAGCGAGAAGCGCGGGCGCCAGATCGAGCTCACCTATGTCGGGAACCGAGCGATGGTGGTCTATAACCTGCCGCTCGGCGAGGTGGTCTACGACTTCTACGATCGCCTGAAGTCGCTGAGCCGTGGCTATGCCAGCTTCGACTACCAGCTGGGCGATTACGAGGAGAGCGACCTTGCCAAGCTCTCCATCCTGATCAATGGCGACCCGGTCGACAGCCTGGCGCTGATCGTCCACCGCGCGGCAGCCGAGAACCGCGGACGCGCCTTGTGCGAGCGACTGAAGGAGTTGATCCCGCGCCAGAACATCCAGATCGCCATCCAGGCGGCGATCGGCGCCAAGATCATCGCCCGCGAGACGATCAAGCCCTTCCGCAAGGACGTGATCGCAGGCTGCTACGGCGGCGACGTTACTCGTAAGCGCAAGCTCCTGGAGAAGCAGAAGGCGGGAAAGAAGCGCATGCGCTCGATCGGCAAGGTGGAGATCCCGCAGGCTGCGTTCCTGGCAGCGCTCAAGATGGAAGGTTGAGGCGGGCAGCCACGGTTTCGGCTCGACGCCGCCGCCCTTCAGTTCTCGCTCCATGACCGGCACCATGTTCGCGGTGACCGGGATGGTCGCCTGAGCGGTCGGGACCATCATCTGTCGCTGCTTGGCAAGGACGGCCGCACCTGCAGGAGGAAGTCCAGCATGTCGGCCGGCCGCCTCGACGCTACATCCAACAGCCTCCAGGATGCAGCTGTGGCGGCTGCGACCTCGCCTCCATAGCAGGTGGCTGGTAAACGTTCCCTTATGGCAGAGCCCTTGATCGCCCTTGTACAGAATCACCCGGAACCGGAATCCTCGTTCCGTGTCCGGCCCCACAATCTCGAAGCCGAGCAGGCCGTCCTTGGAGGCATCCTCGTCGACAACGAGGCCTTTCACCGGGCCGCGGAGTTCCTGACGGCCGAGCACTTCTACGAGCCGGTCCATGCGCGGATCTGGGCCATGTGTGCCCAGCGGATCGAGCGTGGCCTGCTGGCCGATCCAGTCACGCTGAAGCTCCTGTTCGAGGACGACGAGGCGCTGAAGGGCATGGAGGGGGCCAAGTATCTTTCCAAGCTGGCCCGGGCGGCGGAGGCGGTCCTCGATGTCGGCCATTATGCCGAGCAGATCCATGATCTCGCCATGAAGCGCGGGCTGCTCGACGTCGGCACGGAGGTGGTCAACCGCGCCTATGACAAGGCCGAGACAGCATCCGGTCGCGAGCAGATCGAGGACGCCGAGCAGAAATTGTTCCGGCTGGCGGAAGCGGGCGCGGCCGAGGGTGGGTTCCGGCCGTTCACCAACGTGATCACGGCGGCGGTGGACCTGGTCCAGGCAGCCTTCAAGAAGGCCGGCCGAGTCACCGGCGTGCCCTCGGGCCTGCAGGGGCTGGACGACAAGCTGGGCGGGCTGCAGCCCTCCGACCTCCTGATCCTGGCGGGCCGGCCTTCGATGGGCAAGACAGCCCTGGCCGTGACGATCGCCGCCAATGCAGCGTCCACGCCAATCGACGAGGACGACGAAGGCAAACTTTACCCCGTCGGCGTCTTCTCGCTGGAGATGTCGGCAGAACAGCTCGCCACTCGTCTTCTTTCCGCTGAATCCCGGATCCCCTCGGACGAGCTGCGCCGGGGCATGCTCGACGAGGATTCGTGGAAGCGGCTGGTGATTGCCAGCCAGGAGCTGGCCCGCCGGCCGCTCTACATCGACGATACGCCGGCCCTCACGATCCAGGCCGTACGCACCCGCGCCCGCCGCCTGAAACGGCGATTCGGCTTGGCCCTGCTGGTGGTGGACTATCTGCAGCTCCTGCGTGGCAGCAACGCCTCTTCCCAGGCGAACCGCGTGCAGGAAGTCAGCGAGATCACCCAGGGCCTGAAGGCCATCGCGAAGGAGCTGAACATCCCGGTCCTGGCTTTGTCACAGCTATCGCGCGCCGTCGAACAGCGAGAGGACAAGAGGCCGATGCTATCGGACCTGCGCGAATCCGGTTCGATCGAGCAGGATGCGGACGTGGTGATGTTCGTCTATCGCGATGAGTACTACCTGTCCCGCTCTGAGCCGAAGCAACGTCCCGAAGAGACCAGGGAAAAGTTCAACGAGCGCTACAATGCCTGGGCCGACCGCTTCAAGGAGAGCGCCAACAAGGCCGACGTGATCATCGCCAAGCAGCGCCATGGCCCGATCGGCAACGTGACGCTGCAGTTCGATGCCAATTTTGGCCGGTTCCGCAATCCCGAGATGATCGACTACAGCGATGCACCTCCCTACTGACCCGTCGTTCCCCAACGACCGGCCGGTACTGGAGGTGGATCTTCGAGCCATCGTGGCGAACCGGCGCCTGCTGATGGAGTTGGCGCCCAGGGCAGAGGTCGCGGCCGTCCTGAAGGCGGACGCTTATGGGCTCGGCGCCACACAGGTGGGAAGGGCGCTCGCCGACGATGGCTGCAGGACCTTCTTCGTCGCGACGACCGACGAGGCCCTCGCCCTTCGCAAGGTCTTGCCGAACCCGCGAATTTTCGTGCTCGGCGGACCGGCGCGCGGTGCAGAGCAGGACCTGGTGGAGGCGCGGATCCTCCCAGCACTGAACGACCCGTCGCAGGTTGCGCGCTGGCGACAGACCGCGGCACGGTTGGCGCGGCCGCTGGCTGCCGCGATCCAGCTCGATACCGGCATGTGCCGTCTGGGTGTAGATGCCAAGGACGTAGGCGAGCTCGATCTGCGGGGAATCGAGCTGGTCCTGGTCCTGAGTCATCTGGGTGTGGCCGATCTTCCGGATCATCCGCTCAACGAGCGGCAGCTGCGCGCGTTCGAGCTGCATCGTGCCAGCCTGCCTGTCGCAGCCGCCAGCCTGGCAGCATCCTCCGGCATCCTGCTGGGAGACAGCTACCAGTTCGACCTAGTCCGCCCGGGCATCGCGCTCTATGGCTGCCAGCCGGTCCCGGTCCCGGCCTCGCCGATCGCCCTCCGGCCGGTCGTCCGGCTGATCGTGCCGGTCCTGCAAGTCCACGATGTTGAGGAGGCGGGCACGGTGGGGTACGGTGCGACGCATCCCGTCGGTCCCGGCATGCGTATCGCGACCCTTCCGATCGGATATGCCGATGGCTTGCTGCGGGCCGCCGGCGGAAGAACCAGCGTCAGCATTGCAGGAGTGAGCGTGCCGCTAGTGGGCCGCATTTCCATGGACTTGGTCACGGTCGACGTGACGGAACTGGGCGGACGAGTCCGACCCGGGACGCCGGTAGAGGTTCTGGCCGGGCCTGGAGCGGTCGATCGCTACGCCGACGCGGCGGGCACGATCTCCTATGAGGTTCTGGTTCGGCTTGGCTCCCGCATCGAGCGTCGCTACCTCGGAGAGGGTGCTTGAATCCACTGCGTCGGATCGGGGCGGCTGTCCTTGATCTTTGCGAGCAGATCGGCGCCATCGCCTCGTTCGCTGTGATCTCCCTGGCGCGCGGGTTCGTCGGGCCGTGGTACCCGGCCCAGATCCTGCGGCAGATGATCGATATCGGCTTCTATTCGCTGCCGGTGGTGGGACTAACCGCCATCTTCACCGGCATGGTGCTGGCGCTGCAGTCCTACACCGGCTTCGCGCGATTCGAGGCTGAATCGGCCGTCGCGACGATCGTGGTGGTGTCCCTCACCCGCGAGCTGGGTCCGGTGCTGGCTGGGCTCATGGTCGCAGGTCGTGTCGGCGCCGCCATGGCGGCAGAACTGGGCACCATGCGGGTCACCGAGCAGATCGACGCGCTGACCACGCTCTCGACCGACCCACAGCGCTACCTTGTCTTCCCGCGCCTGTTGGCTGGCACGCTCATGCTGCCCCTGCTGGTCATGGTCGCGGACGTGATCGGCGTGTTTGGTGGGTTCCTGGTCGGCACGACCAAGCTGGGCTTCAGCCCCTACACCTACATGGACCAGACTTGGCAGTACCTGGAGGCGCAGGACGTGCTGGTCGGCTTGGCTAAGGCCGCCGTGTTCGGCTTCGTGGTGACGCTGATGGGCTGCTGGCAGGGCTACCAGAGCCGCGGCGGAGCGCAGGGTGTCGGAGCCGCCACGACACGCGCCGTCGTGACGGGATCGATCCTGATCCTCGTCTTCGACTACATCATGACCGAGATCTTCTTCACCCGATGACCAGTGCCCCACCCAAGATCGCCATCCGCGGCCTCACGAAGTCCTTCGGCTCCAAGCACGTGTTGCGCGGCCTGGACCTCGACGTGCCGGCAGGAAGTTCGGTCGTCGTCATTGGCGGCTCCGGCACCGGCAAGTCGGTCCTGCTGAAATGTATCCTGGGACTGCTGCCACCCGATGGCGGCTCCATCAAGGTCGACGGAACAGAGTTAGTCGGCGCCGGGGCAAGGACGATCGAGGACGTTCGGCACAGGTTCGGCATGCTGTTCCAGGGCGGCGCATTGTTCGACTCCCTGCGAGTCTGGGAGAATGTCAGCTTCGGCGTGATGGCGCGCCGGAAGATCGGGCGGGACGAAGCCAGACGGATCGCGATCGAGAACCTGGATTCTGTCGGCCTCGCTGCTGATGTGGCCGACCTGATGCCGGCGGAACTGTCGGGCGGCATGCAGAAGCGGGTGGGCCTCGCCCGGGCAGTGGCCTTGAAGCCAGAGATCATCTTCTTCGACGAGCCGACCACCGGTCTCGACCCGATCATGGCGGACGTGATCAACGACCTAATCCGCGCCCTCACGCGGGCCATGGGAGCCACCGCCCTGTCCATCACGCATGACATGGCGTCGGTCCGCAAGATCGCGGATTTCGTCGCGATGCTGTATGAGGGACGGGTGATCTGGTTCGGACCAGTCACGGATCTGGACCGCTCTGGCAACCCCTACGTCGATCAGTTCATTCACGGCCGGGCTGACGGCCCGATCACGGTGGGTGCACGCTGATTCCATTTCGGCGATCAGGCCGAGAGGATCATCATGGCAAGGATTGAACGCCGCTTCGTCTGCCAGTCCTGCGGAACGGTCACCTCGCGCTGGCATGGCCGCTGCGACGAGTGTGGTGCCTGGGACAGCCTGGTCGAGGAGACCGTGGCGCCGAAGCAGACGGGCGCTGCCGCCGCTGCTCGCGGGCGAGGCCGGCACATCGATCTGGTCGGATTAACAGGCAGCAGCACGCCGCCGCCGCGGATCGGATCGGGGATCGAGGAACTCGATCGGGCACTTGGCGGCGGACTAGTGCCTGCCTCCGTCCTTCTGATCGGCGGCGATCCTGGCATCGGCAAGTCCACGCTGGTGCTGCAGGCCGGCGCAGGACTGGCGAGGGCGGGCAGGCGGGTCGTCTATGTGACAGGTGAGGAATCGATCGAGCAGGTGCGTTTGCGCGCGCGCCGGCTGGGCCTTGTCGACAGCCCGATGGAACTGGCGGCGGAGAACGCTGTCGCCGACATCCTGACCACTCTGTCGGCCGGACCGGTGCCCGACCTGCTGATCGTCGATTCGATCCAGACCATGTTCACCGCAGGCTTCGACCAGGCACCTGGAACGGTTACCCAGCTTCGGGCGTCCACCGACGCGTTGATCCGGTTCGCGAAGAGCCGGCACACGGCCGTCCTCCTGGTCGGCCATGTCACCAAGGAAGGACAGATTGCCGGCCCTCGGGTGCTCGAGCACATGGTGGATACCGTGCTCTACTTCGAGGGCGAGCGCGGCCATCAGTTCCGCATCCTCCGCGCGGTCAAGAACCGCTTCGGACCGGCCAACGAAATCGGCGTGTTCGAGATGCAGGAAGGAGGACTGGTACCCGTCGCCAATCCGTCCGCGCTCTTCCTGGCGGAGCGGGAGGAAGGGCTGGCGGGGTCCGCGGTCTATGCAGGCATCGAGGGCAGCCGGCCTGTGCTGCTGGAGATCCAGGCGTTGGTCGGCAATGTCGCCCCCGGAAGCCCGCGTCGTGCCGTGGTAGGATGGGACAGCAACCGCCTCGCGATGCTTCTTGCCGTTCTCGAGGCAAGGTGCGGAATGGAGCTTTCCGGCCGGGACGTCTACCTGAACGTGGCAGGTGGACTGCGGATCGTGGAGCCTGCCGCCGACATGGCGGTGGCCGCCGCGTTGATCGGCTCGCTCCTGGACCGTTCGGCACCGGCGAAGGCCGCATTCTTCGGAGAAGTCGGCCTGGGCGGAGAGGTACGCAGCGTGGCGCAGAGCGAACTTCGGATCCGCGAAGCTGCCAAGCTGGGCTTCACCCAGGTCATCGGGCCCATGTCGGTTGCAGGAAAGTCAGCGGGGCTGGAGACGGTCCCGGTGCGCCGGGTCGGAGACCTGATGGCCATGTTCTCCCCATCGCCGGTCCGTCCCCGGCCTTCCCGCGCGCGTGCTGGAGCTGAATGATGGGCGGCGTGCCTGATCTCACAGCGTTCGACTTGGCGGTGATCGCGACCGTGCTGGTCTCCGCGATCCTGGCGCTGGCCCGCGGCTTCGTGCGGGAACTGATGACGCTCCTGACCTGGGGTGGCGCTGCGCTGACCGCCTTCTGGCTCTGGGCGCCAGCGCGGACGATTGTCGGCGATGCGGTCCAGCAGGGACTTGTCGCTGATGCGATCACGCTGGTCCTTGTGTTCCTGGTTCCGCTCATCATTTACAAGCTCGTCGCCTCCATGCTGGTCAGAGGCGTCGACGAAAGCGCACTTTCAGGTATTGATCGGTTGCTCGGGCTCGTTTTTGGCGTGGCTCGGGGCGTGCTCGTCGTGGCCGTCGTCTACCTGGTCGCGATCCGCCTTGTTCCACTGGAGAGCCACCCGACCTGGGTCACCAATGCTTGGCTGCTGCCGCAGGTGCAGAACGCGGCCCTAGTCGTGGATGGTCTCCTTCCTGCGGAGGTGACTGCCAAGGGCTTGGACGCGATCGAAAAGGGTGCGGGCAGCGTGCAGGATCTGGCTGATCCGGCGCGGCTGCTCGACCGTCCTGCGTCGTCCAAGGTGACCGGCGAGCAAGGCTACGATGCTGCACCGAGGTCCGCCATGGAGCGGCTGGTCGAGCAGCAGAAGGGCGAGTGAGTTCATGATGATGGCCGATCGTGCTGCACCGTTCGACGACGACAAGCTGCACGAAGAGTGTGGATGCTTCGGCGTCTGGGGCCATGGCGATGCCGCTGCGGTCACCGCGTTGGGGCTGCATGCGCTCCAGCACCGTGGCCAGGAGGCGGCGGGTATCGTCAGCCTGAACGGCGGGCAGTTCTACAGCCACCGTGCCGTCGGTCTGGTCGACCACGACTTCAGCAAGCGCTCCGTCATCGATGCGCTGCCGGGGCAGGCAGCTGTCGGCCATGTCCGCTACTCGACCACCGGCGCATCCGAGATCCGCAACGTCCAGCCGCTCTATGCCGACTATGCGTTCGGCGGCTTGGCGATCGCGCATAACGGCAATCTCACGAACGCAATGGGCTTGAAGAAGCGCCTGGTGAACGAGGGATCGCTGTTCCAGTCCACCTCCGATACCGAGGTGCTGGTCCACCTGATCGCCAGATCGCACCGGCAGGAAGTCCTCGACAGGCTCACGGACGCGGTGTTCCAGATCGAGGGCGCCTGGTCGCTGGTGGCCCTGTTCGCCGACGCCCTGATCGGCGTGCGCGACCCGCTGGGCATCCGGCCGCTGGTGCTGGGACGGCTCGGGAATGGCTGGGTCCTGGCATCGGAGACGGTGGCACTGGACATCATGGGCGCCGAACTGGTGCGCGACGTCGCGCCGGGTGAGATCGTGATCATCGACGATGACGGCCCGCGCTCGATTCACCCGTTCCGTGAACAGCCGCAGCGCTTCTGTGTCTTCGAGTATGTGTATTTCGCGCGTCCGGACTCCGTGCTGGAGAACCGCGGCGTCTACGAAGTGCGCAAGCGGATTGGCGAGGAGTTGGCCAAGGAAAGCCCGGTTGGGGCGGACCTGGTCGTGCCTGTGCCGGACAGCGGCGTGCCTGCCGCCATCGGGTTCGCGCAAGCCAGCGGCATTCCGTTCGAACTCGGCATCATCCGCAACCATTATGTCGGACGGACCTTCATCGAGCCGACCGACCAGATCCGCCACCTGGGCGTGAAGCTGAAGCACAACGCCAATCGCTCCATGCTCGCCGGCAAGAGGGTCGTCCTGGTCGACGATTCGATCGTTCGCGGGACGACCTCGACCAAGATTGTCGAAATGGTCCGTGCTGCGGGTGCCAGTGAGGTGCATATGCGGATCGCCAGTCCGCCCACGACCTATTCGTGCTTTTATGGCGTCGATACCCCCGAGCGGGAGAAGCTCCTGGCTGCCAGGCACGACGTAGCGGAAATGGCCGAGTTGATCGGCGTGGACAGCCTGGCCTTCTTGTCCATTGACGGCCTCTATCGCGCCACCGGCGAAGCAGGTCGCAACAACCGCCAGCCGCAGTTCTGCGACGCCTGTTTCACCGGCGAATACCCGACGCCGCTGCGGGACGCCGTCAACCGCGGCGAGGGTCGGGCCGAGCACGCCACGCCGGCTACCGATTCGCTCGTGGAGACGGTTGCTTGATCGATCTGGCGAACCGGATCGTCGTCGTCACCGGTGCCTCGCGTGGGATCGGTGCGGCCGTCGCGGTAGAAGCTGCCCGGGCCGGCGGCAAGGTCGTCCTAGTCGGCCGCACGCGGGGGGCGCTGGAGGAAATCGACGACGCGATTGGCAGCCTTGAGCGCGAGCAGGCGGTCATCGCACCGGTCGACCTGACCCGTCGTGAGCACGTGGATGCCCTCGGGGGCATGCTCTTTGAGCGCTTCGGACGGATTGACGTGCTGGTGCACGCTGCGGGCGAGCCTGGGGTCCTCACGCCGGCCAGTCATATGGACCCTATCGAGCTGCAGAAGGTCCTGGCGGTCGACGTGATCGCGACGCAGCACCTGATCCGCTCATTCGAGCCCCTGTTGCGGGCGTCCGGGCGGGGCAGGGCAGTGTTCCTGACCTGCGACATCGCCAGCACAGCACCCGCGTTCTTCGGCATGGCTGCGGCCGGCAAGGCCGGCCTTGAAGCGCTCGTGCGCAGCTGGGCGGCGGAACTGCGGCAGGCGCCAATCCAGGTTGTCTTGGTCGATCCCGGCCGCGTCACCGGTACGCGTACCGAGGCCCGGCGCTATCCCGGCGGCTCGAAGGCTGGCTTGATGACGCCCGAGCAAGTGGCCGGCCACTTGCTCACTGTGCTCGACCATTCCCTGTCGGCCCGCGACGGCGTCGCCAGACTTCAGTCGCTGTCCCGCTTGTCGTAGGGGTTCTCGCCGCGCCTGAGGTGGATGCGGATCGGAACGCCAGCCAGATCCATCGCCTTGCGCAGGCTGTTGCTGAGGAAGCGGACATAGTGATCCGGCACGTCGGCCGGCTCCAGATTCTGGAAGAGGACGAAGGTGGGTGGGCGGCTCGTGGTCTGCGTAATGAACCGCATCTTGAGTCGCCTCTTGCCGATCTGAGGCGGTTGATGCTCTTCCAGCGCCGCCTGGAGCCAACGGTTGAGCTTCGCCGTGGTGATCCTCCGGTTCCAACGGCGCACGATCCTCCCCACAGCCGGCAGGAGCTTGTCGACACCTGCACCCGCCCGCGCCGAGAGCGTCACCACCTCGACGCCGGGCAGCTGAGCCAGCTTGTCCTCCAGCCTGCCCCGGATCTCCTTCAGAGCCGCTGCCGGATCTTCTATCAGGTCCCATTTATTGATGGCCACGACCATCGCGCGGCCTTCCCGCGTAACCAGGTCGGCGATCGTCAGGTCCTGGACTTCCAGGGGCTGGGTGGCATCTACGACAAGCACGGCAGCATGCGCGAACTTCAGTGCCTGAACAGTCGCGGAGACGGACATACGCTCCAGCCGCTCCTCGATCCGGGCCTTGCGCCTCAAGCCGGCGGTATCGATGAGCTCGAACGATCGTCCGCGATCGGTCCAGGACAGGGCTACCGAATCACGGGTAAGGCCGGGTTCTGGACCGGTCAGCAGGCGATCGTCGCCGATCAATCTGTTGACGAGCGACGACTTGCCGACATTGGGCCGGCCCACGATCGCAAGCCGGATGGCCTTATCAGCGCCTAGTTCCGGTGCTGCTGGCTGATCATCGGGAACATCTTCGGGCAGCGGCTCGTCGGCCTCGTCGGCTTCTTCAGGCTCAGTCGGCGCATGGCGTGCGATGATGTCGAACAGATCCGACATGCCCTCGCCATGCTCAGCCGAAATCGGGATCGGCTGGCCCAAACCCAGCGACCAGGCTTCGCTGGCGTCGATCTCTGCCTGTCTTCCCTCGCACTTGTTGGCCAAGAGGACGATCGGCTTTTTGGTACGGTGCAGAAGCCGCGCCACCTCATGGTCCAGCGGCGTGAGCCCGGCGCGCGCGTCGATCAGGAAGATGCCCAAGTCCGCCTGGTCCAGGCCCGCCAGGGTTTGCGCCCGCAGACGGCCCTCCAGCGTATCCTCCCCACCAACATCCAGCCCCGCCGTATCGATCACCTTGAAGCGCAGATGACCGAGCTTGCCATCAGCTTCCAGCCGATCGCGGGTGACACCGGGTTGATCGTGCACGATCGCCTGCCGCCGACCGACCAAGCGGTTGAACAGGGTCGACTTGCCCACATTGGGGCGGCCAAGGATAGCAATGGTGAACACGGTGACTGTTTCCTGCCGGCCAAATGACGCTCTGGCTCGACATCATCGATAAGCGTGCAGGGTTCCGTCTTCAGTCAAGAGATAGATGGACCCGTCGGCAACGATGGGCGGCTGACGGATGGGCGCTCCCACCTGCAGCCGGCCCAGGATCTCGCCCGTATATGGTGAGACTGATACCAGCTCGCCGTCCGAGCTGCCGGCCAGCAGGCGGTCCCGGACCAGCACCGGCCCGTGCCACTTGATCAGCGCATCACCCGAGGTGTCTTCTTCGCGCTCTCTCGGTAGGGCACTGACCCAGCGCACCAGACCGTTCTGGCGCAGCATGCAGATCACTTCGCCCCGGTCGCTCAACAGATAGACAAAGTCGCCGGCAGGCCATGGCGTCTGCTCGGTCGCGGCCGTCAGTTCATAGATGCGGCCACCGCTGGCGAGATCGAAGGCGGCGATTTCGCCGCCAGTGCCACCCACGAAGACGCGGTCGCGGTCGATGACGGGCAGCCCATCAATGTCGCTGATTGCAGCGATCGCCAGGGTGCGGCGGGGCCGGAGAACCGTCTCCGTCCAGATCGGGATGCCCGTTTCAAGCGAGAGCGCGTTCACTTCGCCTGAAGAGTACGGAACGATGACGATGCCCTGCGCTGCTGCAGGCGTCGACCCACCCAGAATGGCGGCGATCTCGCCAGGTGCCGTATGCTGCCATACGAGTTCCCCGGTCTGCCCATCTAGAGCGAAGGACTGGTTGTCGGCGCTGATGACCAGCACACGGCCATCCACGACCGCTGGCGAACCCCTCAGCGGCGATCGGACGTCACGCCGCCAGATCTCGTTGCCTGACCCGGCATCGAGGCAGATCAGCACCCCCTTGGTAGTCGCCAGATACAGGCGACCACCGTCGAACGCGATGCCGCCGCCGTTCAATCGATCCGCATAGGGAAGCTCTTCCGGCTGTGAGGTCCAGCGCTTGTCCCCCGTGGCTGCGTCGATGGCCGAGACCTCCACATCGCCATCGACGGCATAGACTGTACCGTTGGCGATCACCGGCGGGTTCAGAAAGGCATCGGTCCCGGCACCGCGCCCGATCGAGATGTCCCAGACGGGCGCCAGGGAGTCCGCGGCATCCAAATGATAGTTGGCGTGCGTCGGGTTGCCGCCAGCCTGCGCCCAGTCGCTGTTCCGGACGGGCGGGGGAAGGGTGATCTGCATGCTCGCCAAGCCCGGATCCGCCTTCACCCCTTCATCGAGTAGCAGGACCGGCTTGCGGTCGCCCGGCAGGCGCGGCTTTTCTTCTTCGCCAAACCAGCTGCAGCCGGGGAACAGGCTCGTGGCGGCCAGCGAAACACCAAGGAGCGTGCGGCGACCCAGCGGTCGCGGGGCGGTGGTCAAGCTATCGCCTCCAGCGCCGCGCGCAGCTCCGTCAGACGCGCACGGGCGCCTGCCGGGATGCTTGCGTCGTCGATGGCATTGTCCAGGATCGTCTTGGCGGCTTCGCGGTCGCCACCACGGACCTTGACGAGGGCCAGAAACTCGCGGGCTTGGTGCCGGAATGCCCGATCTCCCCCCGTCAATGGTTCCAGCTCCGCCGCCAGCGCTGCCGGATCCCCGCTGTCCAGTCGTCGGCCGATCGCCGCGATCTGGGCTGCCTCCTTCAGGATGGCATCACCCGGGCCTTCCTGCACGGCCGTCTCAAGGATGTTGACGGCCTCGTCGGTCTTGCCGTCGCGGCTGGCTGCCTGGGCCGCCTGCAGCCGTGCGATCTCCGCGACGCCATCCGAACTTTCCTGGGCTACGGCCAGGAGCTCGGGCAACGCTTGTCCGGCCTCACCTTTGTCGAGCGTTCCGACGGCGCTCAGCAGCTTGGCCGACTCCTCGGCCCGCACACCTTGCTGCCAGTTGGTCCACCCCACATATCCAGCCGTGGCCACGACGGCCGCCAGCGCCAGCCCGATGACATAGCCGCCATAGCGCCGTGCTAGCGCCAGAGCTCGTTCGCGCTGCAGGTCTTCTTGGACCTCTCGGATCAATGCATCGGACAAGATCTTTTTTCCTTGGCGCCGAGTCCTGGCAGCGCCCCTCGTCGGGGCCGGCGGGAGCATCGGAAGGGTTGGTAGGGACGCTCCCTGCGTTTGGCAAGCACCCAGCGATCCTCTAGAAGACCGCCCGTCACTCATCTGGAGCGAGGTCGATTCATGCCGCGAATCTATATCGCGCTCGACCTGCCGGAGGACGTGGTCGATCAGGTCGACCGTCTATGTGTCGGCCTGCCCGACGTCCGATGGACCGACGCAGACGACCTGCACGTGACCCTCCGGTTCATCGGAGAGGTGGATCATGCCACGTTCGAGGAGATAGGCGAGGCGCTGGCCGATGTCTCGGCTCCCCCGTTCGATCTGCAGCTCCAGGGCGTCGGTCACTTCCCGCCACGCGGTCAGCCGACCACGCTTTGGCTGGGCGTGGCGCCGAGCGAGGGATTGCAGACACTCAAGCGTCGCGTCGATCGCCATCTGGCGAGCCTAGGCATCCCTGCAGATCCTCGCAAATATGCGCCCCACCTGACCATCGCCAGGATCCGGGCGCCGCTGCCTGAAAGCCGGTTCGGGTCGTTCCTCAAGCGCCTGAGCCTGTATCGATCGGAGCCGTTCAGCATCAGCGGTTTCACGCTCTACTCTTCGCTGCTGCGGACGGAGGGTGCCATTCATACACCGGAAGCGCGGTACGATTTCGTTCAGGGGGTGGCCGAGCGCGTGTGAGCAATGTGGATCGTGACCATCACCTGTTCGCCGCTTTGGCTGGCTGAGTTGCAAGGTTCAGCCTACCCTGGCGTGCACAGCCGCCCTTCAGCACGTTCATCCGACTAGAGATTTCCCATGCCCGTCTACCGTTCTCGTACGTCCACCCATGGTCGCAACATGGCCGGAGCTCGCGGCCTTTGGCGCGCTACCGGCATGAAGGATGCGGATTTCGGCAAGCCGATCATCGCGGTGGTGAACTCGTTCACCCAGTTCGTGCCGGGTCACGTCCATCTGAAGGATCTGGGCCAGCTCGTCGCCCGTGAGATCGAGCGGGCAGGCGGAGTCGCGAAGGAGTTCAACACGATCGCGGTCGACGACGGCATCGCGATGGGGCACGACGGGATGCTCTACAGCCTGCCGTCACGTGAGCTGATCGCGGACAGCGTAGAGTACATGGCCAATGCGCACTGCGTGGACGGGTTGGTCTGCATCTCCAACTGCGACAAGATCACGCCCGGCATGCTCATGGCATCGCTGCGCCTGAACCTCCCGACCGTCTTCGTCTCCGGCGGTCCGATGGAAGCCGGCAAGGTGGTTCTCAAGGGAAAGGAGGTCGCTCTCGATCTGGTGGACGCAATGGTTGCCGCCGCCGATGAGACGATGACCGATGCCGAGGTCGCGACGATCGAGCGCTCCGCCTGCCCGACCTGCGGCTCCTGCTCGGGCATGTTCACCGCGAACTCCATGAACTGCCTGACCGAGGCGCTCGGCCTGTCATTGCCGGGCAATGGCTCCGTTCTGGCGACCCATGCGGATCGTGAGCGTCTGTTTCTCGAAGCCGGCCACCTCGTCGTCGACATCACCCGGCGGTTCTATGAGCAGGAAGACGCCAGCGTGCTGCCACGCTCGGTTGCGAGCTTCGCCGCGTTCGAGAACGCCATGAGCCTGGACATCGCGATGGGAGGCTCCACGAACACGGTGCTGCACCTGCTGGCCGCCGCCCACGAGGCGGGCGTGAACTTTACCATGGCGGACATCGACCGCCTTTCCCGGCACGTCCCCTGCCTTTCCAAGGTAGCACCCGCCAAGTCTGACGTTCACATGGAGGACGTCCATCGCGCTGGCGGCGTGATGGCGATCCTGGGTGAACTGGACCGGGGGGGTCTGCTACGGACGGACGTGCCAACGGTGCACAGCGCCAGCCTCGGCAAGGCGCTGGAGCGTTGGGATGTGCGCCGCACCCAGAACGAGATGGTCCGCACCTTCTTCAGCGCCGCGCCCGGGGGTGTGCCGACACAGGTGGCTTTCAGTCAGAACCGCCGCTGGAAGGAACTCGACCTCGACCGGGAGAGAGGCGTGATCCGCGATGTCGAGCACGCCTTCTCGAAGGATGGCGGGCTCGCTGTCCTGAAGGGCAACCTGGCTGTCGACGGTTGCATCGTGAAGACTGCAGGTGTCGACGAAAGCATCCTGGTGTTCTCCGGCCCCGCCCGTGTTTTCGAGAGCCAGGATGCAGCCGTGAGCGGCATCCTGACGGGCAAGGTCGCGGCAGGAGACGTGGTGGTCATCCGCTACGAGGGGCCGCGCGGTGGGCCCGGCATGCAGGAGATGCTCTACCCGACGAGCTACCTGAAATCGAAAGGCCTGGGCAAAGCCTGCGCGCTCATTACCGACGGCCGCTTCTCCGGCGGCACCTCGGGTCTCTCCATCGGCCATGTCTCGCCGGAAGCCGCGGAAGGCGGTCTCATCGGTTTGGTCGAGGAAGGCGATATCATCGAGATCGACATCCCGAGCAGGATCATCAGCCTAAGGGTCGACGAGGATGTGATTTCGAAGCGGCGTGCGGCCATGCTGGCCAGAGGCGACGCGGCATGGAAGCCGGGGAAGCGGGACAGGAAGGTGTCGACAGCGCTGCGCGCCTATGCGGCGTTCACGACCAGCGCCGCACGCGGCGCTGTCCGCGACGTCGATCAGGCTTCGCGTAAGGCATGACGGCAGTGGGCAGGTTGTTGGCGGCAACTCGTCGTGCCTGCACCTGCCCATCTTCCCCGCCGACTTCTGCTATATCACCATTAAAGTAGCACACGATGACGAGATTGGCCGCTAGCGGCTCACCCGCTTCGCGATGCCAAACCTCACGAGCAGTGGTTCAGCAGCAGCGGCGGGGCTGGAGCGTACAGAGGCGAGATCACGGACAGGCCAGCGACCAGTCCGCCAGCCCCCCGCAGCAGACGTCTCTCATCGATTATCGATCGCGCCATGTGGTCGGTGCCATGCCACAAGCCAATTCCGCTGAGCGCGGCGCGCAGCATGAGGTCATGCGTCGTTGGTCACGAACGTGCCGTCGACGTCGAGCGTGACCGTCTCGCCAGCGCGTTCGAAACACCAGCGGCAACCTGGGCCTCCAGGTCCGCTGCGGCAGCCGATGCGCTGATGGTGCGCGAAGCTGGGAAGAGGATAGGCGGCCAAACAGCCGGGCGAGCCGGCAACTGCGGTTGTGAGCGGTTTCGTCACCGCCACCATTTCCTGCGGCACCTCATTGCCAAGCTTGATACCGAGACCGAACCCCTAGATCAGGTCGCCCGGCCGCTCGACTGTGCGGAGGTCGAGCGTCACATGCGGGCAGCCGCGTGCGAGCTGCTCAATCGTCGGCGCGACGAACATCTGGATGGCGAGCCGTGTTGCGCCCAATTGCACAAGCCCCATGGGAGCATCCTCGGGAGTACCGACTGTGGCGGTGGCGTCATCCAGCAGCGCGAGTGCCGGTGCCAAGTCTTAAAGGGGGGCGGGCATCGGCCTCGGTCACCGTCACGGCCCGCTTCGCCTGGTCGAGCAGGGCCGCCCTTGGCCGCCACTGCGGACATGATCCGCGCCGCCGGAGGCGAGGCAATGGTTGCGGCAGGAGACGTCTCCACTGCGGATGACGTGAACGGCATAACTGTCCGCACGATCGGCCAGTTCGAGCGGCTCGCCCACGTCTTCAACAAGCGGATATCCAAGGTTCACGTCGGGCGATCGTCCGAAGGGCCGAGGCCGACTTCGACGAGATCATCGCCATCTACCTCAAAGGCCCGTGGCTGAAGATCCACGCGGCTTTGCGCGCCATAATTCCCTCCGGTCGGTCCGGCGCGATCGTGAACACATCGTCCTTCCTGCCGACGGCCGCCAGGCTCGGCACTTCCGCCTATTCGGCCAGCAAGGCGGGAATCGACCCCATGGATCGCCGCCATCGCCCTGGGGATCGGGCCGCACGGTATCCGCGTCAACAATCTATGGACGCCCCCCGCCGCAAGGTGTTCTGGTGCCGTCGGCGGCATTGGATGCGCAGATCTATCCGGCCTGTCGCTGGAGCGGTGAGGCTCCTGGCCTTGATGGTGATCCGCTGCCTCTGACGTCATCACATGCTCGGCTGCTTGAGCCTTGTAGACGATCAGGTTCGTGAGGCTGCGGTCCTTTGTCGACGTACCATCACCGTATACCTCGCATGCTTCACCGCTGCGTGCGGTATCTTCTCAAGCTGGCTTGTAGGCCTCCTGCCGGGTGAGCAGAGCCCAGGCGATCCGAGCTGTCTTGTTGGCAAGCGCCACGACAGCTCGGTTGAACCCGCGCCGTGCAGCCGGTGCCTGCAACCACTTCGAACGAGCATCCTCACGCCCGACCATGCGGAACGCGATGGAGCGTGCACCATGGATCATCTGGCAGCGTAGATAATGGTTGGCCTGACGGCCGATGCCGTCGAGCCTAGGCTTGCCTCCCGTCGTACGTTGGCGTGGTACGAGCCCGATCCATCGATCGCAGCAGCGATCGATCCATTCCTGCAAGGACGACGGCCAGGAGGCCGTCGCGGGGCGGCTAGTTCCCGCCCGTTGCGAAAGTGGCGCCCGTCATTGATGCTGGCTACGAGCGCGCTGGCAATCACCGGTCCGACACCAGGCAACGTCGCCAGGCGTCGACTCGCTGCGTCCTCCCGACAGATCGCCACGAGACGCGCATCCAGCGCTTCGACCCGGGTCTCCAGCTCCTGCAACTGATCGAAGAGGGTCGTGAACAGCTCACGCGCCAGATCGGACAAAGGCGCAGCCGCCACCGCACCCGGCCCTTCGGCTGCGAGCCGAGCAGGCCCTTTGGACAGAACGATCCCGTACTCGGCCAGCAGGCCGCGTGCCTGGTTGATCAAGGCCCTGCGCTGACAGATCACAACACTCCCGGATGCGATGCAGGGCCTGGAGATCTTGCTGCGCCATCATCTTCACCGGCACAAAGCGCATGGTAGGCCGGCTGGCCGCATCGAAGATCGCCTCGGCATCCACGGCATCGTTCTTGGCACCGCGAACGAACGGCTTGACGAACCGGGGATGGATCAGGCGCACCTGACGGCCTTCTGGAAGCGCCGGCCCCAGTAGTGCGCGCCAGGGCAAGCCTCGATGGCGATGATCGCAGGTGCGAGTTCACGGATCGTCGTGAACAGCTTGGCGCGCGTCACCTTCCGCGACAGAACAACGCCGTCGCTGCCCACCCCGTGAAGGTGGAACGACTGCTTGCCCAGATCGATGGCTACAAGGTCGAATGACATGCTTCCCTCCGTCAGTTGGCCACCTATCGTGGCCGGGAAGCGGGAGGCGTCCATTCCATAACATGAAGCCTGGTGTGATAAGCACGCCCATGCTGCCTGCTCATGGCGACGCCATCATCCCGCCGCTTTCCGCCCGAGCGCCGTTGGGAAGGATCGGCACACGGAGGATATCGCTGACGTCGCCGTATGGCCCTGCACCGATGAAGCGCAGTTCCTCACTGGATAGTCTATTCTGGTGGACCGAGGCTTCACGATCCCCGGACCCCGTTGATGGTCCCGCCTGCAGCTGGACTGGTGCAGGCGGCCCGGCGAAGTAGGTGTAGCCCTTCCATCAACAATTGCTCGTTGAACCAAGCGCCTGCTTCAGAGTTGATCGTCATCATCCTGCCAGACATCCGACGCAAGACGGAGGGATCCTCATGACAGTTCGCAAGTTCGCCATGACCGATGCATCGTTCGAGCGCTCGCCTGGACAGGATGGAGAGGTGTTCGCGGGCAATGTGGTCGACCAGCGCCACGGTGGGCCGATCACCATCGGCTTCGGCCGCTACGGGCCAGACCAGAGCATCGACGTGACGCTCGCCGTTGACGACGTCATGGTGGTCTTAGAGGGGCGGTTGTCGGTATCGACGGCCTCCAGCAAGGCCAGCGCCGGTCCAGGCGAGATCATCTATATGCCCAAGGGCCAGTCGGTCACCATCCGTTCACATGAACACGGGGCGGTCACCGCCTACGTCACGTATCCGCACTGGCAGGAGGCGCTTGAGTAAGCGGTCTAGTCAGTACCATCAGCACACCTGGATGAACGTCGGCTTTCGGGTAGCTGTCACGACCCTTTGAAGATCAGAAGATCGCGCGAAACGGACCCGCCTTTGTGGACGCTGTTCAGCGTCAGCCTGCGTGCCCTTTGAAGCGCCTTCACATCATCCTGGAAACGGGTGGAGGTCAGAGCTGCAAGTTCAGACATGGAGAACATTTGGCACCGAGACTGCGCCATTCCGACGTTTGTTCCCTCACTCCCACTCGATCGTGCCTGGCGGCTTCGACGTATAGTCATAGACGACGCGGTTGATGCCTCTCACCTCGTTGACGATGCGGCTGGCCACGCGCGTCAGGAAAGACGATTCGAACGGGTACACATCCGCTGTCATGCCATCCTCCGAGGTCACGGCGCGCAGGGCGCAGACGCGCTCGTAAGTCCTGGCATCTCCCATGACGCCAACCGTCCGGACCGGCAGAAGTACCGCGAAAGCCTGCCAGATCCGATCGTAGAGACCGGCAGCACGGATCTCCTGGAGATAGATGCGGTCGGCCTGCTGCAAGATCTGCACGGCTTCGGCCGTCACTTCGCTGGGGATGCGCACGGCGAGGCCCGGGCCGGGGAAGGGGTGGCGTCCCACGAATGCTTCAGGCAGGCCGAGCTCGCGGCCGAGCAGTCTGACCTCGTCCTTGAACAGCTCGCGCAATGGCTCGACGAGCTTCATCCGCATGCGCTCCGGAAGACCTCCTACATTATGGTGCGACTTGATCGTCACCGAGGGGCCTCGGAACGACACGCTCTCGATGACGTCCGGGTAAAGCGTGCCCTGCGCCAGGAAGTCGGCGCCTCCAAGCTTCGTGGCCTCGCGTTCGAATACGTCGATGAAGGTAGCGCCGATCGCCTTGCGCTTCTTCTCCGGATCGGTGATGCCCTTGAGCTTGCCAAGGAATTCGTCACCCGCGTCGACGGCCACCAAGGGGATGTTGAAGTGGCCCCGGAAGAGATCGACGACTTCCTTGGCCTCGCTGTGGCGCAGGAGCCCGGTGTCAACGAATACGCAGGTGAGCTGCTCGCCGATCGCCTCGTGCAGCAGCAACGCCGCCACGGCGCTGTCGACGCCACCGGACAGGCCGCAGAGCACCCGCCCGTCGCCGACCTGCCTGCGGATCTGCGCGACCGCCTGCTCCTTGTAGGCGCTCATCGACCAGTCCCCGGACATGCGGCCGATCCGGTAGACGAAGTTCTGGAAGAGCTTGGCCCCGAACGGCGTGTGCACCACCTCGGGGTGGAACTGGACCGCGTAGAACTTCCGCTCCTCGTCCGCCACGGCTGCGAACGGCGAGGCGTCGGACACCGCGAGGATCGAAAATCCCGGGGGCAGCTCCGTGACCTTATCGCCGTGGCTCATCCAGACGGGCGCGGATTCACCTGGTTCCAGGATGCCTTCGAACAATGGGCTCGCCTTTTCCAGGCGGATGTCTGCCCGACCGAACTCCCGATGCGACGAGGGCTCTACCCTACCGCCAAGCTGCGCCGCCATTGTCTGCTCACCGTAGCAGATGCCCAGCACCGGCACGCCCAGCTCGAAGACGGCGTCGGGTGCGCGAGGGCTCAAGGCCTCGGTGGTCGACGCCGGGCCGCCGGAGAGGATGACAGCCCCTGCACCGAAAGACCTGACTTGGTCGTCGGACACGGTGCAGGGGAGGATTTCGCAGTAGACCCGAGCCTCGCGGACGCGCCTCGCGATGAGCTGCGTCACTTGCGACCCGAAATCGAGGATGAGCACGCGGTCGGTCATGGTCTGGTCCGTTCAGGGTGAGCGGTTCCTAGCGCGGATCAGCTCGCGAGGCATCCTCCAGCTGTGCAACCGCCCGTCATTGCCGGCCGGGTTGAGCCGGCGGCGGAACGCTGCTATGGAGCGCGACCTTCGCGGCCAGCCGGCATCGAGGATCCGCGTGCATGCCCTAACCAGGGCGGGACGTCGCGGACGTGGTGGAATTGGTAGACACGCAGGATTTAGGTTCCTGTGGGGAGACCCGTGAGGGTTCGAGTCCCTCCGTCCGCACCAGAGCTAGCCGGCCGCAAAGCCTATGGAAGCCGGTGGCCGAACCTGGTCGCCGGCATTGGTCGTTTCGAGGGCGCTCATGCAGGTCACGCAGGTTTCGGCCGACGGTCTCAAGCATCATCTGAAGGTGGTGGTCCCGGCCGCCGACATCGAGACTCAGGTCACCCAGCGGCTGGACAGTCTTGCCAAGACTGCCCGGTTGCCCGGCTTCCGCCCGGGGAAGGCGCCGGTCTCTCTGCTGCGCAAGCAGTATGGTCGTTCGGTCGTCGGCGAGATTCTCGAGAAGAGCATCGATGCTGGCTCGAAGCAGGCCATCGCGGACCACCAGCTGCGTCCGGCGTTGCAGCCCAAGGTCGAGGTCACGTCGTTCGACGACGGCAAGGACCTGGAGTTCGAGCTGCATGTCGAGAACCTTCCCACGCCTCCCGAGGTGGATCTCGCGGCGATCCAGCTGACCCGCTATGAGGCTGAGGTCGCGCCTGAGGTGATTCAGAAGGCGCTCGACGACATCGTGAAGGGCAATCGTCCTTATGCGGAGCCGGCCGAGCCCCGTCCCGCCCGTGCCGACGACCGCGTGACGATCGACTTCGCGGGCAAGATCGACGATGTGCCGTTCGACGGCGGCACCGGCAAGGACATGCCGGTGGTGATTGGCTCGGGCATGCTTGTCCCGGGCTTCGAGGACCAGTTGATCGGCACGTCTGTTGGTGACGAGAAGGTCATCTCGGTGACCTTCCCGGAGGACTACGGTGCCGAAAACCTCCGTGGCAAGGCAGCGACCTTCGACATCAAGGTGAACAAGATCGAGGAGCCGGGCGAGGTCGTCGTCGATGACGAGTTCGCAAAGAAGCTTGGTCAGGAGAGCGTCGAGAAGCTTAACGACGCGATCAGGCAGCGCTTCGCCCAGGAGTATGGCCGGGCCACCCGCATGAAGCTCAAGCGGGCGCTGCTCGACGTGCTGGCGGAGAGCCACCAGTTCGAGGTGCCGCCGGGCATGGTGGAGATAGAATTCGAGGCGATCTGGCGGCAGTTGACCGCCGAAATGCAGCGGATGGGCCAGACCTTCGCCGACGAGGGCAAGTCCGAGGACGAAGCCAAGGAAGAGTATCGCAGGATCGCCGAGCGCCGGGTGCGGCTGGGCCTGCTCCTCTCGGACATCGGGACGAAGAACGAGATCAAGGTCGAGAACAAGGAACTGCAGCAGGCGATGATCGCCCAGGCTCAGCGGTTCCCTGGCCAGGCGCGCCAAGTCTTCGAGTTCTACCAGAAGAACCCATCGGCCCTCGAGCAGCTGCGGGCGCCGATCTTCGAGGACAAGGTCGTCGACTTCATCATCGACAAGGCCGCCGTGACGACCACCACGGTCACGCCGGACGAATTGATGAAGGAAGCGGACGACGAAGACGACGAGCCCATGACCTCGGCAGGCGTCCAGGAGGACGCGGCGGCTTCCTGATCTTCGGTTGAAGTGTTTGAACTGGCCAGCTACCAGGGCGTGAGAGGCCGCCGTATGAACGCGCTGCGTTCGTACGGCGATTTCCGTTTCGGGGCGGCAGCGCCGATGTCGAAGTCCTGGATGAAGCTCATGCTTCAACTTCGGGAAAGAGACGCTACATATGGTGTGACGAGCCTACGCGTCACCGGCGCGGATGATGAGGGACGGGAAATGCAGGGTCCGATGGCGCAGCTGGTTCCCATGGTGGTCGAGCAGACCAGCCGCGGCGAGCGTGCATATGACATCTACTCGAGGATGCTCAAGGAGCGGATCATCTTCCTGATGGGTCCGGTCGACGACGGTCTCGCGAGCGTGGTGACCGCTCAGTTGCTCTTCCTCGAAGCCGAGAATCCCGAGAAGGACATCGCGATCTACGTCAATTCGCCAGGCGGCATCGTGACGGCAGGCCTCGCGATCTACGACACCATGCAGTACATCAAGCCGGATGTATCGACCATCTGCATTGGGCAGGCTGCGAGCATGGGCTCGCTCCTGTTGTGTGCCGGGGCGCCCGGAAAGCGCTACGCCCTGCCGCATGCGCGTGTCATGACTCACCAGCCGTCCGGCGGCTTCCAGGGGCAGGCAACGGATATCGAAATACATGCCCGTGAGATCATCAACATGCGCCAGCGCCTGAACGAGATCTACGTGCGGCATACCGGACGGACCCTGCCCGAGATCGAGGCCCGGATGGAGCGCGATACCTTCATGAGTGCCGTGCAGGCCAAGGAATTCGGCCTGATCGACGAAGTCTATGAGAAGCGGGACGTGAAGGTCGCGTGACCGATCGGTCACAGTCTGCTAGCCATCCTGCGTGTGTTTGCAGGTTGTCAATCAGGCAGCTGGCATGTTGTTGTCCTGGAACGGAGCGGGTGCCTCAGCGTTTGTTCCGTCCGACAGTTGAACCCGAGTCCACTGGCGCGTACCATCCAACCATGACAGCTACCGAGTCGCCCGATCGATGAGCAAGTCCGGCGGGGAATCCAAGAATACCCTCTACTGCTCGTTCTGCGGCAAGAGCCAGCACGAGGTTCGCAAGCTCATTGCGGGTCCAACCGTGTTCATCTGCGACGAATGCGTCGAGCTGTGCATGGACATCATCCGCGAAGAGAACAAGTCGGCGGTAGCCAAGAGCCGGGCGGGCGTGCCCACGCCGGCAGAGATCTGCTCGATCCTGGACGACTATGTCATTGGGCAGTCCCAGGCAAAGAAGGTCCTCTCGGTCGCCGTCCACAACCACTACAAGCGGCTGGCGCATGGCACGAAGGGTGGCGAGGTGGAGTTGGCGAAATCCAACATCCTCCTGATCGGCCCGACCGGGTGCGGTAAGACACTCCTTGCCCAGACCCTGGCGCGCACGCTGGACGTCCCGTTCACCATGGCGGACGCCACCACGCTTACCGAGGCTGGCTATGTCGGCGAGGACGTCGAGAACATCATCCTGAAGCTGCTTCAGGCGGCCGACTACAACGTCGAGCGGGCACAGCGCGGGATCGTGTACATCGACGAGGTCGACAAGATCAGCCGCAAGTCCGAGAACCCGTCGATCACGCGGGACGTTTCGGGTGAGGGTGTGCAGCAGGCGCTCTTGAAGATCATCGAAGGTACGGTCGCCTCGGTGCCGCCACAGGGTGGGCGCAAGCACCCGCAGCAGGAGTTCCTGCAGGTCGACACCACCAATATCCTCTTTATTTGTGGCGGTGCCTTCGCTGGCCTGGACAAGATCATTGCTACACGCGGCAAGCCTCGCTCGATGGGCTTTGGTGCCGAGGTCCGTGGGCCGGACGAGCGGCGAACGGGTGAACTGTTGGCCGAGGCAGAGCCTGACGACCTGCTGAAGTTTGGGCTGATTCCGGAGTTCATTGGCCGTTTGCCGGTGATCGCGACGCTTCACGACCTGGACGAGGCCGCCCTGGTCCAGATCCTGAAGGAGCCCAAGAACGCCCTGGTAAAGCAGTACCAGAAGTTGTTCGACATGGAGGGTGTCAGGCTGTCCTTCCAGGAAGACTCGCTGAAGGCGATCGCCAATCGGGCCATCCAGCGCAAGACCGGCGCACGAGGACTGCGGTCGATCATGGAGCAGATCCTGCTCGATACGATGTTCGATCTGCCGTCGATGAACGGGGTGACCGAGGTAGTGATCAACCGGGAGGTCGCAGAAGGTCGCGCGAAGCCGCTCACGGTCCATAGCGAGCCCCGTCAGGACGCAGCAGCGTCCTGACGGTCACGCCGCTCGGCTGATTCGACGTCACGGCCACGGTTTCGTGGCCGTTTGACGTTCTTGAAACCTTTGTCTGCTATAGCCACGTCTCTGGTCGTGATCATGGGGTGGCCTGGCCGCCCTAGAGACGAGGTACCATGAGCGAGCAAGCGCTAGGCAATCTTTATCCCGTTCTGCCGTTGCGCGACATCGTCGTCTTCCCGCACATGATCGTTCCGCTCTTCGTCGGGCGCGAGAAGTCGATCAAGGCGCTCGAAGAGGTGATGAAGGACGACAAGCAGATCCTGCTCGTTGCCCAGAAGAACGCGAGCCAGGATGATCCCGGCAAGAATGACATCTACCGCGTAGGCACGGTCAGCTCCGTGCTGCAGTTGTTGAAGCTTCCCGACGGCACGGTGAAGGTCCTGGTCGAAGGCGTCGCTCGCGCCGAGGTCACCGGCTTTGAGGACAACCCGAATTTCTTCCTGGTTCGGGCCGAGGCGATTGACGACGATGCTTCCGAACCGCGCGAACTGGAGGCTGTGGCCCGTGCGGTGGTCGGGCAGTTCGAGCAGTACGTGAAGCTGAACAAGAAGGTCCCGCCGGAGGTCATGGTCTCGTTGAGCCAGACCGAGGATCCGGCCAAGCTCGCCGATACGATCGCCGCCCATCTTGCGCTGAAGATCTCGGACAAGCAGGAACTGCTTGAGACCCGTTCGCTCGCCGAGCGGCTGGAGAAGCTGTACGGGTTCATGGAGGGAGAGATCTCGGTTCTCCAGGTGGAGAAGCGGATCCGGTCGCGCGTGAAGCGTCAGATGGAGAAGACGCAGCGCGAGTACTACCTTAACGAGCAGATGAAGGCGATCCAGAAGGAGCTGGGTGAGCTCGAGGACGGCCGCGACGAGGCATCGGAGCTCGAGGACCGCATCAAGAAGACCAAGCTCTCGAAGGAAGCCCACGACAAGGCCATGGGCGAGCTGAAGAAGCTCCGGACCATGAGCCCGATGTCGGCCGAAGCCACGGTCGTGCGCAACTACCTGGACTGGATGCTGTCCATTCCATGGAAGAAGCGGTCCAAGATCAACAAGGACTTGAAGCGCGCCCAGGAGATCCTTGACGCCGATCATTACGGCCTGGAGAAGGTCAAGGAGCGGATCGTCGAGTACCTTGCGGTGCAGCACCGTGTAGACAAGATCCGTGGACCGATCTTGTGCCTGGTCGGCCCTCCGGGCGTGGGCAAGACGTCGCTGGGCAAGTCGCTGGCCAAGGCCACCGGGCGGAACTTCGTGCGCTTCTCGCTCGGCGGCGTCCGGGACGAGGCGGAGATCCGTGGCCACCGGCGGACCTATATCGGCTCGATGCCCGGCAAGCTCATCCAGAGCATGAAGAAGGCTAAGACCAGCAATCCGCTGTTCATGCTGGACGAGATCGACAAGATGGGCGCCGACTTCCGCGGTGATCCGTCGGCGGCGCTGCTGGAGGTGTTGGATCCAGAGCAGAACGTCAACTTCAACGACCATTACCTGGAGGTCGATTACGATCTCTCGGACGTGATGTTCGTCTGTACGGCGAATACGCTGCGCATGCCGCAGCCGCTGCTCGACCGCATGGAGATCATTCGGATCCCAGGTTATACCGAGGACGAGAAGCTCGAGATCGCCAAGCGCCACCTCATTTCCAAACAGGCCGAGCAGAACGGGCTGAAGAAGGATGAGTGGATTCTTGAGGACGACGCGGTGATCTCGCTGGTGCGGTACTACACCCGCGAGGCGGGTGTCCGCAGCCTGGAGCGCGAAATCGCGAACCTGGCGCGCAAGTCTGCCAAGGAGATCGTGCTCGAAGGCGTCAAGTCCGTGCGGATCGACGCCGAGAACATCGAGAAGTATGCCGGCGTCCGCAAGTTCCGCTATGGCGAGGCGGAACTGGAAGACCAGATCGGTGCCACCACCGGCTTGGCCTGGACGGAGGTGGGCGGCGAGCTCCTGACGATCGAGGCGGTCACCGTGCCCGGCAAGGGCAAGATGACCATCACCGGCAAGCTTGGCGACGTGATGCAGGAGTCGATCCAAGCCGCGCGCTCCTATGTCCGCCACCGTTCGGCTGCGCTCGGGATCGAGCCGGACCTGTTCGAGAAGATCGATATCCACATCCACGTGCCTGAAGGCGCCACGCCGAAGGACGGTCCGTCGGCTGGTATCGCCATGGTGACGTCGATCGTTTCCGTGCTCACGAAGATCCCGGTTCATGCAGCCGTGGCGATGACGGGTGAGGTGACGCTTCGTGGCCGGGTGCTGCCGATTGGGGGCCTGAAGGAGAAGCTGTTGGCCGCTCTCCGCGGCGGGCTGAAGACGGTGCTGATCCCCAAGGACAACGAGAAGGACCTAGCGGACATTCCGGAGAACGTGAAAAAGAAGCTCGAGATCGTCCCTGTCTCGACAGTCGACCAAGTGCTGGCGCGGGCGCTGATCCGACTGCCGGACCCGCTGCCGGACGTCCCGTCGCCGGAGGCAATCGCCGCTGTCGCGGAGAAGTCGGGTACTGGCGCTCGCCCTAACTGAGCGGGTCCACTGCAAGCGCTGACACACGGGCCTGCGGAGCAATCCGCAGGCCCTTTTTCATGTTCTGGAGCCAGAGGTTGGTCCATCAGGCTGTCGGTTGCCATTGTCTTCAGCACTGGCATCCAAGGGGGCACGGGGGGAGCCTGTGGCCTGAACGGACCAGCAGCTACGATTGTCAGACAGCCTGTGCTTGGCATTGCGGGGCAGCTTCGGGTGTGGCAGGCAACAGGTCGCCCGCCGACATGAAGCGCTGTAGGCCCCGAGCGTGAGCAGGAACCGCTTCAGAGGGAGGAAGCATCGGGTGGTCCACCTTGGAGTTTCCTTCGTCAGACCGGACACTCCGTGGGTTGGCAGGCGGCTCTGCGCTATGCGCTGGGTAAGCGATTACCGGGGCCAGCAGCCAAGTGCTGCGCAAACAGGCCGCACACATGGCTGCACCTGACGGACGTCGAGCGTCAAAACAACCTTGCGCGGCTGGACCCATCCACACATGCACCCCGTTTGAACCGGACAGGGTCTAGGTTGGTTAGGCACCGAGTCTGCGGAAATGAGCGGATGAATGGATGCGTAGCGTCGGGTGCGGGTGGATGGTGTTGTACTCGTCGAACCAGGCTGGCAGCAGCCCGGGGGCGGTAGCGGCATCCGGCAGGATCGAGAGCCGCAGGTAGTCCCGCCGGAATGTCTTTGTGAAGGCCCTGGCGATGCCGTTGCTCTGGGACGAGCAGACAGGGTGCAGGCCAAGGGCGGTGGCGGGGTTGCGGGCGCCCTTGGCGATGTAGGCGCTGCCCCTCGACGGTCTCCTGACCGTCGTCCTTTCAGGAAGCGGATCAATCGGCTTCTGCCGATCGATTGTCCGACAGCCACTCCACCGGTCGAGGCATCTTCAGGCTGCCAAAGCGCTTCCCGACGCAGGCGGGGCCATGAGGTCCTGGACCAGCATCCGCAGCAGGCGGATGCTTCATCTCCAAAGGAGCCAGCGTCAGGAGACGCTGGAGGCTTGCCGGAGACACCGGCCGTGGTGGTCCACCAAGCAATGATCTCCTGGTCGCAGGCGTCGACCGCGAACAGGATGCGAACGATCTCGCCGCTCTGGCAGGTGAGTTCGAAGTGAACGCAGCATCATCATCCGTCAGCAGACGGATGATCCGCTTCCTGCAAGGACAGCGGTCAGGTAATTGCCGAAGGCGGACAATGGAGGTCAGGGCAATTACCACGCCGTCATGGGGCGGCCGACTTGGCAGGCTGTGTGACGCTGCAGGACGAGACCATGCTTCTGCAGGATTCAAAGCACGCGCCTGGCGTTCACCTTTGACAAATCCTCGCGTTGTAGAGGGCGGTTCAAGAGCACGGAGTTGCGCCGAAAGCCGTATGACGGACGCTCCATCGACCAGTTGGCGGATCAGCGGCAGCAGCCGGCAGTCATCGGCCTTGTAGTACCGTCCGTGTGGCTTGGCCGAGCGCGCTTGTCGCTAAATCAGGATGGAGCGGGCGATGCCCAGGGTGGCGATGACGGCGGTTATCGCGATCCGATCGCGAACCGTCCCAGCAGGCGCTCCAACGCGCACACGCGCTTTTCCAGGTACCGGACATGGGTCCGCCCGACCACCGGCTCATCCGCCGCCTGAATAGCTTCGAATCCACCTTTCAGCACCCGGTGCCGCAGTTGAACAGCATGCTCGGCGAGATGCCGGCCTGGCAGGCGATCAAGGACACGCTCATGCCGGGCTGCATGCTCTCCTCGACCAGGCGTATCTTCTGGGGGCCGACACCGGCGCCGTCGCTGCACCGACGTTATCACCTCGACACGCGGCGGAAGTCCGTCCGGATCGAAAGCTATCGTCCCTATCCGAAGGCGTATGCTTATGCCTTATCGGCTATCCACCTTGTCTGGTTCAAATGGGGTACAGTCCATGAGGCGTCCTGATGGCGCCAATGCGCCGCTTGACACAGGCGATCATCAGGTCCTGCACGATCTTGCCGTTCCAGCAGGCGAACACCAGGGTGTCCGAGCGCAGGGTCACAACCTTGCATCATGGGCTTGCTGACGGCGACGGCCGATATGCTTGGCGATCAGCAGGCACCCCTTCTCCGGGCCTACAGGTCGACCCGATCCCGCACGTGACAATGGCAACGGGGTACAAGCAGGGCTGGGGCCACGTCAGGAGGCGCTCATCGTTCAGCTGCTGCTGTTTCGTGGGCGCCCTGGTGACCGACCGCAGACTCGTTGGCCGCCGACGGGCAGACCTGCACCACGACGCGCTCATGGTCATGATCATTTTTTGCTTCCTTCGGCATCTTCGCCACGTGGAACGTAGAAAAGTGGGGGCAGAGATGTGAAGGACCGCTATCGTGATCGGTCGTGCTGCGGATGGCCCGGCGCCGCCTGGTCCAGCCGTTGCACGAAGTGATGACCTGCTGCCCAGGCTGCAGCCAGGCGCTCGGGCTGCCTTGGCTGCAAAAACTCGGAACAGGTGCCCAGTCCGTTCCAGTGAGGAACCTGGAGAGCATTCTGCTCCCCAGTACCCATCGCTGTGTTCCAGGGCCGCTGGTTCAACGTGCCTGGGATGAGTGATACTGAGCATCAATCGGAGTGAAACGTTCGGAACGGGATCATAGCACCGCTCGAGAGCGGCTGTTCAAGCCGAACGGTGTCATGTTCTTTGTTCGAGGCGACTGGATTGCCGCCTATCACGCTGCGGCCGCGAGCATCGGCGGCGGGTCCTGGCAGAGATGAATGGCATCATCGCGCTGCTCGTCCTGGACGGCCCGTGATCGCCAGCATCATCAGGTCTCACATCCGGCAATGCCTGCCGATGTGCGTCCACCCAGGTGCCATCGTGGTGCTGACGGACTGGCGACTGACAAGATCGACGGCATACAAGAAGCGGTGCGGAAGCCGGACCGGCACAGGACTGTCGGGATTTTCGTGCGGTGGCGGGCATGATGGGCGTGAAGGAGGCCCGACATGCCGAGACGCAAAGAGCCGAAGATCCCGGACGCGATCCTGGACCAGTTGCTAGCTGGTGCTGATCCAAAGACAGCTTTCGACCCGAACGGTTTGCTTGACAAGCTGAAGAAGGCGCTGGCTGAGCGGGCGCTGAATGCCGAGATGGACCACCACCTGGGGTCGGAGGAGGCGGACAACCGCCGCAACGGCTACGGCCGCAAGACGGTGGTGACCGACACCGGCAAACTGGACCTGGAGGTACCACGGGACCGCCAAGCGAGCTTCGACCCGCAGCTGATCGCCAAGTACCAGCGGCGCTTCCCGGGCTTCGACGACAAGA
>JAESGR010000318.1_pt1 | contig 50679 bp, 51 predicted proteins | sample 9269771 | NCBI WGS metagenome assembly JAESGR01 (sample SAMN15739572, study PRJNA653492) | algae metagenome | isolation source: Chroococcus sp. CMT-3BRIN-NPC107 and co-occurring heterotrophs from well... | place: USA: Clark Mountains Wilderness, California | collected 2010-04-18 | reverse complement strand
TGAGTACTCTACCTGATTCAATCGCTGGTGAAATTAGTGAGAACTCTTTGACTTGCATTCAACATCAGTACATTTGGGTGACAACCCTCACTCTACCTGTTTTTGAGCTTAACCGAACCGTATTGGGTTCACAGAGGTGCAGGATTCATCCGAACACGGCCAGTTTTTTCTATTACTAATACTGCTTAACCCTTAACCAAGAAGTATTGATTGGCAAACAGAGTATCAACTATTGGCACTACGCGAACTAAAAAGACATCTTTATCTTGAGAAATTTTGTATATAACATCCTCCGCCAACTATACTAAACCCATTTAAAAGCATCATTAGCCAATAAAAAAAGGTGGGTAGTAAATACCCACCTTTGACAATCAATAACGAAGCATTAGCCTAGTAAAGATTTAGCTTTAGCTATTACATTCTCTACAGTAAAACCAAACTTCTCCATACAAACAGGGCCAGGAGCGGAAGCACCAAAGGTATCGATACCAATTGCAATTCCTTCATCGCCAACGTAACGACACCAGCCAAAGGTAACGCCAGCTTCTACTGATATCCGCTTCTTCACAGCTTTAGGTAATACAGATTCGCGGTAAGCTTCATCTTGGTCTTGGAAAATCTCCCAACAAACCATCGAAACTACCCGAACTTTTTTCCCTTCACCGCGCAACTGTTCCGCCGCTTTGACGCAAAGTTGAGTTTCGCTACCTGTACCCATCAAAATAAGGTCAGGCGTACCATCGCTGTCAGAGAGAATATAAGCGCCTTTCTCTACCCCTTCAACAGAGGTATTAGCTAAATTGGGTTGCGCTAGACGAGATAAAGCAATAACTGTCGGGCGAGTTTTGTTGCCAAATTTTTTGCCTCTAGCTGCCTTAATTGCTACTTTGTAAGCGCCACTGGTTTCGTTACCATCAGCAGGACGCATTACTAGCAAGTCAGGAATCATTCTTAGCGAATTTACGTGTTCAATCGGTTGGTGGGTGGGGCCATCTTCACCCAACTGGATTGAGTCATGAGTCATGACATAAATTACACCAGATTCTGATAATGCAGATAAGCGAATTGCGGCCCGCATATAGTCAGTAAAAACAAGGAACGTTGCACAGTAAGGAATTAAGCCCGAACCATCTAAAGCTAAACCATTACAAATCGCGCCCATACCGTGTTCGCGAACCCCAAAACGGAGGTTGCGGTTCTGGTATTGTCCTTTTTGGTAGTCTCCCGCGCCTTTAATCAAAGTATTGTTGGAAGAAGCCAAATCTGCCGAACCACCGATAAGTTCAGGGAAAACTGCTGATAAAGCATTTAAAGTTCTACCCGATTGGACGCGAGTAGCTTCGGCTTTGTCTTCAGGAGTGTATTTAGGTAAAACCGATTCCCAACCTTCAGGAAGCTCCGCTTCGTGCATCCGCTCTAAAGTAGCGGCTTCTTGCGGGTACTGCTCTTTGTAACGAGCATAGAGTTGATTCCAATCTTCTTCATACTTTGCGCCGCGCTCAATTGCCTTGCGCCAGTGATTCATCGCATCAGTGGGAATTTCAAATGGCTCGTAGTTCCAACCCAAGCTTTCTCGTGTCGCTTGTACTTCTGCTGCACCTAACGCCGCACCGTGAGCTTCGTAACTATCAGCTTTATTGGGCGAACCATAACCAATAGTTGTACGAACTTTAATCATCGTCGGCTTATCGGTGACAGATTTGGCAGTTTCAATAGCTTGATGGATAGCATCAATATTAGTATTGCCGTCTTCTACAACCAAAACGTGCCAGCCATAAGCTTCGTAACGCTTACCTACATCTTCCGTAAAAGCTAGGTCTGTAGAGCCTTCAATGGAGATATGGTTGTCATCGTAGAGAGCAATTAATTTTCCAAGTCCTAAGTGTCCGGCTAAAGAGCAAGCTTCACTAGCTACACCTTCCATATTGCAACCGTCACCCATAATTACATAGGTGTAGTGATCGATGATGGGAAAATCAGGCTTGTTGAAAGTAGCTGCTAAATGAGCCTCCGCCATCGCAATTCCGACACCATTAGCAATTCCTTGTCCTAGGGGACCTGTAGTAATTTCTACCCCAGGATTCATAAAGTTTTCGGGGTGTCCGGGAGTTTTTGATTCCCACTGACGGAATTGTTTTATGTCGTCAAGGGTCAAGTCTTCATAGCCCGTGAGGTAAAGCAGGGCGTACTGTAGCATACTGCCATGACCTGCGGACAATAAAAAGCGATCGCGATTTAGCCAAGCGGGGTTTTTGGGGTTGAACCGCATAAAACGATCCCACAGCACAAAAGACATAGGAGCCGCGCCCATTGGCAGCCCTGGATGTCCAGATTTTGCCTTTTCTACAGCATCAATAGCTAAAAAGCGGATCGAATTGATACAAAGTTCTTCGAGGGATTGGGTTGCAACAGCCATAGTCTCTTAATTATGAATGACGGGTTAGCAAGCAGATATTGAGAATGACACTTAAATGCTATAGATTTTCCTATGCACGTATTACCGATCATCCCATCAGGTGGTTTGACGGACAAGCCTTGTTTTTTTTAAAGTGAATTATCAGCAATACTCCCCAACAATTTTTTAGTTTTAAACCTAGCAAATGCAGCCTAAACGTACTTCTTAAAGGCTAAGGTGACGTTGTGACCGCCAAAACCAAAGGAATTGGACAAGGCAACATCGACTTTTAGCTGGCGGCTATGATTGGGAACGTAATCTAGATCGCATTCGGGGTCTGGGTTTTCTAAGTTGATGGTCGGCGGAATTTGGTCGTTGGCGATCGCCATTACCGTTGCTACCGCTTCAATCCCCCCAGAACCACCTAGCAGGTGTCCCGTCATAGATTTAGTCGAACTAATAGCGACTTTGTAAGCTGATTCTCCTAGAGCTTTTTTAATGGCTGCCGTTTCGGTAGGATCGTTAGCTCCCGTACTTGTGCCGTGAGCGTTGATATAACTTACTTGTTCGCTGCTAAGACGAGCATCTTTTAACGCTAACTGAATTGCTCTAGTTGCGCCTTCGCCCCCCGGTACGGGGGAAGTCATGTGGTAGGCATCGCAGGTTAGACCGTAGCCGATAATTTCCGCATAAATCCGTGCGCCGCGACTGAGGGCGTGTCCGAGTTCTTCTAGTAAAAGAATACCCGCCCCTTCTCCCATAACAAAGCCATCGCGATCGCGATCAAAGGGACGGCTAGCACGAGTTGGCTCGTCATTGCGGGTAGACAGCGCTCTGGCGGCGGCAAATCCGGCAAAGGGTAAGGCAGAAACCGCCGCTTCTGTACCGCCGCAAATCATCGCTTGAGCATAGCCTTGTTGAATTAAGCGAAAAGCATCGCCTACTGCATTAGAACCCGCCGCACAAGCTGTTACCGGGCAAGAATTTGGTCCTTTTGCTCCGGTGTGAATTGCCGTTAATCCCGCCGCCATGTTGGCGATCATCATCGGAACCATGAACGGACTACAGCGATCGGGCCCTCGATTCAAATAAACCGTTTGCTGATCTTCTAATACTTTAATGCCACCAATGCCTGTACCGATGATCGTGCCTACTTGGGCGGCGTTCAGTTCGTTGATTTCAAACTTTGCGTCTTTAATCGCCTGTAAGCTTGCAGCCACAGCAAACTGAGCGAATCTATCCATCCGTTTAGCTTCTTTGCTGTCTATGTAGTCTTGGGGATTGAAGCCCTTAACTTCGCCAGCAATGCGGCATTTGTGCTTAGAGGCATCAAACAAGGTAATAGGCACAATCCCACTGCGTCCTGCTAACAATCCTTGCCAGTAATCTTGGGAATTGTTACCTAACGGTGTAATTGCACCAATGCCTGTTACCGCCACTCGTTTTAAATCAAAATCTGCCATAGGTCTGTTAAAGTCAGCGATTAATCACCCATAACTCAAAAAAATTGTCTGAATATTTCGGGTTTGGAGTTTTGGACGTTGGCGGTTTAGTAAGAAACTTTTTTTTAGCTAAACTACACCGCTTTAACTCGCCGATGATACTGCTTCACCCGAAAGCTTTTGCTGTTTACGCTGAGGTAGCAACTTTATTGCTAATGTAATCTACAGCTTGTTGAACTGTGGTAATTTGTTCTGCTGCCTCGTCAGGAATTTCTACATCAAATTCTTCTTCTAAAGCCATGACTAATTCGACGGTGTCGAGGGAGTCAGCGTTTAAGTCGTCGGCAAAATTAGCGCTCGGTGTAACGCTGTCTGGTTCGACACTCAATTGCTCGGTGACGATGCTTTTAACTTTAGCAAAAATCTCTGATTCGTTCATACTTCAACGTCCTTGGCGATTAACTAATCAATTGCTTGATGGTTCTAACATTTTGAGCATACTTATCTTATCGTAAAGGCGCGATCACATAACTCTTGTAAAATGCTCAATTTTTCTAGATATCTCCTATGGGCAGAAGTATCATGTTAATGGCGACTTTTGGGCTTTGAAGGCTATGCTTTGGCAAGGTCGTCTTTTGGCAATGCTGCTTTAAACCTTTTTCATCCAATAGTTCAAGGCACAATATATTGATAGGCAAAACAAGATAATGGCGATGCCATCAAAATTCTCTGCCAAGATGACCAAATAATGCGATCGCTTTATATAAATCCTAATTACCTATGCTTACTCAACCACTAAAATATGCTTACTTTCCTGGCTGCGTTGCTCAAGGAGCGTGCAAGGAGCTTTATCAGTCTACTCAAGCTCTGACTCAAGCTCTAGGAATTGAACTAATTGAACTCAAAAAAGCTGCTTGCTGCGGCTCTGGCACTTTTAAAGAAGATTCGCAATTATTAGAAGATACGGTTAATGCCCGTAATATCGCTTTAGCTGAAGAATTAAACTTACCTTTACTTACTCATTGCAGCACTTGTCAAGGCGTTATTGGTCATGTGGATGAGCGTTTGAAGCAAGCGGCGCAAAAAGATCCGCGTTACGTTGAAAAAATTAATGGCTTGCTAGTTGCTGAAGGCTGTTCGCCTTATCGGGGAACTAGCGAAGTCAAGCACCTTTTGTATGCTTTGGTTACAGATTACGGTTTAGCAGAAATTCAACGCCGAGTCACAAAAACTCTCCAAGGATTGAAATGTGCGTCATTTTATGGTTGCTACTTGCTTCGCGCTCAATCATCAATGCCCTACGATGACCCCATTAGACCCGAAGCAATGGAAAATGTATTTAGAACCGTAGGTGCAACGCCAATTTATTATCGCGGCAGGACGCAATGCTGCGGCTGGCCCTTGGCTAGTTACGCTATGACAGAATCGTTCAAAATGGCGGGTACGCACATCACTGAAGCCATAGCTGAGGGGGCGGATTGTATGGTTACACCTTGCCCGTTGTGCCATCTCAACCTTGATTCTCGCCAACCAGAAGTAGAAAAAGTAATCGGCAAGAAGCTTGGATTACCCGTGTTACACTTATCCCAATTAATTGCTTTATCCCTCGGAATTGCTCCAAAACAACTAGGATTAGAGCGCCATATAATTTCAACTAAACCAGTTTTAGAAAAATTAGGGATAGCGTAGCAAATTCCATGCAAAATAACATACTTAGAGGACGCTATAAGATTGTTAAAGACTTGAGCAAAGTCTGAAGATGTAACTATCGGTCAAGAGCTAGTAACTGCTGTAGCTGTTTTAGGCAATCCATCAAATTATATTCGTAAAGATAATGCCGAAAGCGTTGCTTGTAAAGTTAACTCTTTTAACTATAATGTTCAATTTCGTAAGCTGAAGCTGACTTTCGGTATTAATAACCCAAGTAATTATTCAGGTACTCTCGACGATAGTACGCTATTGGGCTTAACAATCTATCTCGATCGACGAAAAATAGGAGAAAAGCAATTTTGGAAAATAAACGTTGCTAATGCTCAAAATGTTGCCTTAGAGGCAGAATGCTTGAAACCTAAACGCTATGGATCTATGTGTCTGCCGATTGTATTTACTCAAGCTGACTTGGAGTAATGTATTTCTAGTAAAACTTTACCGATAGTATTTCGTTCAATAATTAGTTGTACTTAATGGCGTTGCCTATTTAAATTTTCGAGAAAAGTTGCTAAACTTAGCATCTTGAAAGATTGAGTTAAATCTTATGCAAAAAAATTAAAAAATTGTCATTACTAGATAACTAATTATTCATATACTATGGAAATTAAAATACTGCGGGGGCGCTATAAAATTACCCAACTTTTAGGGCGCGGTGGTTTTGGTGAAACTTATTTAGCCGAAGACGGCGATCGCCCTGGCAATCCAATTTGTGTAGTTAAACAATTACAAGTTAATTCTAATTCTCCTAGTATATTAAAAGCGGCACAAAGATTATTTAATAACGAAGCAGAGATATTATACAAGCTAGGTAGTCACGCACAAATTCCGCAACTTTTAGCTCACTTTGAAGAAAATAATCAATTTTTTCTGGTTCAAGAATTTATTGACGGTCATGACTTGAGCGAAGAAATAAATCCCGATAGACGATGGAATGAAAAACAAATAGTAGCGTTTTTAATAGATGTACTGACAATTTTAAAGTTTGTTCACGGAGAAAACGTTATCCACCGAGATATCAAACCATCTAATTTAATTAGGCGCAAGCAAGACGGCAAAATTTTCTTAATTGACTTTGGAGTAGTTAAAGAAATTCAGCTACCAAATACTACGCAAATTAATAGTTACGCAACAATTTCTGTAGGAACTCCAGGCTATGTACCAAACGAACAATTAGGGGGAAAGCCCCGTTTTAGTAGCGATATTTATGCTTTGGGTATTACTGCAATTCAAGCTTTAACAAAATTGTATCCAGGACAAATCGCTGAAAATACTCAAACTGGAGAAATTATTTGGCGACCTCAAGCCCAAGTAGGCGATCGCCTAGCAAATATTTTAGACAAAATGGTCAAGTCTCACTTTCGCGATCGCTATCAATTTGTAGAAGAAGTGTTAGCAGACTTGCAAAATATTTCTATTGATTCCTTAGCTACTTTTGTCTCAAATACTACAAAAAATCAGTGGACTGCTGCTCATGTTTTTGTTGCCGGTTCGAGTCAACAGCCAACCACAAACAATCGCAGCGTTGGGCTACCGCAATCTAAACCAATCCGCTTACCGATAATTATTGCTCTAATTGCAACAACAGCGATCGCCACTTTTTATGTGTCTCGCTCGTTGCTACCGACGCAGCCCGTTGCCACACCAGTTCAAACTCCTCCATCTACCGCATTACAGCCCGTTGCCAAGCCAACACAGCAAGCAAATCCCCCAAAACCGATAATCCGGCGATCGCCCGTTGCCAAGCCAACACAGCAAGCAAACCCCCCAAAACCAGAGGTTTCTTCACGTCCAGTAAGTCCAACACTTCCTGCAACCTCAATACTCCCAGAGATTTCTTCACCAATAATTAATACAAAAATTAGCCCGCCAATAGAGCCACCAACCCCAGCTACTGAGCCTATTCCGCTCACTGAAGTTCAGTGTTCAACTACAAGCGCTAACTCTAATCGCCAATCTTTTGTTGAATCGCTGGAAGACTTAACCATTGGTGAAGCAACAGTGACAGCTATAGCTGAACTTGCAAGTCAAAATCATCGCAATCCATCCAACAGTCAAATCAAAGCTGATACACCTGCGGGAGTAGATTGTTTGCTCAATCCTCGCGACTCTGATAATCAATTTAATACTTTAAAGTTAGCTTTTGGAATTAACGATACAAATAAATATTTAAGCAATCTAAGTAACGGAACTAAAGTTAGGTTGACGGTTTACCTCGACAGAAAAAATATTGGTTCAAAAGAAGTAACTAAAGGAGAAATAAAAACTTGGGGATTAGATATAGCTGATGTCCAAAATGTTGCTTTAGAAGCAGAATGTATAAAAAGTAGCAATATTCCTAAAATTTGCCCTGCTCTTGTATTTACTCAATTGGACTTAAATTAACAAAATAGCTGTTGAGTCACTATAGTGACTCAACGGCTAGCTAATTAGAAGTTAAATCCAACTGCTACTAAATTTAGTTATTAGAACTAGCAGTTTCTTGAGGAGAAACATTCTGATTATCTGTCTTGGTGCTAGGTAATGTTTCTTGCTTATCCTCGCCTAAATTCACCTTCACTACTTTGTGTCTAGCTTCTTGAGCTTTAGGTAAAGTCAGCTTCAATATTCCGTCTTTAAACTCCGCTTGCACTTGATTATTTTCTACAGCAACGGGGAGAGGAATTGTGCGTTGAAAACTACCATAGCGCAACTCTGTACGGAAAAAGCCCTGCTCTTGAGCTTTGTTTTCGTAGCGGTGTTCGCCGCTAATAGCTACAGCTTCCCGCGCTACTTGAATATCTAAGTCTTTGGCTTCAACCCCAGGAATTTCTGCGCGTAAAACTAAGGCATCTTCCCGATCTTGAATTTCAATTGCCGGAGTCCAATTAGTAGAAGATTGCCGATTAATTCCTGCTAGTTCATCAAACATTCTATCCATTCGATCGCGCAAAGATTCCATTTCTGAAAAAGGTTGCCAACGTACTAACCGCATAAGTCAATTTACCTCTATTAATGTTCTACAAAAAACAGATGATGTTTGCTTAAAGTGCGATGAGAGATACATCGAGCCGCAATAGAAGTCTTTAGAAATTATTAGGCTTGATGTCTCTTGCCTTTGACTTTATATTGACTTATTCGCTTAATTGAGTAGGTAGGGTAAACTCTACCAAGTAAGTAGTATTTTATAGAAAAAGATCAGAGGGCGTTTAGTGACAACCTCAAATAAGCAATTTGCTCGCTCTTTTGGCGTTGATAGGTTGCCTATCAAACACGAGTTGCGATCGCTTACAATCCAAACCTAGATTAATTTCAAAATTCCCTTCTTGCAAATATAAAAACAGCGACCGCCAGTAACAGCACGATGTAAACTACACCATAACCTGCATTAGCCAGTAGAGTAAGAGAATTTGGTAATAAGCCTGTGCCATAAACTGCCTGATTTTTTAAGTCTAAACGAGATAAATCGGGCAATATTAAGTACAAACCTTGGGTTAAACGCTCAAAGCCAGGATTTTTGCTTATTCGCCCAATATTAACCAAATCTTGGCTAAAATTCCCCATTAAGTAAACGGCAAAAGTTAACAGCGTTGCCAGTACAGAACTTGTAAATACTCCCAAAACTAAAGCAACACCGATAATTAAACTTAACTGCAAAGCTAAAAATAGCGCCGCCAGCAAAATACTAATAAGCGAGTAGGTAATTCCTTGAAATTGTAATAACGCTAAATAAATTACCGTCATTACCCCTACAAGTAAAGCTAAAACGCTAGATAATCCTAAATGCTTGGCAACAATAAATTCGGCGCGACTAATTGGTTTGGCAATCAAAGCTAAAACTGTGCGTTTTTCAATCTCTTTGCTAACTAGCCCCGTACCCACAAAAACCGCTACAATTAAACCCAGGAAGCTCATTGCGGCGAGTCCAAAATCTAGAAAAATTTTATCTTCGGTACTAGCGGCAATCTGGGGCAGTAGTTGCATGACAACTACCATTAGCAAGGCATAAAAGCAAATAATATACAAAATGCGATCGCGGATGACTTCCCGAAATACATTGGTTGCCATCACAAAAATTCTGCCCAAACTCACTTTTATTTTCCTTTAAGGTGTTGACGCAACGATGGGAATATTAGCAACAAGCAATTGTAATTGTTGATCTGGATAGTCAGTAAGCTGCAATGATAAATTTTTTACATCATCAAGTAAAGCGGTAGGAATGCTAATTGTGCCAGTATTATTTCCTTCTGGCAGTAATTCCTCTGGTAATCCTTCAGTGTGGGCGCTGAGAGTTCGTCCGCGATCGTCGGTCACATTCATAAAGCTATACAAAAAACGTATAGTTTTAGCACTTTTATTTTTAAAATTTAACTTCAATACCAAAGCCCCACCAGAGTACCGAGCGGAGGTAACGCTTAAAGTAACATCTTGATTTGTGTTACTAATGGGGAAGCCTGGTTGCGGAGTTTCGGTTGCAGCTACTAACTGAGTTTTTGGTGCTACAGTATTAGTGCTTTGAGTTGTTTGTCGGACTTTTTGCGGTCTTACTTTCTTGCCTTGCCCAGAAATTCGCGCTTTTACAGTATTAAGAATATCTTGCTCTTTTAGCATAACTACCGCACCTTCTTTTTGCGAAGTTGGTTTGCGGACTTTTATTTTAGTTACTGGACGAGCATCGGGCTTAGTAACGCTTTTCAGGGCTTCATGTCCAATACCGTAAGCCAACATTGAACTTACATAGCCCGAAGCGATCATTAAGGTTAATAGAACTAAAGTTAGAATTGCCGTTAAATTTAATTTCATTTTAGTAAAGGTAAGAAAAAATCTAGCAAAAAAATAACAAAGCTTTTGTTATGATAATATATGCCATTGAAGGAGCAGCGCGAGAACTCGCAATTTTTAGCTCCACTTAGCAACAGTCGATCTAGCATCGATATCATAAAATGTAGTCTGCGGCAGTTGGCCGAGCGGTTGAGGCAACGAGCTCATAATTCGTGTTAGGCAGGTTCAACTCCTGCACTGCCGATTACAATTATTTCAATTATTCAGAAATTTTTTTTGTACCATCCAGAGGTGGAGGTGCTAACATTTGTAATCAAGCTAGGGGTGTCTGGACTTGCCAGGCTGAGATAGTCCCTTAGAACCTGAGACTGGGTAATACCAGCGTAGGGAAGCTGTAATTAGAGGTAATAAAGAATGCGGACAGAATGGATTGCCAAACGCCAGGGGCAAAGCAATGTGTCACAAATGCACTACGCTCGTCAAGGTGTCGCTACTGAAGAAATGCAGTATGTAGCAAAGCGCGAAAAGTTGCCTGTTGATTTAATTCGGGCGGAAGTAGCGCGGGGAAGAATGATTATCCCAGCAAACATCAACCATACCAATCTAGAGCCAATGGCAATTGGCATTGCGTCGAAGTGCAAAGTCAATGCTAATATTGGCGCGTCGCCCAACTCCTCAGATTTAGCGGAAGAAGTTGCTAAGTTACATTTAGCAGTTAAATACGGTGCTGATACTCTCATGGATTTATCCACCGGAGGCGGAAACTTAGATGAAATTCGCACCGCAATTATTCAAGCGTCTTCTATACCTATTGGCACAGTGCCAGTATATCAGGCATTAGAGAGCGTTCATGGCACGATCGAAAATCTGACGGCAGATGACTTTCTGCATATTATCGAAAAACACGCCCAGCAAGGAGTAGATTATCAAACTATTCACGCGGGGATACTAATCGAGCATTTGCCTTTAGTGCGCGATCGCTTAACCGGAATTGTATCTCGTGGCGGCGGTATTTTGGCGCGGTGGATGTTGCACCACCACAAGCAAAATCCTTTGTACACCCACTTTAGCGACATCATCGAAATATTTAAAAAGTACGACGTATCGTTCAGTTTGGGCGATTCTTTGCGTCCAGGTTGTACTCACGATGCTTCTGACGCGGCGCAATTAGCAGAATTAAAGACGTTAGGACAACTAACTCGCCGCGCTTGGGAAGATGACATCCAAGTAATGGTTGAAGGACCCGGTCACGTACCGATGGATCAAATTGAGTTTAACGTCAAAAAACAGATGGAAGAGTGTTCGGAAGCACCTTTTTATGTTTTAGGACCCTTGGTTACAGATATTGCTCCCGGCTACGATCATATTACCTCAGCAATTGGGGCAGCAATGGCGGGTTGGTATGGTACAGCAATGTTGTGCTATGTGACCCCTAAGGAGCATCTAGGGCTACCGGATGCGGAGGATGTCAGGAATGGATTGATTGCTTACAAAATAGCTGCCCACGCCGCCGATATTGCTCGTCACAGACCGGGTGCTAGAGATAGAGATGACGAACTATCTAAAGCTCGTTACAACTTCGATTGGAATCGCCAATTTGAACTATCTTTAGACCCAGAACGTGCTAAGGAATACCACGACGAAACTTTGCCCGCAGACATCTATAAAACTGCGGAATTTTGCTCGATGTGCGGGCCGAAGTTCTGTCCCATGCAGACTAAAGTAGATGCCGACGCACTGACAGAATTAGAGAAATTTTTGGCAAAAGAGACAGTTAAGGCGTAATAGTCAAATAGGTAACAGTTATTACTGCTACCTATTTACTCATTGCCTGAAATCGCTTTTGAATATCTGCAATTGTAAAAATTGACTGAAAATTTATTCCCTCTGACTTGTACAACTCCTCTCCTCCCTGCTGTCTATCTACGATCGCCATTACGTCGCTAACTTTATAACCTGCACCTGTAAGCCTTTCTACTGCCTTTAAAGCCGATTGCCCTGTAGTTACGACATCCTCTAGCACTACTACCGATGTACCCGCAGGTAAAGTTAAGCCTTCGATGTATGCCATAGTTCCATGCCCTTTAGCTTCTTTGCGGATAATTAAAGCAGAAATAGGACGGTTTTCGTAGACGGACACTACACTGACGGCAGTGACCATTGGGTCTGCGCCTAAAGTGAGTCCTGCTACAGCTTGCGTGTTGTTCGGAAGTTGAGATAATAATAAACGCGCGATCGCAGTTGCCCCTTGAGGATGTAAGGTTACTTGTTTACCATTGATGTAATAAGAACTTTTTTGTCCTGAAGAAAGCACAAAATCACCTTCTTGATAAGCTAAAGTGCAAAATAGATCGAGCAGATGGGATTTTAAGCTGGTTAAATCTGCCTTAACTGCCCAAAGTTCCGTATTTATCTGGTTGGGGATTTGGTTACTCATTATTAAAATTTAATAGTTGTGGCAAAGCCAAAAATAAGCTAACACTGATGCTAGATGCAACTATAAACACAATGTTTATAAGTGAGGAGAAACAACATGGGTTTAAAATTTAACAGTTTGGCAAGCGCTCTAGTTATTTTTACAGCAATTGGTACTGGTTCTACAGCCATAGCTCAAACTTCTCCTACCAGCGAGTATTCTCAGTCCGAAACCCTCGCCGATCGCTTTGACGAAGTGTTTTTTACTAGGGATAAAGATTTCTCAGAAAATCGTTCTTTCGGGCGACAACTAGACTTTCTTTTTGGTTTTGGTACGTTTGATACTTCTTTTGTAGACAATGAAATCAACGCAGATACCAAAGCAATAACCGTGCTTTACAAGGAAGCGCTGCTACAACAAGGTTCTAGCACTCCAGCAGTTCGGACTAGAGATTTACCTAATCCTTACGATACCTCAATTTTACAGTCTCCCCCTGTTGATGTTAATAGTGGAGTTACACCTACAGAATAAAAAAGTGATATTGACTTATCTTCTAAATTTAGAGGATAAGTTTTCTAGCTTTTGACCGGAAATTGTTTGCCTTAATAATCAACTTGTAAACTTTTTGCTAATATCACTAATATTTGGGCGTTCCTGTAGTTGGCACGACAAAAACTCAATTTAAGTCTAAAAAGCTGGTAGTTAACGAGCTTGAGTAAATCTATTTTAGAAACAGCGATCGCAAAAGATGGCTTTTCTGTGGTAGAAAATGTAATTGATAGTAAATATATTGACTTATTAATTCAATAAATCCCTTAGCCACACATAAGTACATTTGTCAAACTTTACCGCCAAAGCATTTATGCCCTCCGCAACGCTCTATTGATTCCTGAGATTTACACTCTTGCTTACAGCCAATCTATTTTGTCTTTAGCTAACACAGTTTTAAACGCTAACACACGTCCTGTTAAAGCATTTTTATTTGACAAGACACCCGAAGCAAATAGGATTGCATGGCATTAAGAGTCCTTGGCTATTGCACAGTTCTTCACCTGCTATTAATCCAACACATCGCCGGGTGCTGCACATTGAATACTCAGCTATAAATCTTTCTAACGGTTTGGAGTGGTGCGATTGAATAAAATAGTTAGGCTGGAAGTGTAGAAAACTTAAGAATTTCATGCAACCGTTACGAATTTTAGTGATTGGAGGTGGCGCAGCCGGATTTTTTGGTGCAGTAGCTTGTGCTAAATCTCACCCCCATACCAACGTTATTTTATTAGAAGCTAGTCGCCAGCCTTTAGCAAAAGTCCGCGTATCTGGTGGAGGACGTTGTAATGTTACTCATGCTTGCTTTGATGCTACGGGACTGGTGCAAAATTATCCTAGAGGTGAAAAAGCTTTGCGGGGTGCTTTTAGTCGCTTTCAAGCCACCGATACTGTTAAGTGGTTTGCAAACCAAGGAGTAAAGCTAAAAACTGAATCTGATGGCAGAATGTTTCCGATTACCGATAGTTCGGAAACAATTATTGAGTGTTTGACAAAAGCTGCTCATATTGCAGGAGTAGAGATACTGACAGGTAAAACCGTTGTATCCGTTGTTAAGCAAGCAACAGAATTTGAGATTGAACTAAAAACAGGAGAAAAGTTGACGTGCGATCGCATTTTACTAGCTACTGGTAGCAATCCATTAGGCTATCAAATCGCTCAAAGTTTAGGTCATACTATCGAACCCCCCGTACCATCTTTATTTACCTTTAATATTATTGATAAGCAGTTAAAAGAATTAGCTGGCATCAGCGTCAACCCTGTAAAATTACGCTTATTAGTCGATAAAAAAACTTATTTAGAACAAACAGCACCCTTACTAATTACCCATTGGGGACTAAGTGGCCCTGCGGTACTCAAACTATCAGCTTGGGGCGCAAGAGTATTACACGACTTTAAATATCAAGCAACTTTACTAATTAACTGGCAACCTCAACACAATAGCGAAGAACTGAAGTCGCAACTACTACAAGTAAAAATCGAAAATCCTAAAAAGGCGATCGCTCTACATCGTGGCATAGATTTACCTCATCGTCTTTGGCAGTATTTAGTTGCTCGTGCGGGGATAGAAAATGAACAACGCTGGGCGGAATTATCTAACAAAAGCTTAACCCAACTAATTAATGAACTCACCCAAGGCGCTTATCAAATCCAAGGTAAAGGAGCTTTCAAAGAAGAATTCGTTACCTGCGGCGGTGTCAATCTCAAGCAAGTCAACTTCAAAACAATGGCAAGCCGCATCACCCCAGGCTTGCATTTTGCTGGAGAAATTTTAGATATTGACGGCGTTACTGGCGGCTTCAACTTTCAAAGTGCTTGGACAACAGCGTGGATAGCTGGACAATCCATCGGCGATCTTTGCCCTTGATCGTATTTAAAAAATGTATCAAATCTTACAATTGCCTAGGTTAATCGCTCAAAAGTAATGATAAAGATTTGTAAACTACTACCTTAAAGGTAGAAATTACCGTACTAATTTGAGCATTGCTGACGCTAAAGCGTTCAATAATATTGCAATGGTTTAAAGAGTCGAACATGAAATTCAGCGAAATAGTTCAAAAACTAGGTGACAGTGCCACTAAGACCAGCCTGCCAGACAACGATATCGAAATTACCAGCATCGCGGCTATAGATGAAGCTACTGCCAATACTCTTAGTTATATAGAAGGAGGTAAATTTGCCTCAGAGGTCGCTAAAACTAGCGCTAGTGCGTTGATTCTACCTTTAGACGAAAACTTGCAAGCACAAGCACAAGCACGCGGTATAGCTTGGATTTCTACTTCACAGCCGCGATTATTATTTGCTCAAGCGATCGCTTTATTTTATCAACCTTACCGCCCCACTCCTGGGATTCATCCTACAGCAGTCATCGATCCTACGGCACAAATAGGCAACGATGTTTATATTGGCGCTCATGCTGTCATTGAAGCAGAGGTACAAATAGGCGATCGCGTTTGCATTCATCCCAACACAGTTATTTATCCCCAAGCACAGATCGGTAGTGGCACTACCTTACACGCCAACTGTACAATTAGCGAACGCGCTGTTATCGGCTCCGATTGCGTCATTCATAGCGGTGCAGTTATTGGGGCAGAAGGCTTTGGCTTTGTTCCCATTCCTACAGGCTGGTACAAAATGCAGCAGTCGGGCATTGTTGTTTTAGAAGATGGGGTAGAAGTTGGCTGTAATAGCACCATAGATCGCCCCGCCGTTGGCGAAACCCGCATTGGCAAGCAAACAAAAATTGATAATTTAGTCCAAATCGGTCATGGTTGCCAAGTTGGGGCAAATTGCGCGATCGCAGCGCAGGTAGGTTTTGCTGGGGGAGTAACCGTAGGAAGTCGCGTTATCTTCGCAGGTCAAGTAGGCGTTGCTAATCAAGCTAAAGTTGGTAATGGGGCGATCGCCGCAGCTAGAGCCGGAATTCTCAGCGATGTTGCACCAGGGGCAGTAGTTTCTGGAACTCCAGCAATATCTCATAAACTCTATATCAAAGCGGCGGTGATTTATAGTCGCCTACCAGAAATGTATCAAGCTATCAAAAAATTGCAGAAGCGATTGGGCGAAAAATAATTGTAAGTCTTTGTAAACTATGACTCTAAAGGTAAAAATTACTATCGAGCGTTGCTGAAAGTGCGATTATTTTCAGGGGAAGGTTTGCGAAAAAACAGAATTTATAGTCTCATTTTCGTCGTCCGGGGCGAAGGATTACTAGACCCTGAAGAAACCGAAGTTAGCGAAACCTTAGCCAAAGCTTTCAAGCAAGACGGCATTCAAGTTCATTTTCAGACCAATATCGAGCAAGTAAGTTATGAAAACGGTGTTTTTGCTCTAAAAAGATAATACTCAACAACTCCAGTCAGAAGCTCTATTAGTGGCAATGGGGCGCAGACCCAATACCAAAGCTTTGCAAGCTTCAATTAGCGGTATTGAACTTGACGAGCTTTGGTTATGTCAAAATTGATGATCGCTTCCAAACAACTTGTGAAGGCGTTTATGCCATTGGAGATGTTGCCAAACAGCCAGCTTTTACTCATGTATCTTGGGAAGACTATCGTCGCTTGAAGGCAACTTGGGGTGACGAAGAAAGGACGCGGGGCGATCGCGTTTTGGGTTATGCTACCTACACCGAGCCTCAAGTTGGGTGAGTTGGCATGACTTTACAACAAGCGCAGCAGCAAGGTATTAATGCTCATGCTGTTACTTTACCAATAGCTCATATTGCCCGCGCCATTGAGTGGGGTCACGATTTGGGCTTTTATCGCATGGTTGTAGACCTAGATACAGACAAAATACTAGGAGCAATGTTAGGAGGTTACGAAATTGCAAAGTTGGTTCGTGTATTTATATCTTTAATGGAAGCGGGGGCTACTTGGCAGTTGTTAAAAAAATCGGTACACATTCATCCTACCTATGGCGAAGCTTTGCCTAAGCAACGGCGCGGCTGCTAGTGGGGGAAAATATGCCCACCTGTCCAAATATGTGAGGATGCACGGATGACAACTAACTTGCAAGTTGGCGAAGTTTTTAGTAACTTTGCCTTGCCCAATCATCAAGGGGAATTGGTGCAGTTATCGCAATTTATGCAACCAGGCTTATTAGACAAAAAACTGGGATTTTTAGATGGTTATCCGCTAATTTTAGTTTTTTATCGCGGCTTTTTTTGTCCGCGCGATCGCCAACAGCTATCTCAACTGGTACAGTTTCAACAAGAACTTACAGTCAATTATTGTCAGTTAGCAACTATTAGCACCGACTCGCCTTTAGTCCAAGCTGCTTTTCGTGCGGGGTTGGGGGCGCAATGGACTTTTTTGGCTGATGAGAAACGAGAGGTTATTAAGCAAATTAATATTCTCGACGAAACTGAAGGCGAGTATGCTTATCGCGCCCAACCTTATACCTTTGTACTGAAACCCGATTTAACTATCCACAAGATTTATAATGGCTGGTTTTTTGTTGGGCGACCAACAATAGACGAATTGCGTCTCGATTTGCGTACCGTTATGCAAACTAATTCTAACTACAGTTACGAGGCATACAATACCCCTGAAGTTAAACAAATTCGCATTCCTCAGCAAGAGTGGTTCAATAATCAGCCATTGGGTACAAATGGTTTGCCTGTTGCGCGGGGAATAATAAGCTGGTTTGACTTTAAAACTGGCAACGGCGCGATCGCATCTTCAAATGTAGAAGAAGATATATTTTTTAACTTTACTGCCATTCCTGGAGAAGGTTATCGTACTCTCGATCGTGGTACAAAAGTTGAGTTTGAAATAGTTACAAGTAAATTTGGTCTGAGCGCTCGCAACGTGCAGAAACTGAAGCAAGATGTTATCAATTTGTAATCAATAGGAGTCACTGCAATGAAAATGAACTATTTAGTAATCTTTGGGGCGATAATGGTAACTTGTGGTTGTGCTGGGCAAGCAAAAATCAGTCCGCCTCCGGTAAATAATCCTACTGTAAATAATCCTAGTTCTACAAGTAAACAAAGCAACACGGGCGAAACGATTAAATCGGGTACTTTTGTTGCAGGCGAACACGATACTACAGGTGCAGTCAAGATTTTAACTACAAATGGCAAAACTTATTTAGAACTAAATGAAGCTTTTACTACTTCTAAATCTGGCCCAGACTTATATATAATTCTCCACCGCTCTAAAGATGTGCTGGCTACAACGTCGCCTCCAGCTTACCCACTCAAAGAAGGAGACTATGTAACTATTGCTCCCTTGCAAAAGTATAGCGGCAGCCAACGCTATGCTATTCCCACAAATATTAAGCTAGAAAACTATCAATCGGCGGTAATTTGGTGTCGTCAATTTAATGCGACTTTTGGCACAGCTACACTCAGTAGCTAAAAGCGCCGCTTCTAACGAATATCTAATAAAAGTGCGATCGCATTTTGACGCATCATTCACACTGTTTTAAATTGAAAATTACTAATTCTCCATTCAGCAAAGCTCAGATTTTTACCTAGGCAGTTTAAAAGGTAGTATGAGAGAAAATTGGCACAGTTCGTATAGATGGCTGAAATTAGCCCTGCTCTTCTCCATAGCTTTTGGCACAGTTATCTTTGCTAATCAGTACCGAAAGCAAGAGACAATGCGGACTTTAATTAAACAAGCTAGAGATGCTTGGGTTGCTCGTGACGCTGAAGCTTTAGCACGATTATTTACCCTTGATGGTGAAATTATTGTCCCAGGACAACGCTGGCAAGGGCAAGTAAAAATTCGTGAAGAAGTCACCCGTTTCGCTCGCGATTACTCAGACGTAAAGATTAATATCAAGCGAATTATAATTGAACACAATCAAGCCGCCGTAGAGTGGAATTACGAAGACACTCAAAAGGCAACCAACCTTCGTAATCAAGCTGATGACGTAATTATCGTTGATTTCAAAGATGGTCGGATTAGTCGGTGGCGTGAATATTTCGATACCAAAACACCACTTGTTCCTTAATTTTTGAGCTTGTAACTATTGCATTAATCTAATCTTTAAAATCGAGTAGCACGCCTGAAGTAATTTATCAAAGTTTCGTTACAGCGATCGCCCATAAAAGAAAATAACTTGGTGACAAACTAATCAAATACCCCATAGTTTGCCGATTGTATTACATTTCAAGCAGGATAAAAATCACCAATAATGAAAAATTCTAATCTTCATAAAAAAGCTTTAAGCCACCGCGATCGCCCTAAGCAAGTTATGCAGCCACAACTAGCAACGCTGTTGTTACTAGGTATTGTACTTCTGTCTGGTGCGGGTTTTACAGCTTGGTTTGCAGGTGTTGGAGGAATTGAGCAATTTTTTACCCAAATTCAGTTAATGCAAGACAACCCGCCGATGTTGCTAGAAGCGCCGATGGTGGCAAGAAAATATTTACTTGCGCCTACAGTGGTACTATTTTTAATCGCGCTCGGGGTCATAAAAATTTCTCCCCAACCCCAACCTTGGTCGCGAGTGCTAGTAGTATGTATTTTACTAGGTTTGACAATTCGCTATATTTTATGGCGAAGTCTTTCTACTTTAAATGTAGCCGACCCCCTCAATGGCTTTTTTAGCTTAGGGTTATTTTTTCTAGAAATGTTACTGCTTGTCAATGCCACACTTCAGTTATTTTTGATGCTGAGAGTGAAAAATCGCCAGCGTGAGGCAGATGTTTTAACCTTGCAGGTTTTAGATGGTAGCTTTCATCCATCCATTGATATTCTCATCCCAACTTATGATGAGCCAGAATTTATAGTGCGCCGTACTATAATCGGCTGCCAAGCTATTGATTACACTAACAAAAAAATATATTTACTTGACGATACTAGACGTTCTAAAATGAAACAACTGGCATTAGAGCTAGGTTGCGAGTATATAACCCGTCCTGATAATCTTTATGCTAAAGCCGGAAATCTAAATAACGCTATTCCCCAAATTGCTGGAGAGTTAATTGTTGTTTTTGATGCAGACTTTGTGCCAACTAAAAACTTTTTAATTCGCACAGTGGGATTTTTTCAAGACGAAAAAATCGCCCTGGTTCAAACTCCGCAAAGCTTTTACAATATCGACCCCATTGCCCGTAACTTAGGCTTAGAGAATGTCCTAGCACCGGAAGAAGAAGTATTTTACAGACAAATTCAGCCCATCCGCGATGCTGCAGGTAGTGTTGTTTGTTCGGGAACTTCTTTTGTCGTCCGGCGCAGCGCCCTGGAAGCAGTGGGAGGTTTTGTCACCGATTCCGTAAGCGAGGATTATTTTACAGGCATTCAGATATCTGCTCTAGGATATCGTTTGGTTTATCTAGATGAAAAATTAAGCGCTGGTTTAGCCGCAGAAAATATAGCTGCTCATGCTTTACAGCGATTGCGCTGGGGAAGGGGAACATTGCAGGCATTTTTTATTAAAGCTAATCCGCTCACTATTCCCGGACTGCGACCTCTACAAAGGTTAGGACATTTAGAAGGGTTGCTGCATTGGTTTACTAGCATATCTCGTGGAGGATTCCTGATTGTACCTTTAGCCTATTCATTTTTAGGCATTGTGCCTCTTAAAGCCGCCCCTACCGAATTGCTGTATTTCTTTTTACCCTATTACGTAGTGCAACTAACAGTGTTTTCGTGGTTAAACCAGCGTTCTCGTTCAGCTTTACTATCAGATATTTACACTTTAGTATTAACTTTACCTTTGGTAATAACGGTTATTCAAGTAATGCTAAATCCCTTCTCAAAAGGATTTAATGTAACGCCAAAAGGAACTCGCAACAATCATTTTTATTTCAACTGGAGATTAGCTTGGCCTTTAATTCTCTTGTTTATTCTTACCTCAGTAAGCTTATGGTGGAATTTGGGTAGATCCTTAATGAGGGGAGCAATGATGCCAGCGATGGCTCCAGAAATTGCCGAACAACTTCAAGGTATTAATTTGGGTTGGATTTGGAGTATTTATAACCTACTTTTAATTGGCATCTCTTTACTAATACTTCTAGATGTCCCCAAACCCGATTTACATGAATGGTTCGATTTGCGGCGGTTAGTGCGGCTAGATGTTGTGGGAAAAACCCTGTGGGGTGTAACAACAAAAATTTCTGAAGTTGGGGCTGAAGTTGCCCTTACTCAATTAGGGCTACCGTCTTTAGCCAAGGGAGAAACTCTGCCAGTACAAGTAGAAATCTTAGAAGCAAAGATTCTTTTGCAAGGACAAATTACTCAAACCGGATTTGGCGAACAGTTTCCTAGTGTGCAAATAGTATTTGAACAAGTAACCCTCGCTCAACAAAGAGTTTTAGTAGAAATGCTGTTTTGTCGCCCAGGGCAATGGAAACGTCAAGATACGCCTGGAGAATTGCAATCTTTATGGTTACTACTAAAAATATTATTTAAGCCTAGAATATTATTTGACCGCCAACAAAAAACAAGTGTAGTTTCTGTTTCCCAAGTTTAAGGGGTAAGGGAGCCGTCAATACTGTTGGCGAACTTCACAATTCACCATAGAGAAGCACAGACAACTGAAACTAAAATACAATTCAATGAGAAAAAAGATTGGTATCTCTCTACGGTGTAATAATTGAAATTAAAGGTTTCATGTATAGTGTTATTTGGAAGCTTTTGTTAGTGTATAAACTAATTTGGTTAACTACCTTCAAGCTTTTCGCGTTGATCTCTAATTAGCAACTTGTTTACTTAGTTTTAGCCTAACTCTTAAATTAGAACTAGGCTGTTATAAATGGAAGCAACAGCAAACGTTAACTCATCCTCTTTAACGAACTATCCAAGCGAGTAGCCCTAGAGATTCTAAAATACTCTTTAGTATTACTCAAAAATATGACAGACAAAAATTGGAGTTTGAACTTTTAAGCTTAATCTTTTAACAATAATTTATAACTTATATTAGATTTATTTATCATTTTTAAGAGACTTTGACCTCACTACTCTGGTTATTGATGGTTAATTTGACTCTGACCTGAAAGTCAACAGTGATTAGAGGTAAATCGGCAAACAAATAATCTTTCGTAAGTAGGAGGTTAATTGCGCTCTCAAAAGGAAAAAATGATACAGGTAGAAGATATATTTAAAAACTTAATTAATAAACAACCACCCCTCCATGAGTTTGCCTTTAGCTGCTACAGACCAAATACTTGTTGTTGATGATTCCCCCGATAACGTCTTTCTCGTTCAAACCATTTTGGAAGAAGAGGGCTATAGTATTACCACCGCCGACAATGGAGTATCTGCCCTAGCACAAATTGAGCAATCTCCTCCGGATTTAGTTTTGCTAGATGTGATGATGCCAGGGATGGATGGGTTTGAGGTTACTAAACGCTTGCGCGAAAACACTAAGCTGCCTTTTATTCCTATTCTCTTAATTACGGCTCACGATAAACCCAGTGTCGCTCAAGGGTTAGATATGGGCGCCGATGATTTTATTCGCAAGCCTGTAGAAGTAGATGAATTGTTAGCAAGAGTGCGGAGTTTATTGCGGCTCAAACACAGCGTAGACGAACGCGATCAAATTGCCCGTCAAAGAGAAGATTATGTATCTCGTCTCACTCACGACTTACGCACGCCCTTAGTAGCCGCCGATCGGATGCTGATGCTATTCCAGCAAGGTGCATTGGGTGAACTGTCGCCAACAATGCTAGAAGCGATCGCAACTATGGCTCGTAGCAATCAAAACTTGCTGCAAATGGTCAATACTTTACTCGAAGTTTACCGTTTTGAAGCTGGACGGAAAACTTTAAGCTTTTTTCCCATAGATTTACGTTTGTTGCTCCAAGAAGTGATTAACCAACTTACTCCCCTAGCGGCGGAAAAAAAATTAGCGATCGTTGCTGAACTGAACGAACAGTTGCCGATTAATAAAGTTATGGGCGATCGCTTAGAACTCCATCGCTTGTTTACTAATTTAATTGGCAATGCTATTAAGTTTACAGATCGTGGTTCTATTACTATTCGTCTCAATCCATCTATGGCTCCAAAAAATATTCCCCCGCAACAGCAAGCTCCAGCTTACGTCGCCATCGAAGTTGACGATACCGGATCGGGCATTGCTAAGGGCGAACAAGCAACAATGTTTGAGCGCTTTCGCCAAGGTAGTCACAAACGCTCTGGTAGTGGCTTGGGCTTGTACTTGTCTAGACGTATTGTTGAAGCCCATCAAGGTTCAATTCAAGTTAATTCCGAACCCGGCAAAGGTAGTGTTTTTATTGTCTATCTACCTGCTTAATAACCTATACTCAATCTACTTTTTGGCTGAATTGAAGAAGTAAAATAAATTTATTTAGTCTAGGAAAAATATTTTAATAGTTAGTTTTAGCTAGACAACCTACGGCATTTTTGTTAAAATTTTGTAATGGGGGTGGCTGCAAAAATAATATTTTAGTTAAGCCTTCCATTATAAATATAATATCAGAAAAGTCAATACATTGCCAAGGTTTTTGTTAATAAAATTAATTATTTTTTAAACTCAAAATGCTTACTCAAACAGCTATAAGTGAAGTTATCAGTAAACAGCGCGAGTTTTTTAGTAGCAATAAAACAAAGGATATAAATTTTAGGATTACCCAACTCAAAAAGCTAAAGCAAGCCCTTACAGAGAATTTTGAAATAATTGCTCAAGCTTTAAAAGCCGACTTAAATAAACCTCCCTTTGAAGCGTATCTTACCGAGCTTATAGTTACAAAAGAAATAGATTATGCCTTAAAGCATATTAAGTTTTGGACTAAACCCAAAAAAGTGAAGATGTCCTTAGAGCAATTTCCCGCTTACGGCAATATTTGCGTCGAACCCTTGGGAGTTGTCTTAGTAATTGGAGCTTGGAACTATCCCCTGCAATTAATAATATCGCCCTTAGTAGGTGCGATCGCCGCCGGCAACTGTGTAGTTCTAAAACCGTCAGAAAATGCGCCGCATACGTCTAGGGTACTAGCAAAGATTATTCCCCAATATTTTGTCAAATCTTATATAGCTTTAGTAGAAGGAGACAAAGAGACAAGTCAGCAGCTATTAGAGGAAAAATGGGATCGGATCTTTTTTACTGGAAGTACCGCCATCGGCAAAATTGTCATGGCAGCCGCCGCTAAACATTTAACTCCCGTCACTTTAGAACTTGGTGGTAAAAGTCCTTGCATTGTCGATACTGATATCGATATTGAAGTTACAGCTAGGCGCATTGTTTGGGGAAAGTTTCTCAACGCCGGGCAAACTTGCATCGCTCCCGACTATCTGTTAGTAAATAAAGCAATTAAGCAAGAATTGTTAGTAGCTGTTGCCAAGTATATAAAAGAATTTTTTGGCGACAATCCAGAAAATAGTCCCGACTACGCCAGAATTATTGACGATAAGCAATTTTCCCGATTAACCAACTTATTAAAAGTAGGGGAAATAGTTATTGGGGGCGAAATTAATGCTGCCCAGCGTTACATCGCACCGACAGTCATAGACAATGTATTACCAAACGCTGCGGTAATGCAAACAGAAATTTTTGGGGCAATTTTACCTGTGATTGCTTACGACAATTTAACCGATGCGATCGCAATTATTAATCAGCAACCCAAACCTTTAGCTATATACATCTTTTCTCGAAACAAAACCTTGCAACAGCAAGTATGCAGCCAAACCTCATCGGGGGGAGTTTGTATTAACGATACGCTAATGCAATTTGGAGTTTCAACTTTACCTTTCGGTGGTGTAGGCGATAGCGGCATTGGTAGCTATCATGGTAAGGCAAGTTTTGACACCTTTTCGCACCACAAAAGTGTCTTAAATAAATTCTTTCGCCTCGACTTTAACTTACGCTACCCTCCTTACAAAGAAAAGTTAGGGCTGCTTAAGAAAATACTTTTTTAACTAAAAGCGACTCTCTTAAAAAATAATCCGGGAAGCATAGTTACACCGCATTTTTAAGATGAGCCGCCTAACAAGTCTTTTAGCTATAACTTAAACGGTCATAATATCTTTTTCTTTTTCTGCTAGTAGCTCGTCAATTTTAGCAATATATTTATTCGTCAATTTTTGCAAATCGTCTTGACGATCGCGCGATTCATCTTCTGAGAGTTCGCTATTTTTTTCTTGCTTGCGAATCGCATCAATCCCATCGCGGCGAATACTGCGAATTGCAACGCGCCCTTCCTCTGCGTACTTTGTTGCCAGTTTCACAAACTCTTTGCGGCGATCGCTAGTTAATGGTGGAATATTTAACCGAATCGCCGTACCGTCGTTGTTGGGGGTTAAACCTACATCCGACAAAGAGATTGCTTTTTCAATCAAATTCAACGTACTGCGATCGTAAGGTTGAATCATTATAGTACTAGAATCGGGCGCATTGATATTTGCTAATGCTTTCAACCCCGTAGGAGCGCCATAATAATCTACCGTTACCTTATCCAACAATGACGCATTAGCGCGTCCCGTGCGAATTGTATTAAAAGAGCGTAAAGTTGCATCTACACTCTTTTGCATCGTACTTTCAGCCTCAGCTAACTTCACAAAAACCTCCGACAATAGTACCAATTGATTCTCCCATAACTGCCCGTTGGATGTTACCCCTCACAGACAGATCGAAGACAAGAATCGGAATATTATTTTCCTTACATAAAGCGATCGCCGTACTATCCATTACCCGCAAATCTTGAGCAAGAACATGAACGTAATTAAGCGTTTTGTAACGCTTGGCATGGGGATTGAGCTTTGGATCGCTGTCGTAAATTCCATCTACCTTAGTGGCCTTAAAAATCACTTCTGCGTCAATTTCCGCCGCTCTTAATGCCGCCGTAGTATCGGTAGTAAAAAAGGGATTTCCTGAACCTGCGCCAAAAATTACTACTCGTCCTTTTTCAAGATGACGAATAGCCCGCCGCCGAATATAAGGTTCTGCTACTTCCTGCATTGCGATCGCTGTTTGTACCCGCGTCTGCACTTCTCGCCGTTCTAAGCAATCTTGGAGAGTTAAAGCATTCATTACCGTAGCAATCATGCCAATATAGTCTCCTGTTGCCCGATCCATGCCTGCCGCCGACGCTTTGACTCCACGAAAAATATTTCCGCCACCTACTACAATAGCGACTTGAACGCCGCTATTGACAATTTCTGCTATTTCTTCAGCAATTTCTTCAACTATGCTTGGATCGATTCCATAGCCCAGGTTGCCCATGAGAGCTTCACCGCTCAATTTTAGTAGAATGCGTCTGTAAGGTTTGCCCATGCTATGTTAGTTTATTTCAGTTCTTGCCTCCAATTTAAGATAGCAGTAGTGCGGTGTTTTTTTATATCTGCCCCTCAAGTTTCACAGCAAAATTATTTTCTAGCGCCACATAACTGCACTACCTACTGGTTCTGTTTCTGTTGCTTCAATTATTTCCCCTTTCAGTAAAGCTGTGGTTGCTTTTGCTAAATACTCGCACTCTACGGCGTTTGCTTGGTTATTATCATCAATAGCTCCCCGATAGCACACTTTGCTTGTCGCATCTAGCAAAAATACCATTGGAATTGTACTTGCGCCAAAACTGCGCGTTACATCTTGGGTTGAATCCCACAAATAGGGGAAATTTAATTGCTGTTCGGTAGCAAATTTTTTCATATTATCAAAACTCTCTCCTGGGTTTTGATTGCCATCGTGGGGATTGATGCCAATGAGCGTAAAGCCTTGTGCTTGCATAGAGCTTTGCAGATTTTTTAATCGCTCTATATACATTTTGACATCGCTAGAGGTATTCGCCATAAAGACCACCCCTACAGCTTTAAACTTTTCTAAATAACGAGCTAAATGGTGAACTTCATTGTCTACGCCTCTAATTTCAAAATCTGGCGCGTAGCTACCAATAGCTGTAGGAGTTAGTTCTAAAGAAGTCATTGTTTTTATTTAAAAAAGCTAGCAATACCTTGATGCAGTCAAAAACTGATATCCAATTAGTTTATAGACTAATTTTGCGGCTGTAAATTGGGAAACTACGGAATCTACAATGGGTGCTAATTCCATGACATCACAGCCAATAACTTGATGATTAGCAAATACTTGAGCTAAAAACACCGTTAGATCGTACCAAGTTAATCCCCCAGGTTCGGGCGTACCCACTCCAGGAATTAAAGATGGATCGATGCCATCTAAGTCAATAGTTAGAAATACCTTTTTTGTGGGAATAGCTGCGATCGCATCTTCAATCCAATTAGGATTTTTTGCCACATCTCGCGCCCGAAAAACTGTCAAATTTTTCTCTTTAATTAAATCTGCTTCTTCCTTACAAATCGCTCTAATCCCAATTTGCACTGTAGGCAAACCCATATCGACAATTCGCCGCATCACGCAAGCATGATTGTGTATCGAGCCTTCGTATTCATGACGCAAGTCGCCATGAGCATCAATTTGAACTACTGTAAATACTTCGCTAGGATAAGCTTGACAATAGGCGGCTATAACTCCTGTCGTAATGCTATGTTCGCCACCTAAAGCGATCGCAAACTTGTTATCTTTAATCAGCTTAAATACTGTTTCTTGAGTAACTTGCAGCATTTCCTCGGCGGTAATTTTCGGCGTATTGCGCGTATCGGCGATCGCCTCTGCGGTGTAAATTCCTACTTCTAAACCAGTTTCTTTATCTAATTCTTCATCGTAATATTCTACTTGCTGCGAGGCTTCTAAAATGGCATCGGGGCCATGTTCGCAACCACGTCTGTAGGTAGTTGTTGCCTCGTAAGGAATGGGTAAAATAACCACCTTTGCTTGCTCGTAGTTGGTAGCAACATCTGCTCCCAAAAATGGCACTGTCAAAGTAGAAGTTTGTCGGCTCATAATCTATATAACTGAAATATGTATAATTGTAACAATTAGAATTTAAGTACGATCGAAAATAAAAAAGTGAGGAGTATAAGCCCCTCACTCCTCACACCACTAAGACGAAATCAAGACATCAGAATTGGCAGCACTCAAGGGAATGCTAATAATTGACTCGGATTGAGGAACTCGTTGCAATTTGGCTCCTATTTTCAGCAACTTATTTTCTAATTGTTCGTAACCGCGATCGAGATGATGCAAGCCTTGGATAGTAGTTTTGCCTTGGGCAGCTAAACCAGCTAAAACTAACGCCGCCGATGCTCTCAAATCTGTGGCAACCACGGGTGCGCCCGATAACATGGGTACGCCCCGAATAATTGCATGATTATTTTTGACGCGAATATCCGCGCCCATGCGATTCAATTCTGGTACGTGACGCAAGCGGTTTTCAAACACGGTTTCTGATACTAAACTATTGCCTTCACTTAACGACAGTAGCGCCATAAATTGCGCCTGCATATCTGTCGGAAAGCCAGGATAAGGCAGAGTTTCAATATCTGTACCTCGTAGATGACTTCCAGGAATAATTCGCAGACAGTCAGAGGCATCGGTAACTACTTGCGCGCCAATATCTCGCAACTTAGCGATCGCCGCCGTGAGATGATCGGGAATTACCGGAGAAATACTTAGCTCAGAATAAGTAATAGCTGCAGCAATTAAAAATGTTGCCGCTTCCACGCGATCAGGAATAATTGCATAATCGGCGGTATGTAAACGGGGAACCCCAGAAATAACTACTGTATTAGTTCCTGCACCCTGAATTTGCGCCCCCATTGCGTTACAGAAGTTAGCTAAATCTACAACTTCTGGTTCTTGGGCAGCATTTTCGATAATTGTTTCCCCATCAGCTAAAGTTGCTGCCATCATCAACGTTTCCGTTGCACCGACGCTGGGGTAATCTAAATAAATTCTTGCTGCCGTTAATCTTTTTTTATTGCCTTTAATATAGGCATTGACCATACCATGCTCTATTTGCACATCAGCGCCCATCAATTGCAGTCCGCGAACGTGCAACGCTACAGGTCTTGCTCCAATAGTACAACCGCCGGGTAAAGGCACGCAAGCGGCTCCCAAACGCGCTAGTAGCGGCCCTATAGCAAAGAAACTTGCCCGCAACTGACTAACCAATTCGTAAGGAGCTTGAGATTTGCTGATGGTGCTGGCATTAATGTCTAAGACATCGCCAGTTTGGCTAATCTTTACCCCCAACGATAAAAGAATTTCGCTCATCCGCGTTACATCTACCAGCGCCGGAACGTTACGCAGGCGGCAATTTTCTGGGCAGAGCAAAGCGGCGGTAATCAGGACTAAGGCGGAATTTTTTGCGCCGCTAATTTTTACGTGACCTTGTAATGGAGCGCCACCCCAAATTTGTAAAACCGATGGATCGGCTTCTGGAGAATTTGGAACTTTGATCGAAATAGGATTAGTAGTAATAATTTTAGCCTCCAAAATTTGTTGAGTATTTTTACATACGAGAATTTGGTCTTGATTTTACATTGATAATCGTCATTCGTAAAACTAGAAATTCTCGGAGATTTGTATTTGTAGATAGTATTGCTCCTCGTGTTTATACTGCCACGAGCAAGGCTAGTTTAAACTTTTCCCAAATAAAAAGCGCCAAATTTCTGTTTATTTAAGTAGCTATTGACAGCTACTTATAGATAAGAGATGATTGTAAATTGTCTCCAAAAAGATTTATAGGCGGAACTGGCGGAATTGGCAGACGCCCTAGATTCAGGTTCTAGTGCCGCAAGGCTTCCGGGTTCAAGTCCCGGGTTCCGCATTGATTCTACAGCCAAAAAAACCTAAATGCTGACAAGTCTACAAAATTCCTTTGTCAAGCAAATCCGCAAACTCCATTCGGCAAAAGAACGAAAAGAACAAAATTTATTTTTGCTAGAAGGAACTCATCTAATTGAGTCTGCTTGTGCGGTTAATTATCCCCTCGTCAGCGTCTGCTGTACCGAGCAATGGCAAGCAAATCATCAAAACTTATGGGAAAATCTGGTTGTAAAAAGCGATCGCTTAGAAATTGTGAGCGCGGAAGTATTAAAAGCACTCGCAACTACGGTAAACCCTGACGGTATAGTTGCCACAGCAAAGCGTAAAAATCCTCAAGAAACATTGCCTTGTACGGGCTTGTTACTAGCACTGGAAACCGTGCAAGATCCAGGAAATTTAGGCACAATTATTCGTACCTGTGCGGCGGCGGGTGCAACAGGATTGTGGGTAACTAGCAATAGCGTAGACTTGGATCATCCCAAGGTATTAAGAGCGAGTGCCGGACAGTGGTTTCGATTACCAATGGCAATAAGTAACGACTTAAGCGCCCTTTGCCAGGAATGTCAAAATTTAGGAATGCAAGTAGTCGCCACCGCCTCCGCAGCAAAATTAACTTACTGGGAATTAGACTTACAGCGTCCGACTTTAATTTTATTAGGGAACGAAGGTGCAGGATTATCGAGTCAATTGTTAGCGATTGCTGACAAACAAGTAAGTATTCCCTTAAATGCTGGGGTGGAGTCAGTAAATGTAGCGATCGCTGCTGCATTATTGCTATACGAAGCCCATCGTCAGCAAAGATAAATTTATTTTGTAAATAATCTAGCTATATTTTGTGGGATTGCTTTTGGGCGCATAGAAGCTGATTCTACCCATACCCACACTTCGGCTTTTACCACCAATAGGCGATCTTTTTTGCGAATTTCATAGCAACCAATAGCGCGAGAACCACGCAGTTCTTGAATCCAAGTAGTTATATCCAAATCCCCAGCAATAGCGGGGCTTAAGTAATCTACGGTTAGGCGACGCATCACAAATATGCTACCCAACTCTCGGTAGCTAGCGTCAAACCCAAGTATTCTGAATGTTCTATAGCAGCTTGTTCTAAATAACTTTGGTAAACGGCGTTATTTACATGACCTAGAGCATCCATTTCATAGTGCCTAACGCGCAATTGAGTTGTAAAGATTTTCATATCAAATAATTAAGTATTGTGTCTCGAACGAAAAAAAATCAATTTTTCCTAAAAAATTAGGCATCGTATCATAGTCTGCCGCAATAAAGTCAATTACGTTGCAAAATGGGGCTTTTTCTCAGCATTGATAAGCAAAGATTACAAAAGAAGTCGCCAAATCCATATATCTTAAAGGTTTCATCGATCCAAATCAGGCGATCGCACCTTAGAATGATTCATTGAAATATCGAATTTGTAAAAGTTTCAGCCATTGTGAGTTAAATTCATTTTATTTATCCCACATGGGGAAATTTTGTCCGTAGTTCTCAAGGAGATTAATAATGAATAAAGGTGAATTGGTTGATGCAGTAGCAGAAAGAGCTAGTGTAACCAAAAAACAAGCCGATGCCGTACTGAGCGCCGCTTTAGACGCAATTGTAGATGCGGTGTCCTCTGGAGATAAAGTAACTTTAGTAGGCTTTGGGTCATTTGAACGACGCGATCGCAAAGAACGCGAAGGACGCAACCCCAAAACTAACGAAAAGATGAGCATTCCCGCGACAAGAGTTCCCGCTTTTTCGCCGGGCAAATTGTTTAGAGAGAAAGTAGCACCCAACGGAGACGACTAAAAGCTTGGCACAGCCTGTACATGGAGGAAATTTAGCTTGGGCAGCAACCATAGCTGGCTGTCCTCCCGATGCAATTATTGATTTTTCTGCCAGTATTAGCCCTTTAGGGCCACCTAAAAGTGCGATGTCTGCCATCGTTGCTAATCTGGCAAGCCTTAGTCATTATCCCGATCCAGACTATCGGGAATTGCGAATGGCTATAGGCAAATTGCATCAATTATCCCCCGATTGGATTCTGCCGGGTAACGGCTCGGCAGAGTTACTTACTTGGGCAGGCTGGGACTTAGCAACCTTGGCTGCTACCGCTTTAGTTACTCCAGCTTTTGGCGATTATTGGCGCGCTCTTAAGGCTTTTGATGCTAATATCCATCCATTTCCGATTTTTGGCGCTTGTCAAGAGTTAGGTGCATCACAAGGCGATAGCGCAAGCGCGCAAGGGTTAGGGCTTCGCAATTTTTTGTTGTCCGCGCAATCAAGCCTCCACTCCTACTCTCCTTCGGAGCGGGGGCTATTATTAAATAATCCCCACAATCCCACGGGTAAGTTATTTAAAAATGAGTCTATTGCGCCCTACTTAGATGAATTTGCCTTAGTTGTGGTGGATGAAGCTTTTATGGATTTTTTGCCACCAGAGCAGCAACAAAGCCTAATCCCGCTAGTTGCCAAATATCCGAATTTAGTAATTTTGCGATCGCTAACTAAGTTTTATAGTTTACCCGGACTAAGGCTAGGCTATGCGATTTCTCACCCCGACAGGCTAAAACTTTGGCAATCTCGGCGCGATCCTTGGCCTGTAAGCAATTTAGCGGCGGCGGCGGCTATGGCAATTATTCAAGATACAGCTTTTCAACAGCAAACTTGGGATTGGCTACCAAAGGCGCGAGAACAACTATTTACAAGTTTGTCTCAACTGCCAGGATTGCAGCCTTGGGAGAGCGCGGCAAACTTTTTATTGGTACAGTGTACTAGCTCCGTTCAACAGCTTCAGCACCGCTTGTTGCAGCAGCACAGGATACTAATTCGCGATTGCCTTAGTTTTCCCGAACTTGGCGATAGCTATTTTCGAGTAGCAGTGAAGTCGCCAAGGGAAAACGAGCAATTAGTAAATGCGATCGCCCAATCCCTAATTAATTAGCGCCATTCTCAAAAACAACCTATGGCGGATCACGATTTAGTAATTATTGGCGGTTCTTTTGCCGGACGTTATGCAGCTATTTGGGCAATGGAGCAGCATAAAAAAGTTGCGCTTATTGAACCTGAAAAAACAACGCCATTTAATTTTCTTATACCTCATGTTTTAAGTCAGATTAGGCAAGTAAAAAACCAATTTTTTATTCCTGCTAATAACCAAACACCTCTTAGTTGGGTACAAGTTAGGCAATGGATGGAGAATGTCATTGCCAATATAGAGGAACAATATTCTTTAGCAATATTAGCGGCAATAGGCATAGATGTAATTGTTGGCAAAGCAAAGTTTAGCCGCGAACTGCTTATTAAAGCCAATAACCGTAAACTTAGCGCCCGTTCTTATTTGATTGCAACAGGCGCTATCCCAAAAACTATGGGAGTGGAGTTTAGCAATTATTTTACCCCTGCTAATATTGGGCAGCAGTTAGATGTAACTAAAGTAGGAAAAAATTGGGTAATTATTGGTGGCAACCCCGATAGTATTGTCTGGGCGCAAATTTTGCAGAACTTGGGTTTTAATATTACTTTGATTGTCAAAACGCTACAAGTCTTGCCTAGTCTAGACGCTGATATATCTTATTTAGTTCAAGCTATCTTAGAAGCCGATGGTGTAAGGGTGCTGACAGAAACCCCTGTTAGCCAAATTAAAGAAATCAATGGTAAAAAATGGATTCAGGCAGGCAATGAAGCTATTGAAACTGATGAGATTTTAGCGTGCGCTGGCTATCAAGCTAAGGTAGAAAACTTACATTTAGAAGCTGTAAAAGTTCAATACAATCAACGTAGCATTAAAGTAAATTCACGACTGCAAACCACAAATTCTCAAATTTACGCTTGTGGAGACGTAATCGGCGGTTATTCTGATACTAATATTAGTAATTATGAGGTGAAAATTGCTGTAGATAATGCTTTATTTTCATCGAAAACAAAGGTTAATTATCAAAATATTCCCTGGGCAATTGCTACCAACCCCCAAATAGCTCAAGTAGGATTTACTGAAACCCAAGCAAAACAATTCTATAGCGATGTTGTGGTATCAAAGCACTACTTTAAAAATATAGCGGCGACCCAATTAACAGAAGAAACTACCGGGATATATAAATTAGTTACCCACCGCAACGGAGAAATATTAGGAGCAACAATAATTAATTCTCAAGCGGGGGAATTAATTAATATTATTGCTTTAGCGATCGCCCAAAAAATAAAAATAGAAGCAATTTCTCATTTATTCCCCATATATCCCAGCTTCTCAGAAATCTTTGCTTTCGGGCGCTAAGTTCGCGCTAAAATCTTAAACGGGACAAGATATTTAGCTTGTCGGTGGTTTTTCCCTTACTAATTCATCCCCTACAGGTTATGCAAACCCTGACAAACCCAGCAAATCAGCAACTAGATACTACCATCCACCGACGCAAAACTCGACCAGTCAAAGTCGGTAATATTACCATTGGCGGCGGCTACCCAGTGGTAGTGCAGTCGATGATTAACGAAGACACTTTAGATATAGATGGTTCGGTAGCAGCAATTCGTCGTCTGCATGAAATTGGCTGTGAAATTGTTCGCGTCACTGTACCAAGTATGGCGCACGCCAAAGCTTTAGCAGAAATTAAGCAAAAATTAGCCCTGACTTATCAAAGCGTCCCCTTGGTTGCTGACGTACATCATAATGGGATGAAAATCGCCCTAGAAGTTGCCAAACACGTCGATAAAGTCCGCATCAATCCAGGACTCTATGTATTTGAAAAACCAAAAACTACCGAATATACCCAAGCAGACTTTGATGAAATTGGGGAGAAAATCCGCGAAACTTTAAAACCATTAGTAGTATCATTGCGCGATCGCGGTAAAGCAATGAGAATCGGCGTAAATCACGGATCTTTAGCCGAAAGGATGCTATTTACCTATGGCGACACTCCCGAAGGCATGGTAGAGTCGGCGCTAGAATTTATCCGTATCTGCGAGTCTCTAGACTTTGGCAATATCGTAATTTCCCTTAAAGCCTCCCGCGTTCCAGTAATGGTAGCTGCTTACCGCTTAATGGCGCGGCGTATGGACGAATTAGGGATGGATTACCCCTTACATTTAGGCGTTACCGAAGCCGGAGATGGAGAGTACGGGCGCATTAAGTCAACGGCGGGAATTGCGCCACTTTTAGCCGATGGAATTGGCGATACGATCCGCGTATCAATTACTGAAGCGCCAGAAAAAGAAATCCCCGTTTGTTACAGCATTCTGCAAGCCTTGGGATTGCGAAAAACAATGGTGGAATACGTTGCTTGTCCTTCTTGCGGTCGAACTTTGTTTAATTTAGAAGAAGTATTGCACGAAGTACGAGAAGCAACAAAACACTTAACAGGCTTAGATATCGCCGTTATGGGTTGTATTGTTAATGGCCCTGGAGAAATGGCAGATGCTGATTATGGCTATGTCGGCAAGCAACCAGGTTATATTTCTTTGTATCGCGGTCGAGAAGAAATTAAAAAAGTCCCAGAAACTGAAGGAGTTAAGGAACTAATTAATTTAATTAAAGCTGACGATCGCTGGATCGATCCCTAAGAGTTCTTACTCAAGCCCTTGTTAGCTACCTGTGTTAAATTGGGCGTACTACAACCACGAGCATTTTTCTCCGGTTACAGCAGTCATTATGGCAATTTCAAAACAAGGGCTTGTGATAGGTGCTACCGCCGCAATGTTAACGGCATTTGCTGTCAACATCTCTGGCGTTTATTCACCGGGTAAAGCTTTTTTTAAAGAAAGTCCCAAAGAATTAGTAGATGAAGTTTGGCAAGTTATCGATCGCAGTTATGTAGATGGCACATTTAACCAAGTAGATTGGCAAAATGTCCGTAAAGAATATTTAAGCCGCACCTATACAACTAAACAGGATGCCTACAAAGCTATCCGCCAGATGCTGGAGAAGCTAGAAGATCCTTACACTCGCTTCATGGACCCGGAAGAATTTAAGAGTTTGCAAGTAGAAACTTCAGGAGAACTTTCAGGTATTGGCATTCAAATCGCCCCGGATGAAAAAACTAAAAAAATAACTGTAATTGCCCCGATGGAAGGCACTCCGGCGGCGGCGGCGGGAATTTTGGCAAAAGATATCATCCTCAAAATTGATAATAAAAGCACTCAAGGGATGAATATTAATGAAGCCGTATCGTTAATTCGCGGTAAGCCAGGTACAGAAGTTAGCATTACAATTATGCGAAACAAGCAGCAAAAGCAGTTTCGTGTCAAACGCGCAAAAATTGAACTGCACCCAGTCCGCTACAGCTATCAAAGCGGTGCTAATGGCGGTACGGGTTACATTCGCCTAAATCAGTTTAGTGCTAACGCTTCCTCCGAAATGCGTAATGCTATTAAAGATTTGGAGAAAAAAAAGGTAGCTGGATATATCTTAGATTTACGCTCAAATCCCGGCGGATTGCTCTACTCTAGTGTCGAAATTGCCCAAATGTGGCTAGATGAAGGCACAATTGTGTCTACGGTAGATCGGCGCGGCACAAGAGACCTAGAAAAAGCCAAAAATCGCGCTCTTACTGATAAACCAGTAGTGGTATTGGTAGATGGTGGATCGGCAAGTGCTAGTGAAATCCTTTCCGGCGCATTACAAGACAATAAACGGGCTGTTTTGGTAGGGACAAAAACCTTTGGCAAAGGCTTAGTACAATCGGTGCGGAGTTTAGGCGATGGGGAATCAGCAATAGCAGTAACGATCTCTAAATACTTTACTCCTAGCGGTCGCGATATCAATAAAGCTGGAATTAAGCCCGATGTGATATTGGAACTAACCGAAAAACAAAAAGAAAAGTTAGTAAGCGATCGCACAAAGGTAGGCACTCCCGGCGATCCTCAGTACGACAAAGCAATCTCCGTTCTAAATCAACAAATAGCCGCCCAGCGTACTAGAGCCGAAGCAGTGCGATAGTTTTATACAGGCTGGCATTTGCCCGCGCGAATTAAACCAATCCGTCGCGCGATCGCTTCTTCTTTGGAAGAAAAAGGTCCCCACTGTTGTTCTACTTCCGTAGTCGATGGCTCGGTAGAGATTATTTCGCAATTGCCAGGGGATAGCTTGACAATATACCAAGATTGGCGATCGGAAACTGGGAATTGGGGATTGGTCATTGGGAGTTAAAAACTAATTAATTACCTATTATCCATTACCCATCACTTAAAATTCTTGCCCTATTTTTTCGGGTATTTCTTAAAGATGGTTGCAACAACGACGACGTTTTCAAAAGTACCCACTTAAAGGTAAAAGTTCGCAATTCTACGATAAAGTTCTCAGCTTGAGGTAAGTAGGCCGTGATTCGATCTTAGTCTTGCCAATTGTGTTAATTGATTCGTAGCCTAGAATTTATCCTTGTTAATTTGAGGTAAAAATTGCTGTAAAATTAACGGTTTGCACTAAATTATTATACTTGCACTGAGGGAGTTGTTATTATGGCGCGGATGTATTATGACACAGATGCCAATTTAGATTTATTAGCTCAAAAAACTATCGCAATTATTGGTTATGGCTCTCAAGGTCACGCTCACGCCCTAAATCTCAAAGATAGTGGTATGAACGTAATTGTCGGGCTGTATCCAGGTAGCAAATCCGCAGAAAAAGCTAAAAGTGCAGGTATTCCCGTGCATTCCGTCGCTGATGCGGCAAAAACCGCTGACTTTATTATGATTTTGCTTCCCGACGAAGTGCAAAAAACTATTTACAAGCAAGAGATTGAACCTCATCTAACGGCGGGAAAGGTTATCGCTTTTGCTCATGGTTTTAACATTCACTTTGGTCAAGTTGTTCCCCCAGAAGATGTTGATGTGGTTATGGTAGCGCCTAAAGGACCTGGGCATTTAGTCCGCCGCACTTACGAACAAGGTCAAGGCGTACCCGCTTTATTTGCCGTATATCAAGACGCAACCGGACAAGCCCGCGATCGCGCGATGGCGTATGCTAAAGGTATTGGCGGTACTCGCGCTGGGGTACTAGAAACGACTTTTAGAGAAGAAACTGAAACCGATTTGTTTGGCGAACAAGCGGTACTGTGTGGCGGCTTGAGCGCGTTAATTAAGGCAGGTTTTGAAACTCTAGTCGCGGCTGGCTATCAACCAGAATTGGCATATTTTGAATGTCTGCACGAAGTTAAGCTAATCGTTGACTTGATTGTCGAAGGTGGTTTAGCAAAAATGCGCGATAGCATCTCTAATACCGCAGAGTACGGCGACTATACGCGCGGGCCCAGAATTGTTACTGACGAAACCAAAGCAGAGATGCGGAAGATTTTGCAAGAAATTCAATCGGGACAATTTGCACGAGATTTTGTGCTAGAAAATCAAGCCGGAAAGCCTGGATTTACAGCTATGCGCCGTCAAGAAGCCGAACACCCGATTGAGGATGTTGGTCAAGATTTACGGGCGATGTTTAGTTGGATGAAAAAAGACTAAAACTAAGTTAGACCCCTTCTTTGAAGAGAAGTGGGTCTAACTTAGTTTAGCGGTGGCGTACCCAATGACTGATGCAATAAATACTGGTCTACTTCCGGCTTAGGCACTTTGGTAAAAATGTGATTTTGGAGATTGATTGGAGTAAATAAATGTGTGCTTTTAATTGGCAGCATCTCGGCTTTACCCAGACACAAAAAACCTTTATCAGTAAGACCAAAATAGAAACGCGCCAAAGCTCGGATTTGAGCATCTATATTTAAATAAATCAGCACGTTGCGACATACCAATAAATCAATTTTAGACATCGGTGCGTCTTTAATTAGATTGTGCTGGCTAAAGATAATATTTTGCTTGAGATGTCTGTGAAAGATGTAGCAATTATCAACTGGGTTGAAGTAATTATTCAGCCGAGTTGGAGTAATATTAGCAACAGTATTGACGTTGTATACACCCTTACGAGCTTGCTGGAGTACGTCATTATCTATATCGGTGGCAAAAATTTTGACCCGTGCTAGGAACTCCTCTATTCCTAACGCTTCGGCGAGGATTATAGCTAAAGTGTAAATTTCCTCTCCAGAGGCACAGCCAGCACTCCAGATTCGGATAGGCTCAGTTTCAGACTTGCTAGCAATAATAGGAGGAATAATTTGAGTAGCTATATAATTCCAAACTTGAGTATCTCTAAAAAAGCTAGTAACGTTAATTTCAATTAAGCTGAATAAGTGATTAAATTCTCCTGGATTTTCTTTCAAGTAATCGCCATAATTGTTGTAACCAAAAATTGGCAACATTTGCATCCGTTTTTCAATGCGGCGCATTAAACTAGGACGTTTATAGCTAGTGAAGTCAAAACTGTGGCTATGCCAGAGTTGAATCAGCAAAGCTTCAAAAGCAGTGTCTTGATTTAAGTTATGAATATTAATTCCTCTTGAATAAGTAACTGCTTTTATGTTAAAAGCGAAGTATTTATTAATTGTACTGTTATTTCAAGAACAGATTGCAGCTACAAGCATTGCTCTAGGAAAAATGCTAGTTGAGCAGTCATAAATAAATCTGTAAAAATATGCTTACAAATATCTTTATACAGCAAACTTGGGGCGATATTGGTTCCAAGGTTTAGCAGCTTCTAACTGTGCTGCGAGGCTAATTATAGTAGTTTCGGCGGCGGGATGACCAATTAACTGAATGCCTATTGGTAGTCCTATTGAATCAAAACCTGCGGGCAGTGCGATCGCACATTGTCCAGTAGCATTAAAGGGCGGACAAGGTGCAACCCAATTAATAATTTTCTCAAAAGTCTCTTGGGGGCTAAGATTTGCCCACTCGCCAACTCTAATCGTTGGGTGCATATAAGTAGGTAAAACTAATACATCTATCGTGTCAAAAAATGCCACAATTTTTCGAGCGATTACTTGCATTTGAGACACCGCCCGTAAGTAATCCCCCGCCGACCCGGTTTGCTCGTAAAGCCATTGATTCATCGGTTGCAGCACTTCTTTAGGAATGCCCGAATAAGCAACCCCAGCTTGCCATACGGCAGTAAAAGGTTCTGTCAAACCCGTAAAATCGGGACAACTTGCTTCTACACTATGACCTAACTCTGCTAACACCTTAACGGTATCTAAAACCGCTTGGCTGCATTGATTTTCTGCTTCGCCCAAAGGTGGAATGCTGGTAGAAAAGGCAATTTTTAAAGGTTTTGGGGTTCTACTTGCAGCGCTCAAAAACGATGTTTCTGGTGCTGGTAGCCAATAAGGATCGCCCGTTACATAACCCGCCATCACATCAAGCATAGCTGCCGCATCCGCAACATTTCGCGCCAACGCACCAATAGCAGGAATACCACTAAGGCGATCGCCTACAGGTGCGTAAGATACTCTTCCTCTTGAGGGTTTAATCCCCACCAATCCACAACAAAAAGCTGGCCCGCGTACCGAACCACCACCATCAGAACCTTGCGCCACCGCACACAAACCCGCCGCCACCGCCGCCGCACTACCACCGCTAGAACCTCCGGCGGTATAGTCCAAATTCCAAGGATTGCGCGTGGGGGGAAAGCCTAATGGTTCGGTGTAAGGAAAGGAACCCAGTTCAGATGTAGCGGTTTTACCTAAAATAATAAATCCAGCTTGTTTAAGACGGGTAACGACACCATCATCGTAGGTTGCTATATTTTCCATTAAAGCCGGAGAACCGTAGGTACAGCGAACCCCAGCAACGCTATTGAGGTCTTTAATCGCTATGGGTACGCCAAAAAAAGGCGGAAGTTGGGCGCGACTATTAGCTAATACTTCAGTTTTAGCTCTAGCATCGGCGATCGCACTTTCTGCCATTACCGTAAAATAACTACCAAGCTGGCTATCTAACTGCTCAATGCGTTGTAGATAAAGTTCTACTAATTCTAAGGGCGATAGTTGGCGACTACTAATTAATTGCGCTTGAGTAAGGGCGGAACTAAAGGCTAAATCAGTTTGATTCATTGGTATTTTTCAATTGCGAGTGCCAGTTTTAAAGCACTAATTGTAGTGCTTAGTGGGTTAATTGGCGATCGCTTCGAGCTTTGCTACACAACTTTTCTGGATAAAATCCCCGTACAGAGTGGATATATAGAAAAGTTCTATGTAATCTCCAAATAGGAATGTTAAGCAGAATTTTTCTATATATTATGCTTAAAAATGGCTGTGACGCTGGTACATTATTACTAAGTAAAAGATTATACAGAAAATTTTAGTTGAACAAATAGTTATACTAATACTGAAAAGTCCGTTAAGATTGTCTGTTTGTAAACGAGATTAGTAAGCAAAGATGGTTGGCTGCGTTGGTAACTCTAGAGAAGTTATCGGCGATCGCATATCTAAAAATACAAGTATTAAGTTGAGAAAAAAGGCAGAAGTGCGGTCGCGTTTACCTACACTTAAAATGAGATCGAGCTTGCCAACTAATTTCAGTCAAAATTTCTCCAGCAGCCTAAAGTATTAATTCACAATAGTTATAGTGACTAACGGCAATAACAAAAAATACTCTGATTATGAATAAAGATATGCAACGGGAATTTGCCAACTCGGAGGAACTAATTGCTTACCTCCAAGCGCAATTTCCCCAAGCTACCCAACGAGACGATTGCATTAGTCAAACTATCGGTGGACGCAAAGCCGCCCAAGTATTACTAGAACAGGTAAACCCTGCCCAATACGCTAGTTCGCGCAATTTTTTAACTGGTGCGGTGACTAGGTTATCGCCTTATATTCGTTACGGGGTTTTGAGCCTAGCAGAAATTCGCGATCGCATTCTCAAACAGGTACAGCAAAAAGAAGAAGCTACTAAGCTAATAAACGAATTAGGCTGGCGCGATTATTGGCAACGGCTTTACGCCCAGCTTGGTGATGGTATTTGGCAAGATCGAGACTTTTATAAAACTGGTTATACACCCGAAAACTATGCTGAAGTATTGCCCGATGACATTACAAATGGCACAACTAAGCTCTTTTGCATTGATAGTTTTAGCTACCAGTTGCGCGAAACTGGTTATTTGCACAATCATGCCCGATTGTGGCTGGCAGCTTATATAGTGCATTGGCGTTCTATTCGCTGGCAAGCTGGCGCTCTCTGGTTTTTACAACATTTGTTAGATGGCGATCCTGCTAGTAATAATCTGTCTTGGCAATGGGTGGCGAGTACCTTTAGCCAAAAACCATATTTTTTCAACCGCGAAAACTTAGAACGCCATACTGAAGGAGTTTATTGCCGTCAATGTCCTTTGTACGGTAGCTGCGACTTTGAGGGCAGCTATGAAGAACTACAAATTCAATTATTTCCTCAAGGAGAGTTTTATCAACTTCCTCCCCAAAAACACCGCTCCAAAAATTCACAACGCCGGGGGTCTTAAAATTATGAAACCAATAGTTTGGGTGCATGGCGACTGTTTGAGTCCTGCCAATCCTGCCCTAAAAATGTATCCCGATGCTCCGGCAATTTGGGTGTGGGATGATGAATTAATCGACGAATGGCAGCTAAGTCTCAAACGGATAAAATTCATTTACGAATGCTTATTAGAGCTACCTTTAGTGATTCGACGCGGCGATGTGGCAACCGAAGTAGTTGCTTTTGCTCAAGAATGCGATCGCCATGCTATTGTCACCACAAATAGCCCTAGTCCTCGATTTAAAGACCTTTGCCAAAAAATTGAGTCTCATCTCCCTATAACCGTGCTACCAGTAGAACCACTTTTTGAGCATGAGGGCTATATCAACCTCAAAAGCTTTTCTCGTTACTGGAAAGTTGCCCAACGTTATTTGTAGGCTCTACTTTTTCTTTAAGCATTAGCTACAGAGTAATTACTGTAGCTAATGTTTATTAATAAGATTTCTCCTCTAGTGTCTGAGTCAACCAATCAATAATCAACGGGTTTACTTTGTCTGGTGCTTCATCGTGGGGACAATGACCAGCATTAGCAATAGGTTTCACTTGCACGGGTTGACCAGTGGCGCTCAAGTCTTGAAATATCTTTGCGCCATTAATCGGTGTCCAAGGGTCAGCTTCTCCCCAAATTACTAATAATGGACATTTAACTAATGGCAATAATTGTGCTGGGGTTGGGCCTGGAGGTGCCGTTAAAATTGAAACAAAAACCTGCTGCGCTCCTTCGTCGCAAGATGGTTGATAGAGCAAGTCTACAAGCTCATCAGTAACGGCAGTGCGATCGCGGTACACTTGCATCAAACTCCGCCTAATCTGTGACTTTTGCCGCACTCTATTAAACAAAACTTTGCCAGTAATCTTAGAGCGAATCAATTGATTAAATGCGCCCATTACTAGCCTCAAAGGTGGATTTAGTTCGTGGGGACGGTGGCTAAGTCCTCCCGCACAATTAATCAAAACTCCCCCTGCCGCAATTTCTGGATGATTGGCAATAACCATCAAACTCAACAACCCACCAATAGAATTTCCGACAAATACCGCCCGTTGCTGAATATGCGCCGTCCAAAAATCTTTAACTAATTCTTCCCACAATTCCATTGTGTAGTTTAAGGGTGGCTTATCAGAACTGCCAAAGCCCAACAAATCTAGAGCATATACTCTATACCCAGCCGATGCTAATACCGGAATATTTTTGCGCCAGTGTCCGATAGAAGCCCCAAACCCATGAATTAGCACTAGCGGTTTGCCTGTACCCATGACTGTATAGCCAATTTTGTAGCCTTTCCAGTCCCAAGTTAGCTTGTCAAAAAAGCTGCCAATTACCTGTTGCTCAGTTATCACGATAAACTTTATTAATATTTGTAACTACTTAAATTGTAGATTAAAGTCCCAAATCTACTGCTACGCGATGAGCGCAGGCAAAACCAGAAAAAGCCACAGCATTTAACCCTTGTCCGGGAAACGTACTATCACCTACGCAATAAAGCCCAGGTATCGACGTGCGGTTAAACGGCATCCCCAATAATCCCATCAACTTTCGTCGTGGTATAGGGCCATAACTACCATCTTGTCGATTTAGAAACCGTCGGTGAGTGCGAGGCGTGCCAATTTCCATGTAGTCTAAAGCCTCATCTAAACCGGGAAAAATCTGCTCCAAACGCTTAATTAATTTCCCCGCCGCCGCTTCTTTCTTTTGTTGATACTCGCACTGATTCAGCCCTTGCCAATCTTCTACCGAGTTTGGCGTAAAAGTGTGAATAATATGATAACCCGCCGGGGCTAAATCGGGATCTAGTAAGGTAGGAATCGAAACAAAAATAGTTTCTTCCATTTTGTCCCAGTCTTCTACCAAAATATGATGACATTCTGTCCCTACAGGTAATAGTTGCGCCTCTACGCCCAAATGCAGATTTAAAAAACTTGGCGATTTTTCATAGCGCTGTTGCCATTTTTTCTCGGAGGCTGGCATTTCCTCTTTTGGTAGCAACTTCTCGAAGGTATCCCAGCGCGTCGCATTAGAAATAATTCTTTTTGCCCTGTAAACCTCCCCCGAAGCTAGCTTTACGCCGACAGCGCGATTATTTTCGGTAATAATCTTTTTAACTCTAGCTTGATACTGAATCTCTCCCCCAGCTTTTTCTAGTCCATCTACTAATTTTTGGGCAATTTGACCGACACCGCCCTTGGGATAATTAATTCCGCCGTAATGACGGTCAGAAAACACCATCCCCGCATTAATCATTGGTGTCAAGTCGGCGGGGACTACCGACCAGATGTAGCACTCTATATCAATGAATTTCAATAACAACGGGTCTTTAATATACTTTCGCGCTATATCGCCCGCATTTTGGGGCAAATACTTAACCAAACCCAAACAAGCTAAAGGATGCTGAAAAAATACTCTTGTTAAATATCTCGGTTCTTCTAAAGAAAGTAAATCCATCCGATTGAGACAGTTAAAAACTTTCCAGCACTCATCGTAAAATTGGCGGATACCTTGCTGTTCGTGCGGAAAATAAGCTGTCAGTTCTTGCAAAAATTTCTCATAATCGCGGTGAACTTTTACTTTTAAATCGTTGGGTAAATGATAGTGAATTTGTACGGGGTCGGGTATTGTTTCTAAACTCACATTTACCGCTTCTAACGCTCTAGTTAGCAGGTTTGTAGTGCCTTGAGTGCCAAAACCAAAAATCATCGACGCGCCAACATCAAAACGGTAGCCCTGGCGCTCAAAATACCCCGCACTTCCTCCAGGAATTAAATAGCTTTCTAAAACTAGCACTTTAGCGCCCTTAGCCGCCAACTGAGTAGCCGCCACTAAGCCGCCAATACCAGAACCGATGGCGATCGCATCGTATAAAGTTTGGGTACTAGGCATAAAATTAATTTTTTAAAAAATATCACTCGCACTTGCTGGATATAAAGTTTAACGCTTTTTACCTCCTAACACCATGGCAAAAAAAAACAGGATGGGTCTGCTAACTTGAGCCGACCTATCCCATCTGCCGATCCTTAAAGAGAGGAGAACACTGAAAATCACTATAAACCTGACTGAGAATTAATGTCAATAGTTAATGCAAATAATTTTCAACAAGCGGCGATAACCATGAGAGTAAAACTGACTTTTTTCCCAGATTGGTACTAAGAATATTATGATGAGTCAGACTTTAAAGAAGCCCCACCCTTAACTATGACACTGCAACTGCGTGTTTACGTTCCACCCCATCCTTTAATCAAACACTGGTTAGCAGTTGCCCGCGATGAAGCTACGCCATCAGGATTGTTTAGAAGTGCAATGACCGAGTTAGGGCGCTGGCTGACTTACGAAGCAGTCCGCGATTGGTTGCCAACCGAAGAAACCATCGTACAAACACCCCTAGCACCTTGTCCGGCAACAACCATTGATTTTACAATTCCGATTGCCATAGTACCAATTTTGCGAGCCGGATTATCCTTGCTAGAAGGAGCGCAAACATTGTTGCCTTTAGCATCAATTTATCATCTAGGGTTAGTGCGGGATGAGGAGACGCTTGCGCCTACTTGCTATCTCAACAAATTACCCACTCAGTTTGCACCCGAAACTAGAGTTTTGATTCCTGAGCCAATGTTAGCGACGGGCGGCTCAATTATGGCAGCAATGGCAGAAATAACTGCTAGAGGTGTAGATCCAGCTTTGGTGCGAATTATCTCAGTGGTAGCCGCTCCCCCAGCCTTGCAAAAACTCAGTGTTGCTTATCCAAGTTTAATTATTTACACGGCAACTATTGATGAAGGATTAAATAATCAAGGGTATATTGTGCCAGGATTAGGAGATGCGGGCGATCGCACTTTTGGCACGTAATCAACTAGGGAACAAATGCGTGTTAGCGTCTCCCATCTGGAAAAAAGCATCGATTAATTCGGCAATACCTTTACGATAGTACATTCCGGCGACAGTAGCGATCGCCGGGCGTTGCAATACCTCACACTGGTAATCTTGCAGTGAACGAGTACGAGGGCTTGAGATTGTGCCATTGACTACTTTAAAATTCTTAGCATTGTAGTTTCTAGGAATTACATATTGACAAGAAACTCTTAAACTGAGTGATGTGTATAAAAATTTTGGCATAAGTCCTATCACCATAAGTAAGTTTTGAGAAAAAATCAAGCAGGAAAGCACAATCTTATTCTTATAAGCCTTTTTAGATTTTGGGCAGGTTTTATCTTCCCTAGAACAACAAAAGAGGGATAGTTAGAATTAAAATTATTATCAACACTTCAACTCAGCTTGAGGAGTATCGACAGTTCTGTATTGAGATAGTAATCTTTGAAGGCGTAAGTATATGAATCAGGGCGATGGATTTACAGGTGGCTTTATAGCTGGGAGTGTAGTCGGCGGCGTAGTCGGTGGTGTAATCGGCGCTTTGCTTGCTTCTAGAGTGCTTAACGAAGCTGCCACCGATATCGAACCAAGGCGGAAAACCAGCCTTGCTGACAATAATAATTCCAGACCCAAACGCCGTCCGCTTAAAGCTTCTTCCGAACAAACAATTGAACTAGCGCGTCGCTCTTTAGAAGACAAAATTGCTCAACTCAACGAAACCATTGACGAAGTTCGTTTGAACTTGGGAAATGTAAATGGCAATCCACTACCAGCCAATTTAGAGCAGACATCTTTAGGAGAATAATTGCGCTAATTGTAACTTCAAAACCTCATTTATCTAGCTATCGCCCGAGCAAAAATCCTCAGAAATCGGCTAGATTAAAATCAAACCTGTATCGCTGTTAAAACTTACCAATCGCTGAATTAACTTATGTCTTCAATCGCGTTGCTCACAAATACGCTATCTACTTTTCTCCAAATCTACACTATCCTATTATTTGTCCGCATCTTGTTAACTTGGTTCCCCAATATTAGCTTTTACGACCAACCTTTTGCGACTTTAGCCCAACTCACCGACCCCTATCTCAATTTGTTTCGGTCGATTATCCCACCCTTGGGCGGCATGGATTTCTCGCCCATGTTAGCAATTATTGTTCTTCAACTGTTAGGTAGCTTGGTTGCAGGCATTCCCGCTTTTGTTTAAAAATAACTAATCTTTGCACAAAACCCGCAACAGGCGGGTTTTATTTTGTAGGTAATGGCTAATTAAATCGTTACAAATTCCTACCTTCTTACTTGACCGCTAAAACCCGCCGCCTTGAACTGCTTGAGTTGCAAGGGTAAAGGCTGATTTGCTGGTACAGAAATTCTCATATTAAATTCACTTACACCCGCAGGTATTTCGGCAATGGAACCAAGTCTAGTCCGGTTTTGCATCACCGAGTCATTATTTGCGTCGTAAATGCGTCCAAATACATCCGCGTCATAAACGGCTTTGCCCGAAGTATTTTCAGCTTTGCCCGTCACAATAAAACAATTAGCAGCGTTGGTTGCGCCGCTAGTAACGGCTCCAGCAGCGAGTTCTGGCGGACACTCTTTGTAGCCAACATTGGATAATTTAATTTGAGTTAGCGCACTAGCTGAGGGAGTATGTACCAATGAAATTATCCCCACTAGCATAGTTAAGGCGACAACAAATAGCGATCGCAAACGCATATACTGCACCACGTAGAAGGCCACCTTTTCAGCTTACCATGCGATCGCCCCAGGAAAAAATACCTTACTTTATGGGGAATCAGTAGTTATGGAAGTTTTGTCATAATTAAAAAATTAAGAAAAAGTGCGATCGTGCACGTTAGCTATGACACTAGCCGATCTTGAAGCCGCTTTAATAGCTGCTTTTAGCCGTTGCGACAACAGTTTTTGCCCTTTGAGCGAGGAGCAAAAACAAATTATGTTGCAAGTAGCGCAGGAGTTGATAGAGCAAAAATCACTAACTGAAAATAAGTCAAATAATCCTTTAGACGAACTTTCCCCAGAGCAACGTCAAAGTTTTTGGCAATACATTCAGGTTCAAGAGCAACAAAATCGCTCTTGGAAGGCGCAGCTACTCAACGATTGGCTGCAAGCGCGGGATTCGGGAGAAATGCAGTTTATTCGCAAATCTTACGGTTTTGCTTGGCTCAACCGCATTAAGCCCGGACACATTGCAAAATATGCCGAAGAAGTCTTAAAACTAAAAATAGGTGATCGCCTTGAAGTATCAAACGCTTTATGGGAATGGGTGCAAGAAACTGGCCCTTGTAGCCGCGAGTGGTTTGCCTGTACAGTAGTTGAGGTAGATGAAACCAGTTGTGTAATTCGTTTTAGTAACGGCTCAGAGTACCAAATTCAAGGAGTTTATAGCTGGAACCGTTACAACTGGCGCTGGGGAGAATAATTACTGCTAACCGATGCCCAGCCGCCCCGCCAAAGCTGGAGTTAGCGGCAAAAGGACACAAATCATTATTAGCAAAGCCAGCAATCCTAAAGCGGCTCTAGCATCGTCTGGTTCGGTGATTTCGTTGAGACTGGGACGCTCTAATTCGCGTTGTAAAAATAAAATTGCGATCGCCCAATACATTGCTACAGGGTTTGCTAGAGATGCCACAGCTAAGATAATTAGAGTTGCAATGGTAGCTCGTCCGGCAGTTTTGCGTCCATAAATTGCCTGGACAATTCGCCCTCCGTCTAATATCCCCGCAGGCATCAAATTTAGGGCTGTAATTACTAAACCCAACCAGCCAATCACCGTCAACGGATTTACGTCAACTAAGCTATTGTGGAGGTCAGCGCCGATGATTACCCTAGCTAAAGTTCCAACTAAAATCGAGCCTTGAAAAAACTCTGTAGGAATTTGAAACAAACTACCTGGATGAGATAGCAATAAACCAATAATTAGCAACAATAGAGAAATCAAGCCTCCGGCTGCCGGGCCAGCAAAAGCAATATCAAACAATGCTTGGCGATGGGGAACCAAAGATGCAAACCGAGTAATTGCCCCAAAAGAACCTAGTTGCAGTGTTGGTAAGAAAAAAGGCGGACTTAATTTAACTTGGTAACGCCGCGCCAACAAGTAATGAGCAAGTTCGTGGGACGCTAAAACAACAATAATACCAATTCCGATGGGTAAAACTTCTAGAAAGCGCTCTAAGTGAGTAAAAAAATCAAAGCCTAGTAATATCCCCGCCGTCTCAAAAATTGTAGCAATTGTCGCAACAATTAAACCCACTGCTAAGATATATTGACTTACCGTCACTTGTTGCACGTCCGCACGGCTGGGAAGAATAATTACTACGGGTCTGGAGTCTACATTTTCTACCAAAAATAGCCGATAGTGATCGCTTAATTTCTCTTGTAAATTTGCAGTCAACTTTTTATGTACGGTTTCTGGCTCTCCACGCAAGTTTCCTTTAACAATTACTCCTTCTTGATAAGGAATTATTTCTACAGCAAAATAAGTATCAATACTAAAAATTCCTCTAATTGCTACCATGTCTTCCGAGGGAATCGGCACTACCGTTTGCTGTGGCGTTTGTTCTAGCTTGCTGGCTGCGATCGTTTCAACGGTAGGAGTTGGCGGCGTAAGGTTAGGCTTTGTTTGTTGGGTTTGGATTCTCAGCCGATTGTTAATTAATATATAAGCCGCCGTTGAAGCTACAACTAAAAATAGAATACCCACAAGATTTATATATATTCCGGCGGCGAATAAGCCAAAAAATAACAACCAAGGTGCAATTAAGACTACCGACTGCAACCAAGTTAAAATACCTAACTTGCCTAAAGATTTAGCTCGATAAAATCTCCAGCCCAATATAGCGCAAGCTGCTAACACAACTAAGGCGATCGTAGAAGTTTCTGATGCGGTGTACATTTTTAAATAAAACTACTTTTTGCTATAGCCTATAAGTCTACCGTAACCTAGTAGGCTATCCAAAAAATTCCTATCAGTGTCTTTACCATTGAGCATGGGTTGCTAACAAGTCCTCAACAGCTTTGCTATCTAAAGCTTTAGAGAAAAAATAACCCTGTCCGTACTTGCATTTGAGCGCTTTAAGTTTTGCTAGTTGCTCTTTAGTTCCACCCCTTCAGCTACTACCTCTATATTCATGTTTTCGGCTATAACGAAGATAGTTTGGATAATCTCAATTTTAGAATTGTCGCCGTCATCTTCTTCGCTACCAGCAATTCTCATTATGACTTTGGACTATTCAAGCAGATGAAAACGGAGTAAGGTAAAAGAGTCTCAACCTAGCTAAGGGAGTCGAAGATGTTGACCCCGAAGTGCAAGTTCGAGAGTCTGATAGGGTTCTTTCGTAACGTGCTGCAAAAGTTACCAGACAAGCGAACAGGCAAGAATACGCGCTATGGAATGTAAGACGCAGCTTTAAGTGCGTAAAGCTTTGTTTTTTACTCAAACTCCATCGTTTTTGTCGTATCAACGGACAATGGCAGCTACCAAGGGACGCAGCAATGCCCAGAGCAAGTTTTAGGTGCATCAGATACCGTGCGACAACCAGATCCGCGACCTGCTAGATGGGGTAAAACCGCAGTGTAT
>JAESGR010000317.1_pt1 | contig 51001 bp, 49 predicted proteins | sample 9269771 | NCBI WGS metagenome assembly JAESGR01 (sample SAMN15739572, study PRJNA653492) | algae metagenome | isolation source: Chroococcus sp. CMT-3BRIN-NPC107 and co-occurring heterotrophs from well... | place: USA: Clark Mountains Wilderness, California | collected 2010-04-18 | reverse complement strand
GGTCGTCAAAAAGCGGGTTTCTAAGTTTCCTTCAAAAAAACCTTTCCATCAAGGAACTGGAAACCGAACCTCACTTTCTACTTTTCGCATCCTCAGTACCGCCTAAACCTTAACTGAACCGTATTGACCCCAGAGTATCAACAGCGAGATGCCGTTTGATGCCGTTGGTACATTTGTAATGACAAAACCCTTTGGAATCGACACTGGCATTGCACGTATTTTTTACCGCTTGTGAATCGATGATCAGCAACCGCGTCCACTTTGGTTTTTTTTAAACTTGTTGACGGACCTCGGAATGTAAAGTCGTCATTATCTGTTTGATAACTCCCTCCGCCCGCCACTGCAAGGAATGCCAGAAGACTGTTGAGTAGGGAGGCAGGTCTTTAGGCAGATCACACCAATTACAGCCGTTTTTCAGTTGATAGAAGATGCCATCAAGAATCTCTCTTTTTGTCCACAGAGGCGGTTTGGTTTTCTTCTTTTGGGGCAGTAATGGCTCTATAAAATCCCACTCTTTGTCGCTTAAGCTACTGGAATATGGCATTTATTTTTGATCTTAGCGCGTCGTCAAAGATCCCAAATGGGTTCTATAAAGAAGGGATATCAATTTTGAGTGCTTTTCATTCTTTGCAAAACCAACAAATTGACCAAATATTACAATCTTACTCAATGGAGCATCTCACTTTTATAATGAGTACAAATACTCAAATGCAAAATTAAGCTTTTTCAGGTATCAGTCGGAAATAAATCTGGCTTTGGAATCCCAATTTGAAAACCCTATTCTTGCCAAAAGCACTGATATGTAAGATTTACTATAATAAGTATTTATACTTATTACAAAAGTGAGATGCTCCTAGATACCTGTTTAACTTTTTAGCTTAATGTGTTTCTTTGTCCTAGAAAATTTTGGCTAACCCAGTTATAAAACAGACTGGGAAGAGAATTAGCATTCTGGAGCAGCATGACGGCATCTAAAACTAACAGACTAAGGACTTTACCACCTGTATCGCGCTGGGAATTAATTGACGCAATTTCTAAGTTGCACGTTATTAACGACTGCCCTAACCAATTAGGAATAGCTGTCAATAATTCGTCAAACCGTTGTTGCAACCAATTGACAAAAGGAGTCCAAAACAATTGTCAGTGCAGCGTTTGCACCTCTGAGCGCGACTTGACGAAATGTATAAAACGTCAAGTCATAGATCATAATAAGGAGTAGGCAACAAATACAAAAATTAGCTATGAAAATTGGGGGCAATGGACGCGCCAAAATTCTTACTTCTGCCGAACTCAACCGTCTGTTTGAGCGCGGATTAGTTACTCCTAGAGATAAACTATTGTTTGCGATCACTTACTATTGTGCCTGCCGCATCAGCGAAGCCTTAGCCCTAACCACGCATGACTTGGCAGGAGGTACGGTAACGTTGCGTAAGTCAACAACAAAAGGTAAAGTCGCTACTCGTACCCTGCCTATGCACCCGAAGCTGGATAGGTATTTAGAAATTTACAATCCGCAACCTGCTCTATTATTCCCAGGACGCAATGGGGATAAGCCACTGACGAGGGCAAGTGCGGATCTAATTCTTACTTCTGCCTGCAAACGAATCAGAATTAGGGGGGCTTCCACTCATTCCTTTCGCCGTACAGCACTAACAAATATGAGTAATGCCAACGTGCCAATTCGAGTGATTCAGCAAATATCAGGACATCAATCCTTGACTGCTCTCCAGCGCTACCTTGATGTCAATCCAGAGCAAGTAAGGAATGCGATTGCATTACTAATTTAAGAGGGTTTTAATTTTAGATGTTTTCGGCAAAGTTCGCAAACGCGAGTGAGAAGGCGCAAGCCAGTAGTTATCGGAAATTTCTGGCAAGCGGGATTTCAACAAGTACGAGCCTAAGAGATAATCAATCGCATTTTCATCACTGCTGATACCAGAAAAAGCTTTGATTTGGTCAAAAGCAAGCAAAAAAGTCTCCTCACGTTTGCGGTTAATCGCTTGGTACTCAATTTGGGTAGAGGCAGGCATTGCTGGGGAGGTAGCGTAATAATTCCACAGCAGGCAGCATTCATGTAAAGAGAGATTGGCAGGTTGTAGCAACAGAGAGGCGCGGTAATATAGTTCAGAACGGCGGAGCATATAGGGATGAACAGGAATTGGTAAGCCAGCTACAATGCCAGCTTGATAGACAATATGGTGTAAGGAGCGATCGCTTAGGCGTTGTTTTCTCTCGCTCTCTAGTATCCAATCAGTTTTGCTTTGGTGTATTAATTCCTGCAAAATCTCAATTTCCGCAGGACACAAAGGTTGCTGGTTAACTACAACTTGGGGCTGGATGCAGAGTGACTTGGAGCGATTACGAACAATGAGCAGAGTACGGGCAGTGAAATTGAGGTCGCACCAGCGCAGCCAGCAGATTTCCGATGGTTGCAGCGCTTGGCAGAACAGCAGCATGACTAGAGCTTGGTTGCGGATAGGGGAGCGGGTTTGCCTAGTAGCGGTAATCAGGGCATCGACTTCGTGGAGGTAAAGAAACTCACGTTCGCGGCGCTCTGGATAGGGGAGTTTACGTGGGGGAGGCATGGGCATAGAGCAACCAGTCCTTTTAGCTAGTGAAAGTATAATAAAAGCTCAGTCCAGGTTTAGCGCCACTATCTGTCAAATCAGGTATTGAGAAGAGCAAATCTTTCGTTTCATGCATGAAACTAATATTAGTCTCTGTGGATACAAAATTAAGATTTATATGTAGTTATACTACCCCCAGAAATCTTTCTACTGTGTACGATACAGAATTTTTAATGGACAATCCTAAAGAATCTTAGAGGAGTATAGGTTTTAAAAATGTGAACAAAAATTTGAGTAGTAAAAGTAGACCGTTACATTTTAATAGGCGCAACTTATTGATGTTGATTAGTAGCGGTTTAGCATTAGCGAGTACTGCTAATGCTGCTAATTCTTTGCCATCTCCTGTATTTATTACTACTAAAGATATTAATAGTTCTGTTCCTTTCGTAATTACAAAACCAGGTCAATACATTCTAGCAGAAAATATAAACTGGAATGCTCCAAACCCTAATGCTAAAGCAATTACCATCGCTAGTGACAATGTAACTTTTGATTTTGGGGGTTGGACGTTGCAGCAAAGTAATAAACCTATTCCAATCTCTGAACCTGACTCAAGTAAAAGAGTTTGCCGTGGTGAAACGATCTCTGGAAATGCGGGCGTTTGGGTAGAGGGACAAAAAGGAATTATTATCAAAAACGGCAAAGTGCTAAATATTCAGGGAGTGGGGATTGTTGCCAAGGACTGTCATCATACCGAGCTACTCAATTTAACTGTAAGGAACTGTGGTAATCAAGGGGTCGTTGATACGAGTTTTTTGTGTCGTAACGGCGGAATCTTTGTGATGGGAACGAAGGACAAAAACAATAAAATTAATTTCTCGTCGAATATCCGAATAGTTAACTGTATCTGCACGAATAATTCTAGTCAATTAGATTTCGTAGTTACTCTAGGGGCGCTGGCTTTATTCTGTGACAACTTACAAGTCAAAGGTTGCGTATTCAACAACACGGCGAACACTAGCTCGAAACCAAGCGGCGTACAGTTTAATGTTGTAGGGATTGACTTTGTTATTTGCCGCAACGTTCTTATAGAAGACTGTGAAGCGCATGATAATACGTCTGGTGGTGAACCTGCGGGTTTCTTTGCTTGGGGAGAAAACTATAAATTTGTCCGATGTCGAGCTAATAGAAATTATACGCTGACTGGAAATAGAGCTTGCGGTTTTAATATTTCAACTACAAACAATTTAGAAATGATCGACTGCGAAGCGGATGGCAACTATAATGCTAATCCAAATGCCGCTAACGATGATGTTAGGGACTTTTCGGCAACAGGATATCGCATCGGTAGGGCGGTATATCGAGGGTTGATTGAAAATTGCCGTGCAATTGGTAACTATAGCGTAGGTATAAATGCCCCAGCCGCAGGTTTCTTCCTTAATTCAGCTAGTCAAATAGTATTGAAAGATTGCGTAGCAATTGGCAACAGAAACGCAAGTGGTACTGAAGATAACAATGGACTAGCTGCTGGTTTCCTTGCTTCGACTACCCTTCCCTCTCCGAAGGGTGGTTTTGTTGGCGGAGAGGATAACTCCTTTATTAACTGTGTTGCTGACAGCAACACAGTAGATCGGGTTCCGTTATTTGTGCAGTCGCCAGCGCCACCAGTAGATAGTGGGCTACTAGCTGGCAATCCGCAGAAGGGAGCAGGATTTTTGCTGCTCGACCAAAATAGCCCTAGAATTATTGACTGTAAAACCATAAATAACAAAGGCAAAGGTATATGGTTAAGGAATACAAAAAATGCCTTGATAGAAAAGAACTTAGTTATAGATAACAATCTATACGGTATCCACGATCAGTCCCCTAGTGGCTTAAATACCTATGTGAGCAATGAAGCACGTTTAAATGGGTCTAGCCATGCAGATAACTATATCGGTTTACCACCTGAAACGCCTATACGCAAGTGGACTTTGAACAGTAGTATGAAAACAAGTCCTATTGGAAGACTGGATAATACCAGCATTAATAATAAATAGATTTAAAACTGGGAGTGCTTATACTAGGCTAATTACTTTGCCCTTGCTGTTTAACTCGTCTGATTGATGAGTGAGCGTTTGATAATACAGTCCTAATTGCAGCGTTCTCTACAAATTGGTGTAAAAATCCTTGGATTTTTGCTTACAAATCTATCTGGAGAAATTGCTCAAGCCTGCCCATGTCGTCCAATTCATACAGGTCATCACAACCACCAATAGATCGCTCGTTGACAAAAATTTGCGGTACAGAATATCGACCATTAGCGCGTTCTGCCATAACAGAGCGTGCTATCTTATCTCCATCAATACTGTATTCAATAAACTCAACGCCTTTTTCTTTTAACAAAGCCTTGGCTTGATGGCAGTAAGAACAAGTTTTGCTCGTATAAATTTCAACTTTCGCAGTCATAAGTCCTTACTTAATTATTGTGTAGAGTCAGTTTCAATACTTGCATGCAGCAAAATTGCTGCATTATGGGCTACTAGGCGTTATTAAATACGATCGCATTTAGTAACTTATTTTTAATCTTGACGCAATTAATTAAGCTGTTTCCTCTAAATATTTGTGAGCAAAAGTTACAGCCATTGCACCTTCTCCGACGGCTGAAGCTACTCGCTTTACAGAACCATGCCGCACGTCACCCGCCGCAAAAGAACCAGGGACACTTGTTTCTAAGAAAAAAGGATCGCGATTTAGCATCCAACACTCTGGCGGACGACCATCTTTAAGTAAATCTGAGCCAGTAACTAAATAACCAGAGAGATCGCGGATAATGTTAGTATCTTTTGCCCATTCAGTATTTGGCGCACCACCAATGCAAACAAATAATCGTCCTGTATTGATTTGTTGTACTCCTCCATCACTAAAATTCGTAACTTCAATTTGGCGCAACGATGTATCGCCACTTAGCTTAGTAACTTGTGATTGAAACATCACCTCGATATTGCTAGTGTTTGTAATGCGGTTAATTAAATAATGCGATAAGGTCGCGGCTAAATTATTGCCGCGAACTAAAATTGTTACTTTGCGCGCATAGCGAGAGAAATACATAGCGGCTTGACCTGCGGAATTACCGCCACCGACAACAAAAACGTGTTCATCTTGACACATTGGTGCTTCGCTTGCCCCTGCACCATAGAACAATCCCACTTTTAAAAATTGGTCTTCATTGGGCAGATTGAGTCGTCGGTATTCTACACCAGTAGCACAAATATTTGCTCGTGCAACCATTTTGCTGCCGTCTGCCATATCTGTATAGATGCGATTATTCTTAAATTCCGATTTCGTACCTTCACGCAATAATAGAAGCTCTATGCCAAACTTAACCGCTTGCTGCCGTGCGCGTTCGGCTAAATTAGCCCCGCTAATTCCTTCAGGAAAACCCATATAGTTCTCAATTAAGGAACTTGTACCAGCTTGTCCTCCTACAGCATGGCGCTCTACTAAGACTGTACGCAAACCTTCGGAAGCCGCATAAACCGCCGCGCTTAACCCTGCTGGTCCTGCACCATAAATTGATACGTCGTATTCTTTTAATTTTGGCTGTGTTACCCACCCTAAATGTTGAGCAATTTCGTGGATGGTGGGAGCAAATAACTTTGTTCCATTAGGCAATTCAACCACTGGTAATCGAACATTGTCTAGCGACGGTAATCCCAGTTCTCGATTACAATCAGCATCACAAGTAAGTGCAATCCAATCAAATTCAACTACCGTACGATTCAAAAAATCACGAATTTCATAGGCTTGTGCTGAATCTGGTTGACCGTAAAGCCGTACCTTGCTCTGATTTACTTGGGAAGAATCTAGATTTTCCATTATTTTTTTAATGTAGCTCCAGCCAAATTACTCATTTTTTCTCGTCAATAAAATCTATTCTGATAGATTGTAAAAGTGACTAATCTTGTGTTGAGCATTAATGTACTGATCCACAATAGATTATCAGCTATGTTTACAGAAATACATGAAGTCACATTAGCATCAGAATTCTAGAAAAAAAACGCTACGCTGACAGCTTATTTGGGTGCTTGCTGCTGCCAGTAAAGCTCAAATTGTGCTACTAAATCTTCTGGCGTTAAATTGAAAGTAGACAGCAGCCAATCAATTAGAATTAATGTTCGCTGATGCCTATCTCCTGGCACTCGATGAGACGGCGAACTAGGGTCAGAAAACCAGTGCTGGACAGTAGATTTAGACACACCACAAAGCAAGCCTAAAAGTTCATATTTTACAGATCCCCAGGTGATCTGGAAGTCTTGAGGATGCATTCTTCCCCATAACCAGTTCGAGAAAGCTTCAGCTTCGTCTTGATTCAAGTAACACCTCTAATGCTTCAATTGTTGAATTCATTTAGTGCCTCAATGTCCTTTTCAAAAGCCCAATCTTGCTTACAAAAGGAATAACTGGCACTATTTGACGCAAGTTCGATCAGGTAATGGTATCCCAAAGCTTTGCAGCTAGTTTGGTCGAACCACACATAGCCAACTATAGTGCCGCGATCGTGAGCTTCAACGGAAGCCCAAACTACTTCCTGATTAATAGAAAACTTAGGAGGATCTTGTAGAGTATCCAGTAAAAGTTTTTTCTGCATTTATGTTTATGTCCTGGTAGGCTGTTTGATGAATGAATCTGTTAATACTTGCAAGTGGTTGAGATAAAAACTGGCTAGTAGTTTTTTCGTTTTCGCCCCTAGTTATAGTGATGATTCGCCTTTTGGGCCGTTCCGTTTTAAACTTAATTAAAGTTTAACTTTCAGAATATCTCCTCACTGGGTGAAGAAAAATTTATGCCTGACATCGTAGATACTGCAATTAACGCGGGTACTTTCAATACTTTAGTAACAGCTATCACTGCTGCTGGTCTTGATACAGCACTGAAGGGCGAAGGACCATTCACTGTTTTTGCCCCAACTGATGAGGCTTTTTCAAAGCTGCCATCGGGAACGGTTGAGGCACTGTTAGAAGATGTGATTCAACTAAGAAAGGTATTAGAGTACCATGTTGTAACTGGCAAGGTAATGGCAGCCGATGTAGTAAAACTTGAATCCGCAAATACTACCGCAGGTTTAACGGTGAAAATTGATGCCTCTAATGGATCGTGCGTCAGGAAAGTGTGGAATAAACAGTAATATCTTGCCAAGTCCAAGGTGCTGAGGTTAAGTCTGCTCGTTGAGCGGCAGTAGTTCCTAAACGGGAATGTACCCAAATCCAGTTGAAGTAACTGATGACTAAACGCAAGGTAATTTTCGTTTGCTCCCACACCTTGGCAAATTTGTTTTGTCGTCGGTGCCACCGTCCGGTCTGTTGCCGCAAGATACCATTGGTTCGCTCCAATCTCTGTGTCAAGACTTTACTGATGTAGTGGTCAACTTGATCAGGCAGTACTCGCTCGTATCCTGACCAACCATCAGTGTGCCATTCTTTGCAGTTGGTCTTACCTTCAGTACTGGTGGCTAACTCCTGCGCTAAACAGTCAGTGTGCTTGCCGACACGACCTGTAAGAATTAACCCGCTTAACTTAGCTAAACTTAGGGCGACGAGGCAGTCTCCAGCTTCGAGTTCATCAGGCAAGCAATGCTTTTGTTTTTTTCTACAAATGACCATAATTCGTCCGCAGCAATGGCATCTGTCTGCACATCTTGTACTTCAGCGTTATGAATTAGTTGAGCTTTTTGACTTGCAGCTCGAATCAGGCTAACTCCAGTGTTGTAGGACAATCCACTTATTCGACTAATCCCACGCAGACTGGTCCCTTCGCAGTGTGACTGTAATACAACTCGCACTTCTTCAAAGCTCACTTGTCGTCGATAGTAAATTGTGTCAAAAGTGCTAGTAAACGTTTGTTTGCAGTTTAGGCATCGGTAGCGTTGGCTACCCGAACTTGTTTTCCCGTGTTTATAGGTTTTATCATGACTACATAGTGGACAAGGCATCGTTTCTTAGAACAGGAGTAATTTTCTGCCTCTGTATAATATCAATTCCACGCTTCCTTGACGCACGACCCTCTAATGGTGTCAAGGTAAATGACGCTACAGTTGTTACACCCGATGTTGAAGCAGATAATGGTGTGATTCACATTATTGATACAGTGTTAATTCCTCAATAAGCACTGGGGATAAGTCTGAAACAATCAGACTTGTTCCATCAATTGCTTGTCAATAATTCCTGGTAAAAGGTAGAACGCGGGAATGAGGGCGTAAAGTATGATACTCAAGTTAAGACTGATAAAAGCTAAACCTGCGGCAACAAGATAAGAAATTGGATAGCTAAGAGTCCAAATAGTTGCTTTTTGAACGACTTTTGGGTGAATGATTTTTTCAGTTTTGATGTAGCGACGGAGAACATAAAACCAGAGTGCGTTGTAAGCGAATCCAGTAATTGCTAGGGACAGCCCATAAAAAACCACAACGGGCAAAGACGAACCATATTCACCAATAAGCGCTGTAGGATAAGGGATAAAAGCAACGCACATCAATAAAAGTAAGTTGATTACTAAAATAGTGCGATCTACTCGTTTGATGAAATGAAAAAGCGCGTGGTGATTAATCCAAATTACGCCAATCACAATAAAACTGGTGGCATAACTTAGAACATGGGGTAAAACTTGGAGTAGTTTAGCAATAGCTTCAGAAGAAGTTGCTTGCGATAGGTCAGGGGCTTTAATTTCAATTACAAGTAAAGTCACAGCGATCGCAAATACACCGTCGCTAAAGGCTTCGAAACGGTTCAAACTCATTAAGGGAGATTGTTTTGTAGTCTCCGAAGGGGGCATTTTAGTCTCCTGAAGTGATAGTTTGCATCAGTTTACTCTACATTTTTTGTTGTAGAGTCTCTAAAGTTTCGCCAAATCGACTTGTGCCATAACTAAACTGAGAGCGATTGCCCATTTGTTTACCAGATGCCATAAGTTGTCTACCGTAAGCTAATTGACTTGGTTGCCAAGCTAACAGAGCTTTAATAACATCATGGTTGTGGCTAACTAGCGCCTCTGCTAAAGAAATTGCATTTGCCGCCGCTTTTGCGGTACTTGCTGCCGTATGGGGGCGAGGAATAAAAGCAGCATCGCCAACTAGCGCCACCCGTCCAAAAGTCATTTGTGACACACCTAAGTCTAGAATCGCCTGGACAAAAGGCTCAGGAGTTGCGGCAACAAGTTTTTGAAATGGGGGAGCAAGTACCTTATTTGCATATAACCGCATCTTTTGCTCAACGGCGGGTGCGATCGTACCTGGTGGAATAGAATAATCTCGACGTTTGCCATTTTTATCGGTCAAAATCCGAGGTAATTCTGTATTTTCATCGTAATTGACATACCAAACCCAGTTAAAGCGGCGTTCTCCTGGTATTAATGATTCGCGCTCGCCAGGAATGACATATTGCAGAATATGCGAGTTAGGAAATTGATAAAATACAAATCGTTCTGTAAACAGCGCCGCCGCTTCTGATTTCAGTTCGTTTTCGTTGACAAGTCCCCGATAGGCAACGTATCCGGCGTAACGATAATCAGCATCGGGTAAAAATTGGTGGCGTACAGTTGAGTTTGGACCATCTGCACCAATTAATAAATCTGCCGTATCTTGAGTTCCATCTGTAAAAATAGCTGTAACGCGCTCGCCGTTTTGCTCAATTTTTAGTAACTGTTTTCCGTAATGGTAATGCTCTGATGGAAAATGCCGACGCATAGAACCATAAAGCAGATTCCAAGAAGTCAACATTTGACGCATGGGCATTGGCTCATCAATACTGCCATCGGAGTTGAGATAATAGCGTTCCCGTGCTTCTACACCCAGCGCTTGAGTTGAGATACCCGCACGTTGGAAAGCTTCTACCACATCGCTTTGCAGGACAACACCACCACCTCGACTATCAAGATTGTGATCGGAACGTTCGTAAATATCGACCTCCCAACCAATGGAACGTAGCATAATTCCAGTAAATAAACCGCCGAGCGATCCACCAATAACAATTGCTCGATTAATTGTTTGTTTTGTAGTCATAGAATCACCTGTTATGCAACTTCTAATTTACTTACTGCCGTTTCCAAGACTGCTAAAAAAACCTCAACGCTTTGCGCTCCTACAATTGTTTCGCTGCCGATTTTGATTGACGGTACGCCGCGTATATTTCGGCTTGCTGCTTGCGCCTCTAAAGCTTTTACTTCTTCAACTCCTTCATGGGAAGTTAAAAACGCTCTAACATTGTTAGCGTCTAAACCAACTTCCACCGCGAGTTTGACTAGGGTTTCAACATCGGTAATATCGTGTCCTTGAGTAAAGTAAGCGTTTAAAATTCGCTCAACCATTTCTGTTGCTTTGCCTTTTTGCTCTGCAAACCAACTTAAGCGATGAGCCTTTAAAGTATTTGGTGTAATCGCCATTAAGTCGTAGCGAAACTCAATACCGTCATTCTTCGCCGCCTGCATTGTTTGAGCATCCAGGGTTTGTGAATATTCCCAACTACCAAACTTATTAGAGCGATAGGTTTTACGATTCATACCTGCTTCTGGCATCGTCGGGTTTAATTCAAAGGGATACCAAAGGCGCTGAATCTTGACGGGGGCTTTTAATTGCTCAATTGCTCTATTGAGCCTTTTATCTACTACTAAACACCAAGGACAGATAAAGTCTGAAGTAATTTCAATCGTTAAAGTCATAGGTTTCTCGCCATTAATTCCTGACTTTTTAACGATAACTCCCTTCATGAAAAATGATAATATAGCTAGTATGCTAAACACCTTTGCGTTTTATGCAAAAGTATAAAAACCCCGATGGATCAGTTTGCGGCAATACGTGCTTTTGTCAAAGTGGTGGAAACGGGGGGGTTTTCTGAAGCATCTAGGCAGACTTTAATGGCGGTGTCTTCTGTAACTCGCCAGGTAAATGCTTTAGAAGCAATGCTTAATACTCAATTACTCAATCGCTCAACGCGCAGCGTTACTCTCACAGCGCAAGGGCGTAAATATTATGATCGCGCCGTTCGCATTTTGCAAGACTTGGAGGAAGCAAACCAAGGCGTAATAGAACAGGAGATTCCCCGTGGATTGTTGAAAGTTAGCGTACCTGTTGCCTTTGGGAGACTGCACATTGCACCGATAGTTAGCGATTTTTTTGTTCAGTATCCAGAATTAAAGCTAGATTTGAGATTGAGCGATGGATTATCTAACTTGGTAGAGGAAGATTTAGACGTTGTGATTCGCATTGGAAATCTTGATCGCTCTGGGGGAAATCTAATTTTGCGTAAAATTGCTTCCCATACGCGCCTCGTCTGCGGTAGTGCAAGGTATTTCGAGCAATATGGTAAACCCCAACATCCAGAAGATTTAGCAAATCATAACTGTTTATTGTTTGCTTATTTTATGGGCTATGATGTCTGGAAATTTAAACGAGATAACGAGTTTTATGATGTTAAAGTAAACGGCTCTTTAATATCAAGTAACTCTGAGGTACTGCGCCAAGTTTGTTTGGATGGTACGGGTTTGATTTTGATGCCAACTTGGTTAATTGGTGAAGATATCCGCAAAGGCAGTTTGCAAGCAGTGCTAACCGATTGTCAAGTGTACCCCCAAACCAGTGTAGATATGGGTATTTATGCGCTTTATTTGCCCTCTCGGAAAAATTCACTGCGAGTCAAAGCATTTATCGATTTTTTAATTAAACGATTTGGCAATCCGCCATATTGGGAAGCAACTACGCTTTGAACTAGGATAACCGCATAACTATTATTGATACTTATCTCCTTTTTGTCGGACTCCGAATGAACCCTTATGAAAAAGTATTTTTAGCCCTTGAGCTAGAGCGTTATTCCAATCTCTACACCCATGTGTAACTGGAAGCATAAGCCTTCAGTTACAAAAAAAGCAATTAAGCCTTATTGTACCCTATTGTATGTCGTTAGAGTTTCGCTAGAGTATTTCATCATAAAATAGGTTATGAGAAGTCATCTTCTCAATGACTATAGTAAGATAATTACGTATTCTTGGGATTATCTATTTTGACCGAAAAAATTACGCAGGTTGTTGCCGTAGAGGTCATTCCTAGTGCAATCGCCCTTGAGCCTACTGCCGCGATTGCCCCGACCGGAGAAGCAAGTCTTAATTCAGTGTCTGTCTATTTGTCCCAGTTAGCTTCGTCGTCACGGCGGACGATGCGGGGAGCGCTACAAACTATAGCTACCCTTGTCAGTAGAGGAGAGTTAGATGCAATTAGCTTTCCTTGGGCATCCTTAAGGTATCAACACGCCCAAGCGATTTACGTTCAACTGTCAGAGCGTTACGCATCCAGCAACGCTAATAAAATGATGGCGGCGCTGTCACGGGTACTCGAAGAAGCGTGGAAGCTAGGGCAAATGATGGCGGAGGATTATCATAGGGTGATCGCTTCCAGCACTGCCGTAGGCAATCGCTATCGAGCGTAAAACCGGGCAAAGGTTGTTGAAGGGTAGGGCTTTGAGCGTTGGGGAAGTGCAAGCACTATCTGGCGCAACGCGAAAAAGTGGAGTAGAACTCTGCATGAAACATTGATGTAACTTCTACTCTAAAGTAGTGGGAGTAAACTTTTGCTTAATTAAAATTAGTTGTGGACGACAAAGTTGAGAAAAAGCTGTTTTGGCGCGTTCTGCTGACAGGGGCAATTCTGGTCCTGATAATTATCCCTATTGTTTTTGCTGGTTTTCCATTTGCTAGAAAGCAAATTGAAGTTTGGTATTGTGACAGCCGTTTAGGATTCTGCGAAGACACAACGACAGAAACGAGTGTTAAGAGAAACGCACAGGGCAACATTATAGAACGTATTGACATTACAAAAAACCAGTCTGGGAAAACGTTTTGGGATTGGTTAGGGCTAGCTGGTACACTTGCAATTCCAGTTCTAATAGTTGTTTTGGGTTATCAATTTCAGCATCGAGATCAAAAGCGGGCTGAAGAGCAGGCTAACACTGAGAAAGAGCGAGCTGAGGAGCAGGCTAAAGTTGAAAGGGATATAGCAAGTGAGAATTTACGAGATGAGGCGCTACAAGCTTACATTGATCGTATGTCAGAATTATTACTTGATAGAGATCTAATACGCTCCAGCGATGATGACCCTGTACGAGATGTGGCAAGAACAAGAACACTAACAATACTACGAAGATTGCAGAGTGATGGAGAACGCAAAGCAAGAGTATTATTTTTCTTATATGATGCAGGACTTCTAGAAATTAGAGAATCAGCACCTTTGATTTACTTGGATGATGCGGATTTTGGAGAAGTTAACCTAAAGGGAGCATATCTGGAGGGAGCATATCTGGAGGGAGCTAACCTGACAGGAGCTAGCCTGATGTATGCCATCTTGGGGGAAGCCAACCTGAAGAAAGCCAACCTGATGTCTGCCAACCTGATGTCTGCCAACCTGATGTCTGCCAACCTGATATCTGCCAACCTGGACGAAGCCAACCTAGAGAGAGCCTACCTGATGTATGCCAACCTGAAGGAAGCCGACCTGCTGCTAGTCAACCTGAAGGAAGCCAACCTGATATCTGCCAACCTGATAGAAGCATATCTGGCGGGAGCCAACCTGCTGGGAGCCAACCTGCTGGGAGCCAACTTGCTGAGAGCCAACCTGGAGGGAGTTAAAAACTGCACGCCAGACCAAATCAAAGCTGCTAAAAATTGGGATAAAGCTCATTACAGCCCAGAATTTCGCCAGCAGCTCGGTTTGTCACCAAAATCAGAGCCTTCTAAATCTGGCAGTAGCTAATTTTAAAAGAAAATATGCACTTTAGCTGCAACTCCACTTTTTCGCATTGCTTCCAAGCAGCGCTATTTCATGTTTGCGCCTAGGATGAATCGGTGAAGAGTAGGCGAGGTGCCGCACTAATAACAGTGTTATATGGAGCGGGTTTGCGGCGTTCTGAAGTAGTGGCAATGAATTTGTCTGATTGGAATATGGTTGATAATTGTTTGACGGTGCGATTGGGCAAAGGGGATAAAGATCGGACGACTTACTTGGATGACGGGGCAACGGCAGCACTGATGGACTGGTTAATCTGGCGGGGGGAGGCACTAGGAGCGCTATTTTACCCAACGCGCAAAGGCGGTAGACTTGAGGCGCGGCGGATGAGTGACCAAGCGGTGTTAGATATTTTGCAAGGGCGGGGGAAGGAGGCAAACCTTACATCCTTCTCACCCCATGATTTTCGGCGTACTTTTATTAGTAATTTGCTAGATCGGGGGGCAGACATTAGCACCGTGCAGAAGCTAGCGGGTCACGCTAGTCCTGTGACTACGGCGCGGTATGACAGGCGGGGAGAAGCGGCTAAACGCAAGGCGGCGAATCTGTTGCATACGCCTTACGTGCGATCACAATTTTAATATAGAACTAAAAGCTGTATAGACTAAGATAGAACTATATCATGAGTCAAAGTTTGGCACATAATTGCTAAATGCTTGAATCCACTCTTCTGAATTTTTTCCCTGCACCATTCTTAGGATATAAGAAGGAAGGTCTTTAATCTCAAAAATGCCACTCATTTGAGTTGCTAAACCTTTTCGGTTAAAAACGCAAAGCGCACCAATATAGTTTTGGTTTTCTATCACCTCATTAAATTGGTTCTCAACGTTAGTATAGATATCATCTATATTAATTCTACTAGCGCACAGGTTTAATTCTTCTTTGAGTGCTTCTGCTCCCTTTTTTTTAGTATTAAAGACATTAAGCCTGAACTTAATTTCATCGGCGACATGGAGAGAAATTTGTGCTTCAAGCGCATTTTGTAATTCCCTAAAAACAAGCTTTTTAGCATCTTCAAGTTTTTCAAATTCTGAAAGTTCTTGTTGCTTGGCAACTAACTTCAATACTTCAGGCACACAAAATAAATTTTCAATTTCTGCAAGACTGAGAACTTTTACACCTTCATTACTCAAACTAGAAACTTCCTCGAAATTTAATCTGTCACGGTCAATAATGCCATGTACTCTAAGATGGTGGAAATTAGATGCTTGACTAAGCGCCCGCGTTGCGAATTTGACTTGAGAGCAGCTACCTCTTGGGATGACAGTATAGTTAGAATACAGTGCTTGAAAAAGAGCAACGTCGTAACTACCACTCTCCCCTTCCACAAAAAGGATGGGGCGGCGGCTACCCAGAACCTTCAACAACAACTCTTCTGGAAAATCTTCAACAGCGATCACTTCATCCCATTGCCAGGTTTCTCCGTCAAAGCTTTTAAGCCAAATTTTTTTAGCTTCAGTTAGAGAAGCTGCAAATTCTAAATCATGAGTCATATAAACGAAAAGACAGTCAGGTCGAGCCGCTTGAATCTCACGCCATAGAAGTGTTTGGATAGATTTATGAATATGAAGTTCCGGTTCGTCAATAATGATGATACTGTTCTGAGGTGCATATAAGGATTGAGCTATTAAGTAAAAAATGACTCTTTCCCCATCACTCATTTCTGCGCCATTATATGACAATGATTGGGAATCCCTAAACTTTGCCTCGATTTTTTGTCCACTAATAATAAGTTCGCAGTGTGGGAGCAAGGATTCCCATATTGCTTTTACTTTGTCCAAACGGGTTTCCGGTACTGATGAAACTTCTAGGTTGTTTTTTTTAGATTGTCTGTAATCAATGCTTATCGAAGCTTCTTCCGAGAAAAGTACAATCATTAGCTTCTCAAAATCATTTAGAAGAAATGTATTTGGTTTTTGTCCCCATCGCGCAATCTTTTTCGCGTTTGATTTAGTCCCGTAATTTTGGGTAGGGTTTGCGCTACCAAAAAGAAATTCTTCCTCAGCCTTTGTTAAGTCAGAAGAGCTTACTACTTCTGGCATAGATAGGGATTTTTGCGCTGAAATACGATGGACTTTATTCTCGTATCTTGACTGAAACTCAATCCAAGTACCCAAGCGCGTTTTTCCCGAACCATTAGCGCCTATAATAACAATGCTTTGCCCGCTTTCTATCTCAACTGTTTTTGCTCCATTGCCGCTTACAGGGAGTTCGAGATTGAAGATCTTAATTTCCATTCCAACTACGCTTTCAAAGTTAATTCTTAACACAGAACTTAAGTTAGAACAACTTTGCTAAAATCCTTACTCATAGCAGCTTTCAGATTTTAATTGCTCGAAAGCGGCAAACGAACATTAAACTGATTCCTGTTAAAAAGCAGATATAAACAACCGGGAATTATGCACGAGATTATCGACCGTATTACTACACTTCTAGCACTTGCTACGTCAGCAAACGAGTATGAAGCTAGTGCGGCGGCAGCTAAGGCTCAAGAAATTTTGACGGAGCATAATCTTAAACTTGAAGATATCAAAACCAGTCAAAAGTCTCCCGCACTCCCAATCGAGCAAATTACAATTGGCTCTAATAGCAGAAAAGTTTACTGGAGAGGGTTTATTGCCAATGCGATCGCTAACGCTAACTTCTGCAAAATGTGGTGGATGGGCGGGAGGATGGTTATAGCAGGAGGAAGACATAATGTAGCGCTCGCTCTGTCGCTATACGATTACCTAACTAAAACAGTAGAACGATTGGCAGATGAGGGAGTCAAGAGTGAAAAGCAGTTATGGCAAATATATTTAGACCAGATTGAAGGCACTGGTATTGAAACCTTGGAGCAACCAAATTGGCGCAGATGGAAATCGAGTTTTATTACTGGTTGTTCAGGGCGGCTTTTGGAGCGGATTGAAGAACAAACACAACGAATGAACAGCCAAGGTATTCCCAATACAAAAGTAACAGGTCTGGCTTGCCGCATGGCTCACGAACGCGAACAAGAGGTGATCGCACGGTGGCGGCAAGAACAAGGAATTACTTTAACTGGGCGTAAAGCAACTTCTAAAGCAAGACTCACTAAAGATGGCTACATTGCTGGACAACGTGCTGGGGACTTTATTAATCTTGAGCGTCAATTGAGTAGCGCCAGTAGCCAACTACTACGTTAAATCGTAATTATCAGGGTAACAAAAGTCTATACCATAGTATCTACTGCTAGTGAAGCTTGCTGTTAAATAAATGCTAATTATCAAACCTTCATTGTAATTGAATAAAAATGAGTAATAAGCAGAATTTGCTAACGGGCGTACCAACTTCAATTCCTAATGAAATATTCGAGACAATTATCTCAAAGCAAAACATAAAAATAGAAAGAATTATCTCAAAAGGACATAAATCGGAGCCGAATTTTTGGTACGACCAAGACCAATCCGAATGGATATTGATTCTAAAAGGTGAAGCAAGACTGCAATTTGAGGATAAGTCAATATGTTTAACACCAGGCGACTACCTAAATATCGCTCCTCATCAAAAACACCGAATTGACTGGACGACTCCAGAAGAAGAAACAATCTGGCTAGCTGTGTTTTATTAATTCATCATGAGAATGGTTAAAGGTTGTTATGTATTCATCTGAACCTAGAAATAATCAAATCGATCAAGCTCCAGCCGCAGCCAAACACCGACTCATATGGCGCGGGTACAATGTGAACGCAATCAATTAGTCAGAAAAGCTTTTGCACCACCGATGAACGAGCTTAAATCGAATCATCGACCCATCCACAATTGGGACAATCATAATGAACAATATGAAAATTGGCTTGTGGGAAACGGTACTTGCAGCTAGGACAAACGCTAGTAAATAGTGGATGATTGTCTAGCAGCCATAACTGTTCTTCTCTTGTTCGTTGGTGCTTAGGTTGCAGGATTAATTCGCCGTTGTAATAAGTAGCCCCTTCTGGCTGCCACTGTTTCTCATCAGGATTTAGAGCGAAAGGATTGCTAAATAGCTCGTCACTATTTTCTGGCTGCTGGCGTTGCAATCCTAGAAAGTCTTGGAAGCGCTTGTTCTCGCGCGTCAAGTCGGGTCGAAAATCTGGGCAGAAATCGCTGTTTTGTCCGTAAGGGTGAACCGCACACACCAACGATGGATCGTGGGCGCACATGAGGCAGATTTCGCAAGCGGGAATTTTGGGCATAAGGAAAAACGTTTAAATTACTGCACTTGCATTATCAATCTGACTTGGTTGTTCGCAGTCCGGATTGTAAAGCTTCATGGCAACACCATTACGGACAGCGACACAGGACATAGTTGGCAGTGGTAATAACTTTAGTTGCCATATTGGGAAGGTGGTAAGGGGAATTAGCGTTGCTTGAGCGTTCGCTCTGCGGAATCGTAAATCACTTAAAATTAAACTTCCATTTCTTCATAATCTTAGATTACCCAGATCAAAAGGTAAACGGGCCTCCCCTAGCATAATTTTTTGTACTTCTACTTCATTCAAGATTCTTGTTTTAAGGTGAGGTCTGTCGGTATACATGATAAAACCCAGATTCTTAAATGAGCAATAGTTATAACAAAGCTCCTGTTTCCAATAGCTGAAATTCAATAACGATAAATATTTCAGTTTTGACTCGTTTTTTTGTTCTGCTACTTGTCATGACCCGTTCATTAGATGTTTTTTTGTATAAAATCGCAATATTTAAAGGCTCTATTAGTTTGTGATTTAATTCATTTTCTATTTAATTTCAATAATTTAAAGTTAGCATATAATAAAGTTAGGATAATCAATATTATTAAAGGAAAAAATGTCTAAAAACAAGAAAACATCATCTCAAGAAAAAATAACCCAAGCGGCACAAACGCTAAATGATAAAAATTCTTCCCAGATTGCTAAGAAGTTAGCCGGATCAGTTCTTTCTCAGGCTGATTCAAGTAAGCAGACAGGTTCAGAAATGGAAGCTGTAGCTTCTAAAGTGCTTCAAAGCCCTAAGTACAGTGAGGATACGAAAAGTCTTGCAGGCTCGGTGTTATCACAGTCCAACAAAGATTGCTAATTATTTAGTTCCTCTAATTACTTTGGCAAGGAATTCTCTGACGAGATTTGCTTTGAGTCAGACAAAATTACTTGCTCAATTTCTTCGGCATAATCGCAGACTACGAAAAGTAATTTTTTAATTGCCTGAGTCTTATAGTTGAGATTATATTAAAGAGTATGCACTTTACCCATTATGATTTAGGTTACAGGAAAAATGGCGAAATTGCTGAGGTTACTCTTTCAGGGAATGCAGCAAATATCCGATTAGTTAATAGCTCGAATTTAAGCAATTACAAGAATGGAAAACCGCATCGTTATTATGGCGGACTTGCAAAACAATCTCCTGTTAAAATTGCAATGCCAAATTCTGATAATTGGCATATTGTAGTAGATATGCAAGGTTTGCAAGGTCAAGTTCGCTCTTCAGCCCGTATTTTGCCGAGTCTATTACCAGAACTGCGCGAAGTTCCGCTATCTTCTATCCCTAGTCTGGTTCAGGACGACCTATCTGTTGGTAGTCCTGACAGCCGAAAAGAGTACGATGTTTTCATTTCTCATGCTTCTGAAGACAAGGAAGTTATCGTAAGACCTCTAGCTCAGGCTTTAGTTTCTGAAAATCTTCGGGTCTGGTACGATGAATTTGAGTTAAGAATTGGCGATAGCTTGAGGAGGAAGATTGATCGTGGCTTGGCTAGGAGTCGTGTTGGGCTGGTTGTTCTTTCTCAGTCGTTTATTGGTAAGGGTTGGACAAATTACGAACTTGATGGCATCGTCACTCGCACTATAAGTGGAGAGCAGATTTTACTCCCAATTTGGCATAATATCTCAAAACAGGAAGTTCAAGATTACAGTCCTTCCCTTGCTGATAAGGTTGCAAGAAGCACAGCAACGCACACTGTAAAAGAGATAGCTGCTGAAATTGCTGGTTTGCTCCGTGTTCGTACAATCTAGTCAGGGTTTGCCCGTAGGAAATAAGTTGACGTTATAATTAGCCTTAGCTCCATGATACATATTCATTGATGAGGTTATTTAACAGAGAATTCCTGAAGGCAACTATTGCTTTAACGGGCGATCAACAAGGTACTCCAGTTAAACATCAGCGAAATCAAAACCTGGCTGAATTTGCTAGACACTAATGCTGCCCAGATTAACTCAGATTAAAGAGTAAGCGCCATTTAGACAAAACTAGCTAATGTTGGGTATTTAACCACTCACCAAAGCGATCGCCTTCATCCACTGGTTTGAAATACAAAGCGCATTCCCTAACTACATCTTCGGATTTAATACCCTGTTTGTTGCACCAGGCAAGTATGCAATCGTTACTTAACTCCTCAATATAGTCGTAGTCAACAGAGGCAGTTTCGGTATCTTCTTCGCAAGCAATTAGATCGAGGAGCTTAACTACAGTTGGCTCGTGCAAGTGTTGAGTTTCAGGTTTGTAAATAAGTCCGTGATACTTCCCTCCGTAATTGAGCAAAACATAAATAGAATGACTGCGCTCTTGAGTTATTTTGGTGCTGATAATGTCGCTAGGAATGCTTTTAGCATAATCCCGATGAAGCTGTAATTTTGCTGTGTGTTGATAGTAGGGTGAGATATCTAGATCGGCTAAATCATCTATATCCAGTTGAGCCGATTGGATTTTCACCTGAGAAGCTATGTCTGGCATATCGATTTCTTGTGTATTACTTATAGTTAAAACGGGTAAATCAATTAACTTTTTAGATTCTCCATGACGATTTATAAGATTCTCCCAGCGTTGATTGATGTTTAGCAACTCATACTTAATATTTGTCTGTTTTACTAAAGTAGGAACAAATGTATATACTTCAACAAGTCGCGGGTAGTTGCAGAATCGTAGGACGCGACCAGCACGTTGAATTGGACCAATAGGAGTCCAATCAATGTCATAGTTAATAACTACAGACGCATCTTGCATATTGACCCCGACCCCATGAGCATCTGTTGAAAGAAAAATATCATAATTTTCTTTGTCTTCAACTACGGCATCATTAGCTAATGGTGCAAATCGTTTAATTAGTTTCTCTATTTCTTCCGTTTCCTTTAATTGATAATCACTTTCTCTCTCATTAATAGTGGCAGCTACTCGCAGGGAAGGGATCAATTCATTTAGTGCTTGTTTAAGATAAACAACAGTTGCTCGTCTTTCGCAAAACACAATAGCTTTCTCCTTTTTAAGCTCAAGAGTTCGCAGAATATGGCAAAGAGCTTGTAATTTAATATCACTAGAAAAGCTTTCTAATAACAGCTTTTCTAGTATGGGAACTAAAACTTGCTGTCGCTGCTCTTGGGGGAATTTAAAATGAGATTTCCCAAGGTTGTATCCATTAACTCCCTTGGGCGTGTTCATAACCCGCTCAATTGCTCCGCGAAGTGCCAATGGTGAGCTTGCCCAAGCTACTTTGACTACTCTTTCTATACTTTTTCGCAGCATTGGATTAGCTGCTAGCTCGAAGTAGCCCTCATTTATAGCAGAAGTTAATTCTTTCTCCAAAAACAAAGGAAAACTAATACTGTGTAGTCTAAGCTTAGGAATATAGCGCTTTTCTTCACCAAAGTTGATAAAAATTTCTTTTCCCTCAACTTGCCCATAATGTTTAGCTACGTGAGGAGTAGTTAGTTGGGAAGCGACATCCAGATCAATAAATTCATCAATTTTGTTAATGTGCCACGAGCAAGCATCATCAACAAATTCTGGCAATAAAACGCGGTTTTCAGATGTATGAGGTAGTAAAAATAATTGACTATTAATATTATCAATGTCTTTTGCATAAGGGGAGCCAGTTAATAGCAAAACCTTGAGATTAAGATGGCTTTGAAAAAGTGTTTTCAATCTAGCAAATGCTTTAGCTTCGGCTGGCTGTTTTTTAAGATTAAACAAATCTTGCTGGTAACGATTTCTAAACTGATGACTTTCATCAATAATAAGTAACCAAGACTGCTCATGACTATTTGCCACAATTTTTTCAAATCTCGTAAGTTGATTATCGTGGGCAGAACTACTCTTATCCAAAGTTTGACGGACAAAATAGACACAGGGCAGACCAGCGTTAAGCATTTCGTCCTCCCAGTTCTCGCGTACTGCCTTTGGTCCAACAACCATAACGTTCTGGATCTCGTCTTCTTGACGAAGATGTAATGCCACATGAACCGCCACAACGGTTTTGCCAAGCCCAGTAGATGCGACAAGCATTGAACCTCTAAACTCGCGGAGTTGGCGCAGTGTTTGAGCAATCATATCAACCTGGTAACTGACAGGTTGTTTTTTATAATTAACTTTAATAGGTTGGAGGTCTTCCAGAGCCAACATAGTTTTTAGATAAATATCCCAAGGACGAACAAGCAGTAGCCATCGCTGTAATGCTTCTAGTAGTTCTCTGGTAATGTCTACAGCTTGAGCGAAGTAATCATCAAACTCCTTGGCAAGTTTTACAACCTCGCTCTTATCATCCATAATGTTGCCATCCTCTATTCGCTTCTTCAAACCGCTTTCCGTTAAATTAGACGAAGTTATGATAGCGACCGTGCAATCAACTATATAGAGTTTGGCATGATGATCTGTAGCCCTGGCATCTACAAGATGAAAGCGACCAGCTTTCATTTTCTCTACTAGATCGAATACGGTTTGTCGCCGCTCTCGATCCAAACCAGTACGTAAATCGCGCATAATTTCATCAATTAAAGCTTTACGCGCCCGGTCTTCACCTGGATCGTCAAGACCAACTAAAAGATAAACTTGTTTGTTCTTAGTGAATTTTCTTAGCAAGCCCCAACCTCTCATAGTAAAAAAGCCAGAGGCGATCCGAATTTCTTTTTTTGCTTCCTCGAAATAAGAACTTATATATCCAAAAGATTTACCTTTTTCAAACCAACTTTTTCGCTTGCTAATGTTTAATTTGTCTAGGTCATCTACTTTTGATTCATTCATATAATAAACTTTTCAATTCTTAATAGGTAAGATTTAAAAGAGCATAAGCCTAGAGTACGCCCTGTGAAATCATAATTGAATTATTTGAGATAAAAAATTATTTTTCTATAATCTTAAGTTACTTGGATTAAAACGTAAAAAAGTTTTTAGTTGCATAAGTTTTTACACAAAGTCAAGATTCAGCTCATAACGTTTGAAGGTTCGCAAATTCTTACAGAACAAGCTATTTTTTGCAATTTGCTTGGCGATGGTAATTTTTATAACGATGTACAAGTTATAGTAACTGTTATTTGTAAATGTATCATTTTAAAATATGTAACTCAAATAGATTATAAATCAACTTAAGCCCTTAATAATAGGGCAGAGAGCGATATAGAAAGGGAAGTAAGCTTGATCCCATCGCTTAAAATTAAAGTCTCTTCATCTGTGTCTTTCACAAGTTCTAAAACGAGGGCAGGAGAATCCAACTTAGCTTTTGTCCCATCAGTATATTCGCGCAGTAACTTCTGAACCGATTTCAGATTTTTCCATGTGTTTAGTTTCTTGAGCGTGTCTTTTACCGTTTTACGGTCGAGTCCATCGGGTAAAGAATCCAGGGTACTAATGCGGCTTTGGATTTTACTGAGCCGTTCCGAGGTTATAGTAATATTTTCAAAAGTTTCGGGTTGAGTTAATTGTGACGATCTTTGCTGCTTCAGGGCTACTAGGTGGGTATAAATTTTCTGAACCGATGTGCGTAGATATTTAGCAGAGAAAACATCTCCAGCTTCGGGCGTTTTGACCGCAGTGGCGAGAGCTATTCCGTAGCCATCACGTTCTCCGGTTTGGTCGTTCCAGAATAATAATTCCTGCCGTTCTGAAATAGCTTCGCCGTTGGGACCGAAATATTTTACAGCGATCGCAACTAATCCGGTTGGCTCGTCTTTCTCACCAGTCTTTCTACCCAAAGCAACCGGGTTTGCTTGATAATTATCTCCCATTGCTTGCAGCTTTTGGCTAATATCCTCACTAAACGCAATTTCTTGTTGGGTGTAAAGATCGCGCGATGTTTCCTGTTGACGGTAAAGCATTTCTTGAAAACTTTCCTGAGTCTGTCGCCTTACTACCACCAGATCGCGGATAAAGTTTACATATCCTGGCAAAATTGTATCGTCGAACAATGTATCGCCATAAATAGAAGGACTTAGATCGTCAACATTTGGTACATTTTGAATCTCGCCATCCTGCCCTATTTGGTTTTCACCAATCAATTTTTTATTGAGGTTGGTAAGACGACTAGCCTGCCTTAATAATTGGCTTTCGCTGTTAGCATAATAAATGTAAAGTTTTTCGCAGAGGTGCTGTTTCGGTCGGTCAATTCGACCAATGCGCTGTTCTAAAACCATTGGATTCCAAGGTAAATCAATGTTAATTAGGTAATCGGCATCCTGCAAGTTTTGTCCTACGGACAGCGTTTCAGACCCGATCAAGACCATGACTTCTTCCTCTAGACTGGGACGAAGATCGGCTGTCTTACAAGTTGCTACTGGTGCAAATAGGCGAAACAGATCATAGCGTTTGATACCTGTTTGGTGTTTACCATGCCGTAAAACATTGTGCGGTGCGACTTGAACTTGTCGGTTGTCAGGGCTTGGATAGTAGCGCTTAGTTCCGCCAATTGCCATACCAATACCGCCATTAGAAATTGACTCGTTTTGAGTCATGTAGCGGTAATAGTCAATTACGGTATCAGAAAAAATAGATATGAGTAAAACCTTTTTACCTTGGCTTACCAATTGTTGAACTAATTGTGTAACTTGCTCTCGTTTATGATCTTTAACATATTCATCTGCTAACAAACCTTGAATTTCCTGAAGCTGCATCAAGTCATTGTCGCAGGCTGACCACATTAAATTGTATACTCGGCGGGCTTCCACAGGATTATTTTGCAATCGCCCAATCGCGGAGTCAATTGCACTGCGAAGCTTCTGCCTTTTTTCTTGCGGTTCAACTTCGGTGTTTTCTTCGTCATCTTCATCTTCTTCTACGTCTTCATCCCAAGTTTCTCGCTCGTTGAGCGTGTTAAAATCAGGCTGCTCTAATTCAAAGCCGTAATGCAGTAACAAAAACTGCCTCAACCCATCGGCATCAGGAGCAACATTACCCAATCGGGATTTCATCTGTTCAATTCGCGCTCGGAAATTGACGATGGTGCGGCGCAGAGCGTACATACTAGATTCTGCCCGTTGCAGGAAAAAGCGGCGTTGATTTTGTAGCAAGCTGCGCTGTTCCACATTGCTAGTCAAGTAGCGAACAGGGTCAGCAAACGGAATATAGAGTTCAGTTTCAAACTGTGTAAAAATTTGTTCTAACGCAGCTTCGGTACTGGTTTCAAAATGAACCTGGAGCCACTGAGCTTGACGCGCCGCATAAACATTAAGGTCGGGCATGGCATCCCGTAGCATCTGGCGTGTACGCTGAAGAAACAGTTCTCGGTAGATACGGCGGAATAGAATCGAATTGTCAGTGAATTGTTCTACTCCAGTTTCACGATTTTGAAACCACAGAGCAACTTCGGCAGGGAAGCCTGCTTCAGTAAAGCCTTCTGGTCTAGTTAAAAAGGGTTGAAGAATGTTGTAAATGTCCTCGCGACGATTATTCCAAGGCGTTGCTGTCAGCAGTAGAAAATGTCGCATTCGTCCAGACGCGCGATCGCGTTCTCGAATTTGCAGGCAAAGCTTATGAATCCGATTTTTGTAATTGCGGATGCCCTCGTGCGCCTCGTCAATAATTACTAAGTCAGCACCGCCGTAGCGATTGAAGTTATCGATAAAACTGTTACCCTTGCGGCTCATCAAGTTTTTATTGTAAAGCTCGTAATCAGTGCCGCTAAAACCAAGTTCGGTCATCTCGCGTCTCCAGTTATCATGGAGCTTTTGAGCAGCAATGATCGCAATCTTGGCACTTCCATTTAAGGAGCGGTAGAGTTTAGAAACGGTAGCTGCTAAACGAGTCTTGCCCAAACCCACAGCATCAGCACAGACACAGACACCAAAGTCCTGCATTACGCGTAGACAATGTTGAGCGCCAGACTTCTGATGTTCAAATAGCGTTCCTCGATCTACTAATTCATCAAGTAGATCGCTGCGTTCAACTCGGAACTGTCGGGGGCGCTGCTGTGCCAGCCAGTAGAGAAAATCATTAGGCGTACCAGATTGCCCAGACAAAATTAATTCCACAGCTTGCTGGAATCCTTCAATTTCATCAAAGTTCGGTAGGTCTTCAACTTGGCTAACTTGAGGTGGTTGCTGAAGTTGAACATTGTATTCTCCGCCCGAATTATCTTTAACTTCAAAGTCAGCGATTATTTGTGGAGGGTGGTCGGGGGAAACAACGAAGTCGGCAGTAATTTCCTTGGGGGTTCGCTCGGTGATAGCGATTTCTAGTAAGTTATTGTCTGGTACAGTAATGCGATCAATTTGATCGAGGTTGTTTCCCGTGATTTTGACTTCGGTAGTTTCGCCAGGGGAAAGTGTATTGGGTACGATTTGCTCAATGTGGGGCTGGCGCTGCTCCGTGCGACGATCATACTCTTGCAAGACTTGCTGTAAAAATTCTTGAGTAAGATCATAGGCAAGGTCTTGACGCTGCCACTCGCTATCAAATTCTTGAATACTTTGCTCGATGGTTTCTTGATCTAATTTCTCCCAGGAGTATAGAAAGGTAACACTTTCAGCATTGCGAGAATGAGCCGCACGGGTGAAGTTATCAGAGCCTTCGTGCATGATGTGGTTGTCAGAGCGATCACTAAAAATACCTGTTTTTTTGTGGTAAAGAGAGTTTTGCTGACTCATGCGGACTAATTTGATTTCTAAAAATCCCAAACGAATCAATTCAGCCAAAATTTGAGTTCCGCTAAAAGCCTTATCTTCTAGTCCTTGGAGAAATTCTTGCAAAGATTGTTGAATAAATTGAGCGCGATAATTGGGATTGTGCAGTTTCTCTAATTCTGCAACGTCGGCGCGTTTTGTAAACCCTTGCCAATCCATTAATAATCGAATTTGACCGTCAGTTTGAACAATTGTTTGCAAAGGTTCTTCGTAAAGCTTGAGAACTCCACTATCAAAGTAAGCAGTTGAGCGGCGGTAGACACTACTCCTCTCTAGCATCTGAGCTATTGCTTTGTCGTAGGGGTCGATTTGAATGGGTAAGTTAAACCGCCGCTTGAGTCCCTTGATTTCTCGAAAGCTACCGCTAAGGAGCGAGGTTTCCTTTACAGTGCGTTCTAGGGTTAAAAACTTCTCAATAATTTTCAGATTAGCAGTGCGGAGTAGTGCTGGGGAGGGAAGATTGCCGGATTTGTGAGAGACATAGGTAAAAATTTTGGCGGTCAGGGGGTCAATACGAAACAGTTTATGAGCCGCAGGTTTATCTTTGAAGCCCAACAGTGAAGCAATATTTTTTAGAAAACTGCCGCCTTTCTCTGCGTCACGATGCTGAAAAACCAGCCAGTATTGACCTCCTATACCTTTGACAGAGCTTCCCTGGGGTATGTAATAGGGGCGCTGTTGGCGAATGAGGTCTTGGATAACGGCTTCAAGCATGGATTGTGATTTAAAGAGATTAGGTAAGCAGCGATCTAAATTTGCCGAGCGCTGTATCAGGTATAGCTCTTTATTTAGTAGTTTGGTAGATCGGGGTCTAACGGTCGGTTCTGTTCAATAGATGTGAAAATATCCTCGCGTGTAAACTGATCGAGCCATTGATGGCGTTCCTTGGTGTAGTCACCCGCTCCTGGCTCAAACTGCCGTAAAAACCGAATCATGCCGTCAAAGCCAAGGGCATCCGTCAAAGCTTTATATCCAAGGCGGTTGATTTCAAGGGGTGTCATCATTATATTCGTCTCCTTCAAGTTGGTTAATATTAATGAACCAAGTTACTGGGTTACTTACCTTTACTTTTAGCCGATCGCTATATCGATTTGCTCGTTTTAATAGGCGATCGTCAGTCGTCAGAAAAACATCTACACTACCATCCTCAGCACTGGCAATATGAGCGGCATCAAAGGACTTAAAGCCAATCTGAGTTAGTTCAATTATCCTTTGTTTAACAGAATCTTTCAGCAAGAGTTTTTCTTGAGCAATCGAAATTGCCAACTGAAGTTGCGATCGCCGTTGGATGTCTTTGGTTTGATCAATTTCTAATTCAATTATCTCGCTGCTGACTAGCTGCCACTCACCAATTCGGCATTTTCGGTAAATTAGCAAAACTGCCTCTGCCTCTAATCGAATCCGATCTTGAAACGAATCATCAAGAGGTCGATTGAGACAGCAGACATCCATGTAGATTTTGAAGTGTGCCATAGATCTGCGTCCTACTCTATAGGGAATCTAGGAATTGCCTCATCAATCTGCTGCATTAGGCACATGGTTTCTTGAAGTGCTACAACAATACGTTGATAATGGGTAATGTCTTCTTGAGTGAGGGTACGTCCTTTGCGGTCTTTGAGCCACTTTTGACAGACTTGATAACCGCCAATATAGAAGTTCCAAACAGCTTTGGGAACTCCGGTGAATTTGTCTCCTTTTTTGTTGATCGCAACACTGCTGGAACTCCCGTCATACTTGGGATGCCCTGGATCAACACAAAGATTACCTCCAGCTTTGACAAACTGAGTAATAGGTACATCAAGTTTTGGAGATTTCATCAAATGCAAAGCAACTAATTCCTTTCCATAGAATGAAAGCTGTCGAAAAAGCTCATTATTGCTAGTCAAAGGAACACGGGGAAAGTCAATTTTTAGAAATTCGATATATCGAGTTCGATAGGCAGGGGAGTAGAGAACAGCATAAATGTAGTAAAAAATAAGCTCGACAGAAGGAGAATACCCAAGTTTTTTTGTAAGTTCATCAACAAACGCTTGATCTAAGTTGGGAGATTTATGTTGACTGAGAACTGATCTCTGTGCTTTGTCAGGTTCTGCATAAATAAATAAAGGAAAGTAGTAGTTATATTCTCTGGTATTGATCGATATAGCATTTCCATCACCAGGGCAGTTTGTAGTAAATGAGTGCTGAAAGCTATCAGTTGAAAGCTGTCTAACCGTTACCAAGCATAAGTTTTCTTGCAGTAAATGCTTGAATACTTCAAAACGGGGATACGCAATAAATCCCTTACTTGTGTTCAAATAACAAGTTTTGCGTAAATCGAAGGGTCTGTATAGAACATCAATGATACTTGCGCCGTAATTATTTACTCTTGATAGTGCATTTCTTGCCCATGAAACCTGCCAGTCACGACCATCAGCAGGCAGACTATACTTAGCTCTAATATTATCATCAGTAAGCGTCAATAAGTCATGAAGTGCTGTGTTTAGCTCGTCTTCAGAGTATTGAATCGTTATACTGTCTCGCTTGGTCTGAAAGCCAGAGGAATTTAAAGGAAATATTTTCGTAACCAAATATCCATTTTCATACTCAGATCTCAGATTGAAATCTTTTTCGCAAAAGAAAAAAAACTTTGAACTTTCTGGATTTAGTTTCTTCCAACGAGTAGATCGAATGTCATTTTCAATGAGATATTTATATTTTTTTGAGCGATCTCCATAGACTTCGCTGAAAATAGCCTCACCCAGTTCAAACTCTTTTTGAGGTAGCTTCTCGCCAATAAATAAACTTACTCCTTGTTGGATATCAAAAACATTTTCATCTTTACCCCCATCAGGAGATTTTTCCTTCATCAAAGAACTCCCATGCAAATCAAAAAGTTGAATGCTACTAAAACTTTCTAATAGACTTTTTCTCATTTGTCTGTGAACTAAACCAGAGAGAAAAGAGTGGTTTGTAATAAATGCCAGAATTCCATACTTTGTCGTGTCTATCCGATTTTGAGCAAAGCGAATAAATTTTATATAGTCATCGTCAAGATTGAGTTTTTTCTCGTTCAAGCCTTCCTTATATTTCTGCAATAAGCCAAGAATCCAAGTGCCTTTATTTGAGGAACTAATTGAATATGGAGGATTGCCAATAACAATCATAATTGGCTCATTTTTTTTGACTCTTGCTGCTTGATTAGCTTCTTCTGCTATAAACTCTTCAAACAAGGATTCGGTCTTTTCAATCGCATCATCTAACGTATTTGTCAAATAAACCTTCAAACGTTTTCCAGTGTTGAATTGATAGCCAGTTTCTTGCAAGAATAATCCTAGCTTCAAATGAGAGATCGCATAGGGAGCCATTAATAACTCAAACCCAAAAATGCGAGGCAACAATCGATCTTGCACATATCTTGACCAAGATCGATCCTCTAATCCTTCTGTCATAGCCTCTGGATTTTCTTGAAACCGTTGATAAATCAATTGAAAAATCCACAACAAAAACGTTCCCGTTCCACAGGCAGGGTCAAGAATCATCACCTCTGGGTCGGCTAATCCCAACGGTTTGTTAAACTTTTCCTTCAGCAAAATATCGACAGACCGAACCATGTAAGAAACTACTGGTTCTGGGGTATAGTAAACTCCCCGCCGCTCTCGCATTTTAGGCTTATATGCTGTTAAAAAGTCTTCATAAAACCGAATTACAATGTCTTCGCGGTTCATTTTGGCACGGAAATCAGCTAAAATTGCATCCATCTTAGCCGCTCTGAGTATGCTGAAAACTTCGGCGATCGCATCTACTAAATCTTCGCCCAACTTTGCGATCGGCTGCTGAGACACATCTTTAAATAATCGCCTCAAGAAAGGGTTTGTTTCTGGTAAATATTCCCAAGCATTTTGGCGGTTAAAATCCCTCTCTTTGCGTTCTGGGTTTTGCTCATCTTGACGTTTTTGCTCATCCATTGTGTAACCAAAAACCCTTGCAGTAAATAATCCATAGGCGATCGTCTGAGCATAAATGTCCGCGAAGCTATAATCTTTCTCGTTATCCGCTTTTAACTTAAGATTAGACAGCAGTTCCCGTTGAAAACTTGTTAGCAAGGTATGCAAGTATCCATCCTGCTCCTCCGCTTCATAAACTGCCGGAATTGCCTGCTCAATTTTACGAGAGACTTCAGCTAGTTTTTCGGCTAACTCTTTCGCTGTCTCGATTGGCTTATAGAACGCCCATTCTACTAATGGAATAACCGACAAGGCTTTTTCCTGCATTCGTTCAGTTCGAGCCAGTTCAGACTGTCGCAGCCGATTTAGCCGTGCCTGCAAATCTTGCTCCGTCCAAGCAAAAGACTGAATTTGTCGCTGCCGCAACTTGCCTTCGGAGGGAAGAACGATCACTACTCGACCAGAGCGTTCGTTTGATGTTTGTCCCGCTGAATCGTTTTCTGGAAGTAACAAATACATCACAGGTCGATTTGGGATAGTTCGCTGAGTGTAATGCCCATAAATTTCGTTCTGTTGCTCGTCAGCCGTCAAAAATTGGAGAATTTCATCTTTGCTTAAGTGGTTGAGTTCAGAGTAGAAACCAACAGCGATCGGGCAAGTGTCTTCTGCCTCGTTCTCATCTACGCCTGGTCGCAAAAACCAAAATTTGGAACCTTGGCTATCTTTTTGTTTCAAGGGATATCCTAGTAACAGCCGCAACGCCTCAACACGATTTCCTCGGCTTCCAACTGCCACAGGTTGCAACTGTTCTGAAGAAATTGACATATCCCTTAAATCCAATATTGTTGATTTAGATAACCACCTTTAAAGTTGTCAGAACTAATTGCCTAACGTAAAGCAAGGTGTAAATATATTTCACTGCCAAAGCAATGATTATAGTAGAGGTATTATAGCCTCAGAAACTTTCTACTGCGGATAATGTCATTAAAGACAAACTACTAGAATCACCGACTGTAGTGGAGCAGACAGTGACACCGCGATAACTTTGTTTGTAATAATGTGCTGCAACTACCTGTCATTAAACTCGTTTATTAATTCAGTCAAGCTCCACCCACAGCCGTAAACAGATTTATCTCTTGGAGTCTCTAGCAGAGTATTTGATGTTGCTACTGACTCTGGCTGTTATTGCGGCTCTGTCGGTGGTTCTGATTCTATCTCTGTAGTGTAAGTTGGCGCTACTAATGTTGCTGGTGTGGAATTAGAGGACTGAGGCTGCGGAGCTTGGGGTTGAATTGGGTGCTTAATCTTGTTCAACAGAACAATTACGTTTATCACACAGCTAGAAATGGTTTCCTCCGCCATGGTAGGGGGTTGAATTGGTCTTGATGTGGAGTGCGATCATCAATAGACGTTTTGCGTGATGAATGAGGTCGAGGTTAAGCACCATCACTTCTACTCAGTTCTTAGCCTAAGCGGTTCTGTGGTCGTGGCGCAGGTTAACCAGCCCTGCGACAATCTTAATTTTACGATTGTAGTTTCGATTGTTCTTACCGCGTCGATTGCAGTAAGTCTGTGATAGGATTTGGAGTTGTTTCATGTGCGCTAGGGTATGTTCCACAACAATCTCCCGCTTTGCTTTTTTACGATTGGAGCGCTTTTGAGCTTTGGTTAATTCCTGTTTCGGAGGTTTCTGCTTAGGAATCACCACAGTATAGTTAGGATAATCGGTTTCAATCCCCTGATATCCCAAGTCCACTCGCTTCGTAATCTGTGACGGCAAACGTTCTATGACTCGACGGCGCTTGAGCAAGGAATAGTCATGTACTCGCCCGCCTGGAACTGAGTCACTCACCCATAGCACTCGTCCGCATAAAGAGCTATGGGAGTTTGAGAAAGAGCTTTTTGCTCCACGAAAAAAGGCAAAGCAAAGGAAAAAAATCAGGAAAACTAAATCGTGGGGTCTAGAAGCCTCGAACCAAAAGGCGCGGGGAGAATGTCAACCAAGCCTTAGCAACCACTAGCACGATTAAGAACGCAAAAAAGATTCTAAAAAGTGGATTAAAAGCTGGAATATTTATAAGTTAGCTTTATGGGGGAACATCTCAAGGTGGATTTCAAGTGGACATGATTCAAGACAATCGCTCAACTACAAACCAAAGTCGATCAACTTCTAGCGCTCGTTAACACTAAAAATCGTCGCTTCTGTCATGGCTTATTTTTTCATTCTTGATGCTTTATCTGCCCTTAACACCATTTGATTTGGTATAAAAATTTTGCAGGGACAGGGTTTTCTACTAAACCTACACCTATTGCGTAAAGTACAGTTGAGGCAGTAAATAGCCATATTATTAAGTTTAGTCTTTCACCTTTCCTTTTCGCTATTTCTTCATATTCATGTATTACATCCATCCATTAACTATGTAAGCTTGATGATATGCCTCTTCTTTTTCAAACCACTCATCTGTCATAAGCGTTTCTGGATGTGCTGCTCCTCCTGTTTTTTTTGCAGTTAACCCTATGGAACTAATGATGATAGTTGCTAACGCAAAAAAACACACTCCAAATTTAATGCAAGCGTTGTCAGGTAAATCTACAGCAAGCCTGATTAAAACTCCAGAAAATCCTATAAATGTACTGAATCTTACATCAAGTCTATTCAGACTATCTTCCTGTGCTTTTATGTGAGACTCAGTATATTTGTAGATAGTATCTAAAGGATTGTTCTTTACCATGACAGAAACTTCAAACAGCAAATCTGATTCAGATTCTTCTAAGAATACCCCATTACCTGCACCTTCTAAAAACCCAAAATTAAATGAAGTTAAACCATCTTCTTCGGATAAGCGAAGTTACAGAAGGTTGGACAGCGCAGATTTCAGCGAAAATAGTAAAGACTAATTCATGTAGTGGGAAATTTATCACAGGATTAGTTTCCTAAACCCTAACTGACAAATAAAGTCCCGATAGAGCATTCTGTTAACCCGTGCGGGACGGAACAACCCACCTGTACTAAGATCGCTCCTATGTAGTTAAGCTGCAAGCGCTTCTACCCCAATAACACACTGAAAAGACACAACTGCTGAACTTTGCAAGCTTAATACCTGGCAAAGCGTCCTATTGCTGAATGTATTGACGTTTGAGCGTAACAGAATAAGAATTTATCTAGTAATCGCGCCAAGCGTCAGCCCAAAAGAAAATTACTCCGGCGGCATTAGCAACGTCTGCCTCCTCTTTACGCTCACTAACATAAAAAGGATCTACCTGGGCGACATGATGCTGCCACGGGGCAAACTTTAATATCTCTACCGTCGGCTTGTGTGCAAAAGTCCGTGCTTTCATAGGTAAAGCTGGAGGTAAAAATAGGAGTTAGTGATATTTGATTCTAGACTACCTCAATTAGAAAAAACTACCTCAAATATGATCGCCTACAAACAGATAAAATAGTAGATAGTACAGAAATAGTACAGTTGGTAAATGCACATCCTCTGGTTCCGTCGAGACTTACGCCTGCAAGATAATAGAATTGTTGAATTATCTACCGCCGACAACGCTGAAGTCTTGCCCTGCTTTATAATTGATCCTTGGTTTTACGGGCAAGCAGAAGTGGGTAAAGCCAGAGTCAGGTTCTTGTTCGAGTCTTTAAAAGACCTGGATAGAAACCTTAAAGCGCGGGGAAGTCAATTCTACTTGTTTGAAGGTAATAGCACTGACGTAATCCAAGAGCTTACTCGCCAGTTACTAAAGCTGGGTGATCGCCCTAAACTATTTTTCAACCATGACGTGCAGGTGCAGTATGGCATTGAGCGCGATCGCCAAATCCTAGATTTTTACCGCCAACACAATCTCGATTACCACCAAGGGCTAAACAACTTTATACAAACCGATAGTGATCGCCGCGATGAGTGGTTTAACGAATATTACACCTACCTGCGGCAACCTCTACATCCAACGCCAGAAAGCATTAACGCGCCTCAGTTAAGCCTCGATATCCCGCAGCTTACCTTCAGTCAGTTGAAGCAAAAGTATAGCCAATTTTGGGAAACAGACAATACTTATTTCAGTGGCGGCGAGACACAGGCTAACGCTACATTGAACTCGTTTTTAGATTCTCGCTTCCAAGGGTATCATTGGAAAGTTTCGCGCCCTTGGCTAACTCAGCAAGGTGCTACGTCCCACCTATCACCTCATCTGACTTTTGGCACTATTTCTGTTCGACAAGTCTATCAAAGTACCAAAGAACGAGCTGCCGAATTAGCAAATAATCCCAAAGCCCAGTTTTCACTCAAAGCATTCCGCGATCGCTTGCGTTGGCACGATAGCTTTACTCAACGGCTGTACTTTCACCCAGAATTAGTAGATACCAACCGTTACCCAGAGTTTGACGAGTGTTACTCACCTGCCGAATTAAATGAGGAGAAGCAGGAGTTATTTGCCGCTTGGAAGGAGGGACAAACAGGATTCCCCTTGGTAGATGCTTCGATGCGCCAACTCAAAACAACGGGGTGGATGAATTTTCGGATGAGGGCGATGTGCGCCACTTTCCTATGTATCAACTGTGGCATTTCCTGGCATCACGGCGCAGAGCATTATATGAAGTATCTAGTAGATGGCGATCTAGCTATTGATAATTGGCAATGGCAGATGCAAGCAGGAGTGACAAATCCTTTATCTGATACATTCCGCATTTACAATCCCAATAAAAACTTAGAGGAGAAGGATGGCGATCTAAAGTTTATTTACCACTGGGTTGAGGAACTACGCGGTTATAATTTGTCAGAAATCCTCAATGGAGCGTACCTAAACGAAAGCCCATACCCTGAGCCAATACTGGACTGGGCGGAAACGAGGAAGATTAATGGCAAGATTGTCTCCAACTTGCGGAAGCGGGTGAAAGAGCGATTAGTAGCCGAGCAGGGGATGGAGTTAGAGCAGGCGGCGATTGCCAAAAAGACCGTAGATAAATATTGGGAGAATAAAGACAAGCAGTATCAAGAGTTTAAGCAGAAAATATTCTAATCAGTTGCTTTACTGGATGCGTAATAAGTAACCTATCAATCGCCCCTTTAAGGTTTTCCTAGATAATCTAGCTTACCCAATTCAACTCCACAATGCCGCAGAATGTCATACGCCGTTGTCACATGAAAATAGACATTTGGCAGAATAAAGTATAAGAGAAAAGGTAATCCTTTAAAGGTCATGGTGTCTTTACCCACGGGTAAGGTAATTGATTTCTCTTCTGAGCCATCAATTTGGTCGGGTGTTAATGTTTCTAGATAAGCAGTAGTTTGACCAAGACGAGCAATCAGTTCAGGAAAAGTCGTTTCATCATCTTCATTCGTGGGGGCTTCTAATCCTGCTAATCTTGCGGCTCCTTTTCTGGCAATATCGGAGGCAATTTGGACTTGTCGCACCAATGGAAACATATCTAGATATAGTCGGCTGTTAATTAAGACAGCAGGGTCGATTTTTTTAGCTTCGGCATGGGCTTCACCCTTTTCTAAAATAGCTACGAGATTATTGAGTGATCGTATCAGCGAAGGCACTGAAGCTTGATACATGGTAATTGTCATTGACATTTCTCCTAAAATCATTTGGTCAGAAGCATTATATAATACGGGAGCGAACCATCATGATATTAAAGTAATATTGAATATTGAAGGCGCTAAAAATCTGGGTATTAGAAGACATTGATGTGACTTATAATACGGCGGTTGCTTCCTTGGAGGAGCGGTTAGGAGAAACCTCGAAACCTCTGTGATGGAAGTTGTAACAATAGTGTAAACATTTGCGAAATAACAGCTTAGGTTGAAAATGGATAGTAATTTTCCAGAAAAGAGATCAGCACTTAATTATCTGTTTCAAAGACTGTTACTAACCCCAGTTCCAACCGATAAAGAGTGGGAAGGCGCTAATGTTGTTATCACTTCTCGTCAAGTCAAGAGAGCAAGCAGGAGCTTCTATTCTGGGCTAAGATACGTTGTCACTTCCGATGCAAAGGAACTGAGTTGGCTTTTCTACCAACTTCGAGACATTTTTGCCCAATTGTACGACAGTACGTCAAAACTTGAATTCTTTGGTCGTCTTGCAAATGCTGCATTGCGTTATCAGCACTTAAGCAAGGACGATAAAAATCAACGGGACTTGCTATTTACTGTTCTTCATGAGGCGTTTGCTATATTGAACGAGATGGAAGAAGGCACTTTTGAATACTTCCTTGTTTCGCCGGGAAATGAGATAGTAGATGATTTTATCGAGCAGTCCGAAAGGCGTGAGTTTATTAGTGTTGAAGAAACAAAAAAGTTATTTGCTGAAAAAGGAATTAAGTCATAATACTTGAATAAAATTTTGTCGGCATGATTTTTTCTAAAGTTATAGTTTTCCCAAAAACTGAAGGGAGAGCGCGTTTTTATTTTATGCCTCTATCTTCACAATCAAACAGATGTAAGCCAAACTTTTGTGATAGTTCCTCAGAAACTTTGACTCCTCGAACGCTATTGCCACGCTCATCTAATAGCGGTGAAAAAATCCCAATGCCCATTTTACCAGGGACTACTACGAGCAACCCACCACTAACCCCACTTTTTGCAGGTAAGCCAACCTTGTAAGCCCACTCGTCAGCAAAGTTTTATACATACCGCAGGTATAGATAACACTGAGAATATCTCTAATATAAGTAGGGGAAACTGCTTTTACTTTAGTACAGGGATTTATACCTTGATTAGATAACGTTGCTGCCATTACAGCTAAGTCTAAACAGTTAATCTCTAAGGAACATTGCTGAAAGTAAAGATCCAAAGCTTCGTCAATTTTTGCGTCAATCATGCCAAAGTTAAGCATGAGGTAAGCCATTAGAGAGAAGATGCGAAGTCATTGCTTTGGCTAATATTAGCGCGAAGTCTCCGTAAGTATTAGTTATGCCGTTTCAGTTACTACTAAGACAATGCTTGGAGGCGCTATTAGGTGAAGTGATTAATTCCTAACTGCTCACGCATCATTACGATTTGACTCCCATTGTGCCGTCTTCCGCGCCAAGCTAAGAAATGCGCTGATGACTGGGGAGGAATCATGCTGCCGCCAAGCCAGATAAAGTCCAGTTTTAGGAATCTGCTCTTGTAGGGGTCTATAAATGACTCCACTTCTGTGGAAGTTTTGCATGGAGGCAGGAACGATCGCAATGCCCAGTCCTGCTGCAACCAAGCCGACGATCGTTTGCATTTGCACTGCCTCTTGAGCCACTTTCGGACGAAATCCAGCTTGTTGACAACTGTGAATAATCTGCTCGTAGAAGATAGGTCCCATTCTGGCAGGAAATAGGATAAATAATTCATCTGCCAACGTAGAGAGAGATAGTTGAGTCTGAGCAGAGAATGGATGAGCTTCTGGCAACGCTAAGACCAATGATTCTTGCAAAAAGCACTCCACACTCAAACCTGACTCGCTGATAGCAGAACGAACAATGCCGATATCGACCTGCTTATGATGCAGAGCCTGAATCTGTTGAGTCGTTGTCATTTCATGCAATCGCAGTTCTACAGCCGGAAACTGTGATCGAAAGACCCTTAAAATGTCTGGGAGTAGCGTATACGTTGCAGAGTCAACAAAACCGATTGCCAACTGGCCAACCTCACCCCGCCCAATCTGTTGGGTCACGGAGATCGCCTGTTCGAGTTGCGCTAACACTCCATAGGAACGCTCTAAAAACACTTTGCCTGCTTCAGTCAGATGCACTTGCCGCTTCGTTCGTTCAAACAGCTTAACTTTAAGTTCATCTTCCAAAGCACGAATCTGCTGACTGAGCGGGGGTTGGGAAATGTGCAACCGCTCTGCTGCTCGACTAAAGTGTAGTTCCTCAGCCACCGTGATGAAGTAGTGCAGGTGTCGTAATTCCATCGTACTTATATGTCTAACCTATTAATCCTAGTCATATATATATTGGACAGTTGAAAGGCTGTCTCCTATCGTAAGAAACATAAGACGCATCTCATCGTTTTCATATTGGAGAAAACAAATGAACTCAAGCAAAAATTGTGTTGCTCCCAAAGCCTGGTTGATTACAGGATGCTCAACAGGGTTTGGACGGATTCTAGCAGAAGCTGTGTTGAAGAAGGGTGATTTCCTGCTTGCTACTGCTCGCCAACCAGAGCAATTTTGCGATTTGATTGACCACTACCCAGAAACCGCGAAGGGTGTACGTCTGGATGTAACATCGTCTCAAGACATACAAACAGCCGTTGATACAGCAATTGCCACATTTGGTCGAATTGATGTGCTAGTCAACAATGCGGGTCATGGACTCATCGCCGCACTTGAAGAAGTCAGTGATGTTGAGATTCACCAATTTTTTGAAACTAACTTCTTTGGGGCGCTCCGTCTAATGCAAGCTGTCTTACCTTTGATGCGTCAGCAAGGCAGCGGTCACATTGTGAATATGTCATCTACAGCAGGATTAGTGGGGTTTGCCGGAAGTAGCCTCTACTGTGGCGCTAAATTTGCTCTGGAAGGTATTTCTGAAGCCTTGGCTAAAGAAGTGGAATCCTTTAGAATTAAAGTCACTTTAATTGAACCTGGGGCATTTCGCACAGATTTCAATGGACGCTCCCTAGCAGCAGCCGAACAATCCATTGATGCTTATGCTCCGGTAAGCGGTGCTTCATTGCAGTGGTTCAAAGAAATGGATGGTAAGCAACCCGGCAGTCCACGATTAGCGGCGCAAGCCATCATTCAAGCTGTGGAAAGTCCTCATCCACCGATGCGACTGGCATTAGGCACGGATGCTATGAGCCTGATTCAGGAAAAACTGGAATGGGTCAAAACGGATTTGGATGCTTGGCAACAGGTTACTGTAAGTACGGATTACACAGATAGGAAAAGTGAGGTAATAGTTGGGTAGTTAAGCTCTGAGCTAGTTATGAGACAGTGCATACGCCCACTAAAGTTCAGAATTTAGGTGAGGAGAAAGTTCAGTTTCAGCAACAAATCAACGGCTCTGCACAAAGCTGAAGCAGATCGATGTACGGAGAGTTGATCGTAGAAAAACGATATAAAAACCCGGTTGGAGCGGATAGTTGAGAGTCTGTTCGTCTATCTTTGTAGACAATCTGCTGCCGCTCAACCGGAACGTTACACGGAAGATGTTAAATATTATCTAGCAATAGTTTTATAGGAAGCTATCAAGTAAGAAGTGCAAATTGTATGTGGTTGAGGTACGGCGTTGACACAGAGAATAAGCTTGTTGAGGTTGAAAATGTCCCAAGCGGGAAAACTAATTTAATATGCCCTTATTGTAGTAAAGCACTGATCGCCAAAAAGGGTAGGATTAAAGAGCATCATTTCGCTCATGACGGCGAAACGTGCAACCTAATTATCAAGAGAGAACCGCGCGACATACCGCGTTTACCCCTATACGATGCCTTCAACATTTTCTTAACAGGTAAAGAATTAGAGCAACTAAAGAAACTTTGGCATAGACATAAGGCTCACGATTATGGCATCGACCGCCTGGAAATATTGCCAGCTTTCACTAAAGAAAACTTGATTGAGACTTCGCAAAATATTAATGCCGGGACGGGTCGAAAAGCTTACCAGTTCACCAAGCTAGGGCAGATCCCCGTTGGTGCATTGCCCCTTGCAGTATTCAATTGGGTACAAGAGCCACTGATTGAGCAAAAGATGGCACATTTGGAAGCAGCCATCTTCGATAATTCTGGCTCCGTGCTACCGCTTGAGGAGTTAAGGATACGCTTGGCTGACTTGCGAATCTACGTGGCTCAAATGCGGAAAATTCTGCTTGCCAGTTTGTACTACTTGAAAGTGCTTGCCGATGGGCAAGTGTTTTACAAAATTGGCATAACGACTCGTTCTATTGATAGTAGGCTAGTAGAAATATATCGAGACGTGCGACGATCTCATTATCAAAATGTAGAAATTGACGTAATTAACGTTTGGGCGCATCGTGGAAACGTGGAACGCTACTTCAAGTACCGATACAGCAACTTCAATTATCCAATTGCCACTCTAACGGAATACTTCAAGTTTACTAACCCAGACGAAACCCAAGTGGTGGAACGTGACCTATCCCAGATGGAACCTAAAGCATTATCGCCAGTAGAGCAGGGTATTGTGGACGGTTCGCCTGATGAATTTCTCGCAGCAATCCTGGCTGATGAGCAGATAAAAACGGGTAATGTACAAGGTAGCGATAGCGCAGGCGCGCACACAGGGCTTCGCATATCCGTAGATTTGCAGCAAAATTTTCTTTCCAAACCCTCATCACAAAAAGTAATTGCCGCGCTGCATCAGGGCGATCGCCTGCGAGATGCGGCGGCAATGGCATCGGTGTCAATTGAGGTGGCGCGTAAGGTTTTGGCAGTAATGCAAAGCAGTGATTTATCTACTATAGTGCTGTAACACTCAAGTAGGCTACAAAGTATAAACAGGGGGTGAGAATTCTCGTTTGTTAAGGATGTTTTATTCTTCTACTAATGATTCTATCTGAGCCAGTAGTTTTTGTATCTGCTTCTGCTTTTTAGGGTCATTCCAGACTTTCGTACCCTTAAGTCGCTTATAGGCATTATCTACACGTTTTATGAGCGGCAGTGATTCTACTTTTAGCTCTAATTCTATTTGTTGCTGAAATTCTTTGATCTGTTTTTTGATTTCACTTAACGATAAATCATTAGTAATTGCTTTATTCAGTAGCTCTTTCCTATACTCTTGATCTTCTACTTTAGCAATCGCTTTAGCTTTACTAGGATCTAGTTTTCCTTTACGAAGGACAGTTAGAATTTCATCAGGTAGATTGAGAAGTGGTAAGCGGTTGCTAATGAAAGAATCAAGTTTTATATTTCCTAGGGAAGCCAAAACACTTTGCACTATCTGGATTATATCCTCACCAATAACGTTATTGGTGCTGAGACGATTTCTTAATTGGTTCTGAATTCTGTGTAATAGTGGCGGCACATCTGCCACTGGAATTTTGAGTTTTTTGGATAAAAGCCTCAAAACCCCATCGGCTTCTTCTAAATTAGTTAACCCGGAGCGAGCAAAGTTTTCAATCAGAGAAATTTCTAAAGCATCTTCATCATTAAGCTGGCGAATAACTACAGGAACTTTTTCTAAGTTAAGGCGCTGGGCAGCCCTGTAACGCTTTGCTCCAGCCACAATTTCATGGCGATCACTTCCAGGGATAGGGCGAACTAGAAGTGGCTCAATGATGCCATTTTTTCTAGCAGTAGAAACGATCTTTTCTACTTCATCATCATCAATATAGTACCGAAGTTCCTCTACTGGTAGGATTATTGAGGTTAAAATCATCGTAGTAGCAGACTTGGCTTCGTCTTCATCTCTAAAAATAAAATCCTCGACGAGTCTTCTATCCCTAGCCATGTAAAACCTCTAGAGCTTCAGTAAAAAGTAGGTCAAAGTCATTAGCGGCACGTTTAGCGCTAGCCCCTGGTAATTCCCACACAACAGTTCCCTGCCCTGGTGCATCAGCAACAACTTGAAGATCGAAAACCATTGCTTTTAGTAGCGGAAATCCCGTCTTAGCTAATGCCCTCTGTGCGTCCTTAAGCAATATTGTTCCCTTTTTAGCCTGGTTAATAAATAAGCCTACATGAGGCATTCCATTCCGTAGCTCTCTAGCTTGACGTAATATTCTCAGCATTTTTGTTGTGCTGTGCATATCTAGTCCTGCGGGTTTACAGGGTACTAGAGCAATATCGCACCTTGAAAGGATTGCTTTGGTTGTTTCACTAAGGCTACCAGGTCCATCTACCACGACCTTATCATATTGTTCAGCTAGTAAGGGTAGCTCATCAAACAAATCGTCTGGATCTATAATCGCCTTATAGGGTAATTTCAAATCCTTCATCCAATTCGTACTACTTTGTTGAGCGTCAGCATCTACTACAAAAACTGAGCCGCGTTGGTTGAGCCAATAGGCTAGGTGTCCTGATATGGTAGTTTTACCTGCGCCTCCTTTCTGATTTGTTAGTCCAATAATCACAGCATTATTTTTTCACTATCAGCAAAATGTAGCACTGAAGCGTCCTTTGTGTTAACTAATTATACGAATTCATTTAAAAGTTTTTTTTAAATAAGGCTTTTAGTATATATGTTCTAACTTACCAGGCATTAACTGCCATTTTTGTTTGTGAACTAGAGTTTGGTAGTATGGTCGTATCTCCAGCAGATTCATTGCAAACTGCTGATTGTCTAAAAAGCCGTCTACTAATAGAGCAGAGCGTTGGCTTTCCAGCAGGTTTGGCATTAAGCTTTCTGTGGGCGACACTTAGATTAATTGCTCCGACCAGTCAAGCCTATTGATACGCAGCTACCATGTTATCGATTAGGCTATCCAAGAAAGTTCATGTCCGCGAACACAAAGTAGTGCGACCAAATGACCAAGCGGGAGTCTTACGTGGACTAAGACCGAGATCCTGCGAAGTTTGCCGACCTCCTGTGGCTAAGGCAGATAGTTTGACAAGGCAGATAGTTTGACAAGGAAGAAGTCTCACCCCGTGTTGGTTAAAAATTCAAGAGTTAACAAAAAAGCAAGGTAAATTTGCTAGTAATGCTTGAGATGCGCTACCTCGCGGAGGAAGTGGAAAAGAAAATTTCATGATAGAAGTGAGCAACGGATACATTGTTGGTTAGGATTCTGGTCATTATATTGGACTCAATGGCTATGCCGCCGAAAATACAGGATCACCTTTTAGGTTTCACCAAAACCGTGAAAGACCCATTAAGTTATCCTGTCTTGTTTCCTAACTCTCAAAGTCGTGAATCTATCTAGAAAGGGTTGTAAAACACAGAAAAGTATAGACCGTTTTCTTGCCATGTTCTGTTGGTGGAAGATACAGAGACTAAAGGAATACCGTAATCAAGGCGCGCCGTAAAGCGATCGCTCTGCTGCCAAACTAAACCTAAACCTACCGACGAGGCTAAAGAATTGCGATCTAGAGCCTCCCTGCCAGCATTCCAAGTGCTGCCAACATCTACAAAGGGAGCTATTTGTAAAACTGCATTCCAGTCCGGTATTCGCAAAACTGGCAATCTCACCTCCGCCGAAGCAAAAGCCCCATTATCCGTTAATAGTAAGTCTTGACGATAGCCGCAAACGCTCTGCAAACCTCCCAAAGTAAACTGTTCTAGAGGTAGGAGAGAGGTAGTTGATAGCTGGACATTACCGCACACCAATAGTAATGTTTCTGGCGCTAACAGTCGCACCCACTGGGCTTGTCCTTGCCAGGAAAAAAAGCGACTATCTGGTCGTTCTTCGTTGACTGTGGCATCAATTGCCCCAACTCCCAGGTTAAATTGCGATCGCGCGGCAATTACTTGACGGGTATCGCGCTGCGTCCATTCTTGAAAAATCTCAGTGCCGAAATCCGAGTTCGTCCTTGCTCATCTGCGCCTTGAGATAGGGGATAAGGTTTACCTAGTAAGGAAGTTTCGCTTTCAAGGCGACTAGCACTCAAACCCAAAGCAAATTCTTGACTTGGAGTTTGAATAATTGGCTGGCGCAGAGTTATGTCGTAGTACCGAGATTGGGACTTAATATCTAGTACGTCAAAAGGTGGCTCAATAACCCGGCTTGAAGTCGTGCCATAGTTAAGGTTGAGCGTACCATTACGAGGATTTAGGGGTAAGGAGTAACTTGTATTGATCGTGTCACTACCGTCCGTATTGCTATAACCAAAACTAACGCGATCGCCTATTCCAAGTAAATTGCCTTCGTTTAGTTGAATATTGCGGCGGAAACTCCCTACTGCTGGCGTTCGCCCGTTGTCAATCGTTGCTTGAAGTGTTGTACTTTGGGCTTCAGTAACTTGAACTTCTAATCTGCTTTGACCAAGGCGAGTTCCTGCCGATAGTTCGGCAGATATATTACTAATTAAGGGATTTAGTTGTAGTAGTTGTAGAGCTTGTAAAAGGCGGTTGCGATTTAGCGGAGCTTTGGTTGCGATCTCAATTCGTCGGCGGACGTAGTTGGGGTTTAAATATTTTATCCCGGTGACTTGGATATTTTCTAAGCCGCCTTCAAGTACCGCAATTGTAACTACCTTGCCTTGCAGAGTTTAGGGAGGGATATAAGCGCCGGAGATGATATAACCATTATCAAGATAAAGTTGAGAGATCGCCGAGCGCGCACTGAATAATTCCGCAAAGGAAATTGGTCGATTGGTGAAGGGAGCCAAAACTTTCGCTAACTGTTCAGGAGAAAATACTGTACTACCAACTACTTCAAAGCGTTCTACCTGACGGGGTGACAAAGGAACTAAACAGTAGACAGGATAAGCTGCATAGCTCGTAGACCGCGTTGAAAATGAGGTAATTTAGCAGGCTTAAGACGTATCAAACTGAGCGCTAAATCTGACCAATGTTCCATTGCACCAACCCATAAATGGCCATATAAACCAATCCAAAACGGGCTATGGCGTTTCGATACTCGCTTTAATTCTTGGAGACGACTAACATACTTTTGTAACCCCATATAGCGATATTGACGACCTGCCCTGATGGCACAAGTGTAAGCAATAGTAATTAATAAAATTAGTGCAATTAATCGTTGCCCTTTAGCAGAGGTAGATTCCAAGTTATAACCACCACTTTTACAATCTTTAAACATTGCTTCAATGCCACTGCGACGCTTAAACGCGATGAGCGCAGCATCAAGATTACTGAGGTTAGTTAACAGATACCAACCCGATGATTCTACTTTTCCTCTATATTTACGCGGGTAATATCCAGCTAAATTAAACTCCCCAAAACCTTTTTGTTTTGTGAATTGAACACCCTGAAAAAAGAAAGATACTCCTGGTACTAAAGCTAATGTTTGCAGTCGTTGAGATGAAGAGTTCGGTAACCGGACATAAGTACCTTGCTTTTGACGTAAAACAAAGTCAATCCCCTTGCTGTGTAACCAATCTGCTAGTTTAATACTATGAAATTCCCGGTCTGCTAATACTAGGGGTCGATACCCTTTGAACAATTGTAATATTGGACGAATCAATGTTTTTTGTTCCTGAAGATTGCTACACCCTCTTTTTTGCAATGATAACCAATAAACTGGGATAGCTCTTCGCTCTTCAATTAAACTAATGAATCTATCCCACTAATGCCAGCAATATGATAATCTGCTATTGATGAAGGTAAATTGTAATAGGGTATGGCTGGGCGATTTGAAGGATTAAACGATCTGGAATGGAAGTTGTTTGAAGATATATTCCCCAAGGAGCCAGAAAAGAAAGGGCGGGGAATGCCCCATGCGCCGTTTCGTCATGTAGTTAACACCTTACTGTAGGTGTTGATAACAGGATGTCGTTGGTGTGATGTTCCCAAGGGAGAAATATGGGCATCAAAAAGTGCGGCGCACAGATGGTTGATGCGTTGGGAAACAGACGGAACGTTAGAAAGTTTACAAGCCCGAACACTAGGAATTGCTCAACAGAAGGGTTTAATTAACTGGAGCTACGGTGCCGTTGACGGGCCAGTATCCCCCTGGAAAAGGTGGCGGTGAGGGTGTTAAGTACGGCCATAAAGGCAAAGGAATTTTGATACATACGCTAACTGATGGTAATGGTATGCCGTTGGCCAATTGCACAACTCCCGCTAACGGTAGCGAAAGAGATCAAGTTATACCACTGTTAGATAGGGTCAAAGTCAACACGAACAAACCTGGTAGACCTCGTAAACGAGTAAAGGTGTTGGCGGCATAAAGGTTACGATTCCCAAGATAAACGTGCTGCTTTGCGTAGACGCGGTATCAGACCACAATTACCTAAGCGCGTTCGGAAGAGCAAGAAGAATCGGGGCAGACCAATTAAAATCTCAGTTCCACGTTTTCAACAAGAGCGTTGTTTCGCCTGGTTCCAAAGAAAATATCGTAGGCTTGTTGTTCGATGGGAGCGCATTTCTGCCTGCTTCAACGCTTTTCTTTCTCTAGCTACAATTCACATTTGGATTAATAGAATTTTATTAGTGGGATAGGTTCATGGAAAGCCTGATGAGTTTTTGGTAGTGATATGAAAGTAGTGGTGAAGTACAATCCTTGTTCTACAACGATTTTGGGCAATATTTGCTAACATATAAAAACTCCAATAAAAACCGAATTAATTATTAATTTATAATGATAAATGTTTTGGGAGTGCTGTTTGTCTCCGTCATGACTCTGTTATCTCGTATTACTCAACAGTCAGACTCCCTGCAAGAAAATATACCAGAAATATCGCTACAAAAGACTTGTCCCTCCTGTCATTCTCACAGTGTTATCAAGAATGGTTCCATTCATAATGGAAAACCAAAAAGCCAATGCAAGGACTGTGAACGACAATTCGTAGATAGCCCTAATAATATTGTTATTTCATTGCAGATAAAGCAACTCATTGATAAACTCTTACCCAGCGCGAATTTCCTTACGTGGAATTGCGAGAGTTACGGGTGTAAGTTGGTCTTGGTTACAAAATTACGTCAATCAGAAGCTAGCTCAAACTCCGCGTCAAGTCAAGCTTTCAGGTAAACCGCTTGGTAGATTGGTCATTGAATGCGATGAAATGTGGTCATTTGTTGAGTGCCAGAAAAATGAGGTTTACGTCTGGCTCGCAATCGGTCGTAATTCGCGAAAAATTGTGGGTTGCTATATCGGAGATAGAACGAGAAAATCAGCACGTAAATTGTGGGCTTCTTTACCAGAAATTTATCAACAATCTGCCTTCGCCTATACGGATTTTTGGCAGGCTTATAAAACAGTTATTCCCCCTAAACATCATCGAGCAGGCGGTAAAGAAACAGGCCTAACTAATCATATTGAAAGGTTGAATAATACCTTTAGGCAACGGGTTTCTCGGTTGGTGAGAGACAGCCTATCATTCTCGAAAAAGTTGCACAACCACATTGGAGCAGTTTGGTACTTCATTCATGGCTACAATGCAGAGCTAGACAGGAATTGAGCCTCTCCACTACTTCCATATCACTACCCCAATAGGTCTTGGCTTCGGTAAAAATTCAGCACCCATAAGGGTAGAAGGGACTGGACACGAACTATCTTTATTTTTCCCATTAGCAGGTAGTCCTATTTTAGGTTCGGGTGAAAGTTTAAATGGTTTAAGAACAGATACTGGGAAAACTATTGCTTTAGTTGGTGGAGATGTGAATTTTGATGGTGGAGTCTTGACAGCTAGTTCAGGACGAATTGAGATAGGTAGTGTTAATTCTGGAGTAGTAGAGATAAATTCAACTGCTTCTGGAATATTTTTAAACTATGATAGCTTAACCAATTTTCAAGACATTAAGCTAGATAAAAAAGCGCTATTAGATACAAGTGGTTTTGCAAATGGTAGTATTTCTTTACGAGCTAAAAATATTGATTTAACAAATGGATCTTTTATTTTGGTGTCAAACTTTGGAAGCGTTGATTCTAGTAGCGTTACTTTAAATGCAACAGAGGATCTGACAATGAATCTAAATCTGGCTACGCTAGGAAATTCTAGAATAGATGGTTTGGGAGCAGGCATTGTTTCACAAAATTTTTCTAGTGGAAAAGGCGCAGATATAACTATTTCAGCGAGGCAATTAGATATTGAAACAGCTTTTGGAATTGTCACAGAAACCTACGGTCAGGGGTTAGGAGGAAATATAAGCTTAAATATTTATGGAAATTCTTTACAGAATCTTGATGAGCCAACATCACAAATATCTGTCAATAGAAGTCTTGTTGCTACTTTCGTATCGACAAATGCAACTGGAAATGCAGGAAATCTAAAAGTATCTACAGATCAACTTTTTATCGAAGATGGAAGTACAATTGCGTCAGAAAGTTTTGGATTAGGGAATGGAGGAAATGTTAATATTGCAGCTACTGAAAGTATAAAAGTATCTGGCTCTGTAAAATTTCCTTTCCCTTTCAATAGTTTTGTGCCTAGTTTTCTGGGCGCTCTAGCTACATCTCAAGGTAATGCGGGTGACGTAAGTATTAATACAAATCAACTAATACTTGAAAGTGGAGGAAGATTAGATTCCACCACTTTAGCATCAGGTTCTGCTGGTAAAGTGAGTATAGTTGCGACTGATTCAGTAAATATTAGTGGTCGAGTTTCTGATTCTTTGAACCCCACATTAATAAGTTCATCTGCCAATCGAGTAGATCCTGCGTTTACGCCGTTCTATGGTTTGTCTAATGCTTTGACGGGAAACTCTGGCTCTGTAGAAATTACGACCAATCAATTGAATATAAATGATGGAGCAAGAGTTAGCGTGCGTAACGATGGATCTGGAGAGGCAGGCGATCTTAAAGTGATTGCTAATTCAATTAATCTAAAAAATCAGGGTACTATTGCAGCAGATACCGCAAAAGGTACAGGTGGTGATATTACATTAAGAACAAATGAGTTACAGTTACGCCAAAACAGTCAAATTAACGCTACTGCAGGAGGTAACAGTACTGGTGGTAACATTACTATTGATACTAATACTCTAGTTGCTTTAGAGAATAGCGATATTACAGCTAATGCTTTTGAGGGTCGTGGTGGAAATATTGCAATTACAGCGAAAGGCATTTTCGGTATTGAATCGCGTACAAGATTGACTCCACTGAGCGATATTACTGCTAGTTCAGAACTAGGTATAAATGGTAGTGTGGAAGTCGATACTTTAGACAATCAAACTGTTTCCACAACAACACTCCCTCAAGAAATTGTCCAAACTCCAGAAATAACTGCTACTTGCCAAGCAAACTCTAACAGGGAAACCAGTACGTTTGTAAACACAGGAACAGGTGGTATTCCTCCCAGCCCTGACGATATCCTATCGAGAAATTCAGGGTGGTACGATCGCTCTGCTATTGCTCAAAGCGAGGATACTTTAGAGGAAAAATCGCCTGTCGTACCTGCACAAATAGTAGAAGCTCAAGGTTGGCGAAAAAACTCGGATGGAACCATAGTATTAACCGCAGAACCAACAGGAGAAGTTGCTTTGACTGCTGGGGCTAATGTCGGTTGTAACCCAACCTCTGTGACAAAGAGTGATACAACTGCTAAAAGCCGCGATCGCTAATGAAAAAACAAATGTATAAGGTAGCCTGCTTTTTGCTAGGTATAGCTTTGAGTTTAGGCATATATCTAAGTCAAAGCAACTTGATTGGATTCGCCAAATCTATAAGCGGGGAAGCTGGGGAGCAAGCACAGGCGATCGCGCTAACTGATAAAGGTCACGAACAACTGCGTAGGGGACAAGCAGCTAGTGCCTTAGAAACATGGCAAGCAGCAGGGAAGATTTATCACCACCTGAATAACCAAGAGGGCATAACAGGTAGTTATATCAATCAAAGTCTTGCTTTGCAGGCTTTAGGGATGTATCCTCGCGCTTGCAAAACCTTAGTGCAAGTTTTGCAATTAGAAGGATGGATTTGTCAAAATCAGTTTGAGCAACAGGCACAACAAGAACCAGAAAACATTGAGCAGCGTATAGTTGATGCTATGGAGAGAACAACTCTACTGCCTGTAACAGTAAGCGCTTTGCATAATCTTGGAGATGTATTGCGGTTATTGGGGAAGCCGGAAGAGTCACAAATTATTTTACAGCAGAGTAAGAGCGTAGCTAAAAGATTGGAATTCAATGGCGAAGATAGGGATATTTTACTCAGTTTAGCCAATACTGAACGTAGCCTATACAGTAAATTCAAAAACACATATCAATTAACTGAAGAACCAATAGCTAAAGAAAAAGCCTTACAAACGGCTCAGGCAAAAGCTGAACTTGCCCTCAGTTTATATCAACAGGTAACTAATTCTGCTAATGACACACAAGATTCGGCTATCAATATACAAGCTAGGTTAAATTCTCTAAGTTTGCTAT
>JAESGR010000316.1_pt1 | contig 51074 bp, 46 predicted proteins | sample 9269771 | NCBI WGS metagenome assembly JAESGR01 (sample SAMN15739572, study PRJNA653492) | algae metagenome | isolation source: Chroococcus sp. CMT-3BRIN-NPC107 and co-occurring heterotrophs from well... | place: USA: Clark Mountains Wilderness, California | collected 2010-04-18 | reverse complement strand
TGCTGTCCACGCGCTTGATCCGGCCATCGGGCAAGGCGATCGTCGGGTAGCTGTTCTCGATGCCCGTCGCGATCATGAAGTGCGGGCGAACGAACTCCGGGCTGGCCGTCATCTCTTGCACTCGCTGTGAAGGCCAAACCTTGCGGCCTTGGCCCTGGGGCGGACGGTCTGGCAGGCCGGCCGGTCGCCGGCCTGCGTCCTTAAGGCTGGTGCGCGCGGGCGGCACGGCAATGGAGGAACAGCGATCCGTTCGATGGCAGGCAAGCCAGGCGCGGTACCGTCACCCGACGGCCGCTCCGCCCTTCGCCTTCACCGGGATCTTGAGATAGCGCACGCCATTGCTCTCCGCCTGCGGAAACCGCCCGGCGCGGATGTTTACCTGGATGGAGGGCAACAGCAGGAGAGGGGCCGCGAGCTTGGCATCGCGCCCGGTCCTAAAGCGCACGAACTCCTCTTCCGTCACGCCGTCCTTTACCTGCGGGTTCGAGGCGCGCTGCTCGGCTACATGCTCTGCCAGGCGTACTGGTCGCGGCCCGGCGCCTTGTAGTCATGGCACATCCACAGGCGCGTGGCTGGCGGCAGCGCCAGGAGGCGGCGGATCGAGCGATAGAGGGCGTGCGCGTCGCCGCCGGGGAAATCCGCCCGCGCCGTCCCGTAGTCGTGCATGAACAGCGTGTCGCCGACGAACACGTCGTCGCCGATCCGATAGGCGATGTCGGCGGGTGTGTGGCCGGGCACATGCATCACCTCCACCTCCAGCCGGCCCAGCGCAAACCGCTCCCCGTCCCGGAACAGCCGGTCGAAGTCGCCGCCGTCCGGCTTGAGGTCCTGCGCATCGAACACGGGGCGGAAGATCCGCTGCACGTCCTTGATATGCTCGCCGATGCCGATCAGGGCACCGGTCCTGGCCTTGATATAGGGGGCGGCGGTCAGGTGGTCGGCATGGGCGTGGGTTTCCAGCACCCAGCGGACCGTCACTCCCTCGTCCCTGGCCGCCTCGAGGATCGTGTCGGCCGAGCGGGTATCGGCCTCTCCCGACCGGTTGTCCCAGTCCAGCACCGGGTCCACGACCGCCCCTTCCCTCGTCGCCGGATCAGAGACCAGGTAGCTGACAGTGTTGGTGGGCTCGTCGAAGAAGGCCCGGATAATCGGATGTTCCATGTCGTCCTCCTTTGCCCCAGGCGCGGGGCTTGAAACTTATATAAGTGTCACCTTATTAAGCACAAGCTAATGAAAGGCGTACAGGACGATGGCGATGACGGCGCCGGACATGGCGGGCCTGCAGGAGAAGGCGGCGGAAGCCGCGCGGATGCTGCGGCTGCTCGCGAACGAGAACCGGCTGCTGCTGCTCTGCCACTTGGCCGGTGCGGGCGAGATGACGGTGGGTGCCTTGGCCGAGACGATCGGCCTGTCGCAGCCGGCCCTTTCCCAGCACCTGGCCAAGCTGCGCGAGGACGGGCTGGTGGAAACGCGCAAGGAGTCCCAGGCGGTGTTCTACCGCCTGGCCGATCCCAAGGCGGCCCGCCTGCTGGAGGTCCTGCGCGATCTGTACTGTCCGCCGGAAGACTGACGGAAGGAAGGACACCGAAGATGCTGACTTCGATCAAGCCGCAGGACGCCGCACGGCTCCTGCGCGAGGGCGCCCTCCTGGTCGACGTGCGCGAGCCTGACGAGTATGCCCGCGAGCGCATCCCGGCAGCGCGCAACCTGCCGCTCTCGGGGCTGGAAACGGCCAAGCTCGCCTTGCAGCCGGACCAGCCGGTCCTGTTCCACTGCCGCAGCGGCAGCCGCACCGCCGGCCATGCCGCACGGCTCGAAGGCAAGGCCGGGGGGTTATCGGGCCTATGTCGTCGAGGGCGGGCTCGAGGCCTGGAAGCGCGCCGGCCTGCCCGTCGAGCAGGACCGCCGCCAGCCGATCGAGGTGATGCGCCAGGTGCAGATCGCCGCTGGCTCTCTCGTCCTGCTGGGCGCGCTCGTCACCCCCTGGTTCTACGCGCTTGCCGGCTTCGTCGGCGCCGGCCTCGTGTTCGCGGGCGTGACCGGAACCTGCGGGATGGCCAGCCTCCTGCGCCACATGCCCTGGAACCGGCCGGCCGCGACCCCCGGCACCCCGGCTGCGGCCTGAGCACAGGGATCACCGGCCATGCTGGGCCTTTCCTTGCTGCAAGGGCTGCTGGGCGGCGCCTCCGGCTCGCTCGTCGGCTTCACCCTTGGCCTGGTCGGCGGTGGCGGCTCCATCCTGGCGGTGCCGCTGCTGGTCTACCTGGTGGGCGTGTCGAACCCGCATCTCGCCATCGGCACCAGCGCCGTCGCTGTCACTGCGAATGCCGTGGCGAGCCTTGCCGGCCATGCCCGGGCCGGCAATGTCCGCTGGCCCTGCGCCCTGGTGTTCGCCACGGCGGGCGTGGCGGGCGCCCTTGTCGGCTCGGCGCTGGGTCGGCGCGTGGACGGCGACGCGCTGCTTGCCGCGTTCGCCGTGCTGATGGTCGTCGTGGCCGTGCTGATGCTGCGCCGGCGCGACCCCGCCCAGGATCGCCGGGTGCGGCTGAACCGCGGCAACGCGCCGGCCCTGCTCGGCACTGGCCTCGCGGCCGGGGCGCTGTCCGGTTTCTTCGGCATCGGCGGCGGCTTCCTGGTCGTGCCGGGTCTGATCCTGGCGACCGGCATGCCGATGCTCCAGGCGGTCGGCACCTCGCTGGTCGCGGTTACCGCCTTCGGCCTGGCCACCGCCGGCAGCTATGCCGCGTCCGGCTTGGTCGACTGGCCGCTGGCCGCGGTGTTCGTCGGCGGCGGCATCCTCGGCAGCCTGGCCGGCGCCCGCCTGGCCGGCGGCCTGGCAGCAAGGCGCGGCGCGCTCACCAGGGTCTTCGCCGGCCTGATCATCCTGGTGGCCGCCTACATGTTCGCCCGCAGTCTGGGCCTGATCGGCTGAAACCCCAAACGCACGCGGCCTCGCCGTGACGACGACCGACCGCCTTGGAACTTCATCGTCGAGAAAGGAGAGCGGCATGTCCGAACGATACCAGCCCGAAGTGACCGGCTTTTTTCACGAGGAAACCAACAGCGTCGCCTATGTGTGCGCCGACCCCGATACCCGGCGCTGCGCCGTCATCGATCCCGTGCTCGATCTCGACCGCAACGCGCGGGCGACCCACACCGAGTTCGCCGACCGCCTGCTGGGCTTCATCCGAGAACGCGGCCTTGCCGTCGACTGGATCCTCGACACCCATCCGCATGCCGACCACTTCTCCGCCGCCTTCCATCTCAAGGAGAAGCTGGCAGCGCCGACAGCCATCGGAAGCCGTGTCGTCGTCGTCCAGCGGATCTGGAAGGAAATCTACAATCTCCCTGACTTCCCGGCGGACGGGTCGCAATGGGACCGCCTGTTCGACGACGGCGATCGCTTCCGCATTGGCGGGATGGAGGCGGAGGTGCTGTTCACGCCGGGCCATACCGCGGCGTCGATCGCCTACCGCGTCGGCGACGCGGCCTTCGTGCACGACACGCTGTTCATGCCTGACGCCGGAACGGCCAGGGCGGACTTCCCCGGCGGCGACGCACGCACGCAGTGGCGCTCCATCCGCCGGCTGCTGGATCTCCCGCCCCGGACGCGGATCTTCACCGGCCACGACTACATGCCGGGAGGCCGCGAGCCGCGCTGGGAATCGACCGTCGCCGAGCAGCGCGCGCACAACATCCACGTCCGTGACGGCGTCACGGAGGAAGAGTTCGTGCGGATGCGCGAGGAACGCGACGCCACGCTGCCGCTGCCGGGGCTCATGATGGATGCGCTGCAGGTGAACATGCGGGGCGGGCGGCTGCCCGAGCCGGAGCCGAACGGCACCTCCTACCTCAAGATCCCCCTCAATCGCTTCCCGCCGCGCCGGAAGTAATCCCCTGTAAAACGACCTGGGGCTTCGAGAGGAGTGGTGCCCCTGACCTTGAATCCCTCATTCGTCGCCAAGTCCGACCGTTCCCCCGACAGCGCGGGCAACCTGAAAGGAGAAACTCCATGTCTAACCTGCCCCCGACGACGTCACGCGTGGCCTTGCACAGCAGCGAGGCCATCAGCCGGGACCATCGCGCCAGGATCGAGGCGCGTGCCCGCTACTTCGCAAGGCGACCGGACCTCATCGACCAGCGCCTGCGGGAGCTCGACCATGAATGGGATATCGAGCGCACGCTGGAGGCCAATGCCGCCACCATCACCCTTGCCAGCCTGGTGCTCGGCGCGACCCGCGATCGCCGCTGGCTGTACCTGAGTGGCGGCGTCGCCGCCTTCTTGCTGCAGCACGCGCTCCAGGGATGGTGCCCGCCCGTACCCGTGTTCCGTCGGCTCGGTGTGCGCACCATGCAGGAGATCAATGCGGAGCGAACGGCGCTGAAAGCGCTGCGGGGTGACTTTCGCGGCTCCATGGATGATCCCCTGGCAGGACAGGATCCCGATGCGCGTGCCACCGCCGCCCTGGAAGGCGCATGGCGGTGAGGCAGACTCAGACGCCTGCGCGGAAGAACCTGGTGAACAGGGCGATGTCGCCGTCGGCACGATCCAACTCGCATGGACGATCCTGCACGCTCAGGCGAGGCGAGGGCGGTCCCGCCGGCAGGCCCCGGATCCTGTAGCTGCCGGGCTTCTCGACCTCCTCGCGCCTGCGCCGGGATCGCCATTCGACCACCTGGATTCCTGCACTGCCCCTCGTCGCGCTACCGTGGCGACGCCTACGATCCGCCTCGGGCAGCCATCTGGTTGGAAGCCGGGAATGACAAAGCACGAACAAGACGACGCCGCAGCGCCGCGCTTGCTCATCCGCAGCGCCACCGAGGCGGATGAAGCGCACGTCTCAGCCTTGTGGCGAGCCAGCAACCTGGTGACCAGCTACAATGATCCATCGCGGGACTTCCATTTCGCCCGGGCCAAAGAAGGTTCGGACGTTCTGGTCGGGGTCGACGTGGACCATGCCATTGTCGGCAGCGTCATGGTGGGCCACGACGGACATCGCGGCTGGATCTACTATCTTGCCTCCGCTCCGACCCACCGCAATCAGGGCATTGGCCGATCGATGGTCGAGGCTGCGGAGCAATGGCTGAGGAACAAAGGCGTGGCCAAGGTCATGCTGCTGGTGCGCGAGACGAACACCCAGGTGGTCGAGTTCTACACACACCTCGGCTTTGAACCCGCACCTCGCGTCGTCATGCAGAAGTGGCTGGAGGAAGGCGATGACTAGCGGATCGGGCTGGGACCCCCATGCCTTCAATCTGTCGAGGCTCGCCGTGGACAGACCATTCAAGAAGGCGGGAAGACGGCTCGAACGTCCGCCATCGCGCAGGAAATGCCAGGCTTGAGCCTGCGCCCGGCCAGGCCTCCGAAGAGGCCTTCGACGGGAGGCCGACATCGGCGCCACGTAGAACATCCATCGCTGCAAACCGCGTCGACGTGCCATGCCGCTCATGGGCTGCTTGACGGTCGTCGTCCCGCCGCCGGCCTCCCTTCAGGTCACTCCGCCGTCATCGGACTGATCACGGTGCGGATCGCGGCGACCTGGTCCGCGGGGAAGCCTGCCTGCTGGGCGTGGTCGCGGATGAGCTGCGGGTCGGGCGCCCGGTAGATGCAGTAGATCTTGTCGTCGGTGACGTAGCTCTGCACCCACTGGATATCGGGGCCCAGGTCGCGCAGCACGGCGCACGAGGTCTGCGAGGCGGCCTTGAGCTCGGCCGGCGAGAGCTTGCCAGCACCGGGCATGGTCCGCTCGATCACGAATTCGGGCATGATGGCTTCCTCCTGATCGGCCGCGCACGGATCGTGCGGGCTCCATCAGGCAAGATGGCTCAAACGGACCGGCAACGCGAGTCAGTCGATCACTGACAAACGGCGCGTTTTAGTCCTCCTGATCGCCGCCCCGCCGGTCCTGCGCGCGCAGCCGCTTCTCCGTTTCCACCTCGAGCCCGATCTCCACCAGCCGGCGGATGGCCTCCGGCCGGGTCGGCAGGTCGGCCTGCCGCCGGCGCCATTGGGTGAGTGCCCGGTCCATGGCCGGCGTCAGTCCGACCTCGAGCTTGATCGCGAACTTCGTGGGCTTTTCCATGGCTGCGATATGCGAGCCGCGCCGCAGGCCGTCAACGGCGCCCCGCTGCCCGCAACGGTGGCGGCCGTCGGCCGGTGATCATGCCGGGGCGGCGTTTCCGCCTGGGCGGGCCCTTCTCGCTCGCCCGCGCCGGTGCCTGAAGCGGCCGCGGCACCTCCCATGTCCGCCTCCGTTCCTTATCGGCCCCAGTACCGTCGCCGGCCCTTGCGCCAGCGCCGGAACGCCGGCTTGCCCGGATGCAAGGAAGAGAAGGCAAGGGATGGCGAGCGACGGATTTCTCCGCAAGGTCGGCAAGGCCATCCACGGCCTGTCGGTGAAGCCCTTCAAACTTGGAGCTGAGGCCGGGTCGCTGGCCATCGCGGCGGCGAGGGCTGGCGCTGGGCCCGCGCGGCCTCCAGTGGTGCAGCCTGGGGGCGAGACCAAGGCCGCCGCAGCGGATCGAGCCGCTGCCGGCAAGCCCAAGCCGACAATCGACCTGGCCGAGGCGCTTCGTGAAGCTGCGGCGATCTCGGGCAAGCCCGTCGGCCGGATGCTGCGGGAGATCGTGGCGCTCAGGCGCGGGCCCGGCAGGCTCACCGCGCAGGAGTATTTCTACTACCGCCTCTACGACGACCGGCATACCGACGCCGAGCGCCAGGCCTTTCGCGGCCACGCTGCCCAGACGCGGATCTATGAGCGCACCAGCCCGCGCCGCTGGTGGCTGCTCGCCCACGACAAGCTGCTCTTCCACGCGGTCGCGCAGGGGCTCGGCTATCCGACTCCCGAGATCCTGGCCGTCTACCCTCCCGCCCGGGCCTTCGGACGCGTGCCCAGCCCGCGCGATGCTGCCGAGCTGGCGGATCTGCTGCGCGGTGGCATGCGCTATCCCTGCTTTGCCAAGCCCGTGCGCGGCATGTTCAGCCATGGCGCCCACGCCATCATGGCCTTCGACCAGGCGAGCGACGCGCTGCGCTTTTGGAACGGATCGACCATGGACCTGGCCACCTTCTCCAGCTCGCTCGATCCCCGGACCGACGGGGGATATGTCTTCCAGGCGTTGCAGGCACCGCATCCCGCCATCGCCGCCGTCTGCGGTCCGCGGCTGGCGACGGTCCGGCTGGTCGTCGCCCTTCGGCCGTCGGGGCCGATGGTGCTCCGGGCCCTGTGGAAGGTGCCTGCCGGTGCGAACATCGCCGATAATTTCTGGCGCCCGGGCAATATCCTGTGCGCGCTGGACCCGCAGACCGGCAGAGTGCTCCGGGCCGTGCGCGGCTATGGGTTGGCGCTGGAGGAGCCCGAGCTGCACCCGGACAGTGGCGCCCGGCTCCTCGGCTTCACGCTGCCGGGCTGGCATGAACTCGTGGCACTCACCCTCGACGCGGCGCGCTCCTTCGCCCCGTTGCGGTTCCAGGCCTGGGACGTGGCGATGTGCCCGGACGGTCCGTTGCTGGTCGAGCTCAATGTCGGGGGCGACTTCGACCTCCCGCAGCTCGCCACGGACCGGGGCATCATGGACAAGGAATTCGCCGCGTTCCTGGCGGAATGCGACCGCGACGCCGTTCCGATCTAGGCCCGCTGGGTCCGGCCGACGCCGGCCGATCATCGGGGGAAGCCGACGGTTCGCGTTCTCCGGGAACCACCCTTGGGCGAACAGTCTGTTTGTCCAAAACGCGGCTGACGAGGACGTTGCGGGTAGAGCCGGAACAGTCCGAGAACCGCTGCCGACAAGGGGCCAAAAGACAATGCCTAACATGGCAAAGGTAGCGATGCGCTTGGGCGAGGTCCGCCAGGTTCTGGGCGATCCTCAACGCAAGCCCTTGATCCGGATGATCCGCGAGGCTGGCGACATGGCAAGGAGCAGCGGCAAGTTCCCATGGCGCTATTTCCACTCCTTCGCCTATCGCAAGGATGCGGGGCCGCACACCGAGTACCTTTATGGGGATCAGATCACGTCGCTGGTCGACCGGCTGAAGGCGAGCGACGAGCATGGGCTGCTCGAGGACAAGCTGCGCTTCGAGGCATGGTTTCGCAGCAGGAATTTCCCGCTCGCGCGCCAGTTCGCGCACAACGAGGGCAGGACGTTCTGGGTCGACGGAGCGGAACGGCAGGTTGACGACCTTGCCGCGTTCAAGGCCCTGGTGGAGGAACTGCGCGCGCGGTCCAGCCATGGCAGCATCTTCGTCAAGCCGGTGGGCGGGATGCAGGGAGACGGGTGCCGGCGCATCGACAGGGCGGATGCCGATCTGGCCGAGCTGTATGAGGATACCCGTGCGCGGCCTTTCCTGTTTCAGGAGACCCTGGTCCAGCACCCGGCCCTCGCCGCCATCTACCCCGGCAGCATCAACACGATCCGACTGCTCACCTGCCGTGCGCCGGGCCAGCCGCCGGCTGTGATCGCCGCGATCCTGCGCCTGGGGATGGGCCGGAGCATCGTGGACAATGCGAGCCAGGGCGGCATTGCCGTCGGCATCGATCTGGAGACCGGCCGGCTGCTGCGGCTGGCTCGGCAGTTCTTCGAGTATGGCGGCAAGGTCTGTGCCGCGCACCCCGACACGGGCTTCCGGTTCGAGGGGTTCGAGGTGCCACATCTTCAGATGGCCGTGAGCGTTGCCCAGCAGGCGGCGGCGGACCTCTCGCACCCGCTGATCGGCTGGGACCTGGCCGTGACCGGCCCAGGGGTCGTGCTGATGGAGGGCAATGCGGTGCCCCATTTGGTGCTGACCGAGGTGGCACTGGGCCGCGGCCTGATGACCCATCCACCGTTCCGGCAGCTCTACCAAGGAATGGGTCTGCCCTCCTAAAAGCCGAACAGCTCGTTCAGGTGGCCAGGGCTGGTGCGGCTATGGCCCCCCTGGTCGAGATGTCCAGCCGCCAGCAGTATGCAGCGGCTGGCGGCGTCTACCAGCCGAACGTCATGCGTGATCATGATGAGCGTGCGCCCGGCTACGCGGCTCGTGTCGGTCAGCAGCTCGATCACCTGCGCGCCGCTCCGCTCGTCGAGCGACGCTGTCGGTTCGTCGGCGACGAGAATCGGCGGGTCGTGCAGCAAGGCCCTGGCGATCGCCACGCGTTGCTGCTCGCCCCGCGACAGCATGGCAGCGTCGGGCCGTGCCGTCGGCACCTTCATCTGCTCCAGCAGCTCCTTTGCCCGCGCCACCTGCCCGCTGCTCGGCCGAAGGGCGTCGAAGTAGCAGGGCGCCAGGACGTTCGCGAGCGGGGTGAGGCCGGGCACCAGGTGGAAGTTCTGGAATACCAGGCCCAGATGGCGCCGCCGCCAGCCGTCCCGGGCGCTCTCGCTGAGCTTGGCCAGGTCGACGCCGCCCCAGCGGATCTCGCCGCGGTCGATCGTCTGGATGCCGGTCAGCGCATAGGCCAGCGTGGTCTTGCCCGAGCCCGACGGCCCGGTGACCGCCACCTGCGATCCAGCCTCGATGTCCAGCGCCTCGATGTCGAGCACGGGCGCTCCGGCCGAGGCGAAGGCCACCCGTAGGTTGCGCAACTGAAGCTGGTTCACCGGGATGCTGTTCGTAGGGCTCATGCACGGATCCTGCTCTTGCCGGGCAGCACCGCATTTACCGGTGATCCGAAGCAAACGGGGTAGTCAGGCTGTCATCAGACTGTCACATTCGCTCGTCGTGGTCACGTGGCCAACCCAGAAGCAACAGAACAGGGAGCGTAGAATGATCGCTCGGGTCAGGATCTCACGATTGGTGGCGACGACTTGCCTCGTCTGCACCGCTGCCGGTTCGGCGCTGGCGCAGGATGCCAGACTGGTGCAAGGCGACGATCCCTACTTCAAGCAGGCACAGGGTCAGCTTCAACAGGTACTTACCCAGCAGAACAACACCAATCGCGCCAAGAACGTGATCCTGGTGGTCGGCGACGGCTTGGGCTTCTCCACGGTCACGGCGGCCCGGATCTTCGAGGGCCAGCAGCGCGGGGTCGATGGCGAATCGAACGTTCTGTCCTGGGAGGCCTTTCCGCACTTGGCCGCCGCCAAGACCTATTCGGCGGATGCGCAGATCACCGATTCGGCACCCAGCGCGGTCGCCATGACGGCCGGGGTGAAGACCATCAACGACGTGATGGGGCTGGACCACACCGCGAAGCTCGACAGCTGCGAAGACCAGAAGTCCAAGACCGTGACGACGTTGTGGGAGATGGCCGAGACCATCGGCATGTCCACGGGCGCCGTGACGACCGCGACGATCACCCATGCGACGCCTGGCGCCACCTACGCCCATATCGCCAACCGGGACTGGGAGTCGGATGCCGCGATGACGCCGGAGGCCATCGCGCAGGGATGCGCGGACATCGCCCGGCAACTGGTCGAGATGAAGTTCGGCGACGGGCTCGAGGTGGCGCTCGGCGGCGGGCGGGCCAACTTCCTGCCGACGACCGCGGCCGACCCGGAGGATGAAGGCAAGAAGGGCAAGCGCAAGGACGGCAAGGACCTGACCCAGGCATGGCTGTCCCGCTACGGCAACAGCGGCGCCTTCGTCTGGAACAAGGAACAGTTCGACAAGCTCGACCCGGACAATGTCGATCACGTGCTGGGTCTCTTCGAGATGTCGCACATGGAGTACGACTACGATCGTCCCAAGGACAAGGCGGGCGAGCCGTCGCTGGCCGAGATGACCGACAAGGCGATCGACATGCTGTCGAAGAACCCGGAGGGCTACGTGCTGCTCGTCGAGGGCGGGCGCGTGGACCATGGCAGCCACGCCGGCAATGCGTACCGCACCATGACCGACGCCGTGGCGCTGAACGAGGCCGTCAAGACGATCATGCGCAAGGTCGACCTGAACGAGACCCTGGTGGTCGTCACCGGCGACCACAGCCATACGCTGACCATCGCGGGCTATGCCAAGCGCGGCAACCCGATCCTCGGCGTCTCGGTCGGCGTCGATAACGAGCCGATCCTGGGCATGGACGGCAAGCCCTACACCACCGTCTCCTTCGCCAATGGCCCCGGCGGCCAGAAGGGCGGCCAGGAGCGGCGCATGCTGACCATGGAGGAGGCGACCGATCCGGACTTCATCCAGCAGACGCTGGTGCCCATGCAGAGCGAGACGCATGGCGGCGAGGATCTCGGCATCTACGCGATCGGCCCGTGGTCGCATTTGTTCCAGGGCACGGTGGAAGAGAACTACACCTTCCATGTCATGGACTTCGCCTCGAAGATCAGCGAGCGCGCCAGCCAGCGCGCGGATGCACCGTAGGAGCTGGCCGATGGCCGGGCTCACTCGACGCTGGACCGCGCTCGTGATGGCGGCAGGCTGTTGCTTGGCCCGGCCAGGTCTTGCGGCCGAGCGCATCCGTATCCGTGATCTCTATGCCCGCGGAGCTGAGTTCTCCCCGCAGGCGCTGGCGCTGGCCGACAAGACGGTGACCGTGCCGGGCTTCATGGCGCCGCCGCTCAAGCCGGACGCCAGCTTCTTCGTGCTCACCAAGCTGCCAATGGCGGTCTGCCCGTTCTGCGACAGCGAGCTGAACTGGCCGAACGACATCGTGCTCGTGCGCCTTGCCGGGCAGCAGGACTGGGTCGACTTCAACCAGCCGATCCTGGTCACCGGCACCCTGTCGCTCGGCACGGAGATCGACGAGGAGACGGGCTTCGTCAGCCGCGTACGGCTGGTCGACGCTAGCTACGAGCTTGCCTGAGCCTTGTTCAATCCCTGGCCGTTCGTGTGGGCCGACCTCCGCCAGAGCCTGGCCGGAACCCTGGCCGTCGTCGTGCTGGTCGCCCTGGCGGTCGGGCTGGGGGTCGCGGTCTCGGCGCAGGAGCGGGCATTGCGGCAGGGCAGTGCTCGGGCCGCCGACGCCTTCGACCTCATCATCGGCGCACGCGGCAGCGAGACCCAGCTGGTGCTCAGCACCGTCTACCTCCAGCCGGCGGCGATCGAGCTGATCCCGGGCCGGCTGCTGGCCGAGCTGGAGCGCCGGCCCGATGTCACCTATGCGGCACCGATCGGCTTTGGCGACAACTGGCGCGGCCACGCCATCGTCGGGTCGACCCCCGCCTTCGTCACGCGCGGCGGCAGGATGGCGCCTGCCGAGGGGCGCGTGTTCGAACGCCTCCAGGAGGTCGTGGTCGGCGCGGATGTCCCGTTGCAGGTCGGCGACCGGTTCGAGCCAAGCCACGGGCAGCTCGAGATGGACGACGAAGAGGACCATCACGGCTTCACGCTGGCCGTCGTCGGCCGACTGGCGCGGCAGGGCAATCCCTGGGACAAGGCGATCCTGGTGCCGATCGAAGCGGTCTGGTGGGTGCACTCGCTACCGCTGGGCCACCAGGTCGACGAGGCACGCCTCTGGCCGCAAGGACCTGGGGGAGAGCCCGACCTCGACGTGGTGCCGGTGGGTCCGCCCTGGGACGAGGCCGAACTGCCGGGCGTGCCGGCCATCGCCGTCAAGCCCGCGACCTTCGCCGCCGCCTACGGCCTGCGCTCCGCCTTCCGCTCCAACGAGCGCGGCACGATCGCGGTGTTCCCGGCGGAGGTGCTGGTGCAGCTCTACGCCCGGCTCGGCGACGTGCGCGACCTCGTCGCCGTCATCTCCGTGCTGACGCAGGTCCTGGTGATCGGGGCGGTCCTGCTGGCGGTGCTGGCGAGCCTGTCCCATCGGCGCCGCCTGATCGGCGTGATGCGGGCGCTGGGCGCATCCCGCGCCTTCGTCTTCTCCGCGATCTGGCTGAGCGTGGCGCTGATGCTGACGGGCGGCGCCTTGCTGGGCCTGCTGGTGGGCTGGGCCAGCGCGTTCGCCGTCTCGGCCCTGTTCGAGCAGCGCACCAGCATCGCCCTGCCGGTCGCCCTGGGCCTGCCCGAACTCTGGCTCGTCGCCGGCATCGTCGTCATCGGCCTGGTGCTGGCGATCCTGCCTGCGGCATTGGCCTATCGCAGCCGGGTTGCCGACGCGCTGCGTGCGTGATCGGGGGCAGGCGCAGGTCTGAAGCTGTCCCCCATCTTGCGCGTGGCGCCGGTTCGGGCAGGCCCCGTGTCAGCTGCCCAACCGCTCGATCACCAGGGCCAGCAGCGCCCGCAGCCGTCCGAGCCGCCTGAGGTCGCGGTGATAGCCCAGCCACACGTCCCGCCCGGGCGGCGGCTCGCCCAGGTCGACCGGGTACAGGCCCGCCATGCCGTCGGCCAGCAGACGCGGCAGCACCGCCAGGCCCACGCCGCGCGCGCACATCCGGGCCTGGACGTCACGGTTGTTGCTGCGAAACGCAATCCGGGCGCGCGGCAGCATCCGCTGCAGCCATGCGACGTCGGGCATCCCGCCAAAGCCGGTATCCATCGTGACGAGCGGGCAGCCGGTCCCGTCGCCGGCCACTGGCGCGTCCATGCCGACAGGCGCGTAGAGCCCGTACGCCATGTGCATCAGCCTGCGCTGGACGACCTCCGGCTCCTCGAACGGGCGGATCCGGAAGACGAGGTCCGCCTCCCGCCGGGCGAGGCTCAGCAGCCGGGCCTCGGTCAGGAGCTCGATCGTGACGCCCGGATGAAGGCTGGCGAAGTGCGCCAGAACCGGGGCCAGCACATGGCTGCCGAACCAGTCCGAGCATGACACGCGCAAGAGGCCACTGAGCTGGCCGCCACGGCCGGCCAGCTGGCGCTCCAGGGCAATCGCCTCCTCCTCCATCCGCTCGGCATGGGCGAGCACGGACTGGCCCTCGTCGGTCAGCACCATCCCGTCGCTCGTCCGCTGGAACAGCGTCTGCCCGACCGCCTGCTCCAGTGCGCGCAGGCGGCGGCCCATCGTGGGCTGGGTAAGGCCAGCCTGCCGCGCTGCCGCGCCGAGCGTGCCCGCCCGGGCAATCGCCAGGAAGATCCGGAGGTCACTCCACTCCATGCCAGCCCAAACAAAATCGCATGCATTCGATACGATCTATTTCGTTTCCATACGATCTTGAAGATCTACCCTCGGGTCATCCACCCTCGCGGGAGCAGTTCAGGATGACCGGAACGACATTTCCCAGCATGCAGGCAGCCGTGCTCGAGACGGAGAACGGGCCGTTCCACCTTCGGCAGGTCCGGCGCCCCGTGCCGGGGCCGGGCCAGGTGCTGGTGCGGATCGCTGCCAGCGGGGTCAATCCGCTCGACGCCAAGATCAGGGCGGGCACGACACCCCATGCCGGCCACAGGCTGCCCGCCATCCTGGGGATCGACCTGGCCGGCACGGTGGAAGCGGCAGGGCAGGGGGCGGCCGCCTGGAAGCCTGGCGACGAGGTGTACGGGATGACCGGCGGTGTCGGCGGGATCCAGGGCTCGCTTGCCGAGTATGCAGCGGTCGATGCCGACCTCCTGGCCCGCAAGCCCGTGAACCTCACGATGCGCGAGGCCGCCTCCCTGCCGCTGGCGTTCATCACGGCCTGGGAGGGGCTGGTCGACCGGGCACGCATCCAGCGGGGGCAGAGGGTTCTGGTCCAGGGCGGCGCCGGCGGGGTCGGGCAGATGGCCATCCAGCTCGCCCGCGCCATGGGAGCGCAGGTCTTCGCCACCGGATCCGCAGGGCAGGCGGCGCGCATCGAGCGGCTGGATGCCGTGGCTCTCGATCGCGCCGTTCCGATGGCCGACCATGTCGCCGCGCACACTGGCGGGCAAGGCTTCGACCTCGTCTACGACACGGTCGGCGGGCCGGCACTGGATGCCGCGTTCGAGGCGGTGCGCCGCTTCGGCCATGTGGTGAGCGCCCTGGGCTGGGGCACCCACCGGCTGGCGCCGCTGTCGTTCCGCGCAGCCAGCTATTCGGGCGTCTTCACGCTCCTGCCTTTGCTGACGGGCGAGGGCAGGGCGCATCACGGCAAGATCCTGCACGAAGCCACCCGGCTGGTGGAGGAAGGCAAGCTCGTCCCGTCGCTGGATCCCCGCCGCTTCTGCCTGGACCATGTGGCGGACGCCCATGCCGCGCTAACCAGCCGGGACGCATCGGGCAAGCTAGTGGTCGACATCGCAGCTTGAGGTGTGTGCCTCGGTGTTGACTCCGGCGGGCGGAGAACCCATTCCAGTTGTCAAGGATCAGGATCCTAGGTACACCCTGAGGAGGATCATCGTCCTTCTGCCCCGGATGCCCCCATGCCCCGCTCCCCCACCCCAGCCCAGGCCGAAGCGTCGCGCCGCAACGGCCAGCGCTCCACCGGCCCCACCACGCCAAAGGGCAAGGCCCGCTCCTCCCAGAACGCCCGCAGCTTCGGCCTGCGCTCCGCCAGGCTCGCCTTCATCGGCAACGAGGACCAGGCGGCCTTCGACCAGCTGGACGAGGCCATCCACGCCCGCTTCCAGCCCGCCTGCGCCCTGGAGGCCGCGATCTGCGCCCGCATGGTCCGGGCGCTGTGGCGCTCCGAGCGCGCCCAGCAACTTGAGCGCTCGTTCTGGTGCCTCTACCCGTCGGACGTCCAGATCGGTGCCACCCACCCCCTGATCCGCCTGCTCGTCAGCGACCAGGGCGCACGTCGCTGTCCACCATCCTGCGCTACCTGGCCGAGGCCGACCGTGCCTTTGCCCGGGCACTGAAGGACCTGGACCAGCTGCGCCGTGGCGTGGCGGCCCCGGTGGAGGGAGCCGAAGCACCGGAGGAGGGAGCCGAAGCACCGGAGGAGGCGGAAAGCTGCACGGACGAACCCGAGCCCGCCAACGACGACCGGCCCGATCAGCCGGACGGCACGAACGAACCCGAGCCGCCGGCAGAGCCGGCCCACCGGCCAGAGCCGCCTGTGCCGACGCCGCCCCTGCTGGAGGCACCGCCGAAGGAGGTGAACGGCACGATCGAACCGGAGCCGCTGCCGCCGCCGACCACGCCCATGCAGTTCGCCCTGGTCGAGCTGGCCCGGCTGCGCTGCCACATCGCCGAGCGCTGGCCCACGCCCATGCACGCCACCGTGGAGACCTTCCTGCTGAAGTACGGCAGCGACGGCCTCGGGCCGCCAGCCTGGGTGCAGGACCTGCCGGCGTGCAGCCAGCCCAGGTGAGGGAGAGCGGGATGCACGAACGAACCCGAGCAGCAGGCTTTGGCAGCAGCCCATTGCCATGCCGGGAGCGCTGTGATTCCTTACGATGCGGGATGATCCTTGGAGTCCGCCAATGAAACGCCTGGTCCTGTGTTTCGACGGTACCTGGAACAGTGCCGACAGCAAGGAGGCCGAGACCAACGTCGCCCGGATCGCCCGCGCCGTGCGGGCCAACAGCGAGACCGGCGGCAAGCCGCAGCTTACCCTTTACCTGCGCGGCGTGGGCTCGACAGGCATCGCCCTGCAGAAGCTGCTGGGGGGAGCCACCGGGCTCGGCATCGATGACAACATCATCTCCGGCTACATGTTCCTGGCCCAGAACTACGTGCCGGGCGACACGATCCACATCTTCGGCTTTTCCCGCGGCGCCTTCACCGCTCGCAGCCTGGTGGGCTTCATCGGCTGCTGCGGCCTGCTCAAGCGCGAGAAGCTGGCCGACCTCAGGGCGGCCTGGGACTACTACCGGACGGGCGAGGACAGGAGCCCGCCGAATTTCTGCGCGACCTGCAAGACAGACAGCCACCAGGACGTCCAGGTCGCCTTCCTGGGTGTCTGGGACACGGTAGGGGCGCTGGGCATTCCGACCACCGTCCTGGGGGCGCTCACCGACGACGAGTACGAGTTCCACGACACGACCCCGTCGCGGATCGTGAAGATCGGCCGGCACGCTTTGGCGATCGACGAGCACCGCGACGAGTTCGTCCCGACCTTGTGGACGGGCAAGCTGCCGCCAGGCGTCGACATCCGGCAGGTCTGGTTCGCCGGTGCCCATTCCGACGTCGGTGGCGGCTACCATGACCGCGGGCTGGCGGACATCCCGCTCCGCTGGATGGCCGAGGAGGCGGAGAAGTCCGGGCTGAAGCTCGACTGGACCATGCTGCCCCCCAAGGACGACCCGTTGGCCCCCCAGCACGAATCCCGCCTGAACTTCTCGCGCAAGGACAGGCTCACGCCGACCATCCGGCAGATCGCCGGCAAGACGATCGATGTCAGCGTGTTCGAGCGGCTCTACCGGCCGCTGGACGAAGACGGCCATCCGCTGCCGACGATCGGCGAGGAACTGCATCCGAGCGTGAAGCAGCGCTTCGGCAAGGAGGTCGTGCTGCTGGCCAACGATGCCGACAAGGTGGGGGAGAAGCTGGCCTATCGGCCGCGCAACGCCCAGCCGCTGATCGGCTGACCGCGGGAGCATTTCCCATGGGGTGCCGCCGCCGGGCTGGATCGGCGGCGGCGCACTCCCTAGGTTCGGCGCGGCAACGGCTGGAGGACGGCAGGGTGACGGCGGATCGGTTCGAGGTGGAAGCACTGGTGGCGTTTGCAGGCGCGCTGTTCGGCAAGGTAGGCTTCTCGCCGGACAAGGCGGAGGTGACCGCCCGTCTCCTGGTCGACGCCGACCTGATGGGCCACACTACCCATGGCCTGGCGCTGGCCGGTCCCTATCTGGCCGAGGTGCAGAAAGGCTCGATGGCGACCGACGGCGAGCCCGAGGAGATCGCCCGCAAGGCCGCGACGCTGACCCTGGACGGCCGCCGCCTGCCGGGCGTCTGGCTCACGGCCAAGGCCGTGGACGAGGCCATCGCCATGGCGCGCACGGCCGGCATCGGCGCAGTCTCGATCCGCCGCGCCCACCATATCGCCTGCCTGGCCACCTATCTGCCGAAAGCCACCGAGCAGGGCCTGCTCATCCACATCGCCTGCTCCGACCCGAACGTCTGCTCGGTGGCACCGTTCGGCGGCACCCGGCCGGTCTTCACTCCCGACCCCTATGCCTTCGGCATCCCGACCTCGGGCGATCCCATCCTGATCGACACGTCCGCCTCGATCACCACGAACGGCATGTCCAACCGCCTGCTCGCGGAGGGCAGGACCTTCGACCATCCCTGGCTGCTCACCGCCGACGGCCAGCCGTCCAACGACCCCAAGGTCTTCACCACCGACCCGCCTGGCACGATCCTGCCAACCGGCGGGATCGACCATGGCCACAAGGGCTACGGCCTGGCGCTGACTATCGAGGCGCTGACCCAGGGGCTTTCCGCCTTCGGCCGCGCCGATCCGGGCGAGGGCTGGGGCGCCTCGGTCTGGGTCCAGGTCATCGACCCCGCCGCCTTCGCGGGCCTTGCCGGGTTCCACCGCCAGATCGACCACATCGCTGAAGCCTGCCGCACCAACCCGCCCCGCCCGGGCGTGGAAGGCGTCCGCCTGCCAGGGCAAGCCGCCATGTCGAAGAAGCGCCGGGCCCTGGCCGAAGGTGCTGTCCTCCATCCCTCAATCATGCCGGCGCTGATGCCATGGGCCGAGCGGCTAGGGGTGGAGGTGCCGGTGCCGCGTGGATGAATCACTGTAGGAGGGCTGTTTGGCTCACCCCGTCCGCTTCCATGCCACCGCCGCCACCCCCGCACCGACGAGCACCGTGCCGCCGGTCCGGTTCACCCAGCGCTGCACGGACGGCCGCCGGATGGCCGACTTGAGGCGCGACGCCACCAGCGCATAGGCACCGGCATTGGCGGCGGCCAGGACGACGAAGGTCGCGATCAGGATCAGGGCCTGGGGCAGGTAGGGGCGGTGCGGGTCGATGAACTGGGGCACGAAGGCCACGAAGAACACGATGCTCTTCGGGTTCAGCGCCGTTACCAGCCAGGCATGGCCGAACATGACCTTGGCCGGCACGGTCGTAGCGGTCGTGTCGGCAGCCTCGAGCGGGGCGCGCCAGAGCTTGATGCCGAGATAGACGAGGTAGGTGGCGCCGATCCATTTGAGGGCCGTGAACAGCGTCGCCGAGGTCGCGAGCAGGGCGCCCAGGCCCACCAGGGACAGGCTCATGGCGGTGAGGTCGCCCAGGGCCACGCCGGCCACGATGGCGGCGGCCGCCCGCGAGCCCTGGCTCAGCGCATAGGACATCACCAGCGAGATGGTCGGCCCCGGGATCACCAGGATGCCGATCGCGGTCGCCACGAACGCCAGCCAGACCGACAGCCCCATCGTCCCGTCCCCTCACATCACCAGCACGGCCCGGATGTCGTTGACGTTGGTAAGCGTCGGTCCGGTCACCACTTGGTCGCCCAGCTTCTCGAAGAAGCTATGGGCATCGTTGTCGTCGAGCATGGCCCGCGCGTCGAGCCCGAGTGCTGCTGCCCGCCCGAGCGTGTCCGGCGTCACCACCGCACCCGCCACGTCTTCCGCACCGTCGATCCCATCCGTGTCGCCGGCGATCCCGTATACGCCGGCCTCGCCCTGCAGCGCGACCGCCAGGCCCAGCAGGAACTCGACGTTCCGGCCGCCCCGCCCGTTGCCGTGCACCGTGACGGTAGTCTCGCCACCCGACAGCAGCACGCAGGGAGCCGCTACCGGCTCGCCATGGCGTCGCACCGAGCGCGCGATCCCGGCCATCACGGTCGCGACCTGGCGTGCCTCGCCCTCCAGCGCGTCGCCCAGCAGGACGGGCCGGATCCCTTTGGCCCGGGCGAACGCGGCGGCGCGCTCGAGCGAGCGCTGCGGGGCGGCGATCAGCCGGTTCTCGACATGGGCGAAGGCGGGGTCGCCCGGCTTCGGCGTCTCGTCGGCTCCCTCCTCCAGGTGCCGGCGCACCGCGTCGGGCAGGTCCAGCCGGTAGCGCCGGACCAGGGCCAGCGCATCGGCGAAGCTGGTGGGATCGGGTACGGTCGGCCCGGACGCGATCACCGCCGGGTCGTCGCCGGGCACGTCCGAGATCAGGAGCGCCACCAGCTTCGCCGGGGCGGCCGCGCGCGCCAGCCGGCCGCCCTTGAACCCGGACAGGTGCTTGCGCACGCAGTTCATCTCGTCGATCGAGGCGCCCGAGCGCAGCAGCGCCTTGTTGACCGCGATCTTGTCGGCGAGCGTCAGGCCCGGGGCCGGCAGGGCGCACAAGGCCGAGCCGCCGCCCGAGACCAGGCAGAGCACGAGGTCATCGGCCGTCAGCCCGGCCACCGCGTCCAGCAGCCGCCTCGCTCCCGCCTCGGACCGCTCGTCCGGGACCGGGTGCGAGGCCGACAGCACGGTGATCCGGTCGGTCGGTGCCTCGTGATCGTCACGGGTGACCACCACGCCCTCGATCGGCCCCGGCCAGTGGCGCTCGACCGCCTGGGCCATCACCGCGGCCGCCTTGCCGAGGCCGACCACGACCGTGCGGCCCTTGGGTGGCGGGGGCAGATGGGGCGGCACGGCGAACAGGGGGTCGGCGGCCTGCACCGCCTGGCCGAACAGGCCGCGGAGGAAGGCGATTGGATCGATGCTCATGGCGCCATGTCCGCGAGCCGGCCGGTCCAACTCTTGCCGGTGATGGGGTAGGCGAGGTCGAAGTTCTTGGCGGTCTTCAGTCCCAGCCGCACCAGGCCCTCCACCATCGTCACCGCCACGGCCACTCCGTCGATCACCGGTACGCCCAGCTCGTCCGACAGGTCGCGTGCGAGGTCGGCCATGCCCGCACAGCCCAGCACGATGGCACCGGCGCGATCCTCGGCCAGGGCACGCCGGCATTCCTCGGTGATGATTCGTCGGCTGTCGGACCGGGGGTTCTCCAGTTCCAGGACCGGCAGATCGGTCGCCCGCACCCGCCGGCAGATCCGTTCGAAGCCGTAGCGGTGCAGGAGATGCTCGCAGATGACCGTGGAGCGTCCGAGCGTCGTCACCACCGAGAAGCCCGTGGCGACCATCGACGCAGCGTGAAAGGCCGCCTCCGCGATGCCAAGCACAGGGCCGCTTGCGATCTCGCGCGCCGCCAGCAGTCCAGGGTCGCCGAAGCAGGCGATGACATAGCCGTCGCAGCCCTGCGCTTCGCCCCGTCGGACCTCCTCCAGCAGGCCGACCGTCGCCACCGCCTCGTCGTAGTTGCCTTCGATCGAGGCGGGGCCGGTCGTGCCGCTGGCGGCGATGATCTCGGTCGAGGGCAGGGCGATCGCCCGCGCCGCCGCCGCGATCTTGGCGGTCATGCTCGCGGTCGTGTTGGGGTTGATGACCTTGATGCGCACCTGCTTCCCTCGTCCAGCCGACCGGGCGGAGATTGACGGTGCCGCTGCCGGATCGCAACGCTGGTCATCGCCCCTGGGAGTGCTGGCCGCACTTCGCTAGAACTGCCGGGGACGACCTCGGGGGGAGCGACGCCTTGAACCTCTATCCGCGCGATATGGTGGGCTATGGCCGCTCGGTTCCGTTCGCCGACTGGCCGGACGGCGCCCATATCGCCGTGCAGTTCGTGCTGAACTACGAGGAGGGCGGTGAGAACTGCGTCCTCCACGGCGATCCTGCTTCCGAGGCCTTCCTGTCCGAGATTGTGGGCGCACAGCCGATCGCCGGTGCCCGCCACATGAACATGGAATCGATCTACGAGTATGGGTCACGGGCGGGTTTCTGGCGCCTGTTCCGCCTGTTCACCGAGCGCGACCTGCCGCTCACCGTGTACGGTGTGGCGATGGCGCTCTCCCGGCATCCCGAGGCGGTGGCCGCCATGAAGGAAGCCGAGTGGGAGATCGCCACCCACGGCTACCGCTGGATCGACTACCAGCACGTCCCGCTAGAGATCGAGCGCGAGCACATGCGCCTTGCAATCGACGTCCATGCGGCCGTGACCGGAAGCCGCCCGAGAGGCTGGTATCTCGGCCGTTGCAGCCCGAACACGCTGCCCCTGGTCTGCGCCGAAGGCGGCTTCGACTATTTCGCCGACTCTTATGCGGACGACCTGCCCTACTACGTGCAGGTGGGCCGCCACGACCAGCTGGTGATCCCCTACACGCTGGACGCCAACGACATGCGCTTTGCGACCAACCAGGGCTTCAACACCGGCGAGCAGTTTCTGACCTACCTCAAGGACAGCTTCGACGTGCTCTACGAGGAGGGCCGCCGGGGCGCGCCCAAGATGATGTCGATCGGCCTGCACTGCCGGCTGGCCGGGCGCCCCGGGCGTGCCGCGGCGCTTGCCCGCTTCCTGGACCATGTCCAGGGGCACGAGAAGGTGTGGGTCACCCGCCGGATCGACATCGCCGAGCACTGGCTGGCCCGGCATCCCCCGGCATGACCGACCTCCGGTTCGGCCCAAGGCTGATGGCGAGGCTCGACCAGCTCGGTCGGATTTCCTCCGACTCGGACCGGCTCACCCGCCTGCCGTTCACCCCGGCGCACCGTCAGGCGCTGGAACAGGTCAGGGCATGGATGCACGAGGCGGGGATGATCACCCGCGTCGATGTGATCGGCAACCTGATCGGACGGTACGAGGGCGACGACCCGGACGCACCGGCTCTTCTGATTGGCTCTCACATCGACAGCGTCGTGGCTGCCGGGCGCTATGACGGGCCTCTGGGCATCTTGAGCGGCATCGACGCGGTGCATGCCCTTCACCAGCAGGGGGACAGGCTGCCGTTTCCCATCGACGTCGTGGCGTTCTGCGACGAGGAGGGCGTGCGGTTCACTACGACGTTCCTGGGATCGCGGGCGATCTGCGGCACGCTCGATCCGGCCGTGTTCGAGGTGCGGGACCGGGACGGTACGAGCCTCGCCGACGCGCTGCGCGCCTTTGGCGGCGATCCGGACCGGCTGGGGGAAGCGGCCTATTCCCAAGGATCGATCCGGGGCTTCCTGGAAGTCCATATCGAGCAAGGCCCGGTCCTTGAGGCGGAGGATCGGGCAGTGGGCATCGTGACGGCCATCCAGGGTCAATCGCGCATGGTCGTCTGCCTCGACGGCATGGCCGGCCACGCCGGAACCGTGCCCATGGGTCACCGGCGCGACGCCTTGGCCGGTGCTGCCGAGATGATCCTGTTCGTCGAGCGGCGCTGTGCCGCCGTTCCCGAGCTCGTGGGCACCGTTGGCCGCATCGACGCGCAGCCCGGCGCGGTGAACGTCATTCCGGGCCGTGTCCTGTTCACGGTCGACCTGCGTGCGCCGAACGACCTGATCCGGGGCCAGGCGGCCAGTGAGGTCGTGCAGGGTATCCAGCGGATCGCCGCGAGCCGCGGGCTCGCCTGTTCGATCGGCCGCGAACATGATCAGCGCGCCATGGCCTGTGCGCCGCGCCTGCAGCGCTGGCTCGCCCAGGCACTGCGTGCGGAAGGCCTGCCAGTGAAGTATCTGGCGAGTGGAGCGGGGCACGACGCCATGGCCATGGCGGAATGCTGCCCGGCCGCGATGCTGTTCGTCCGCTGCAAGTCGGGCATCAGCCACAATCCCCTCGAGAGCATCACGGTCGAGGACGCGGACGTCGCCGTGCGGGTCCTGCTGCGCGTCCTGCGCGACCTCATTCCCCCTGAGGCATCGTCATGACTTCCATCTTCGACACCATCGACACGTTCCTAGAAGCCAGTCGACCTCGGGCGGAGGCCTTTCTCGCCGAACTCGTGAAGGTCCCGTCCGACAATCCAAAGGGGGACTGCGCGCCCCTTGCCGCCCGCACCAAGGAACTGCTGGAGGATCTGGGCCTTCCGGTGGAGGTGGACCTGGTGCCGGCCTCGGTCGTCCAGGCCAATGGCATGGTATCGGCCTCCAACCTGATCGTACGTCGCAAGTTTGGCGACGGTCCTACCATTGCACTTAACGCCCATGGGGACGTCGTTCCGCCGGGCGAGGGATGGACCAAGGATCCGTACGGTGCCGAGGTTGTGGATGGCGTCATGTATGGGCGAGGCGTCGCGGTCTCCAAGTCGGACTTCGCGACCTACACCTTCGCGCTCCTCGCCCTGCAGGAGGTCGCCGGGAACATCGCCGGCACAGTCGAGCTCCATTTCACCTACGACGAGGAGGCGGGCGGTGAAATCGGCCCCAAGCGGCTGCTCGAAACCGGCCTGAGCCGGCCTGACCTCGCCATCGGCGCGGGCTTCGCCTACTCGGTCGTGACCGCCCATAATGGTTGCCTTCATCTGGGAGTCGAGTTGCTCGGACGCTCGGCCCATGCCGCCCGCCCCGATACCGGCTTCGATGCGCTCGAGGCAGCGAACGGCGTGCTGACGGCTCTATATGCGTCCCGCAAGTCGCTGCAGACGCGCCGGTCCAAGGTGAAGGGCATCGAAGCGCCGACCCTGGTCGTCGGACTGATCTCGGGGGGCATCAACACGAACGTGGTGCCGGACCGCGTCCTGCTTCGCCTGGACCGGCGGATGATCCCCGAGGAAGTACCGGACGATGTCGAAGCCGAATTGCGCAGGCTCATTGAAAGTGCCGCCCAGAAATATCCCGGTATCAGCGTGCGGATCCGCCGCATCCTGCTTGCTCGTCCTCTCACCCAGCTCCCTGGCGCCACCAAACTGATCGAGGCGCTGGTCGCCCAGGCCACAGAGGTAATGGGCATCCAGGTCGCCTCGGCTGGCATTCCGCTCTACACGGATGGGCGGCACTATGCCGAGGCTGGCGTGCCCTGCGTGCTCTATGGCGCCGGGCCGCGCGACCTGCTCGAGGCGAATGCGCACCGTGCCGACGAAAAGCTCGTGCTCGCCGACCTTCACGCTGCGACTCGTGTGGTCGCCAGAAGCCTAGCCTCGCTGCTGATACGGTGAGGGACCTGGGTACGGTGGATGATCCGGTCTTTGGTTACAGACTGTTCATGTAGCTTGACGCAGCGCTATCCGCTAAGGAGACTAGCTCCGGAGTGTGACCATCGCTTCGTCCCCCTCTAGTGGAATACAAGGCTCGTGAAGCGCCTAAAACTATACTACGCGGCGGTGCGAGCCTTGCTGATCGGAGCGCTTGCAACCGGCAGCATCGCCCACGCCCAGGAAAGCAGCATCGAACTATCGGCGGAGGATAGGTTTTGGCTGGAGGCAAAGGCGGCCGACACGACGGAAGCGTATCAGTCCTATCTTGAGGCCTACCCGGTTGGACGATTTGCCAGCGAGGCGTTCCGCATGCTCGTGGAGAGGAGCAGGGTGGGCAACGTCGCCCTCGAAGATGAATGGCCAGAGCCTGCAGCCGGTGCATTGGCCGCGGCCGGTGCATTGGCCACGGCCGATCTGTACTGATGAGCAGCATGACGACCTGCGCTAGGCATCGGCGGTTTCTGGTCGTGCTTGCGGCGGCACTGTTCTGGGTGCCGGCGCAAGCCCAGCAGCGACCCAAGGTCCTGACCTACGTGAAACCCGCGGGCCGGGCTTCCCTGCCGATCGATCTGACCGTCGCCCTGCCGCCGGACAAGGTGCTGGAGCGGATCCGATCGAATCTCAAGCGAGCCGGCCTGAGCCTCGTGGCCACGACGACGTCGGGAGTCGTGGCGGCGACCTATAGCGGCAAGGCCACGCCCTGGATCGACTGCGGCTGGATCTTCAGTTTCGAGCAGGGCCAGCGGGCGTCGCCCAAACGAGTCGGTGGAGCTGCCGAGCGAGCCACCATTGCCGTCCGGCGAGGTGACCAGACATTGCAGCTGGAACGCCGCGTCACCCTGGACGGCTTCTTGGCAGTGCAGGTCGAGCCTGTCGGCAACAACAATACGCGGGTCACCGGCCACGCGACCTATGTGGTCACCCGTAGCCTGTCCGCCGAGAACGGGGAGGACGAGCAAAGGATGATCGACTTCCGATCCGGCGAGACTGGCTCGTTCGAGAAAGGCACCACCTGCCTACCGACCGGCCAGTTCGAGCGTCTCGTCATCCAGGGCCTGCCGAAAGCGCCATAGCGCGCTGGGGCCGGCGCACCGCCCTTCCGTGGCTTGTCGCCTCGACAAGGGCGCCGCCCATCTGCCTGGCAATCCATTCCCAGTCGTAGAGATGACCCGTCGCCCGGGCCGCATCAGCCAGCCGCCTCCGCTCATGCTCGCTCAGGACAGCGAAGCGGGCCAGTGCCTGGGAAAGCGCCGACTGCTCGCCGTGCGGGTAAAGGATGGCTTCGCGGCCATCCTGGACGATGTCGGTGATGGCCGGCAGGTCGGGCGCGATGACGGGCTTGTCCATCGACAGTGCAAGCATCAGCGTGCCGGACGTCATGATCGTCCGGTAGGGCAGCACCACGCCGTCCACGGCAGCGAACAGGGGGCCGACGTCCTCTTCGGCGATGAATCCGTCCAGGACGGTTACCCGTTCGCGCATGGCCGGCGGCAGATCCTGGATGTCCGGCTCCAATGGAGCGATCTGCTTGCCGGCGATGACGAGGCGAAGATCGGCGTCCGCGGCGGCGAATGCATCGAGCAGGTCGAGGACCCCCTTGTAGGCGTCGAGGCGCCCGAACAGGAGCAGGCTCGGCCGGTCCTTTGGCCAAGCACGTCCAGCCAGCGATATGGCCTGGTCGATGCCGCGAGGATCATGGATGGGCAGGTAATTCCCGTGCGGCAGGACGATCAGCTTTGCCGGCGAAACGTTCAGCTGGCGCAGAACCGGGGCCGCCGCCCGAAGCGAGTGGACATGCACGCGGTCGGCCGTATCGGCGAGGTATCTGCGCAGGCTGCGGTCCAGTGCCGGATGGGCACCGATGTGCGAGCCGTGATTGTGCATCGTCCAGACCAGGGTCCCGCCGCGAGCCACGAAGTCATCAATCCTGGCCATGAAAACGCTCACGACCCGTTCCGCGGACGCGGGGTCGGCGATGTGCCGGTGGATCGCGTCTTCCCAGTGGAGATGGAAGATGACGCGCTGTTCGGGTGCCGCGCGATCGAGCATGGCAATGGCGTCATCGATCGTGCCGGCTTGCGGGTGAAGCGGTCCCAACCGATCATAAAGCAGACGCTGGTAGGGGTTGGCCGCCCTGTAATCAGGGAAGAAAATCAGATCATAGCTCATCGACATGTCCGCAATCGCGGTCTGCTCTAGGTGCGGGCGGGATCAAGGTGAAGCCTTCGCTCGTCATGTCCCGCGATGCGAAAAGGGTGAGGCCGTCCGTCGTGCCCCCGGGAGAACGCTGATTTGACCTGTCCCGATCTCCTGTTGCTGATCGATCCTCGGCTGCCCTCGGCGGAAGCTCGGTCGCTGGCGGGTCTTGTCGAGACCATGGTCGCACGTGGCTACTCGGTAGCGCTCCTCGCCGCCCGCTCGCCGCTTCATGCGTCCAGCCGCCCATTCGCCCCCGCCCTGCGAAAGCTGCTCGATCAACGGGTGCTCACGCTCGCCGATCCCGATGGGCTGATCCAGTGTCGCCTGTTCGTAGCTTGGCACATCGCACCGCTGCTCGGGGAACTGGACCGCCCGTTCCACGTGGTCGCCGGACAGTCCGTCCTGCGCTTCGACCAGCTGCCCTGGCGGGAGGATCGGCTGGACCAGGCACTGGTCAGCCGCGTGCGGGCGAACTTCAGTCGCCTGACCAATGCGCAACCCTTTGAAGAAGTGGCCGCCGACCGCCACACGGCCGATGTACTGGGGTCCTCCGAGACTTGGCTACCACCATCCCACCTCGTGGCGAGATGGGAGAAACCGCTGCAGCCGGAAAGGCCCGTAATCGGCCGTCATGGTGGCCTCGGCAACGCTGCCTGGCCCTCCGATGCAGCGGCGTTCAGACGAGCCTACCCCGCGGGTGCGTCCCTCCAGGTCAACCTCCTGGACCCACCGGTCGGGCTCCTGAGCCAGCGCATCGTGGGGCCTTCGCCTCGTCTGCGGCTTATCCCCGCCTCGGTCGAGCCGTTGGATGCGTTCCTGGGCAGGCTGGACAGCTGGCACCTCGCCAGCTGGAAGGGCCGGCCGCTACCCGTGACCGCCGAGGTAGTGGAAGCCGCCGCCTATGGTGTGCCGTTGTCGCTGCCGCGCGAGTTGAACGGCTGGCCGGAGGAGGCCGCCTCGTTTCACGCAGGTGACTTCCGCGAGATCCGCCCGGACCGGGAAACGACCGCCGTGCGTGCCCTGGACCACGTTCGCACCGAGGCGACACCCGACGTCCTGGCGGGGCGCCTGGAAGCGCGTGGCCTACGTCACAGCACGGCCGTGGGAGGCCTGCCGCGCGGCATACGCAAGTCCAGGCGAACGGTCCTGATGATCTCCCCAAACGGGATCGGCATGGGCCATCTGACGAGACAGCTGGCGGTGGCACGGCGGCTGCCGGGACATGTCGATCCCATCTTCCTGACCATGTCCCAGGCGCTGGCGGTCGTAGAGAAATACGGCTTCCATGCCGAGTACCTTCCCTATCATGCCTACTACGGTGGCGACCCCGATTACTGGAACAGGGGGCTGCTCGCCCGCCTGCTCGCCATGATCGGTTTCTACGATCCGCAGTGCATCCTGTTCGACGGTAACATGCCGTATGCGGCCCTGGCTGATCTGCGCCGGGCGATCCCCGAGCGCCGCTTCCTGTGGCTGCGCCGTGCGCTTTGGCGGCCGGATGCCGGGAAGGTCGCCATGGAACGCAGCTCGCTGTTCGACATGGTCTTCGAACCCGGCGAGTATGCTGCCGAAGCAGACCGGGGCCTGACGCGCTCGCAGGCGAATGGGATCGTGCGGGTGGCGCCGGTCACGCTCCTGGACCCGGACGAAGTGCTGTCGCGCGAGGATGCTCGCCTGGAACTCGGGATCGCTCCGGACGCCACGGCGGTCGTGGTCCTGCTGGGCTCGCAGAACAACTTCGACTATGGCCCGGTGCGCCGGACGATCGCCGCCCAACTGGGACGCCGCCCGAACGTCGTGCTGATAGAAGCAGAGTGGCTGATCAGCGAGGCGAACGCTGCCGTCCTGCTTCCGCGAGCAAGACCCTTGTCAGGCTTTCCGCTGGCACGGCTCTTCCGGGCGTTCGACTTCGCGGTCAGTGCAGCGGGCTATAACTCGTTCCATGAGCTCATTGCCATCGGCGTGCCTACCATCTTCGTGCCGAACGAGAATCCTTCGATGGACGAACAGGAAGCACGTGCAGCCTGGGCGGAGCGGCATGGCCTGGGCGTGGCCGTGCGGTCTCACGAGACGGACCGCCTGGTCTGGGCTCTGGCCTCCATGCAGGAACCGGGCGTGGCCGAGCGCATGCATCAGAACATCCTGCACCTTCCCAAGGCGGATGGCGCCGGCGAGATCGCGCGCCTGATCGCAGAACAGGTCGCATGCCGCGACGTACTGGCGAACTCGGGCGCGCTGCCGTATTTCCGACCCAGGTCCGCTCCACTGCTTGCATGAGCTCAGAGCTTCTCGCGCACTCCCCGCAGCACCGCGTCGAGGAACACTTGGTTCGGCTTGCGACCAAAGGCGATCGTCGTCACCGGCTTCCATTTGCGCCCGATCAGCCGGTACTGATGCTCGCCATACATTTGCCAATCCAGGTCCGGCCGCTGGGCGCGGCAGCGCTCCACGTCAATGACCTGCTCGAACAGTGACCGGCTGGCACGAAACGTCGCGAAATTGTTCTGGTCCGTGATGAACAACGGCCTTGTCCGCGCCTGCTTGCACTCGGCGGTGACTGTTTCGACCACGTTCGCCAACGCCTCGCCACGCATCCCAAGCACGGTCACGAGGACGATCTTGGATGCAGCCGGCTTGCCAGCCGGCGCAGGCGGAGGCTTGGGAGCCTCGGCAACCGTCGAGCTACGCTCGGCTGGCGGCGGCGGTGGCGGCGCAGTCGTAACCGACTGCCGCCGCCATGGCAGCATCGGCCAGCCGGACACCTCAGCTTCCCCGAATAACATCGTTGATCAGCCGGCCCGTACGCCGCGCCAAGTCCATCGCATCTGTGCGAGCGAGTTCGGTGCCGACCACGCGCCTGGAGCCGTCTTCCATCTCGACCACGACCCGGAAGCGTACGTCTTCTTCGCCAAGCAGCCCCGCCAGTTCCTCCAGTAGGACCGCCCGAACCATACTGGCACGCACGGCCTCGCCACTGGGCAGAACTGCCAGCAAACTGGCGTTCGTTGGCTGGCATGTCGTGGTCATCGGAGGGAATTCTGCCGACATGCACCGCAACCGCTCAGGATCATCCCGATGCAAGGCAATGCCGCAGTTGCGCTTGCACCACAAGCCTAACGCCGGAGGCCACGCTCCGAGGCGACCTGGTCATAGGCCGCGTTAATGGCAGCCAGACGCTGGTTGGCCTTGTCGACGAACTCCTGCGGAAGGCCCCGTGCGACCAGACGGTCCGGGTGATGCTCCCTCACCAGGGCCAGCCAAGCCTGCTTGACCTGTTCGTCGGCTGCCGATCGTGTCAGCCCCAGCACCGCATATTGGTCAACTCCAGTCCCGCCGGGCCTGGACCGACGCGTTTGCCAGGTGAACATGTAGCGGGCGGAAATGGTATCGAACTGGAAGGGGCCGAACCCGAAGATCGATCCGACCTCCCGCAGGAAGCGCAGCTCGTTCTCGTCGACGGCGCCATCGGCGATGGCGACCTCGAAAAGCCCGCACAGCAGTTCCTCCAGCACCACGCGCTCCGTGCCGAAGACCGCCGCCACCTGCCGTGCCGAAGCTTCGAAGCCTTCCGGGCTCTGCTTGGCCTCGTTATAGATTGCAGCGACGCTGCCGACATCGTCGTCCGAAATGTCGAAGATTCGGCGAAACGCCTGGATCTCGTCCATGTTCACCCGGCCGTCGACCTTGGCCAGCTTGGCCGCAAGGACGATGATGGCCGTCGAGAAGGCGACGCGCCTGGTATCCAGCAGCGAATCGAGATCGATGGGCTCCTGGCCGCTGGACCGGATGCGCCGCTCCCTGACCTCGGTCCGCCATTGGTCAAACGCGTGCCCGGCGATCCCGCCCAGCAGCGCTCCGATCCACTGCCCTATTGCGAAACCCAACGCAGCACCAATCAGCTTCCCCCAGACCGCCATCGCTTCCCGCTTCTGGCCGATGTCAGTGCCCAGATAGGCAAGGCATGACCGTTCGTCTATCCAGCCGTCACGTCCGACCAGCGTGCGGCTTTGGAGACAGGCATTGGATGAGCGCCTCTGGCAGTTCTGGATCGATCGCGGTGGCACCTTCACCGACGTCGTGGGAAGAGCACCCGATGGGCGCCTGCATATTCACAAGGTGCTGAGCGAGAACCCGGAGCGCTACCAGGATGCAGCGCTGCAGGGGATCAGGGACCTGCTTGGCCTGGGGCCCGACCAGACGCTGCCGTCCAGGCAAATCGGCGCGATCAAGATGGGTACGACCGTCGCTACCAATGCACTGCTGGAGCGCAAGGGCGTGCCTGTGGTGCTGGCGGTTACCCGCGGCCTGCGGGACGTGCTGAGGATCGGCTACCAGGCTCGTCCCGACATCTTCGCCCGACAGATCGTCTTGCCGGAGCAGCTCTACCGGGATGTGGTCGAGATCGATGAACGGCTCCGGACGGACGGTTCGATCGAGCAGGCGCTGGACGAGCAGGGCGCGCGGCAGGCGCTCCAGGATGCCTTCGGGCGGGGCTACCGCGCGATCGCGATCGTGCTGATGCACGCGTACCTCCACCCGGAGCACGAGCAGAAGCTGGCGGACATCGCCAGGGAGGTCGGGTTCACGCAGATCTCGGTGAGCCACGAGGTCAGCCCGCTGATGAAGATCGTCGGGCGCGGCGATACCACGGTGGTCGATGCGTACCTGTCCCCGATCCTCATGGACTATGTGCAGCGGGTGGCATCGCAGACCGGCGAAACGCGGCTGATGTTCATGCAGTCCAACGGCGGCCTGGTCGACGCCCACCGCTTCCAGGGCAAGGACGCGATCCTGTCCGGCCCGGCAGGTGGGATCGTGGGTGCCGTGGTGACGGGAGAACTGGCTGGCTTCAACAAGCTGCTCGGGTTCGACATGGGCGGCACGTCCACCGACGTGACCCATTATGCCGGCCAATACGAGCGCGTCTTCGACACCGAGGTTGCCGGGGTCCGGATCCGGGCGCCGATGATGCACATCCACACCGTGGCGGCCGGCGGCGGCTCGATCATCGTGTTCGACGGGGCGAAGTTCCGGGTGGGCCCCGAAAGCGCCGGTGCCAACCCCGGCCCTGCCTGCTATCGCCGCGGCGGGCCGCTGACGGTCACCGACGCCAACGTCATGGTCGGCAAGGTCCATCCGGCATTCTTCCCCCACGTGTTTGGGTCCGGCGGGGACCAGTCGCTCGACGCGGACATCGTGCACGCAAAGTTCACGGCCCTCGCGGACCAAGTCAGGAACCAGACGGGCGTGGATCGGACGCCCGAGGAGATCGCGTACGGCGCGCTTGCCATCGCCGACGACAACATGGCGAACGCCATCAAGAAGATTTCGATCCAGCGGGGTTATGATGTCGGCGGCTACACGCTGAACTGCTTTGGTGGTGCAGGTGCGCAGCATGCCTGCCGGGTCGCCGATCTCCTGGGCGTCTCGTCGGTTCTGATCCACCCCTTCGCTTCGGTCCTGTCGGCCTACGGGATCGGGCTTGCGGACGTGCGCGTCATCAAGCAGCGCTCGATCGAGCAGCCGCTGAGCACGGCGACGCTGGCAGCGCTCGACCTGGCACGGGAAGAGCTGGCAGCCGACGTGCTGACCGACCTGGCGGCGCAGAACGTCGATACGGCCACGGCGACGGTCGAGAGCCGGGTGCACCTGCGCTATACCGGAACCGATGCCGCTTTGGACGTGCCGCAGGCCGACCTCCAGAGCATGGTAGCGGGCTTCGAGCGAGAGCATCGGGCGCGCTACGGCTTTGTGGTCGAGGGAAGAGAACTGGTCGTCGAGCAGCTCGTGGTCGAGGGAATCGGCCACATGGAGCAGATCGACGAGCCGGAGCAGGAGATCGTGCCTCGCGGCCCTGACGAGGCCCTGATGCCCGTGCGGACCGTCCGGCTGTTCACGGCCGAGGCGCCGCATGCACCAGCTCGCGCGTTCGAGGCGGAACTGTATGCCCGCGAGGCCATGCGCGTGGGCGACCGGGTGCTTGGCCCTGCGCTTGTGGTGACGTCGACGACGACCGTCGTGGTGGAGCCCGGCTGGGACCTGGCCGTCACGGCACGCTCGCATCTGGTACTGCGCCGCGTCGTGCCGTTGGCCAGGCAGGCGGCGGTCGGTACCGATTCCGATCCGATCATGCTCGAGATCTTCAACAACCTCTTCATGACCATCGCCGAGCAGATGGGCTTCACCCTCCAGAACACGGCCTACTCGGTGAACGTCAAGGAGCGCCTGGACTTCTCCTGTGCCCTGTTCGATGCGGATGGCGGGCTGATCGCGAATGCGCCGCACATGCCGGTGCATCTGGGCTCCATGGGCGAATCGGTCCAGACGATCCTGCGGCTGCGTAGGCAGGAGATGGGACCGGGCGACGTCTATGCGCTGAACAACCCCTACAACGGCGGGACGCATCTGCCGGACGTCACCGTGGTGATGCCGATCTTCGACAAGGCCGGCCGGCTCCTGTTCTTCACGGCGTCGCGGGCGCACCACGCCGATGTCGGCGGCATCACGCCGGGCTCCATGCCGCCGGACAGCACCCATATTGATCAGGAAGGTGTGCTGTTCGACAACGTGCAGATCGTGGCGAAGGGACGCTTCCTGGACGAGGAGGTGCGGGCCGTGTTCGCGAGGGGCGAATGGCCGGTGCGCAACATGACCCAGTCGGTGGCCGATCTCCTGGCGCAGGTCGCGTCCTGCCAGCGAGGCGCCAATGAACTGGAAGCCATGGTTGAGCAGTTCGGGCTCGACGTGGTGCGCGCCTACATGGGTCATGTGCAGGACAATGCCGAGGAGAGCGTCCGGCGTGTCCTGGACGTGCTGAAGGATGGCCAGTTCCGCTACGAGCACGACAACGGCACGGCGGTCGAGGTCCGAATCACGATCGACAAGGACGCCCGCACCGCCCATGTCGACTTCACCGGCACGAGCCCGCAGCAGCCGAACAATTTCAACGCGCCGGCCGCGGTGACCCGTGCGGCCGTCCTCTACGTCTTCCGGACGCTGGTGGACGAGAACATCCCTATGAACGAGGGTTGCCTGAAGCCGATCCGGATCACGATTCCCGAAGGGACGATCGTCAACGCGAAGTACCCGGCGGCCGTCTGCGCAGGCAATGTCGAAACCAGCCAGTGGGTCACCGATTCGCTCTACGGAGCGCTGGGCGTGATGGCGGCGGCTCAAGGCACCATGAACAACTTCACGTACGGGAATGCCACCTACCAGTACTACGAGACGATCTGCGGTGGATCGGGAGCGGGCCCTGGCTTCAAGGGCACGGCCGCCGTGCACACTCATATGACCAACTCGCGGCTGACCGACCCGGAGGTGCTGGAGCATCGCTACCCGGTCCTGCTGGAGAGCCATCGCATCAACCGCGGCTCAGGCGGCAAGGGGCGCTGGAACGGCGGCGACGGCACGATCCGCCGGACGCGCTTCCTGAAACCGATGACCGCAGCCATCCTCTCGAACCACCGCCGCGTCCCGCCGTTCGGAATGGATGGTGGCGAGCCGGGCTCGGTCGGGGACCAGTGGATCGAGCACCCGGATGGCCGGATCGAGAAGCTCAAGGCGGCGGACAAGCGGGAGGTTCAGGCCGGGGACATCTTCGTGATCCAGACACCGGCCGGCGGCGGGTTCGGAAAGCTTTCGTGACGGGATCCGCCGACCCGCTCGAGGTCCTTCGCGATGTCTTCGGCTACGATCGCTTCCGCGGCGCGCAGGAAGCGATCGTCCGCCATGTCGTCGAGGGCGGCGACGCGCTGGTCCTGATGCCGACCGGCGGCGGCAAGTCGCTATGTTACCAGGTGCCGGCCTTGTGCCTGAGTGGGCTCACCTTGGTGATCTCGCCGCTCGTGGCGCTCATGCGCGACCAGGTGGAAGCGTTGCGGCAGCTGGGGGTGAAAGCAGCCGCCCTCCATTCGGGTGTAGCATTACCGGAGCGGCGGCTGCTGGAACGCCAGCTCGACCAGGGGGAGATCCGACTTCTCTATGTGGCGCCGGAGCGGTTTCAGGCGGATGGCTTCCTCGACCGGCTCGAGCGCTGGTGTCCCGTCCTGTTCGCCATCGACGAGGCGCACTGCGTCAGCCAGTGGGGGCATGACTTTCGCCCCGACTACCTGGCGCTGTCGGTCCTGCACCGCCGCTTCCCCGATGTGCCCAGGATCGCGCTCACCGCGACCGCCGACCGGCGCACGGAGCAGGAGATCATCGAGCGGCTGTACCTTCACGACGGCCAGGTGTTCCGCGCCAGCTTCGACCGGCCGAACATCCACCTGACCGTCACCGTCAAGGACAACCCGAAGCGCCAGCTGCTGGACATGATCCGGCTGCACCATCAGGGCCAGAGCGGCATCGTCTACTGTCAGTCCCGCGCCAAGGTCGACGATCTCGCGGCCTGGCTCAGCGGGCAGGGGATACCGGCCACCTCGTATCATGCCGGGCTGGAAAGCGACGAGCGGTCCCGGCGTCAGGACCGCTTCCTGGCCGAGGACGGGCTCGTCATGGTCGCGACGATCGCGTTCGGGATGGGGATCGACAAGCCGGACGTCCGCTTCGTCGGCCATGTCGACCTGCCGAAGAGCTTCGAAGCCTACTACCAGGAGATCGGGCGCGCCGGTCGCGACGGCGACCCTGCCCATGCCTGGATGGCCTACGGCATGGACGACGTCGCCCGGACGTTCGCGCAGATCCGGAACGGCGACGGCGACGACGACAAGAAGCGCAGCGACCGGCACAAGCTGGCCAGCTTGCTCGCCTATGCCGAAACGACCCGGTGCCGCCGACAGGTGCTGCTGGCCTATTTTGGCGAAGAACTGCCAGTTCCTTGCGGCAACTGCGATACCTGCATGGTTCCGGTTGCCAGCTATGATGGTACGGAGCATGCGCAGATGGCGCTGTCCGCCATCTTCCGGACCGGGCAACGGTTCGGTGCTGGCCACGTCATCGACGTGCTCGTGGGCAATCGGACGGAGCGGGTCGACCAGTTGCAGCACGACAGGCTGCCGACCTTCGGCGTCGGCAAGGGCATCAGCACCGCCAGGTGGCGATCGATCCTTCGTCAGCTGGCTGCCCTCGAACTGGTTGTGGTCGACGTGGATGGCCACGGAGGGTTGCACCTGTCGGAAACGGTGCGGCCCGTTCTGCGTGGCGAGCAGCGGATCTCGCTGCGGGTCGACCCAGGGCGCGCCAAGGCAAGCCGCGACCAGCCGCGCGACGATCAGCAACTGACGGGTCCCGGGCAGGACTTGTTCGCGGCATTGAGGCGCTGGCGGCTCGCCGAGGCACGGGCGCAGGGCGTGCCACCCTATGTGATCTTCCATGATGCGACGCTCGCCGCCATTGCTCGTGGCAGACCGGCGACTCTTGGAGAGCTGGCGGCCGTGCCCGGCGTGGGTGCCACCAAGCTGGAGCGCTACGGCAGCATGGTGCTGGATATGCTTGGAGAAACCGTCAGGTGAACCCTGGCCATCTCGCGGCAAGGATGCCAGTTTGAGACTGGATGCACTAAAAGGAGTTGGAGCATGCGCGTCCTTGCCTTGGTGATCACCGGCCTCCTCTTCTCGGCGGCGGCGCTACCTGCGGCCGCCCAATGCCCCTATAAGGATCAGGTCGCTCAGTCCCAGATCCACAAGGCGCCTGGCGCCGATAAGGGTTCGGCGGCCAGCCAGAGCCGCGGCTGAAGCCGTTGCTGCTGTGAACTGCATGGGCCGGCGTTCTGCCGGCCTTCTTTTTGGGTCCGCATTGTCGCAGCGACCGTCCTGCGCCTTTCGGTGCTCCGGCGTGATCCGTAGCTGTATCACGAGCATGGGGAGAGGCAGGTGAAGTTGGCAGTGGGCCTCATGGGCAATGCCCATGGCATCGGCGCCAAGCTCGCATCGGCGGACCTGGATGTCGTGGCACGCCGTGACGTGCCGGGCGAACCGGCGCCCCCGGCTGATGCGCGCGTCGTCCAGGGCGAGCGCAGCTTCTTCGATCAGCTTGAGTTTCCGCGCCGGATCGTGCTCGACCTGCCGGCGGGACCACTGGTCGACGACGTTCTGGAGGCCGTCTACCAGTGGCTGGAGCCGGGCGACGTCGTGATCGACGTCACCGGCAGCTATTGGGTGGACACGTTGCGCCGGTTCCGACGCATGAGGCATCGGTCGATCTACCATGTCGACATGGCCTTCATCGGATCGATGAACGCCGAGCGTCTGCTCGTCGCAGGCGACGCCGAGGGCGTGGAACTCGCCGTCCCGGTGCTGCACAAGCTGGTCCCGCAGGACCGGCTGGTCCGCTGCGGCCATGCTGGTACGGCCCATTACGCCCAGGGTCTCGGTGATTCGGTCGCTGCCGTGGCAAGCCAGGCCCGAGGCGAACTCCGGCAGATGCTGGAGGCACTGCCCCTGGAGATCGACGTGAGTGGCGTGCTGAACGCGCTCATTCCCGAGCGAGCGCCGGTAGACGGTCGAGCCGCCTGGGTGCTCGATGACGCCATCCGCCTGGAGGCCGCCATTCCGCTTCTGGCCCAGGCCGTGATGCTCGACCGCGTCGAGCAGCTGGAGCAGCATATCACGCCGCATGCACTGCCTCGCGTCGGACCTTATCAGCCTCCTGACGAAATCCTCTGACGTTTCCGGTTGCCTGAGCCGCCTGCACGGTGCCACTCGTGGTCCAAGCAAGAAGCGAGGAGCACCATGAGCAGCCTGTCCGACGAACTCGCCTATGCCGACGTCACCGACATCGCCGGCCGGATTCGGCGCAAGAAACTGTCGCCAGTCGAGGTGGTCGATGCTTTTCTCGAGCGGATCGACGCACGCAACCCGTCGATCACGGCGCTGACCTTCGTCGACCACGAAGGAGCTCGCGCGGAGGCCAAGGCGGCCGAGCAGAAGCTGATGCAGGGCGGCGAACTCGGGCCATTGTTCGGCGTTCCAGGCATCCTCAAAGACCTGTTCGACTTCAAGCCGGGCTGGCCAGCAACGGCTGGTGGTGTGCGCGCTCTCAAGGACTTTCGCCCGGACCTCAACTGTGTCTTCTCCGAGCGGGTGCAACAGGCCGGCGCGATCCTCCTTGGCAAGGGCAACAGCCCGACCTTCGGCTTCCGTGGAACCTGCGACAACTACCTGTTCGGGCCGTCCCGCAACCCGTTCAACACGAAGCACAACACGGGGGGATCCTCGGGCGGCAGCGCCGGCGCGGTAGCGGACGGGCTGGTGCCGTTTGCGGAGGGGACGGATGGCGGCGGCTCGATCCGTATCCCGGCGTCGTGGTGCGGCGTGTTCGGCTACAAGCAATCCTGGGGACGCGTGCCCACGATCACCCGGCCCAACGCGTTCGGCGGCAACACGCCCTTCATCTTCGAAGGGCCGCTCACGCGAAGCGTGGCCGATGCGGCCTTGGTGCTCACGGCCATCAACGGGCCGGACGATCGCGACCCGTTCAGCTTGCCGGAGAAGGTCGATTTCATCGGTGCCACCTCCGGATCGATCAAGGGCATGCGGATCGCCTGGAGCCCTGACCTTGATGTGTTCCCGGTTGACCCGAAGGTCGCCGAGGTGGTGGCACAGGCTGTGAAGGTCTTCGAGGAGGCTGGTGCCATCGTCGAGCCGGTGAAGCTCGGCATCAAGCGGTCCCACTATCAGCTGGCCGAACTTTGGTGCCGGCTCATCCTGCCGTTGAACATCGGTGCGTTGGAGGCATTCAAGGCGAATGGCCTGGACCTGATGCGCGATCATGCCGACGACTTTCCGCCTGCCCTCCGCAACTGGATCGAGCGGGGCTACCAGCTCAGCGCGGTGGACATCGAGCGCGACCAGGTGATGCGCACGGAGATCTTCGATGCCATCCACGCTGTGATGGCGACGCATGATTTCCTGATCAGCCCGACGCTGGCGTGCTTGGCTGTCGAGAATGCGGATGACGGCGACACCATGGGCCCTGCGGAGATCAACGGGGAGCAGGTGGAGCGGCTGATCGGCTGGTGCATGACCTATTTCATCAACTTCACAGGCCATCCAGCGGCCTCTCTGCCGGCGGGGCTCGCGGCCAACGGCCTGCCGGTGGGTCTGCAGATTGTGGGCAGGCGGCATGCCGATGCGGATCTCCTCGCGGCCTGTGCAACCTTCGAGCGGCTCAGGCCCTGGAAGGACAGCTATCGAATCCCGGCGGGCCGCAAGCTCGGTTGAACCTTCGAGCGGCCGGTCCAGGGTTGGACGGAGACAGTCATCGTATGAGCAATCATCTCTTCGGCCATTTCCTGGACCGTATGCCAAGCAGGGACCGGGTCCTCCTGCACACCGCTGACGGTCCGGCCATGACCTATGGCGGGATGCTCGATCTCAGCGGGCGCATCGCGAACCTGCTGCTGGCGCAAGGGGTGGAGCCGGGCGACCGGGTCGCCGTCCAAACCGAGAAGACCATCGAGGCGCTGATGATCTATCTCGCCTGCGTCCGCGCGGGTGCGGTATACCTGCCACTGAACACGGCCTACACCGACCATGAGGTATCCTACTTCCTGGGCGATGCGGAGCCGAAGCTCGTGGTGCTCGATCCCGTGCGGGTGGAGACTCTTGCATCGGCCGTGTACGAGACCGGTGCCAGCCTGCTGACCCTCGGGGAGGAGGGAAAGGGCAGCCTGATGCTTGGCTCGAAGGAGCAGGTGACCCAGTTCGAGGATGTAGCACGGGAGCCGGACGACCTTGCGGCCATCCTCTATACCTCGGGCACGACCGGCCGCTCCAAAGGCGCCATGCTGACGCACGAGAACCTCGCATCGAGCGCGCGGGTGCTTGTCGACTACTGGCATTTCTCCCAGGACGACGTGCTGATCCACGCCTTGCCGATCTTTCATACGCACGGGCTGTTCGTCGCGACCAACACTGTGCTCATGGCAGGCGCATCAATGATTTTCCTGCCGTGCTTCGATGCGGACGAGGTGCTGCGGATGATGGAGCGCGGCACCGTGCTGATGGGCGTGCCCACCTTCTATACACGCCTTCTGCAGCAGCCGGATCTCACGCGGCAAGCGACGGCTGGCATGCGCCTGTTCGTCTCCGGCTCGGCACCGTTGCGCGCGGAAACCCATGCCGCATTCGCCGAGAGGACCGGCCATGCCATCCTCGAGCGCTACGGCATGACCGAGACCAACATGAACACGTCCAATCCCTATGACGGTCCGCGCATCGCCGGCACCGTAGGCTTGCCATTGCCCGGCGTGGAACTGCGGGTCGTGGATGCCGAAACCGGTGCGGGGTTGCCCGATGGCCAGATAGGGATGATCGAGGTGCGGGGCCCCAACGTCTTCAAGGGCTACTGGCGCATGCCCGAGAAGACCGCCTCCGAGTTCCGTGAGGACGGATTCTTCATCACCGGCGACCTCGGCCGGCTCGACGAGCGCGGCTACCTGCACATCGTCGGCCGCGGGAAGGACTTGGTCATCTCTGGTGGCTACAATGTCTACCCGAAGGAAATCGAGACTGAACTCGACCAGCTGGCGTGGGTCTCCGAAAGCGCAGTGATCGGCGTCCGCCACCCGGACTTCGGCGAAGCCGTGGTGGCGGTGGTGGTGCCGAGCGCGGGTGCCACGCCCGATGAAGCTGCCACAATCGATGCGCTGGCCGAGCGGCTGGCACGCTACAAGCTACCCAAGCGGGTCTGCTTCGTGGACGAGTTGCCGCGCAACAGCATGGGCAAGGTCCAGAAGAACGTCTTGCGCGAGCGGTTCGCCAGCCTGCTGGACGGGTGACGCGGCGTTCGACGAGGCTGGTGCCAGACATGCGCGGCTGCGACCGGCGAACCGGTTCCCCGCAGTTGCGCATGCGGACGCTGTCGTGCGGCCGGCATGCCTTACAAGGCCACAGGGATTCTCACCTCCTGGGGTGACGCCTGCGCGCAAGCTGGCGAGGGCAACAGTGAGATGGGCTGGGGGACCAGCGCCGGCCGGCGGCGGCTGCCATTTGCCGACTGCGATTCTGCAGGTTGAGGGCCCAGCTTAGCCGGCGCAGGTGAGTAAGTTCTCAAGATGCGATCGCGCCACATGATGATTAGGCACGCGATCGTCACTGTGAAACCGAACACCCTTCAGCCGAGGCATAGTCGGGCGGCGCTTCGGTAGAATAAACCCAGCAGTAGATGTATCTCGAAACCCTGGCCAGTCTGTCCGGTTACGGCCGCGCGTGACCATGCGGAACGGCTGCTGCCCCGGGCTTCAATGGGAGCCGACGGGACGGCTCGATCGACCTTGCAGGTTCGCGCTCGCCACGACGTTCCATCCTCCCGAGCGGACCCTCCCATCCTGTCCGCTTCCTCCGGATCAAAGGGCCATCGCGATGTTCGGCACTTCCCGCACCCCACGAAGCGTCTGGACGAAGGTGCCGTCGCTCGGCATCAGCATGCACGCGCGAACCTGGCGCGGCAGCATGGAGGGCCATGGCAAGGCACCAATCGTGCTGGTTCATGGCCTAGGGCTCTCCAGCCGATACATGGTCCCTTTGGGACGCAGGCTGGCGCTTGGCTATGACGTGCTCGCACCGGACCTGCCGGGCTTTGGCAGCAGCCCCCCTCCGGCCGGTGCGTCCTGGCCGGCGGGACCGGATGTGCGCGAACAGGCGGACCATCTGCTGGCCTGGATGGACGCATGCGGGATCCAGCGTGCCGTCCTTTTCGGAAACTCGGTCGGTGTCCAGGTCGTGGTCGACGTGGCGGTGCGGTTCCCCGAGCGCGTCGAGCGGCTGATCCTGACCGGCCCTACGCCGGATCCGCGCTACCGGACGCCTGCGCGCCAGTATCCCCTCGTCGTCATGAACATGCCGTTCGAGTTGCCCTCGCTCAATCCGATCATGCAGGCGGATTACGCGTCGGCAGGCATTCCGCGCATGATCCAACAGTTGCGCCGCACGGTGGGTGATCCGATCGAGACAAGGCTGCCCGATGTGCAGGCGCCGGCCCTGGTGGTGCGCGGCGAGCATGACATGACCTTATCGCAGGAGTGGGCGGAGGAGTTCACGCGGCTCCTGCCGAACGGCAGGCTCGTCGTCGTCGAGGGTGCCGCGCACAACGTGCACTATTCTGCGGCACAGATCACGGCGCGGCTGGTTCATTCCTTCCTGCAGGGACAATTGGACTGGCCGTTGCCGGCCCCGGCGGACGGCACCGTTGTCCCTGCCTCCGATGCCCGTCACGATCCCCTCGCTCCGACCAAGCCGATCTCGACGCTGGCCCACGGCGTGCTGGACTATCTGACTGCAGCATTCTGCCTGACGGTGCCGCGCGCGATGGGGTGGGGCCCGCGTACGGAGAAGCTGCTTGCCATGAACGGGCTCATGGCCACGAGCTACAGCCTTTTCACCGACTACGAGCTTGGGGCCGCGCGCAAGCTTCCGATGACGGTCCACCTCAACATGGACGCCGGCAGCGGCGTTAACTTGTTGCTGGCGGCAGCGACGACGCTGCGGGGCGAACCGGCGGCTGGACGAGTGGCCGTGGCGGCGCTTGGCCTCTTCCACCTTTTCGCCGCATCGGCGACGCAGGTGCCAATGGGGCCGGCGCGGCTGGTGCCGGTCGGTGGACAGCCCGTCCTCGGCCAGACAGGGGCAGATCAGGAAGCGGCGCCAGTCCGGCAGGAGCGGGCGAGGGACATGGCCACGACCTGAACGGTCCTGCCCGGTCCATGGGACCGGCGTCTGCAGGTTGCAATCCGTAGAACCGCCTCGGCGAGCCCGTCGAGCCGGATAGAACTCGTATCGCGCCACCGAATGCGGCCGGCAGCCATGCATTTTGCCGTGACGGCGAAATGCATGGCTGCCGCGGGCTGATGTCGTCGTCCTGCATGCTCACTACGCCAACGATCGGCGCTGATGGCCGGGATTGCCAACGCCGCCACCGGCCGCCGTCACCCAGCGCGTCTCCGGAAACGAGCACAATGCCAGCGCAAACGTCAGCCGACGTCTTGCACCTGGAGTCGCAGTATCACCACCCATGAATATTGTTGTTCGACTTTCTGACATGTCCGCGGCGAACAGTGGTATTGCCGCGGCAAACATTTGCTGACATACAGGAACACCGTACATTGGTTCCGGAGGGTCGGCGCTAAGATGCTCTGCGCAACTTAAGAACGAATATATGGCCGAATGAATGTTGGGGGAGGAGCGGGTCTTGATCACTCGACGCCGCGAAATGTTGTTGCTTGGTGGAGGCGTGGCAGTTGCTACGCTCGTTCCGGTCGGGGCCGAACATCCGGCGGTCGCGGCAGGAGAACGTATTCCCGGGTATGACGACCGGCCGGACAATGGGAGCACTCCTCCTCTGCCGCCGAACTGGACGAAGTCAGCGCCGCCATGGCGCCGTGGACGGGGTCGAGGACGCTAGCCCGCTGGCATCAACATAGCGTGGCAACTGCGGATGCCGCTCGTCCATGATCGACGGCGGCAATTCATCTGGCGGATACGATATGATACTGACGGAGACTAGGCTGATCGGTTGTCCGGTCTATGCCTCGACCCATGCCAACATTCGCTGGCACGCCGGGCATTATTTCTCGTTCCAGGCGCCCAAGAGCGGGGTCGTCACGGGTTTCCTCTGGCAGACCCAAGGAGCGAGGCAGCACGCCGAACCTGGCGACCAGCACAGCGGTGGGAATTTCGGCTGCTATCGTGTGCGGTTCCACCGCTGCAATGACTGGACGCAGCCAAAGGGCCCGATGCTGGCGAGCGGCGTCGTGACTCCGGGGGAACTCGGCTACTATCCCGGCCGGCAGGTCGGCGGATTCGACATCCTCGATCCGTCGTCGCCCATAGCTGGCGTGCCGCGAAGCCCGGAACTGGTGGGAGGCTTGCACGTCCAGGCCTGGTTGAACCGCACCCAGGCGCTGAACGGCAAGTCCGTCTATTGCGGCACGGCCTATGTCTATATCGACGTCACCGCCGATGGTGCGCCCTGGACGGTGACGGCGGGAGAGTGGATCCTGGCCGAGGTCGTCAACTTGGCGGCCCAGCCCACTGTCAATTTCTCCTTCGATAACAATGCGTTCTCGGCGTCGGCCGCCCATCCGGGACAGGCCGTGTCAAATTCGCCGATCGACCGGCTTCTCGCAGTACGCGAGCATGTTCTCGCGACGGAGCAACCCAGCACCAACAGTAGTGCCGGCGGGGCCAGGGGCATGATTCCCTTCTACCTGCTGCGGTACGACGACGATCGCTGGTACGGGCAGCCCTGGTACTATCGCGGCCGCTTTCCAGGCGGCAGCACCGGCGGCCGCCTGTTCGACGAACATGCGACCGATCCCACTGCGCCTGCGCTCGCCACGGCCGATCGAGGTCCCGCACTGCTGCTGTACGGCGAGCGGCGCCTCCGCCAGGTCCTGACGCCGCCGGCCGACTTCCAGCGCGAGAAGATCAACGCGCTGTACCTGCACGGTTGGCGTTGGACCAGCCTCACCGGTTATGGCGAGGACAAGCGGCTGGGCGTCCGGATCCTGCGCGTGTCCACGGTGGGTGGCCGTAACCTGACGCTCGGGTTCAGGCAGATCTGGCCACCACCTCACGCCTATGGCGACGACTTGTTCCGCGTCGGCAGTGCCGGCCCGTTCAAGGCCTTTCCTGCCGGGACTTTCGCCGCTTTCGGGCAGGACGTGGTGCAAGGCAAGACCCTCAGCATCACGCCCACCAATCTCACCTCCCGGACGTCGCCAACGCTCGGTGAATTCGAGCGGGTTGTCCCATGCATTCCTTATGGACGCCTGACGATCAACCCGAGCATCGAGATCTCGGCCTCGTACCGCTATGTCATCGAGATCATGGCTGAGCCTGGCTCGGCCTATGCAATGCAGATGCAGAAGAACCCGCACCGCTACCTCAATCTGCGGCGGAAGAAGTCGGACAACACCATCGATACCAGCCAGGGCCGGGCCTTCATGCCCGATGGCACCCAGCGCCCACCGATCACGATCCCCCAGGTCTGGCCCTGCAATCCGATGTCGGTACCGACCGTCGCCGAAGACAACACCAACAACTCCGGACGATACTACAATACTTCCGGCAAACTCTACGCTCCGTCCGGTTCATGGCGCGAATTCAACGATCACATGATCCCTGTCTGTCTGATGCCTGAGCTTTGAGTGGAGAAGGTCTGTCATGAGCAGTATCGAAGGCACCCTGGGCAACGATCTTCTTGAGGCGACCTGGGGCAAGGACACAGTCCTTGCCAAAGCAGGCAACGATCAGGTTTGGGGCCTGGGTGGCGACGACGTGATCTTGCTGGATCGCGGCGATGACTTGGGCTTTGGCGGGGATGGTGACGACACGATCTATGGTGGGGATGGCAACGACTTCATCAATGGCGAAGGCGGCAACGACGCGGTCAATGGAGGTGCGGGAGACGACCGTTTGTCGGGTGGTGCCGGCAACGATGTCCTGCTCGGCCGTGACGGACAGGACGACCTACGCGGCGGCCTCGGCGACGATGAGCTTCGGGGTGGACAGGGCGACGACTATCTGGACGCCGGAGGCGGCAGCAACACGCTGTCCGGTGGCCATGGCAACGACGTCCTGCTCATCTACGGCAGCGACCAGGCTTCGGCCGGCGACGGCGACGATCTGGCAAGTTTCTATGGCTATGCCACGCTGGATGCGACCGTAGCCCTCGGCATGGGAGCCGACCGGCTCACCCTGGACGCCGCTGGCGACAGCCGGGCCTTTCCCGGTGGCGCCAAGATTCTCGTCAGTGACTTCGAGCAAGGCATCGATCGTATCGGTGGCCTGAACTTCGTCTTCACCGATGACGACGGTGCCGCCCTGGTCGATTTTGCGGCGCTGGACAGCAGCAGGGACGGCGTGATCGACGCCGAAGACGCCGGGGTGACCACCGGCGTGGACGGGCTGACGATCGACTTGGCACCGGCCCTGATCACGCTCGGGTCGGCCGGACAGCCGGACTTCCATGTCGATGCTCCGATCACCCTGGCATTCTCGGGGCTCGCCAGCCTGTCGGCTGACGATTTCATCGTCTGAGCGCATTCATCGGGGCGGCCGTCCGTTCTCGCCGCCCGAAACCTGATTGCCTATCCTGAAGGGGCATCTGATGGCCACGATTACCGGCACCACCGCTGCCGACGTGATTTCGCCGACGTCAGCCAACAGCGCACTGAGGACGACGGCGAGCGCCGATGCCGTTTATGGGCTGGCAGGCGACGATGTGCTCGACGGCGGCAGCGGCAACGACAAGCTGAACGGCAGCACCGGGATCGACACCGCCAGCTATGCATCAGCCACGAGCGGCGTCACCGTGAACTTGGCGGTCACGGTGGCGCAGGCGACCGGTGGGGCGGGCAGCGATACGCTCAGCAGTATCGAGTCGCTGACAGGGTCCGCCTTTGGCGACACGCTCAGGGGCAACACCCAGAACAATCGCCTGTCGGGCGGCAGCGGCAACGACCTGCTGGATGGTGGTGCCGGTAGCGACGTGCTCAATGGCAGCTCCGGGACGGACACGGCCAGCTATGCTTCCGCGACGGCGGCGGTGACGGTCAGCCTCGCGCTGACGGTGGCGCAGGCGACCGGCGGGTCGGGCAGCGACACGCTGATCGGGATCGAGGCGCTGACCGGCTCCAGCTTCGGCGACACCCTCAAGGGCAACACATCGTCTAATCGGCTGACCGGCGGGAGCGGCAACGACCTGCTCGAGGGTGGAGCAGGCAATGACGTGCTGGACGGAGGCGCGGAAACCGACACCGCAAGCTATGCCTCGGCGACGGCCGCCGTCAGCGTCGACTTGGGCCTGACGGGGATTCAGGTCACCGGTGGCGCCGGAAGCGACACGCTTGTTGGAATCGAAGCATTGGCTGGGTCGGGCTTTGCCGATGCGCTCAAGGGTGGAACCGCCGGTGACCGGCTCGGCGGCGCCGGAGGCAACGACCTGCTGCAGGGCGGCGGCGGCAATGATACGTTGATGGGAGACGCAGGCGACGACATCCTGGATGGCGGTGCTGGCGACGACCTCCTCGATGGCGGGATCGGGACCGATTCAGTCAGCTATGCTGGCGCAACCTTGGCCATCACGATCGATCTCGCATCGACGGCGGCGCAAGCGTTGAATACGGCCGGCAATGACACGCTGCTGAGCATCGAACGGCTGACGGGCTCCGCGTTCGACGATGTGCTGAAGGGTAGTGCCGGCGAAGAACTACTCGACGGCGGCAAGGGCAACGACCTGCTGCAGGGCAATGACGGCAATGATGGTCTTGCCGGTGGCGAGGGCGACGACACGTTGAACGGTGGAGCCGGCAACGACGTGCTCGACGGCGCGCTCGGCACCGACCACGCGACCTATGCCGCCGCCACGGCAGGTATCACCGTCGACCTGGGCCTGACCGGCGCCCAGGCGACCGGCGGAGCGGGCAGCGACACGCTGCTGAGCATCGAGCGGGTGACTGGTTCCGGCTTCAACGACGTGCTGAAGGGAGCTGCCGCCAACGACACGTTGGACGGCGGCAACGGCAATGATCTGCTGCAGGCCGGCGGCGGCAATGACATCGTGACGGGCGGCGCCGGCAACGACACGCTCGACGGGGGGCTGGGTAACGACCTCCTTGAGGGGGGCCTCGGCTCGGACACAGCTAGCTACGCGTCGGCCAGTTCGGCTGTGAAGGTCGACCTTGGCCTAGCCGGTGCGCAGGCGACCGGTGCTGCCGGCAGCGACACGCTGAAGAGCATCGAGATCGTCATCGGATCCACCTTTGACGACGTTTTGCGCGGTAACAGTGGGGTCAACAAGCTTGCCGGTGGTGCCGGCAACGACCTTCTCGATGGTGCCGCTGGCAACGACACGCTCGATGGCAGCAGCGGGATCGACACCGCCAGCTATGCAAACGCGGCATCGGGCGTGGTGGTCGACCTGGCAGTCAGCGGTGCCCAGGCGACGGGTGGAGCCGGCAACGACTCGCTGGCCAGCATCGAAGGGCTGACGGGCTCGAGCCATGCCGACACCCTGCGCGGGAATAGCGTCGCGAACCGCCTGGAAGGTGGTTCCGGCAACGACATCCTGGCAGGCGGCAACGGCAATGACGTGCTGCTCGGCGGTATTGGCGATGACACGCTCGATGGAGGCAGCGGCGACGACGAACTGGACGGGAGCACCGGTGTCGATGCAGCGAGCTATGCGAGCGCCTCGAGCGGCGTGACCGTCAGCCTGGCTTCGGTTGGGATCCAGGTGACCGGCGGAGCGGGAAGTGACCGCCTGATCGGCATCGAGCGGCTGATCGGATCCGGCTTCGATGACATCCTGGCAGGCACGTCGGGCAACGACGTGCTGGACGGCTCGGGCGGCAGCGACACGGTCAGCTATGCCGGCGCTGAAGCCGGCGTCTCCGTAAGCTTGATGATGGCAGGGTCCCAGTCCACGGTTGGCGCCGGCAACGACACGCTCATGGGGTTCGAGGGGATCCTGGGCTCGAACTTCGATGACGAGCTGGAAGGCAGTGCCGGCGACGACGTGCTGGATGGGGCCGCTGGCATCGATACGGTGTCCTATGCCGGCGCCTCGTCGGGCGTGAGCATCGATCTGAGCCTTGCGGGGACGCAGGCAACCGGTGGGGCCGGCAATGACCTGCTGGTCGGCTTCGAACGGGTGATCGGCTCGAGGTTCGACGATTCGCTGGCTGGAACGTCGGGAGACGACGTGCTGGATGGGGGGGCAGGCATCGACACGGTCAGCTACGCTGGCGCCGGGGCAGGCATCACGCTCGATCTGGACCTGAACGGGGTCCAGGCGACGGGTGGAGCTGGCAACGACATGCTCATCGGCTTCGAGCGTGTGCTAGGTTCGGACTTTGACGACCGATTTGAAAGCTCCGCCGGTGACGATGTCGTGGACGGCGGCGCGGGCCATGACACTGTCAGCTACCAGACGGCGAGTGCCGGCGTGACGGTGGATCTCAGCCGGGCCGACGCGCAGGCAACGGGTGGGTCCGGCACCGACACGCTGGTCAGGGTCGAGCGGCTGATCGGTTCGGACTTCGACGACCACCTGTCCGGGGGCAGCGGCGACAACCGGCTGGAGGGCGGAGAAGGCGATGATACCGTCAGCTATGCCACGGCCAGTGCTGCGGTGGTCGTTGACCTGTCGCTCAAGGATGCGCAGGCGACGGTTGGAGCAGGCAACGATACCCTGACCGGGATCGAGCACGTGGTTGGCTCCGGCTTCGACGATGTCCTTGGCGGGTCCGACGGAGACAATGTGCTGAACGGCGGAGCCGGCATCGATACCGTGAGCTACGCCTCGGCATCTGCCGGCGTCACGGTGGATCTGTCGATCACGGACGTTCAGGACACGATCGGTGCCGGCAACGACCGGCTGATCGCCATCGAGCGGCTGATCGGATCCGGCTTCGACGACATCCTGGCCGGCACGGGCGGTGATGACGACCTTGATGGCGGGGCCGGCGCGGACATGGTGAGCTATGCCGGTGCGTCAGGTGGTGTTGCGGTGGACCTGTCGATGGCAGGCGTCCAGTCCACCGGTGGGGCGGGCAGCGACCGCCTCGACGACATCGAGGGTCTCATCGGGTCAGACTTCGACGATGTGCTCGCCGGTACCGAGGCCAATGAGTGGTTCGATGGCTCGGGTGGCATCGACACGGTGGACTACGGGGCCGCGTCCGGTGGTGTCAGCGTGGATCTGGCCCTCGCCACGGCACAAGCCACCGGGGGTGCCGGCAGCGACACGCTGGCGGGCATCGAACGGCTGCTCGGATCCGATCATGCGGATGCGCTGAGCGGCAGTTCCGGCGATGACGTGCTGGAAGGCAGAGATGGCGATGACCAGCTCGATGGGGCGAGCGGCGATGACCTGCTGATCGGTGGCCAGGGTGATGACGATCTGGATGGCGGCGCCGGGTTCGATACCGCCAGCTTTGCCGATGAAAGCGATTCGATCCTGGTCGTCCTCGTCAATGGAGCGGGCTACGCCGCCGGCGACGGACTGAGCGGCATCGAGCGGATCGTCGGATCGTCTGCCAGCGACGAGATTTATGCTTACGATATCTTTGACGAGGGGGCGGCGGCCAGCGCTGGCGCCGTAGCATTCGCCGGCATGTCGGGTGACGACCTCCTGGTCGGTGGCCTTGCGGGTGATCAGCTCTCGGGCGGGGAAGGGGACGACACAATCCAGGGCATGGCGGGCAACGACCGTATCGAGCTCGGCCAAGGCTATGACACGGGCTTCTTCAACCTCGATTCCAGGGTCAAGGAGACCATCGGCCAGGACGTCGTCCAGGACTTCGACCGCGCGCAAGACGGCCTGTATGTCCAGGGCTACGACAGCAAGAACGTCACGGTCCACGCCTTCCAGATGTTCGCCAGGCTCGACAGCGACAAGAACGGGACCTTGAGCGGTACCGAGACGTCTGTTTATGCGCGCACGGTGGAAGGCCAGGCTTCCCTGGTCCTGGACGTCGGCAAGGCCCTCGGCTTCACGGTCGAGCAGCACACCATCACGCTGGTCGGGGTGACGACGCTGACGTCCAATAACTTCTATGGCTAGAAGGCGGATCGGCGTTTACAGAAGCGCCACCGATGGCACTTTCGCGGCGTGCTCGCGCGCCATCTCCATCGCGAACTGCTGGCGCGCCCGGAAGTCCATCGGGATGTGCCGCTTTTCGCACCAGAAGCTGAAATGCCGGGGATCCAGATGCACTTTCATCACGAGGCCGCCATACACCTGCAATTGTGCGAAGCTTGCCTCGGCATCCTCCAGCCACTGGTCATAAGCAGGAGGGAGGCGATGCCCATCTACAAATATTCTCCGTAGATCAGAGTAGGCGTCCCGCCGATACCACGGAAGTCCGATCGGTATTTCCATGAAGCGCCTCCCACATGGGCCCTGAACTTCAAGGCTGCTTATGTGGACGTCGCAGAAAGGCACCAGGAAGGCGCTAACTTACGTTAGCCGCAAGAATAAGATGCGCCTGCGTTGTCCATCTTGGCTGCCGGACTGCAGCGGCACGGAGTTGGGCACGTGGTGCATACCGACATCCTCAGCCTCAGCCCCTACGCTCGTGCCCGGCGTTACGTAAAGCGCTGAAGCCTCTGGAGACTGGCGCGAAAGCCGTGGTGCCTGGCTTGTCCGGTGAACAGGGCGGATGGTTAAGCGCCTCGGGCAGGAAGTTCCGGCCCATCACGCTGCTGGTTGGCACCGGATCGATCGATGCCGTACCCTCGATACCGTTCAGGCGGTGATCTGATCCGCTCTGCGCAGGTTCATGGCGACACAAAGCAGCCAGAGCTGGCAGCGGTTGCGGACGAGGCC